>Ga0129333_10006582_pt1 | contig 10980 bp, 7 predicted proteins | sample CPB6_08_DNA_FD_94474 | JGI IMG/M metagenome (GOLD analysis project Ga0129333, IMG submission 94474) | Freshwater to marine salinity gradient microbial communities from Chesapeake Bay, USA - CPBay_Sum_0.6_0.8_DNA | ecosystem: Environmental > Aquatic > Marine > Coastal | place: USA: Chesapeake Bay...
AGATAATCCATTTTATTTGTTTATTGAGGATGCAGGGATTGCAGCTAATTATTATCAATTAACCAATAACGTAAAAGAGGGCATTAATTCATTTACGATGCCTGATTTAACATATCCGAATAATAAAAAGATATATGTCTGGCTGCAAAGGACTGATTACCATGATTATCAAATAGCACAAGAATCAGATTTTTTTGATTTTCCTTATGGTACAACCAGTGCATTGGGTGTGATACCTCAGTATGCTAATACAGAAATGAAAGAGGTTGTATGGAAAGACGAATGCAGAGAGAATGAAATATTTATCATGTGGAAAAATTCTCTCGGTGGATGGGACTATTGGTTGTTTTCAAAAACAAACGAAACAAATATAACAGCAGCTCAGGGTGAGGTATATGAAAAGTATGTTAGCGATATAGGTTACGAAACGGAAACGAGTAAAATAATACAAGCAACCGGGAGGAAAAGTATTACCGTTGGCGATATTGTGGAAAGGGATATGATTGAGGCATTCTCTGATATTGAGCGAAGTCCGGCAGTTTATTTATTAGATGACCCTCGTATTTTATTACAACAATTTTCATGGAATCCGCCAAATAAGTTAGCATGGCTCGGAATGCAGGTGGCTCCGAAAGGTTTTAAATACAAATCAAACGGAGAAAATATATTGATTGAAATTACTTTACTTTATCCTGAATATTACACCGTATCTAACTGATGAATGAAGTTGTATTGATTGTCAATGATGAAGCGTTGGATTTAAAAAACAACGAGAGGATAGCTCTTACTTTTCAATCGCAGTCATTTAATACAATCGCTGATAAACAAGGCAGCTTCAGTAGGTCTTTTGTAGTTCCGGCTACCGATAGGAATAAGCGCATTTTGGATTATGCTAATGAGTATAATCGTAATACAACCTTCCCCTACCGCAGCCATGAGGCTAAGCTGCTATGCAACGGAGTGGAGTTGGAGCCGGGTAAAATAATTGTCGAAAATGATGGGTTGTCAAATAATGAAATAAGGCTTACCTACTACACTGGAAACAGTCCGTTTTTTCAGTTAGTAAATAATCTAAAGGTAAAGGATATTTGCCTCGGTGACGGCAATCATTTTTTTTCATGGGAGAAAATTGTCCTAGATAGGACAAATTCAAAACATATTTACCCGGTCATTGACTACACAGGTGAGGCATTGACTTTTGGTACAACACAGCGGACTATATTTTATGAAAACATTTATCCGGGATTGTTTTATGAGAGGGCAATAGAGGGATTATCTGATTTAATAGGATACAAATTTACCGGAGCTATATTTCAAAGTGATGATTTTAAAAAGTTGTTTTTTGCTACAAGTGAGGGGTTTGAACGTGATAAAAATTATCGTGTAAGAAATACATGGACAACACAGAGAACACAAAATGAATTAATTGTAGGGGTATCCGTAATTACGGATATGAACCAAAGTAAAGTATTATTATCAGATACTCTAAATAATGTAACACCTAATACTGGTGATTTTTTACAACTTGCAACTGGTACAGGAATTTGTGGCAATACAATTATTCCGCAAGGATTCAGAATTGGTTGGTCACTGAATTACAATTTAATGTTTTCAGATAGTGTAAGATTGCATTTTAAAATAACATACGATGGCGATGTAATACCTATCGGCTCAACTGGAGGATTAGGTTTGATGTGGGTAGAAAATACAACTAATCCAATTTCTAAACAATGGTTTACAAATGACCCGAATGTAGGAGGTACAACAGAATTTTATGGAAATCCTATCAATGCAAAATTGACAATTAATACAATTGCAGGAGTTTATATCGGTTCGCCATTTGCTCAAGTAATAAGCGGTGACACCTATCATTATATGAGTTCCGGAGTAATGAATATAAACCCGGCAGGAGAGATTGTCGATATCGTATATGAGTTTGATATAGATGTAAAAGCTCATACACCTTATTACATGAGATTTGTTTCATCTTTTGCCACATTGGATGTATTAAATTTAAGGTGTGAATGCACCTTTGTAATGGACAAAGGCACAAAGGATGAAGATAGACAGATTAAATTATTAGACAACAATAAAGATGACTGGAGTCGTTGTATTGTAAGCGGTAATACTCCTTTGCCGGATATTAAAATAAATGATTTTTTAAAATATTTAGCATATCAATTTAATTGTATTTTAATAGTAGATGACTATGCGAAGCAAGTTGAATTTTTCACCGTAAAAGAGTTGTACGATAATATACCAAAATCAAAAGACTGGAGCAGCAAGGTTGTAAATTTTGATAACGCTAAATGGAATAGCAGAGCAAGTAAATACGGACAGCGTAGTATTTTTAAATACAACAATGAAGATGGCGTAAATCCAATTTTGGGAGAGTATCAAATGTTAGTAGATGATACAACATTACAAGAGGAAGCAGAAGCAATCAAAATAGATTATAGTGCAACGGAGATGAAATTTATTGAGGGTATTTCGTTTCCAGAAATATCAAGAGTTGAAGATGGAACATATAAAAAGGGGAAACAGAGATTATTGTATTATGATTTATTGACAACTGGTTTTCCATCTGGCATATCCACATTATCATATATCGACAATCCTGCTTTGTCAGGTGTGAATTATAATGCAACCGTATCAATTATTCCGATGGCTTACTTTAATAAAAGTAATGCAGCAAGACAACTCGGTTTTGAAGCATATATTTTTAATGAGTATTATCGGTTCATTGATTACATGATAAATGATTTTAAACAGGTTACCGTTGAAATGCTTTTATCACCGACAGATATTTCACAACTTGATTTCAGGTTGCCTGTTTACATAACTCAGCTCAGTACCTATTTTTATATCGAGAAAATAGCGGATTGGACACCGGGAAAGCCGTGCAAAGTGACACTAATAAAATTGACTTAAAAGACAATGGCAGGGAAAACTATTCTGTTTAACATAGATATTGAAACCTCAGGTTACATTAAAAAGGTACGAGAGGCGGAAATAAATGTAGCTAATTTAAAAAACGCACAACAGGAACTCGAAGCTCAGCTCACAGAAATTGGTGATACTTTTGGTTATAATTCACAGCAGTATTTAGATGCAACCAATAAATTAAAGCAGTATGATGCTCAGATAAAAGTTGCAACAAAAGACGTTGCAAATGCGAATAAGCAACTCGAGGACCAGGTAAGATTTACTAATGCCGCTGAGGGTAGTTATGAGCAGTTATATCGACAATGGAAGAACGCTGAGATTGCATTAAAAACCCAAGCCGGAAATTTAAAATTAGCAGCCGATGGAACTTACCAACTTACTGAGCAGGGAAAAGCCGCAGCCGCTCAGGTATTGAAATTAAAAGAGGGTGTATTGACTTTTAATGCGGAAATAAAAGATGGCAGGTTGAATGTAGGAAACTACTCCGATGCTCTCGAGAAATATGGCAATAAATTACAACAGGCAGTCGGAGGAAATACAGCGTTAGGGCGTGCGGTTGGTGGGTTGGGTGATGTAATAACCTCCACCTCCGCAGGATTAGAATTGTTGAAGGATGGTGTTAGCGGAATACAGGGGGCATTTGGTCAGGCGACAAATAATGTCACCAAGTTTTTTAGTACAACAAAGGGAAATTCGTTTGATGTATTGAATGAAGGGGCGGCGGATGCAGTGACGAATATCACAAATGTAGGTGAGGCTGGAGGGGATGCAGGAAAACAAATTGCAGTAGGGACGAATGTAGGGGCGAATGGTTTTAAATTACTACGGACGGCACTCATTAGCACAGGTATTGGTGCAATCGTGGTAGCGGTAGGGGCGTTGGTCAGTTACTTTTTATCACTACAAAGTGTTACCGATAAACTCAGGGGAGTATTTGCCGGATTGGGTGCAGCGTTTCAAAGTATTACAAAAAGTATAACCGATATTATTGTCGGATTAGCTTCTCTGGATTTTTCAAGAGTCGGAGATGCGTTGTCAAATTTTATCGGGAATGCAAAAGAAGCCGGAGGTGCAGCATACGATTTGAACCAGGCAAAAATTGATTTAGAGGAAACGGATATCCGCAATATTGCGTTGTTAGATGAGGCAAATGATAAAGCCGAAAGGAACCGTTTAATTTCTCAAGACAGAACCCGGACCGATGAGGAACGGATTAAAGCATTTGAAGAAAGTATAGATGCTGAAATTGAAGCTCTGCAAATACAAAAGGAACGAGAGGAACAGGCGGTCAAATTAGCACAAAAAGAAGTTGATTTAGCAAACAAATCAGGCGAGGCAACCAGAGAGCAAATCAAAGCATTAGAGGAAGCGAAAAAGGTTGCCGGGGATGTACAGGATGCAATTTTAAACGCTGAAATCAGAAGGGTTGGAGAGAGCAGTCGTATTAGAAACCAACTGAAAAATGACACGATAAAATCCGATATTGATTTACTTAACAACCGCCTGAAATTTGCCGAGTTGTCAGGAAAAGAAACCTTTGATTTACAGAGAAGGCTTGCTAAAGAACAGCTCGAAGCGGAGAAGTCCGATGGACAAAAAAATGCAAAAGAAAAAGAGGTATTAGAAAGCAACTACCGTCTTAGATTGGCTGAAATAAGCAAAGCAGAGGCGGAAGCGGAAAAACAAAGATTGCAGGAGTTAGAGCAATTTAAAATACAAAATATCTTCGATGGTCAGGCTCGTGAAATTGCCGCCATTGCCTTTGCCACAAAGCAGCGATTGGATGCGGTTGTAAAAGGAACCAAAGAGGAAATGGAACTGCGAAAAGCCATTTCAGAGCAAGGCGCAAAGGAAATGTTAGCCATTGCACAAAAGTATGCACAGCAGACGGCAGAGGAAAGGAATCAAGTAATTTCCGCAAATCTTAAATTACAACAGGACGAGGTGACCGGAGCTGCAAACCGGGATAAACAGCTACTCGATTTAGAGTTGTCAAGATTAGCAACGAAGCAGAATCTTACAGAGGAGGAAATTGCCTTTCAAAATAGTGCAGCTCAGCGCAGTCTGGAAATCGAAGAGCAAAGGTTGCAAGGTATTCTAAATGCACAACTACAAGCTCAGGCGCAGCGTCAGGCATCGGATAAAGCATATTACGATGGATTGGTTGAACAAACAAACAACTCTCGTTTAGGTGAGGAGGCAAAGCAAATACAACTTGCGGAAATTGAAAAGCAAAGAAGGGCAGCGGACTTACAACAGGAGCAGGAATATGGTGCAGCCGTGACCGCTACGGTTGATGCAATAAATAACAACCGAGTTCAGAAAACCATTGCTACAAATAATCAGATTGCAGAGGACAATAAGCGTTTAATTGAAACGCAACGTGAATTAGATGCTGCGGTCATTGATAGTATTACAACCGGATTGAGTGCCATCTCGGAAGTAATTGGATTAAATGAAGCGAATCAGAAAAAATATGCAGGTGTATTAAAAGCCATTTCAGCAGCCGAGTTGATTATTAATTTACAACGTGAGATTTCAGGATATTGGGCAGGGGTTGCAAGGGATACCGCAACAGGTGGTTTTATATTAGGAACGGTATCCTCGGCAAAGGCGACAGCGCAAACCATTGCAGCGAGTGTAAGAGCAGCGGCAGGATTGGCAAAAATTGCCGCTACAAAATATGCTGAGGGTGGTTATACGGTGGGCGATGCTGTAAAAGATTACAACCCTACATTGGCAACGAAATTTTCAGGTGGTTTTGTCAGACAACCGACTATGTGGGCAGGAGCCGGAGGTATGAAATTAGCCGGGGAAGCAGGTACAGAATGGGTTTCACCGAGTTGGCAATTAAAACAAGCTCCCGGATTATTCTCCGCTCTGGAAAGTTGGAGGCGGACAGGGATAAAACCATTTGCGGACGGTGGTTTTACCAGTAGTGCAATATCACAACCGATTGCTCAGAGTGCTGAGATGGTGGAGAATGCAATTATCAGAGGCTTTATGGCTGCTCCTGCTCCGGTTGTATCTGTTCAAGAGATAAATGATATCCAAACAAGAGTTAGTGTCATTGAATCAAGAGCCGCTCTCTGATATAATACACCAGTTGTATGAAAATGGAACGCTGAAAAGGCTTTTCTTAGCCGGATTAGTGTCGAATAAATTATTATTGTATTACGAAATTTATATCGAAGTAAAAAAACAGAAAAAAAGAAACAGATTTACGAGTGCAAATATTATGATGGGTGATATTGCTCAAAAATACAACGTATCTGTTCAGACGGTTTATAGAGCTTGCAAAGTTTTTTATCAAAAGAGTGAAAAAATAAGTGAAAAATAAAAAGATAGATTTGTGCGATGTCAAAAAAGGCAACCATTAATTTGATTGGTAATGTAGGTAGCAGTCCTTTTGATGATATTTCATTGCGTAGTGTTATGCTACAAATTGAAAATGTAAAGGATGCTGACGAAATTCTAATTAATATAAATTCTCCGGGTGGAGAGGTGACGGAAGGCTTTGCCATTTACAATTATTTGACCGGGTTGCCTTATAATATAACGACCAGAGGGGTTGGTTTGGTTGCTTCCATTGCTACGGTTGTATTCTTAGCCGGAAAGAAAAGGGAGTTATACGACAATACTCAGTTTTTGATACACAATCCATGGACTTATGGAGAGGGTGATGCCGCTACATTGGAAAAAAAGGCTGAGGAGCTTCGTAGTATTGAAAATCAACTGATTGATTTTTATGCTTCACATACCGGGGTAGAAAAAACAACTTTGCAGGAGCTGATGAATGAAGATAAAATGATTGGCTCCGATATGGCAAAGGATTTGAATTTTGCAACGGATATCCTCAGTCCTGTCAAGGCATTTGCAACGGTAAAAAATAAAATATCAAATAAAACAACTATGTCAAAAATTGGAAAAATTTTCAGAGAGGCTTTTACTGCTTTGAAAGCTCAAGGTGTGATGTTGTCAGAAATGGTAACGACTACCGATGGAACGGAATTAGAAATTGAAATGAAAGGCAGCACCATTGCCGTAGGTGATATGGTTATGGTAGCCGGAGAACCTGCTGATGGCACTTTTGAATTGGCAGATGGCACAACCATCGTTGTCAAAGAAGGCACTATTTCAGAAGTGACGAAGCCGGAAGCATCAAAAGACGGTGAAGATGAAGAAGATGAAACGATGAATGCCTCAGAGCTTCAATCTCAGATTGATGCCCTTGTATTAGAAAACAAAAGGCTCTCTGAAGAAAATGCTGAAATGGCAAAAAATGTAGAGGTAATTACAGCGCATCTAAAGAAACTGAAAATAAATGCAGCTATCCCGGCAAATGCACCTCAATTTAATAAGGTTGCTCCTGATATCAAAAAGGAAATGAGCGTTGATGAAATCAAAACTCGCTTCCGTGAGTTGCAAAATAAAACAAAGAACAAGCCTACTCTTGCTATCTGATAAATAAAACAAATTAAATTACAACAAAAAAAAGAAACGAAAAATGGCACTAATAACAAATCTTCCCGTACTCACGAAGCAAGAGGTAACCTCCATGAGCGAAACGCTTTTCGAGGGATTCTTTGCAGACCCTATTTTGTCATCTTTGGTAACCGTTCAAGAGGGAATCAAAGCTGATAAACAACTAATTATTTGGAAGCGTCACTCTGGATTAAGCGGTAAAAAAGTAACGGCTTGTCCTACTCCGACAAATGATACATGGGGTTTTGAAACCGTTGAAAAAGTTTGGACTCCGAAATATATCGGTGACCGATATGCAGAATGTTACACAACTTTTATGGATACTTTTGCTCAGTGGATGCTCTCCGCAGGAGTAAATAAATCTGATTTTACTTCAACTGAACTTGCCGCATTTATTATTGAGCAATTACAAGATAACGTAGCCGAGGTAATGCAGCGTTTCTTTTGGTTCGGTGATGCCGGGATGGTTGCAGGAACAGGCAACAATCTAAGTGCAGGTCAGCTTCCTTTTTTCAATGCTTTCGATGGTATCTGGGCGCAAGCATTCGATATCGTAACGGCAACGGCTGCACGCAAATCGACTACCACTCTGGCTACTCGTAATGCGGCTGTTGATTATGCCGGACAGAAATTTACTACTCAGGACGTGACCGACCAGGTTGTATCAAAAGCCCTCGATATTGTTTGGTACGATGCCGATATCCGTCTGAGGTCAATGCAGAAAAACCAGTTGTATTACTATGTAACGCAATCTGTTTATGACCAACTGGAGAAGGAGCGCAAAGCAATTTCAGGAATTGAGCTTCCGTACAACCGTCAGGAAAATGGATTGACTACCCTCACATGGAACGGTATCAATGTAGTACCTATGCAAATTTGGGATAGGATGCTCTCGGCTTACTTCGGTGATGATGCCACTCCGGTAAAAACCACTTTACCTCATCGTGTAATACTTGCACCAAAAAGCAACCTATTGTTAGGTGTAGAAACTACTGGTTCACTCTCTGAGCTTGATGCCTGGTACTCAAAGGACGATGAGAAAATGTATGCAAAATTCGGAGCGTCTATTGATGCTAAGATTGGTGCAAATAATATGATTCAGCTTGCTTACTAAGACAACTTAAAAGGAGGAACGAAAATGAAAAATAAATTGAGATTTCTTTATGTATTGGTAGTCGCTACATTCGGTGCGCTGCTGTTCGGTACTCTCGTAGGTGCTAATGACCCGCAGTTGTTTGAAATGGCTACCGGGTTGTCATTTGTTACAACCTTTGCTCTGGCGTATGGCTATGCACCAAGAGAGCAAAAGTTTATGACAATGGCTTGCGGTGCTATCTCGGCAGGTGTTACCTTAAATTGTAACGACCCTCTCGCAGGTGGTGTTGTAGCTTCATTCTGGATTGCCAACAAAGAAGATATTGCCTCGATTACTTACGACAATACCAATCCGATGTTGGTCACGGATATTGATATGGTTGCTACCAAAAAATTCTACAAATTTGAGGGGCAGTTGCAATCTACGGAGCCGACCTTTGCCATGATAAAAGGAACGTATGTAAATCAGTTCGAGCATAGCGTTAAATTCCTTGTATTTAAAATCGACCCGGCTACAAAGCAGCAGATTGTGAACATGAAGGACGGAAATTTCGTTTGCATCATAGAGAACAATTACGTTGGCGCAACAGGCAACTCAAAATATGAGTTATATGGAGCAGGAGCCGGATTGAAAGCGGAGGTAATAGAACGCAATCCATCGGATACGGATAATCTTGGTGCATTCAGTATTGAGCTGAAAACTCAGGAATATGCTCGTGAATCAAAGCCTCCGGTTACGGTCTTTATTACCGACCTTGCTACGACTGATGCCCTGATTAACGGATTGGATTAAAATACAACGACTGCATGAAAAGAGGGGTGGGTGGATGCCCTCCCCTTTTTTTATATCTTTGAGATATGTACCTGCTCAGCGAAGTTGTAGAATTTAGCAAATCACTCTCTGTTTATTCTGTATTGACAGATGAACAAATAAGAGATAAATTCATTGAATTGTATTTTTACGCATTTGAAATGCACCCGGATTGTACTGGCTGTGCAGGTGATATAGAACAAGCAATTTATAAATTTATGTGGTTAATCAAAAAACACTCAGACGAAATGGAATTACAAAAAGCCTATTTACTTACAAAGTACAAAATGAAACCAAAAGTGAGATTGTATAGCAGCTCTCTCAATATGATGGTAACGGAATACAACTGCACCGATTCAATCGCTGAGCATTTAATTAAAGAGAATGCAAAATATGCAGAGTTATTTACTTTGAATCCGGAATATCAAAATATAGAGGTATTGTCAAAAAATATAACATCTTCATACTCAGTTACAAATGAGGTGGAAGATAAAGTAATTATTGAGCCTGTTGTAATTTCTGAAGAAAAAAAGCCTGAGGCAATTAAAGTACAACAGGAATATAAAAAAAGAGGTCGTAAAAAAAAGAACGGCAAATAATACAACATGGCTGAAAAAAATAGTCGTATAGCAGTACCGTCATTTGCACAAAAGAGAGTTGTCTTTCGTGACGACAAAACTCTTAATGTTCAGTCGTATGACCTTGATAATATTTACCCTCAGCGAGTCCGTAATGCCATTAACAGCAGCGGAACTGGTACAGCTTGCACTAATCTTTATACCAAACATTTAAGAGGTCGTGGTTTTAAAAATCAAGATTTAGATAAGCTTGTTGTAAATGAAAAGAACCAAAGTTTAGCAGATGTTCATAGGCTTATCTGTGCAGACCGTGCAATGTATTTAGGCTTTGCAATTCACATTACTTACAATGCGATGTTAGAGCCAGTTGCAATAAAACACATCCCTTTTGAATATATCCGCCTAAGTATTGCAGATGATATGGGTAATGTATTAACTGCAAAGGTTCACCCGGATTGGGCGAGGGAAAGCGGAAAAAGTTTTGATAGGAATAAAATAATTGAAATTGATTTTTATACAGAGGACGAAAGTAGAATTTACGAGCAAATCGAAAGGGCAGGAGGGTTTGATAAATGGCAAGGACACCTGTTGTATTATAGTGAAAAGGGAAGCAACGTATATCCCCCTGCTGTATGTGACCCGGTCTTTGAGGATGTTCTAACTGATGCCGGAATAAAAATCTGGAAATTCAGAGGCATTTCAACGGATTTTATGGCGAATTATTTTTGGATTTTTAACGGAGAGTTTGCCGATGAAATGGAGCGTGATGCGTATGTAAATTCAGTGAATAGTTTTCAGGGTGCGGATAATGCTCATAAAATTGCTATTGTAGAATGCCCTGTACCGGAGAGCAGACCGGAATTGATTAAGGTTGAAAAACAAGACAACGACAAGGTATATGAACTTACGGAAACCACCGTTAGGGAAAATATTATAAGAGCATACGGTCAGCCTTTGGCTCTCCATGCAATACAGATGCCCGGCTCTCTTGGATTGAGTAGGGAATGGGAGGAAGCTAAATCAAATTATGATGAAAGAACGGCAGATGACAGGGAAAAAATAGCG
>Ga0129333_10006584_pt1 | contig 10979 bp, 23 predicted proteins | sample CPB6_08_DNA_FD_94474 | JGI IMG/M metagenome (GOLD analysis project Ga0129333, IMG submission 94474) | Freshwater to marine salinity gradient microbial communities from Chesapeake Bay, USA - CPBay_Sum_0.6_0.8_DNA | ecosystem: Environmental > Aquatic > Marine > Coastal | place: USA: Chesapeake...
CGCTTCTCGCTGAAATGTGGATGGATAACGAATTGTAAGTTGGTCTTTGTCATTTTTATAGCCAATGGAATCAAAGAATTCTTGTCGCGATTCTTCGGTCTGAAAGTAAACACGCAACACGCTACTGTAACGCAACGGCATCTTATCCGCTTCAATACCAGTATCTCCGATGAATTCATCTATCGCAGTTTGTACATCCGTTTCAAAGATATCTTGTGCTTCTAATGCGCGTTCAAGAATTAGAATATCGGTTTTGGCATATCCAACTGAGTCCAAAATGTTATTTTCGGACATTTCTTTAAGAATTTCAAATAGGTTATCACGATTCCACCCGCCACGCTCGGTAGTGCGATTCAACGCAACCAATGCGCCATGCGCTTCAACATCATCTTTGCTTGCCCATCCGCGCACAACAGGCACAAACCATTTGCCATCTTTAACTGTAATGCCTAATGGCGGTTTTTTATTATCGGCACGCATTTTATCTAATACTTCTCTGCGTCCATGTCCGCTAATCATGTAGCCGGTACGCTCGTCTATAACTATTGGCTCAATATAACCAAATGTAGTTATGGACTTATCTAATAAATCTTCATCGTGGTTCTTTGGGTTTAATGGATTTGGCTTTAACTCATCCAACGACACTAATTCTATGTTTTTTGTCATACTGCCTCCAGATATGGTTTGACTTCGTTATTCCATAAGGTTAATGCCGAAGCAATTGCCGCGTGCATATCTATGTATTTATAGGAACCTAGCCGCCCACCGAACCATACGCCTTCTAACTGCGCTACTTCGTCCCGATATTTCTTTAGCATTTCTCGGTCTGCGAGCGTATTCACGGGATAGGCACCAGTTTCAAATGGTGCGGTCTCGCGTGAAAATTCCTTGTGTATAACTGTGCCGCGATATTGTCGGTCAGGACGATAATGTTTGTACTCGTGTATGCGAGTCCAAGGCACTTTTGCATCTCCGTAATTCATAACGGAACAACCTTGATAATCATCTACATTAGGTCGTTCTTCTACAAAATCAACTGAACGCCAACCTAAATGTCCGTGCTTGAAATTAAAATATGCGTCTATTGCGCCTGTATAAACTAATGGTGTGCCTGTAATGTGCTGTGGCACTTTTGTATTAAATTTAATGTCAATACGCGTGTGGTCTGCCATGCGTTCCATCCACGCTTGGTAACCATCTTTTGGTAAACCTTGATAAGTATCATTGAAATAGCCATCGTCCCATGTATAACGAACTGGTAATCGTTTAATTACGCTACTTGGTAAATCGTTTGGGTCTTTACCCCATTGCTTGCGTGTATAGCCTTCCACAATTGCGCGATAAATATCTTCACCAATAGAGGCAATAGCAACGCCTTCAAAAGTGTCTTGATTATTTTCGGGAAATGTTGTAATCAGGTCACGCATTGTTTGAGGCGTAAATACTTTGTTGTAATAAGTGCTGTATGTAGCAAGTCCAAAAGGTAATGGAATTACGCGACCATCTGAAATTGTAGTGCGTACTCGGTGTATGTAAGGAACCCATTGTGAGAAACGATTAACATATTCCCACACCTTCTCGTTACTTGTGTGAAAGATATGCGAACCATGTATATGTACTTCTACACCTGTTTGTTCGTCAAAATGTGACGATACATTTCCGCCAATTTTATTTTGTTGTTCAACAATTAAAACATTAAATCCAGCAGTAGCCGCTTGTTCTGCAATAGTTAGTCCGAAAAGACCCGCACCGCCAACAATTAAGTCATACATTTTGCCCTCGCTAAATAAGGAAGCCTATCCAAATGCGGAAGGGTAAGAAACGCACTTGGATAGACTTCACCCATTGGCAGATAGTGTAACACACTAAGGCGTAGAAGTATTTCCTTCCCCTGAAATACCGCCTCGGCGTGTCTGTAATGCCACAACATCTTGTAGGTTGAACAACGACCTACGCTTCTGCCGTCCTTGTGGCATTAATTGTTTTCTATGTACTAATTGTCTTAAGTTGTTTTTGCTTATACCAAGTAACATAGCCGCTACTTCGCTATCTATTAATCCGTTGCCTTCGGTCATACACTCTCCTTCATGAGTTCGGTTATTTTACTAAGTTTCGTATAAGCATCGCCACCTGCTTCCATAAGTTGTAACACTTGTTGAGCAAAATCTCGGCGAATACCCCAATACATTTGTTCGCACAATAATTGGTTGTTGATTTTTTTAGTATTGTCGTAATTGGTCATTCGTAACACATTGTTCAAAATGCCTTCTACAAATTCATAACGCTCCGTTACCATTCTATAGAAATCCAAAGCGGTCCGAAGTCAATACAAAATGCATAGCGGTCAAGTGAAAAACCGAGAGCGAAACGCCAAGTAATACCAGTTACTATTGTGAGTAATGGTTTTTCTTTACTTGTAACAATATGTAGATGTCCTACCATGGAAAGTCCTCAACCGGTTCTTCATCTAATTTATGATTTGGCGCTTGTGGTTCGGGCGCATACTTTGGAACTAAACCAATACCATCCGCGTTAATTTCCATTGTTGTGCGTTCGTTACCATCTTTGTCGGTGTAACGAGTCACAGTTAAACGACCAGTAACTAATACTTTGTCGCCTTTTTTTAATGTTGTTGCGGTTCCTGCGGCATCGCGATTCCAAACATGGATGCGAAACCAAAGCGTGTCACCATCAACCCATTCGTTATTAACTTGCTTTCGTGCTGTGTTTGCTATATTAAAAGATGTTACAGGTGTACCTTTTGGCGTTTTACGAAACTCGGCATCAGTTCCTAAATTGCCAACCACCGTAACAAGTGGTTCACCAGCCATTTGCCATCCTTTCTAGATAATGATAAGTGCCTTCCTCGGTAAGTATAACACTATCTCCATTTGGAAGCGTAACAGGACACTCCGTAGGTTCTTTCCATTGTGACACCATGTAACCATTTGCTTGTGCCATCTTTGGGTTGAGATGAACTGAGTTAGTACCTGTGTTATGACATTCATGATGTAACGCTAGTAAATTCTCCGGGCTATCTTTCCCACCACGCGAACGCAACTTGCGATGATGTAATGCCCATGAACTTCCAAGTGGCTTACCACACTTCTCGCAGTATCCTTTGCAGCGTGTATAAACCACCTGCCGTAACAAAATTAGGCTATTTGCCAACTTCGCCACTCTCCAGTCATTGGATTACGGCATGCCACATTGACGCAAATTGCAATTTCGTTCATTTGGACGACGGTACTATTGCCGCACGAAGTACATTTCACAATGGGGTCGTAGGAATAGAAGTCGCCGTCATTGACTTTGACCCTAATTCGGGTGTGCCAATACAAAACCTCATCGCCTAAAGTTTTACATAACGATTTGTTTTTGCGATTTAACTCATTCCAATTATTACTCATCCACCGAAGTCGCACCATAACCACCGGTGATGGCCCAGTTTCAGTTCTTGGCGGTGGAGTAGGTAAATCTTGTTGTAATGCTCCGGCGTAAATATATGCGGTTTTGTGTGTCCATTTATGAAAGTCCAACATCATACTGAGAGTGGCAACTGGTAACGGATAACGCTGTGCAAATTTTGTAGTTCTTACTTTATCGCCACCATCGTGTTTGTAATAATTCCACACACGCGGATAATCACTCAAAATCTCATCAAGTAATTTCATTACGCCACTCGTTCAATATCTATCCACACACCTTCCGCATTGTTGTAGGTCTTTATTGCTTCTATTGCTACAACTTGGCAGTCGTCAATATACGCTACGCCTGTTAGTCCATCAAGAACGGCGCGCACCAATTTGTCTAAATCAGGCTTTACGCTTGGATAAGTTCGTGTCGCAGATTTTGGTTTGAAATAAGTAAACGAACACTTGATACGATAAGCACCATCGGTTGGACTATGTCCATGTAATTGCGCTTCTCTCGCTATATCTGCTCGCCATACTGCTAAGTCGGCAGCGCGCGCATGTATCGGGCGACCTTGAATAAATTTCAAAGACCCTTGTGGTACAGGTCGCCCTCGTACAAAAAACGCAGTCACTAATACCACCGATTCTCTAGCCAAAACGACCAAGCAATACAGGGTCGTTCGTAACGGTGCTTAATATAGCGTAATCCGTTACTAATTTGTGTTACAGGATTCTTAGAATCTTCACCTAGCATTTGGGCTATTCCAAATGCCGTACTTGTTGGATTATCGGCTTTTGGATTCCATGCTGATTCTTTACCCCATAGTTTATTCAGGCACGAAAATTGTTCTGTGTTCCACCCATAGTCGCGCCATGCCATATCTCGTGCTATGTCACGATAGTTCAATTCTTCTGCTACGGCAGGAATTGGCTTTAATGGTGGCGTTCGCAAGGTAGGACTTGGGGAAAAGAAAGTTAACAAAAGTGTGAAATAACTGAGAGCGAATAGACGCACTCCAAGTCTTTTGTGCTTTCTATAATTGCCTTCTTTGTTTAGATTTCTCATTAGATTACTCCTAGAGAGTTCGTGTTTTAGAGTTTTCCGCTTCTTCATAGGCTTGTTTGCGGTTGTAAGTGGAACGCGCGGCTAATCGTTCGTGTAACTCTCGGCTATTCTTGCTGGTCGCAAATATAGCGGCGCGTTCAGGGTCACAAGTCGGGCAAGGTTTAACTCCCTCGCGCTTTACCGATGTGACTTTGGTTCCGTTACTCGTTTTGCGAGTAATTTGTTCATAGTATTCTACCCAAATCCAGCCATATTCACAAGGCGCTGTATGGGTACAAATACACCCTGATTTATGACAATGCCCTTCCAAGTTCATTATTCGCCTTTCGTCCAAAATACCCTGCGTCTTGGTTGAGTTGGACACAGGATTAGGTGTTTGTCCATTTCTTCGCCGACCCCATCAGATTTGCCTATTTGCCAAATTATGATGAAACCGCAGTTATTCATACAAGTCATGCTTTCCATACCTTCTGGTATTTCATAACCATTCTCTAGAATCATGCTTTCCTTTCGGCATACATACCTTGGGCAGTTTTCTCTGCGTAACTCACCAAATCATCTAAGGTCTTGAGAGTAGCCCTATCAATAGCAAGTAATGCAATACGACCCCAGCGTTTGTAAAGTTGTCCAATTCGTGCGATTTCGGAACTACTCAAATCGCGCTGTTGTAACTCTGCCACATACCAAACTAATAGTCCGATACATGCGCCGGTTTCTTGTAACGCATTGAGTTGGTCAAATTCTTCAGCAATTAGACTACTGAGATTCCACGAGTTAATGCCTTGCTTTCGCGCTTCGTAGAGTTTGTCGCTGACTCGTATAACTGCTTCTCGTGCCAATTTAACTCTTGGTAACGCTACGGCGACCGGAGATACATCGCGAGATGTATCTATAGAGGGTTGGGTTGGGTTGGGATGGGTTGGGTTGGGACGCTGTTTCACCGGCGTTTCAGGTAACACTTCTGAAACGCGTTTCATTTGCGTTTCCTCAGCGTTCTTGCGTTCCCTATAACGCTGTAATCGTTCCTTTGACTTTTCCCGCTTTTCTTCTACCTGCGACTTTGTGGGCTGGTATTCGTCATACGAACGAATGCGAAACCCTTTGTCCTCGCGCTCCCACAGATTCTGGTCCTCAAGTTCATCGCTTGGTTTCTCCGGCATGTGACCCACCCAAGCGTTAACAATTTGGTAGGGAATTAGACCATCCGTTAATTGTCGGTTGCAATAACACAGACCAGTTATGAACAAACGAAATGCGGTATCGGAAAGCCCGATTACCTTTGGGTGGTCTGCGAAATTATCATCCAGTCTTACCCAGCCCATTGTCACCCTGCCTTTCCATAGCCGCTTGATAGCCGGCGTCAAATGCCATGCGTAAGTTGTAAAGGTGTTTGTAATGTTCTACAACCTTCCACCATTCCCAAAATGCTTCTTCTTGTTGATTCATTACCCTTGTCCTTCCGTTGGAGTGAGAAATGCGAGAAGTTGTTCCACTATAACAACATCTCTGCCGTCTATGTGGTGGTGATAGTCATTAGCAAATGCTTGTATTTCGCCAATGATTTCCTTGCGAAAGTAGATATTTAGTTGTGCGAACATGTCACGGGATACACAAGCACAAACCATTACATTTTGTCCGTGTTCCGTTACACCGGCGCAAGTATGTAAGTCGCTCATTTAATAGTTAACCTTTCGCTCGGCTTTCCAAACTTGTAAGGCACTTGCGCCAGTTGTTTTTTAACTTCTTCTTCGTCAATGGATTTGCGCCCTGCGACTTGTGACCAAGTAATAGTTAACCCTGAATTAGTTGTGCCATTAACTCCTGCTAGTACATCTTTGATAGAATCTTTATGCGCTTCTAATTCGGCTATTTGTTTATTGATTTGCACATATTCCTTGGCGATAGCATCTATTCCATTATCTTCTATGAGTTGCGTATCGCCTTTGGCTTTTGGGCGACTCGGACAACCCTTCTCTCCTGAAGGGTCATAGAACGCGCAGTAATGGCGGCATAGAGCCTCGTCCTTGTCTGCGGGAGGTTGACCTACCGACCCCCGTACTTCGGCGAGCCATGACAGCGCCTCGGTCACTAGACTGCCATCGTAGGGTTCGCTATGGATGAGCATGTCGCGCTCATCGCCGTCACGCGGTATTGCGACCAATGTAACGGTATCCACTTCATAACCATTAGCCTGTAATAGATATCCGTAGACCTGAACCTGCCAACGCTGTTGCTGACTTGGAAAATAGCGCAAATTAGTTTTCTTTGTAGATTTCCAGTCAATAACTTGTTTTGTTTGTTTATCATAGCAGTCAATATGACCCACAATGGTTTCGGTTATTTTTTTGTCCGGTAATTGCAATTCAACATCGGCTTGCCACTCTTGTTCTAATGAGTAACGCTCGCTAAATGGGTCAAGATTTTTGAACGCTTCTAATATGTAGGCGTGTATTGCTGAACCAAACATAGCGGGGAACCGAAGCGTATTTGGATTTGTAATGGGTGCTTCATTAAGTCGTAACCAAGTTTGTCTGCGACAACCGCCTAACTCGCTTGGTCCAATTGTTACTTGTTTGCTACGCGCGCTACCTTTTGAAGTGACAGTAACCGCTTTAACTAACTCATTTATTATTTCCATTGTTACCCTTCCGCTTAATTAGTTGTTTGTCCATGTGGTATGACCACGAGTTATTGATTTCGGTTGAAATTGCATCATCACGGTCAAAAGAATCTACAACTTCACCCCATTGTTCTGCGGTGAGTTCGGTTTCACTTTCCTCATCCAACCATTCAATGTATTCATCAGCATCTACCTTGGTGAATAGAATTACAAAAACATAATCTTCGTCATTGTAATCTTTGAGTATTTCTTTTAGTCTACTTACCTTCATTACCCTTATCTTTCTCTTGTTCTAACTCGGCAATTCGTACTCTCGCCAAGGCTAATTGGTCTATTAAATCCCAAATCCACTTAGCATATTTGGCTGGTATTTCCTCGGTTTTGCTTAATTTGCTAGTCATTACCCTTCTCCCTTGTTTAGACCTCTAATGAGGCGCGAACACTTGTGCCAATACTGCGAGCAATATCAACCTGTGTCCGTACTCGGTTAGCGTTTGCTCTTGCGGCTTTGACTAATGCCTCTGCCTGTTGTAATGCGTACCATTCTGCCTCACACATAGTTAATGCTTTATCCGCGACATCGCCAACTCTTAACTTCAAGTTATTTAGACCAATAGTTAAACGCGCGTGTGCGATATTGATTTCAAACTTAGACTTGGCATCGTGATAAGCCTTTTCTGCGGTAACTAACTCATCATGCGCCGTATCTATTTCCTTACTTAGTTCATACAAACGCGCTTCCACGCGTTCAGGTGTTATGGTCATTTCTGCCTTTCCGTTCCACAAGTGGAACATGGTTGAGTCCATATTTGCCACGCACCGCAATAGGTGCAGCGCGTAATTGGTTCTGATTTACTTAACGCAGGGAAATTTTGATGTGGGTAAGTTAATGCCCATCCATCGCGCCATGAATACTTGGTCATAACAACATGCCTTGTCTGAGGCTGACATTTATCACCCAAACAATACAGTCGTTACCTTGTGGATTCTTTCGCGTCATACCACTATCTACTATCCAGCCGTCTATTACCAATGAACGGCGACTTGCGCTAATGGTTTGATGTTTGCCTCGCAATAAAGTTTCCAATTCATAATCGGTCATGCCTTGGTTATCTTTTATTGCTTGCCAAACTGCGGCACGAATGGTTCCAGCATTTGGTTCTAATTTCTCAGCCGCTTGCCGAGATGTTCGTTGTGCGCGCCGAGCGACTGACACTACATTATCGCTTACAGCGTGTAATGGTTCTTTGGCTAACTGCGCCTTCCGTCTATGAAATTCCGCGATTATTATGTCGTGAACTTCTTCCATAGTTTGATGAAACGCAGTTTCGCCGGTTGCGGTCATAGTGCGAGCATCAAAATTGGCTGGATGAAATAGACAAATAACTGAATTCTCTATGTCCGTCCAGCGAAATGGATTAACGAGAAAAGTCGTTGTTGGTCGGTCAATTTCTGACTCACACCAATAACACTCGTCATTTACTATTTGGGTCATGTTGCCACTCCTTTTGGGCTTGTTGGAATTGTTTATCGGATAACACAAGTTTCAAAGTAAATGTTAAGGTTGAAACTGTGTCGGTCATACTGGCTGTCGCGTAAGCCATATCGCCGTCTTGTGCGGCATTAAATAACTTACGCGAGCAAGCCATCATCGTGTCGTGGATATGCGCTGGTAGAACGCGAGCCATTACAAACGACTTACTTTCTCTAGTAATGCTTCGCGCAAACTGCCCTGCGGTATGCCGGAGTCCGGCGTACAAAATTCTGCCGGAATTGTCGCATCTAATAATTTGGCATTTTCATTCCAAATTACCTTCAACTGGTCGCGTGAAGTTGCCTCTTGTATTTCTACAAGTATTGGAATCCAGTCAATTGGTTCAACCACTTCGGCATTTTGTACCACTTGTAGTTCTACCTTCTTTGGTTTTGGTTTTGGTTCCTCTACCACTTCGGCTTGCGACATTTCATCGTCCGTATAAATACCGGACAAATCATTTGGAAATGCTTTGCGTAGTGCCAACGCCTCCGCGCACTTCGCTAACATGACATCAGGCATTTTGTTCCACAAGCCCATGGGTTTGCCATCGCGACCCATAGGACAATATGAATCCAACCGCGCAACTGCCCAAGTTGGTTCAGCAAAGCCGTCACGATACACGCCAACTTTTGCGGCAAATGGTGGTGTTTTGCCTAACCAAACATCCTTCCACTCGCCGTCCTCACCACACCAATACGGAGAAGTTTGTCCGGCGTACTTGCCTGAGCGTTGCGCGACAATGCGTAGTCCGTCAATAGATGTTTGTATTCCATAACGACCACCGCGTTCTATCATGTAGATTTGTCGGGCAAATGGGTCAAGTCCTGTGCGTTGTGCTTGATGAAAGAAGAACGCAAGGTCGCCCTGTGATGCGTTGTTAAGACCCAACGATTTGAGTGCTGCTAATTGAGCATCAGTCCAAAACTTTTGCTCGTTTGTTATTGCTAGTGTTGTAGTCACTTAGCCTTCCCTTCTGTTAGATTAGTAATTTGGTCTATTTCTAACTCTGTTATCAAAATGCCTAGTTCTCTAGGCGTTGCTATCGTACTTATGACCGCTGACAAAAATTCAATGCCGTTGTCAGGGCATACCGACTTGACTAATTGCGTTAGATACTGCGCGGTTGGATTAAACACTACGACCACCAAACGGCGTACTGTGTAGTCGCAGATATTGGCTAATCTCAGGGAGCAACCAAAGATTAGTTTTACCGATAACCCGGTGCGGTTGCGACAAATGCGTAGATTTGCGTAACTGCTTAAGCGGTAAATCGGCAAGTTGTGCGATTTGTTGAATCGTTACATACACAGACGCATTGCGTATTAAGGTAATGCTGTCGTGTGGTTTGAGTGTGCCAAGACGAAAATCCTGCGTATGCGCGAGTGGCCAAATGTAGGGAATGTTGGGCGGAACCGGATAGTCGTATTTGGTGTGGTCTTTGCGTACCAAATTACTTTGGTGCGTAAGTTGAAGCAGTTCGTTATTAACCCACCATGGATATTGCTCGGTGTTTTCATGTGCCATGTTGCGAGTAACCGCATTAAATATCTCGCACATATTCCAACCATCGTAACCGCGTTCGTAGAATTCTATGGACACAGTAAGCCCATAGAGGGCTAAGTCGTAGATATGACCCGACCACATAACGGTAGCAGGATGATTAACCCATGCGCCGGTGTCGGCATACTCACCGCGTAATGCTTTAATGATTTGGTAAGTTTCTACGCGTTGTTTACCAAGGCGTTTTGTATCTAAAGCACGCGCAACCGATACATAGTCGCCGTGCGGCATAAATGTTTGCATTAGTACCCCCAAGTGAAATAGCATTCGTTGGTAATGGTGTTGCAATTCCACCACATACCATTAACAAGGACTACAAATATCGCGATAGCGATACCAATTAGCAGGGCGACCACAATGCGACCGCGCCGTGTGAGTATTGACCTGCGTTCTTGCGCGTCAATTGCTTGTAAGCGTAACGCGAGCAAGGTGCCGAGAAATCCGGCAAATACGAACAATAGAACTGGATACCACATAGAATTACCCTTCCGTTGGTTTGATTTTATATTGATTTACTGACAAATAAAGATAAGGGGCGCAACCGTTTCGCGACTGCGCCCCCATAATTAACTGAATTAGGCTAGAAGTAAGGCGTGTGCCTTGTCTTTGATTTCCTCACCGATACCAAGAATCAGGCGCTCGGCGCGTAATGCGTCCTTGTCGCCTTCGCCACGAATACGGCGAACCCAATCCGACCACTCAACGACTGCGTTATATGCCGCCCAACCAGTACCGGCTACATTGGCTTGTGTTGGAGCATTCCACAATTGAGTAATCTCA
>Ga0129333_10006585_pt1 | contig 10979 bp, 7 predicted proteins | sample CPB6_08_DNA_FD_94474 | JGI IMG/M metagenome (GOLD analysis project Ga0129333, IMG submission 94474) | Freshwater to marine salinity gradient microbial communities from Chesapeake Bay, USA - CPBay_Sum_0.6_0.8_DNA | ecosystem: Environmental > Aquatic > Marine > Coastal | place: USA: Chesapeake Bay...
ATTTCAAACATGAAAATTAATTTATGGTATTGCACTGAGATGAAACAATGGCGTTGGACTCTCACAGATACTCGTCGTCCCATCTGCCGTCAAGAATCTGGGCAGCAACCATTCCTTAGAGATGCTATGAATGATGTTGCCAACACAGTAGAATACATGATGGATTGCAAACAAAATGAATAATTTGACTAAAACTCAAAAATAGTATATAATATAAGAGCGATACGATTCGCAGTGACCCATAAAGTGTGACTTCAGAACCTCCATTATTGGGGGTTTTGTTGTAGATAAATAATCCATAACGGAACTATAGATTTAATAAGATGGGTCTCTCACGCCTGAATAACTTTTTGAAATCTACAAGAGGTACGGTTCTTTATGTAGATCCAAACAGTTTAGATGCCACAGATAGTATTCAAAATCAAGGAAATTCTCTAACAAGACCTTTCAAGACAATTCAGAGAGCCTTGGCAGAGGCAGCAAGATTTTCATATCAAAGTGGTCAAAATAATAACGATAGATTTAGCAAAACAACAATTGTTTTGTATCCTGGAGATCACGTCGTTGATAATCGTCCTGGTTGGATTCCTACTGCTGCAGGCACATTTAGACTGAGAAGTGGAGCAACATCCTCAGATCTTACACAGTGGGACCTGAACACGGTCTTTGATGTCAATTCGGCAGATAATGAATCATATAAGATAAACAGTATTCACGGTGGTGTCATTGTTCCCCGTGGAACTTCGATCGTTGGAATGGATTTGAGAAAGACCAGAATCCGTCCAAAGTATGTTCCAAATCCAGTCAATGATAACATTGAGAGATCTGCTGTCTTTAGAATTACTGGAGGTTGTTACTTTTCACAATTCACAGTTCTTGATGCAGATCCAAATGGAAATTGCTTCAAAGATTATACAACAAATACATTTGTTCCTAACTTTTCACATCATAAGTTAAGTGTATTCGAGTATGTTGATGGTACAAATACCGTTGACATTGATGATACATTCCTTACATACGAATCAGCAGATCGTACAGATCTGGATATGTATTATGAGAAAATTGGTATCTGCTACGGTCCTTCAAGTGGTAGAGAAATCACTCCAGATTATCCATCAACAAGTCGTGACATTGAACCAATCATTGATGAATATCGTATTGTTGGATCAAAAGGAAGTGAAGTTGGAATCACCAGCATCAAGGCTGGTAATGGTGTAACTCCATCAACAACAGTTACAGTAACTCTTCAACAAGCATCTTCAGAATTTGCTGTTGATACTCCTATTACAATCAGTGGAATTGCAGCATCTGGATATGATGGTAAGTTCGTTGTTGCTTCAGTTACGAGTGACACAGAGTTTACATATGTTGTTCAAAGTGCTCCAGCAACTGCACTTCCTGCAACTGGTGGTGCAACAGTAAATGTCACTGTAGACACAGTAACTTCATCTTCACCATATATTTCAAACGTATCTTCAAGATCTGTTTATGGCATGTGTGGTGTTCTTGCTGATGGCAATAAAGCATCAGGATTCAAGTCCATGCTTGTTTCTCAATATACTGGCATTGGACTTCAGAAAGACGATAATGCATTTGTTAAATATGATTCAACTACTGGATTGTATGCTGACTCAACAACCATTCAAAATTTAAGTTCAGATTCTCAGGCAGTATATAAACCAACCTACGAAAACTTCCACATCAAAGCAACCAATGATGCTTATGTTCAAGTAGAATCTGTTTTTGCTATTGGATACGCAAAGCATTTTGTTACAGAAAGTGGTGGTGAATTATCCGTCAGCAACTCTAGTTCTAACTTTGGTTCAAGAGCATTAAGTGCAGAAGGATTTAAGAAAGATGCGTTCTCAAGAGATGATAATGGTTACATCACACATATCTTAACTCCACAAGAAAATGAAACTGATGAAGTCAATGTTTCATTCTTGAGTCTTGATGCAACAAATACAATTAGTATTGGTTCAACTTATAGACTCTATTTCAGTGGTAAAACATCTGAAATTGATCCTGTTGAATCCGTCATTGATGGATACAGAATTGGTGCAAAACCAAACGATAGATTATATCTCTCAGTCACATCTGGTGCTGCTGTAACAGAATACTCTGCGAGAATTGTAATGCCTGGAATTGGCACTTACACAAACTACTCCTATGATAAATCATTCTTCGTTGGAAGATCTTCAGCAGGAATTAACAGTGTTTCCTCTAACACATTTACACTCACATCAAGTCATCAATTCACTGAGGGAGAAAGTGTTCGTGTTATCAGTGAAAATGGACACCTTCCAGATGGTTTAGATGCGAATAGAGTTTATTATGCAATCACAAGTGGACTTAACTCCGATCAAGTTCAAGTTGCAAAGACTTTAGCAGATGCTACCGGTGGAAATGAAGTTACAATTAACTCTAAGGGTGGAATTCTTCAAATTGTGAGTAGAGTTTCTGATAAGAAGTCTGGAGATATTGGACACCCAGTTGGATTTGATACCACAAATTCACAATGGTACGTTAACGTTGCTGCAGCTTCAACAGAAAATAGCATCTATTCACTCTTAGGATCTGCAGGATATACTGCAACTGTAACTCCAAAGACATTCGTTAAGAGAAATCCAGATACTAGAGATGTTCTCGATACAGTTTATAAAGTTCGTTATGTAATCCCAAGAGATACTCCATCCATAGCAAGAGCACCACAAAAAGGTTTTGTCATTCAAGAGTCAAATGATACTCTTGGAGCATCAAATACTGAGATTGGAAAATACTTTGTAATCAGTGGTTCACAAACATTGTCAAACACTCTGGAACTGAGAAATCCAAGATTTATTTCAACGTGTAGTTATAGTTCTGGAATTGCAACTGTCATTACTGAAATGCCACACAACTTGACAGTTGGTTCTCAAGTTGAAATTCTTCAAGTTAAGAGTGCAAACAATACCACAGGTATTGCAAATTCAATGTTCAATGGAACATTTACTGTTACTGGAATTAGTAGTACAAAACACTTTACCTTTGCATTATCCGATGATCCTGGAGCATTCCAGAATGATGTAAATGTTAGAAACACAAGTCTCCCATACTTCAAGAGAAAGAAAACCAACAAGACTTTCAGAATTTATGACTCCACTCAGATTCAAAAGTATGAACAGAATGTTCAGGATGGTATCTATCACCTGACTGTTGTTGAAAATTCGGTGTCTCCAACTGTATCACCATTTACCGGATATAAGTTATCTCAACCAATCACAAATCTCTATCCACAAACTAATAGAGATGTTGTTGACTCTGATCCCGATGCAGCAAAGTCATTTGCTGTTCCGAATACAATTGGAAAGGTAGTTATTAATGATCCTCAAAAGAGTTTAACAAAGAGAACAATTCAAAATAATCTTATTGATTATAAAGTAGGATTTGGTGTCACAGATATTCATTCTGGTGCTGCAACAACTCACACCATCTTTACATCAACAGATCATGGATTGGCAGGAATTACATCTGTCACCATCGAAGGTAATGGTGGTTCTGGATATGTTGCTGGAACGTACTATAATGTAAGACTTGAATCCGTTGGAATTGGAACAACTCTGGGTGCAAATGCAACTGCAGTTGTTACTGTCGGTGGTGGCGGAACTGTAACCGCAGTTAAGATTATGGATGGTGGTAGTGCATATCATGTTGGTCAGGGTGTTAATCTTACTGGCATTGGAACTGTTGGTGCAGGTGCAACTGTTAAAGTTCAAAGCATTTACAATCCCGTAGGTGAAGGACTTGAGATCATTGGAGTTTCATCTGCAAATTATGCAGGATACAATAACCTCTACAAGATTCTTGAAATCAAGAATCCAAAAGAGATCTATGTTCAATCATCAGTTGGTGTTGCCAATGCTGTAATTAGTCCACTCAGTCTTGGTTCAACAGCAGTTGTTGATGCACAAGTAATTCCAACTGGTAAAGTTGTTGGAGTTTCTACATTCCTTTATTCTGATACAGATTTCACTGGAATCGCAACCTTCAGTGGTGGTCATGGATTCAAGAAAGGGAATAAGATTAGAATCACTGGTGCTCTCAATACACTCTATAATGATGACTTCATCATTCAAGAGACCTTTACAGATTCTGTAACTGGAGTCAGCACTTCATTCAGTATCACTGGATTAGGAACTACAGCACCATCTGTAGGTACAGGACTTGAAGTTTATGGATTTGCTTTAACCTCTAATGCCGGATCTTTATCTAAGGAAAAGGAGAGAACATCTGGACGTGCAGTATATCAGTATGCTGGAATTACAACTACGGTTGCAGTCAATATTTCAGCAACTGCTTCAGAAGCAACTGCAATTCAAATTAACAACTCCGGTATTCTTGGATTGAAAATTGGCGATTACTTTATGATCAATGATGAGATCTTCAAGGTCAAGACAACTCCAGACGCAAACTTGATCTATGCATTCAGAGGTGTTCTTGGAACTGTTAGACAAGCACATAAAGCGGGTGATATTGTTAAGAGAATCAAAGCAATTCCAGTTGAATTGCGTAGAGGATCAACTCTTCGTGCATCTGGTCACACATTTGAATATCTTGGATATGGTTCAGGAAATTATTCCGCAGGTCTTCCAGATAAGCAAAACAGAACTCTCTCTGAACAAGAAATACTGTTTGCACAATCAATCAATCTTGATGGTGGTAAATCAATTTACTCAGGCATAGATGATGAAGGAAACTTCTACACTGGCAATAAAAAAGTAAATTCTGCTACAGGTGAAGAGCGTGTCTTTGGATCCCCAATTCCAACTTTTACCGGACAAGATCTTGATACTGGAAATCTTAACATTGGATTTGATGTTCTAACACCAGATGAAATCAACGTTGGTAGAACAATTCACATTAGTGGTGGTCCAGAAAATGATTTAGTATCAGAGTTTCATGGACCAATCGTTCTTCATGAGAAACTAACATCCGATTCCATTGATGGAATTGAATCCAAGTCAATCTCACTTCAAGTGTCATCTGGTGTTTCAAGAAACATTTCATTTGCAACTTCAATTCCAACCTCACCAGGAAATCATGGAGACGTTGTTTTCCATGCGAATCCAACAAATGCTGGAACAGTTGGTTGGGTTTATACAACTAACAACGAATGGAAGACATTTGGTACAATTAGCAGCTGACTCCCATAAATAATAAGAAAGTTTAGAGGGGAGAGTGAACCTCAATGGGAGTCAACAAGAATTTCGTTGTCAAGAATGGCCTTGAGGTCGCTGATGGTTTACTATTCACCGATGCCGACAACAATGTCGTAGGTGTTGGGAGTACAGTTCCTGATAGTAACTATATCTTCCATGTTACTGGTGGAATTGGCGCGACAACATTAAATGTTTCTTCGCAGACAACATCAAATACAATCACTGCAACCACTTCAGTAACAGTTGGAACTGCTGTTACTGTTAATCCTGGCGGGTTAAATGCACCAACTGGAGTAGTTACAGCATCAAGTTTTGTTGGAACATTGACTGGTGATGTTACTGGAACAGCATCCACAGCACAAAGTTTAACTGGATCTCCAAGTATCATTGTTGGAATATCGACAATTAGTGGATTTGTATTCAATTCAGGAATTGTAACCAGTAGCACTGCTGGTGTAGCAACATATTATGGTAAATTTATTGGTGACGTATCAGAAGCAACTGGACTAACTGCTGCTCCTGGAGGAAATGATACAGAAATTCAATATAATAATTTAGATTCTACAACTCAAGGTGCAGCATATTTTGTATATAACAAGACGACTAACTCAGTTGGTATTGGAACTTCAGTTGCAACAAATACTCTCACAGTAACTGGTAGCGGAACTTCAACAACAAATCTTAGAGTTACTGGAGTATCAACTTTTGTAGGAACTGTCACTGCAAATGGATTGGTTGATATTGATGGACATACAGAACTTGATGATGTTAATGTTTCTGGTATTATCACGGCAGCAAGTGCATCAGTAACCAATCTGAGTGGAACCATTGGTACTGTAACGACTTTAGGGTCAACCAATGGAACTATCACCAACTTGAGTGGAACCATTGGTACTGTGACGACTTTAGGGTCAACCAATGGAACTATTACGAATCTGAATTTCACAAATCTTAGTGGAACGATTGGAACAGTAACAACATTAAATTCCACTAATGAAACCATTACGAATCTTAGTGGAACTATTGGAACAGTAACAACATTAAATTCAACTAATGGAACAGTAACAAATATAGAAGGAACTTCACTCAACTACACTGGATTTGGTACAGTTGGTGTTGTAACTGTAACCACATCACTCACTGTTGGTGCTGGTGCCACTATCAATGGTTCTGGATTAGTTGTATCTGGTCTTTCAACATTCACTTCTGGATCTGGAAGTGTTACTGCTGGTAGCGGAACCACATCAGTTCTTATAGTTGAAGGAAACTCTAAAGTTTCTGGATCTGTTTCATTCTCACTTAATCCTGATATATTTGGTATTCCAGATGCCAATCATCTTCAATTTGAGGCAGATCATATATATGGAACTGACAGAACTCTGGCATATATTGGATTTTCAACTCAATATAATAGGCACCAAATAGAATGGACACCTGGATATTCTGGAAGTGCTGCTTATGGAATTAAATTTACGCTAAAACACCCAACTCTTGCTTTCCTTGATGAAACATGGGCATCTATATACAGAACCAGTACTACTCTTACCCCTTTAACAATAAGTTATGATTCATATGGAAGTGGTAATGCATTAACAGTAAATAATTCATCTGGTAATGATGCTCTTGTTGTAACTTCAACTGGAGATGTGAACATTAACCCCGATGCTGACCCTAACATTGATGTGAGTATCTATGGAAAATATTCATCACTTAATGCATCAGTTAGAGTTGACGCAGATACCATTAGTCAACTTATACAAGTTGGAGTTTCCACCAACAATGAAATTACAATAAATGATGGTAATATTGTACTTAAAGGTGATGGTACTGCCGATTCCGGAGAACTTAGAGCATATACACATTACAGTGATTCTGATTATCAATCACCTGTCGCACACGTTTTACAGTCCAATGTAAGTGGTCCAACTCTTGTAATCGAGAACTCAAGAAATGATAATGCTTACGACGGACTTCGCATTGCTTTCTCAGATTATGCCGCAGATGATAATACTGCGACCTTTATAGAATGTATAGATTCTTCAGCAACCAGAATGATAGTTTATTCTGATGGTGATGTATGGACAGCTGATGCTGGAACACTCAGTTCGGACGAAACACTGAAAGAAAACATTGTTGACGCAACACCAAAATTAGATGATGTGATGAAACTGAAAGTTCGTAATTACAACTGGATTGAAGAGTTTTCACCAAATCAACATGATAAAAAGATGATCGGATTCATTGCTCAAGAATTTGAAGAAGTCTTCCCTGGACTCGTTTCTGAGCATGACATTAGTCCAGACAAAGAAAATCCAAACTTTAAGAAAGGAATTAAGGAAGCAAAACTTATTCCAATCTTAACAAAAGCACTGCAAGAAGCAGTTGAACGTATTGAAAACCTTGAAACTGAACTTGCTGCATTGAAATCTGCTCTGGGTGAGTGACACTTAAAAAACTGACACACTGACCCCTCAGATCGCCTCTGGGGGGTTTTATAATGGGAACATGAGTCCTGACACCCGATGCGACTTTCGTTAGCAGAAAAACTAATTTTCATTGCATCATTTATGTGGATGATGCAGTGGGGAACTCGTGTAACTTCGGTGGTAATTGATGCTCTCTCTTGAAACTTCTGGATACAACTACTCCAAGAAACGGTGTGAGAATGTTGTAAATTGGTTCGTTGAAAGATATCTACCAAGACACAAACTTGAGATCGTTGTGCATCATCGCGGTCTGTTGCGTGAAGGTGTCTTTGGTTGGGTATGTGTGACTGATTGTGATTGGCGTCCGAGATCTTTTGAGATTGAGATGCACAATCGTATGGACACAGATCATTACATCCAAACCCTTCTACATGAACTCTGGCACGTCTATCAGCACGTCAAGGGTAATCTTAAGGATAAGTATGGAAAACGTCTCTGGAAGGGCATAGATCACACGGAGACGGACTATACGGATCAACCTTGGGAGGTTGAAGCATATCAAATGGAGGCAAAACTTTTTGATCTATATACTCATAGATCATTAAGATCTTTTCCAAATCGCTTGACAAGTTCTTGAAATCTGTGTAGACTACCTTTGTGAGGGTTGATGATACTACTCTAACTTTTATTGAATCAATGAAAACTCTATCTACAATTTTATTACTGACTCTCTCCATTCCTACGAATGTAATGGCAGAGCAAATTGAATATCAACCTGGATATTCTTCAGAAGAAAATTGTTATCGTTATGAATATCGTGAAGAATACATTCCTGGAACTTCAAATAATCCTGGATACGTAAAATCTTTTAGAGAAAAAGTAAAGATTTCATGTAAGAATGGACGTGCTCACACAAGACATGAGTATTATCGTGAAGAAAAGAAGAGTGAATGTGTGGGTGGTGTTGTTGGTGGTATAGCCGGAGGAACTGCTGCATTCTTTGGAACTAAGGGCGCAAATGATCGTTGGTGGTCAACTCCTCTAGGTATTCTTGGTGGTGCTGTAGTTGGTGATGCATTACTCTGCGATTGATACTTACTATGACACCAATTCAAACTAGCATACTATTATCATTTGCAATCATCTATTATCTTGTTCTGACAGATAAAAGTATTGCAGCATTTATAATGCTGATGTTTAAGTCGTTTGGTGTCAACGTAAGAAGATATTTCTGGATAATTCAATACCATCCAAAAAATCCAATTACAAATTATATTCAAAAGAAAAAATATAGTAAAATTGCTGAGGAGTTGATTAAAGAATATGAAAGTAAATGATATAATTGTAATTGGTGGTGGAACTGCTGGATGCATTTCTGCACTGATGCTGAAAACAAGATTTCCTAGAAAAAATATAAAAATTATTGAATCTAAAAATGTTGGTATCGTTGGTGTTGGTGAGAGTTCTACAGAACATTGGGCGCAGTTTTGTAGATTTATAAACATCCCACAACTTGCATCTATTTTAGAGTGCAATGGAACTATCAAAGCGGGAGTATATTTTAAAGGATGGGCAGATGAAGACTTTATGCATAGTCTTATCACACCACATTCGAATACTATAGGAGAATATCACCGTAATTTTGCACATGTTATTGCGAATGAACTTTCTCCAAGAAGAATGCAACCTGCTGGAATATGGAGAAATGAATTATCATTAAACTATTTCTCAAATAATAATGACACACCAGTAAATCAATATCACTTTGATACATATGCGTTGAATAAGTATCTGCATAAAGTATGCATAGAAAGAGGAATTGATATTATTGTAGATGATTTGTGTGGTGCTAAACTACATGAAGAGAGTGGAGAAATGAATTCCGTTCACTCTTCAACACAGGAATATCGTGCAGATTTCTTTATTGATTGTAGTGGATTTATGAGATTGATTCACGAGAAAACATATGGAATAAAATGGGTATCTTATTCTAAGTATCTTCCCGTGAACTCTGCTATTGCATTTGCAACAGATGAGATGGAAGAATATAACAAATACACAATGGCAACAGCAAGAAATGCTGGATGGTCTTGGACAATTCCAACACAAACAAGAACGGGTAACGGTTATGTCTATTGTGATGGATTCATTGGAAAAGATGAAGCTCAACGCGAGATGGAGGAAGCATATGGTCAATCATTAGAGGTTGCAAAGTATTTCCGATTTGATCCTGGTAGGTTAGAAAAGGCATGGCATAAGAATTGTTATGCTGTTGGATTATCCCAGAGTTTCGTTGAACCACTTGAGGCAACTTCGATTGGTAGTGTAATTCAGCAGATGTTCTGTTTTATGCATTATCTACCGTCATATGACGTGGATACATGTAATCAAAGAGTAAATGCAATTTTTGATAACATCGTTGATTATGTTCAAGCACACTATCTTGTGAAGAGAGAAGATACTCCATTCTGGAGAGAAGTCAAATACAATCTGAAACTCACACCGGGACTAGAGAAACACTTAGAATCTTGGAAAAATCGTCTTCCAGTGACACCTGACTTTTTTTGTCCTTGGGGAATGTTCAATGCTACCAATTACATTCCTGTTCTTTATGGACTTGGATGGTTTGACGTTGATAAGATTCGAGAAGAATATATTAACTACGGTTATGAGGTTGGTGAACGAAATGAGGATTTAGATCTTGTAACTGAAGAAGAGAAATCATTATTCTGGATTAGTCATAAAAAACTTATTAAGCAGTTGGTATGAAGAAACTACCCGATAATGTGATGATCGTGCTGACACTGGGGTTGCTATTGCTCTGTGTCGGTGCTATAATCGTTGCAGGATACATCCACGGAGACATGCACTTCGCCAAAGTATTGGAGAACATTAAAAAATGACACAACGTAATTTTGTTGACAACAATGGAAACTCTTGGTATTGGGAAGAAACTCCTGAGACCATTGAAGCACTCAAACAACTACATAATTCTGTTGTTAATAGTCAAGTTAATCGACCACAACCTCATCCTGATTTGACTAAGAAATGAGCGAAAAAAAACTAATTGACGATGCATTTTATGTCGTGAAAGCACGGTTTCTCTGGCATAGTTTTGATAAGGAAAATAATGGACTTATCACTGCTCTCACTGAAGAATCTTGTGTATCAGGAACTCGTTTCTATCTTAAGGGTAAACAGGAAGGTTGGACAGAAAAAGGAACAACTTATGATGGTGAAGTTGGAGGAAAACTGTGACTAAACAAGATCCTTACTGGTTCTTCAAAAAATGGGGGTTTGAAGATCCAACTCCAAATGATCTAATCAATCAAAAATTGCAAGAACTTGAGGACCG
>Ga0129333_10006586_pt1 | contig 10977 bp, 6 predicted proteins | sample CPB6_08_DNA_FD_94474 | JGI IMG/M metagenome (GOLD analysis project Ga0129333, IMG submission 94474) | Freshwater to marine salinity gradient microbial communities from Chesapeake Bay, USA - CPBay_Sum_0.6_0.8_DNA | ecosystem: Environmental > Aquatic > Marine > Coastal | place: USA: Chesapeake Bay...
GTTATCAGGTCATGTAAGCAACCGTATTTTGAACAGCCAACTACAGATAAAAGTCTCGTAATAGCTGGACAAATACCTTCCTAGAGGGATATAATATGTCAATTAATTTATTACGTAATAGTAGAGTTTTCTTCACTACTAACGTTAGTCCAGACCTAGCAACTAGAGGTGTCATTCTTACATCAGGATTTGATGCTACAAATACTGCAGAAATTCAAGTATTAGATGACCTAAGTTTTAGTCAAACTACCGCTGTAGAAACAATTGGTGTTAATGAAACAGGTACAGCTCCTACTAGAGGCCAGCGCAGTTTTAATACAGCATTAAATCCAGTTGATTTTAATTTTACTACTTATATGCGACCATATCAGGCCGCATCTGTAGCTGGAACAATTACTAGTATAGGTGCTACATACACTAATAGTGCTGGCGCATCAACAGGTAATTATAGTGGCAGCGGAGCATTTCCAGCACACAACTCTACTCAAGCTGATTTTAATAATAGCACTATATTTACAAATAAGTATGGCCCTAATACTATAGTTGTAGTAGATGCCCCAGCAAGCGGAACAGCAGCTGTATTAGCACCCGTATTTGGTACTGATAGTACGCTGGGTACATACCAAAAATTAGTAGGGTTTAGAATTGTTAATGGCGGTAGTGGTTATACTGCTGCTACTAACGGACAGCTTACTGCCCAAGTGCTTGATCCTGATAATGAGTTAGAAACTGGTCATTCTATAACATTTACATATACAGCTTCAAATACTCCTTCTGCAGCCAGGATTGACTGCGAAGAAAAATACTTGTGGAATGCCATGTTTAGCGCAGCACCTATTAGTGATTCTAGTCCTAATGAAGCTGCATGGAAGTACCAAACTGGTAGTAGTCCGTCTTATGTAACCTTAGCAAACTCTGCAAAACATCAATTACAACGTTTTGGCATTATAGTTATTTTTGATCAAAATTGTTTTTTACTAGACGATTGCTCACTAAATCAAGCAACTATTGATTTTGGTATTGATGCAATTGCTAGTATTCAATGGAGTGGGCAAGCTAGAAAAGTTCGCAGAATTTCAGCTCCTAGTGGTACAACTCAATGGACTGGTACCTTATCGGGCGCTAGTCCTTCATATGCAGCAAAAGTAACTAGCGCACCATTCTTAGCCAATAAATTAAGTACTGTTACTTTAATTAAGGGAGTTGGTAAACACGAGGATACTAACGCTACTCAAACAGGTAGTTGGCAAACAAGTCCTCAAGCTGCTGATACATATATACTACCATTAACAGGCGGTAGTATTACGCTATCTAACAATATTACTTATTTAACTCCATCGTATATGGGCAGTATTAATGAACCAGTTAATTATTTCACTGGTAGTCGTAGTATAACAGGAAGTTTAACTGCTTATCTACGCACAGGAACTTTTTCTGGTAGTAGTGGCACTAAATACAGTGCAAACTTATTTAGTGATCTTGTAGATAGTATTACCACAGACAGCGAACCAGAATTTAGTTTACAGTTAAATATTGGTGGAACCGTGGGATCCCCACATGTTGCCTTAGAAATGCCAGGTGTAGTATTAACTATTCCTACTGTAAATGCTGAACAAGTAATTACAACTACCGTAAACTTTACAGCACAAGGCACAAACCTAAGCACTGACCCCGCCGCAGGATTTAACATACTTAATAATAACGAAATTAAGATTAAATATTACGCTTAATCTTTAACCGGAGCCGGTTTTTTAACCGGCTTCATTAACCTCTAGAATATAATGGCAGAACTTAGTTTAAAATCACTTTTAGTACCTTCAAAAGCTATTGAAGTAGAATTTCCTGGCATGCCTGGATTTTTAATTAATGTAGCATTTTTAAGTCGTGAAACACTTATCAATATTCGTAAAAAAGCTACAAAAACTACATTTAAAAATCGTCAACCTCAAGAAGAGCTAGACGATGAACTATTTTTACAATTATATGTTGATCAAGCAGTAAAAGGTTGGCATGGTTTAAAAATTAAATATTTAGAACAACTTGCGCCAGTAGATGTTAGTGCACTTAATCCAGAAGATGAATTAAGTTATACTAGTGAAAACGCATTATATTTAATGAAAAATAGTACAAATTTTGATAGTTTTATTAGCGAACAGGTAGCAGACCTGGGAAACTTTTCCAAGAACAAATAACCCTAGTTGAAGATCAACTTAAAAGCTATTTTCAAAATAGTGAAGTTGGCATGACCAAGCAACAATATTTTGAAATGTGCGAACAGCTGGGCAATGAACCAGCAGATAGTGAAATACCTGTAGAATTAGAAGATCTTCCGCTAGAAGTGCAACAAGCACTAATGGTGTACAGAATGTTACGCGATGAGTGGGAAGGTTTTAATGGCTTATATCTAGGTAAAAGCTATATAGGTTTAACTGAGATACTGCACTATACAGAAGTAGATCCACAAGATCAAAAAATTATATTAACGCTTATTAAAATTATTGATGGTATACGTGGTAATATAATAAATGAAAAACAGAAAAAGCCCGCTAAACAGTAGTTAGTGGGCTTTTTTATTGTTAAAAATTTTTAGTTTGACATTTTACTACCCTTGTGATATAATTGGTTTAATCTTACACAAAGTTGTGTATACTAGAATCTGTGCCCTGGAGTAGCTATGGCAGAAAATACAGTAAATATCAATTTAAGTTTACTAGATAAGCAACGTACTATACAAACACGAACAGCTGAAGTAGAAAACTTAAATAAACAGCTAAGCAAAACTCAAAGTTTAGCTAGTGGAGCATTTAGCGGTACCGGGACCCAAGCCGGAGCACAAGCTTTGCGCGCTACAGAATCTTCTAATTCAATGGTTCGTGCAGAACAAACAGTAGTTAATAGCGGTTTACAAGCTAATAGCAGAGAGTATAGTGGCTCATCTAGGTCTGCTCGTTATACTCGCGGAGCTATGGGTGGAGCCGGTGGTGGCGGTGATGACTACACTAGAGCCGGCGGAGTAACAGGTCGCGGAGGTGCAGCAGCCAGAGATTTTGCTGATCAAGCTCGTGGTCTAGGCGGATTAGTTAGACTATATGCTGAACTATCGGCTAATCTGTTTGCTGTAAGTGCCGGATTTGTTTCACTGCGAGAGGCAATGCAAACCGATATAATGATACGAGGTATGCAACAATTAGGCGCTCAAAGCGGCACAAGTTTAGTTAGTATGGCTAAAGGTTTTGAAGCCGCTACCGATGGTATGATTAGTTTACGAGACGCAGCTGAAGCAGTTACTAAAGCTACAACTAGTGGTATGGGTCAAGATCAGGTAATGGCAATTGCTGAAGTCGCAAAAGGAGCAAGTCAAGCCCTTGGTTTAAATATGAGCGATGCTGTTAGCAGACTTACTCGCGGTATTACAAAAATAGAACCAGAACTATTAGACGAATTAGGAATATTTACTAAGTTAGATAAAGCAGTTACGGACTATGCTCGTAGTGTTGGAAAAAGTGAAAGTCAGTTAACAGACTTTGAGCGCCGACAAGCATTTGCTAATGCTGTATTAAAAGAAGGTAAAGATAAGTTTGCTGAAATAGCACAAGAAGGCAACCCATACGATAAATTACTAGCTAGTCTTAAAAATACTGCACAAAATATTTTAAGTGTAGTTAATACTATAGTCGGGCCTATTGCTAAATTATTAGCTGATAATACAGCTTTAATTGGTATTGCTATAACAGCCCTTAGTGCTAGATTAGTTAGTAAGGTATTTCCAGTTCTATCCAACTATAGAGATTATTTACAACAAACAGCTATAGATAGTGCTGCACGAGCTAAAGAAATAGCCGAGTCAGTGCGCGAACGAGAAGTATTTGGTAAGACTGGTCTAGAAGCTAAAGCTGGAGTGCCTCAAGCCAAACAAGCCGTAGAAGCTGTACAAAAACAAATTGATGCACAAAAAGTTTTAGTAGAGCAATCTAAAAAAGCTAGTGAACCACTTGTTAAGCAAATAGCTTTACAAAATGAATTAAATGTACTGTTGGCAAAACGCAATCAACTACAGGATGATGTAAAAAGACGTGGCGAAAAGGCAGTAGAACTAGGGGAAAGCATACGATCATTCTCTCTTAGTGCCTATCTTCAAAAAGCCAGTGCAGATGCAGCCGCAGCAGATGCCGCAAAAATGAATATATTAGCAAATATAAGCAAAGGCTATGATGTACGAGGAGTACGAGAATCTTTTAAAGAACTAACTGATCTCGTTAATCAAAATTCAGCTGCGCTAGGTATGTGGGGCAAGATGGCAACATATGCATCTGGTGCTACTATAATATTAGGCCAGGCTATAGGGCAATTAGCAGGGTATTTTACTAGATTTTTAAAAATAATTGGGGTTATACTAGTAACTTTTGATATTTTAAATAAAATATTTAGTTCTAATGAAAAAGAAAGTAAAAAATTTAGTGCTACACTTGACGAACTAAACAATAATGTAGAAACCGCCGCCGATGTTAATGAAAAGTATAAAAATAGCTTACGTATAGAAAGTGTACTGGCATATGGAAAAGCTCTAGATGGTTTATCTGGATCAATAACTAAGATCGCAACTGATTTTAAAAACTTAAAAGGTGCTAGTAGCTGGACAGATGAAATATTAAATGCTAGTAAAGATCTTACACTTGGTATATTTGGTAAAAGTGCAGAGGTTAAAGTATCCGAAGATGTAGCTAGAGGAATTGAGTCCACTATTAATACATTAGGGGATAGTGCTCTAGGTAAAGAATATCAAGCCCAAGTACGAGATATATTACAAATTGACGGAGAAACATTACTTAATAAAGAATCTGTTACTGGAGCATTAAAGTCTGTAAAAGGTGATGTAGATAAATTTTCAGATGCACTAGATAAATTAGCGGCGGCATCTAGTAAAACTAATGACGAACAGCAAAAGAATATATTATATTTAAAAGGCTTAAAAGACTCAGCTCAATTAGCAGAAAAAGCTACACAAAGTTTTATGAATAGCTTAAAGGACAGCTCTCCTCTAACGACTATGTTTGAAACAAATATTAAGTACTTATCTCAGCTAGATAAAGGCTTACGTTCTCCTGATTGGAAAGCTGTTACTTCTGCAATAGATAGTTTAAAAGGTGCAGATTTTGCAGGATTATTTGGTAATGCTGCACCTGAAATAGCTAGGTTAAGTGATGAAATTCAAAGTAGACTAATACCTGAAATCGATTCTACAAACTTAAAACTAAAAGAAGCAGAAGACAAATTAACAAAATTAAAGGGTAAAATATTTGCTGGTGTGGAAGGTAGCGAAGCCAATCGTGCTATGCGTGATCAACAAAGCGTGGTAGATAGTTTAAAAGCCAGACTTCCAGAATTAAAACAAGAAATTATGGCAATGAATAATGTTATTGCCACAGCAATTAGCACCAGTGTTATTCAACAAAGTCAAAAAGTATTTCAAAAATTTAAATTAGAATTACAGAAATTAGACGTTGAGCAACAAAAATATTTTCTAAGTAAGGCACCAGTAGAAACCATTGAAGGTGCCAGGGCTCTAAATAAACTAGAAAAAGAAACAATCGATATAGAAACTAAGCTAGTTAATGCTAATTATGACTTGGCCGATAGTTTAGATCAATTAAATCTAACTATAACTCAAGACAGAGACGCTCGTGAAATAGAAAGACTGAAAAAAGAGGGTACTACTTCATTTATTGATGTAAATCCAGAAGCAGTAAATCCGGCAAGTATGTCAGCAAATGAACAAGCTCTATTTAGACTTGAAACAAGAGCTCGCGGATTAGAAGAAGTTAAGCGATTATTATCCGACCCTAAACTTAGCCCAGAAGCACTAGAAAGTCAGTTAAGTAAATTTCCAGAAATGTTTGGTGCTTTTAATCGTAGAATGGCAGCCAGACTAAAAGCTAGAGAAGCTGACTTTAAAAAGCAAAGATCTGATTTTGATTTAACATTTAAAGAAATCGATATAGCAGCTAAACAAGCAACTGATACTTTACAATTTGAATTAAATTACGCCAAATCAATTGTAGCTGGTATAGCTATGGATACACCACAAGTTATAGCAGCAAATATACAGTTTCTTGCAGAACAAACAAACAAAGAAATAAGTATTATTGAAACTGCGCGAAATGCAAGACTACAAAAAGCGGAAGAAATATATAAAAAACGTGGACAAGCAGGTGAAGCAGAATATAATGCTTCCGTAAAATTAATAAATACAGAAGCGGATAGGTTAAAGAATAGTGCTCAACTACAAGCGGCTAATGATAGAATATTACAACAGCGTGAATTAGAAGCCCAGAAATTAAAGCGTACATTAGATCTTGAAAGTGGAATATTAAAAGTTAGAAAGGCAGGAATATTGGGCACTAGTTTAGAACAAGATATACAACGTCAAACAATAGAACGGCAAGAAAGATTAAATCAATTTAGAAAAACTACAGAAGTAGAATTAAACAAAGGAATCACTGCTGCCAGAGATAAACTAGAACAATTTGATAAAGAAAACGTTATAATGGGTCCAGGTGGAGAAATACTACCAAAACCTTTAAGTAGCGAACAACAAGCAGCCAGAAATGTACTAGCAGCTAGTTTACAAGGACAACAACAAAAATTATTTGATGCTAGAGAAAGCTTTAATCTTGATGAGAGTGCTATAACCCAACAACAAGACTTTACTAATGGTCTAAAAGCACAAGGAGACCAATTTGCTAAAAATCAATTAGCCAGAGATATTGCAGCTATAAGTGACGATAAAGCGTTAGACTCTGCAAGACATCAATTAGCTGTTGACCAACAAAGTTTTGACGTGCTAAGACAATATGGATTAATAGTTGGACAAAATGCTAGACGACAAGAAGCAGATCTTAAAATAAGAGAAATAATATTACAAAGAGATCATGAACTATTGGCTAATCTTAGAGAGCGCGAACAATTAGAAGAAAATTTATTGCGTGCTAGATATACATCATTGGGAATAACTCCAGGTAGCATGGATTATGGCTATGGAACTGGAGCACCGGAAGAAGACTTTTTAGGTAGAGCTAGTGGAGCAGAAGTAACAGGTGCACAAGGTGCATTAGCCAAAAATATAGCAGCAGCAGATAGGCTACGCCAAACCTCGGCAAGAAGTGTAAATCTAATAGAAACAGACCTATTAAATACTGATCGTATGAGGACATACGAACAAGCTTTTAGTGGATATTTTAATAGTATGGCAGATGCTATTGAAAATTGGTCTAAAACTGGAAAAATGAATAGTAAAGAACTATTTAATAGTTTGATCAGTGATTTAGCCAGATATGAATTAAGATTAGCTATGACAGCATTATATGCCGCTACTCTTAGACCATTACTTAATATTGGATTAAGCTTTTTTGGATTACCAATGTTGCCTGTACCAAAGGCAAAAGGCGACGTGATGATGGGTGGCATGAGTTTGCCAGGCTATGCTATGGGCGGAGTATTTGATCAAGGTCGTGCAACTAAATATGCTCGTGGTGGTATTGTAGATCGACCTGTATTGTTTCCGATGAAAAAAGGTATTGGGCTTATGGGTGAGGCGGGTCCAGAAGCAATAATGCCATTACGTAAAGATAGTATGGGTAATCTTGGAGTAATGGCCTATGCAAATGGCGGCATACTACCCGTAGGCAGAACTCCAACAGGTGAAATGGGAGTAAATATGTCGGCTAATAGAAGCAACAGTACTTCTCAGCCGCAATATAATCATGAAACAGTTATACACAATTATACTGGACAACCAGTAACAGAAAAAGTTAGTACAGATAGTCGTGGTGCACGCAGAACTGAGTATTTTATTGGAGAAGCAGCCGCTGGAGAAACAGCTAGAAATGGCGGCACTATGCAAACTGCAATTAGAAATACCTACGGATTACAGCCACGGCTAATTAGGAGATAAATTTATGGCAACACCAACATGGCCCACTGGATTACCACAAAGCCCTAATAAAGACTTTACCGAAACTGGTGGAGTCTTAATAGGGCGTACACCTATGGATAGAGGTGTTGCTAAACAGCGTAGAATGGGTATGCGTCCACGTACAGCACAAGTACAGTTTTTAATGGATAATACACAAGTAGAAATACTTGAAAGTTTTGTCAATCATGTGTTGTATGGAACACGCAGATTTGAATTTAAGCATCCAAGAACAGGCATTACAGAATTAACCAGAATAGTACCTAGTGGAGATGGCCAACTATATCAAATTAGTTATTTAGGAGGCCCTACTGGTGGTGGTAGTAATGTTTCTTACTATAATATACAAATGCAGCTGGAGTTTCTTCCGTGAGAGTTACAAACCCAGAGTTTACTAATGCCGTACTAGGTATTGAATCTAGTGAACAAATTATAATTTTGTTAACTATGTATAATCCCGAAGATAATACACAAGTAATTGCTAGAATAGCCGATGGTATAGGTATTGACAAAGTAAATCCTAATGATCCAACAACATGGAAAGCGTTGCGGTTAACAGGTAATATTACTTTAGGAACTAGTATAACTACGGACGAAATTAGTTATGACACAATTACAACGGATGATGAAGATATAGCTTATGGTGTAATTAGTCGTAGTGAGAAATATTTGTATATACCTATGCAGATTACTTTGCCAGATGAAAGCGATGGTAAAGCTCCACGAGCTACAATAACATTTCATAATATTACTGGTCATCTAACACCACTAATTCGTACGATTAGCAATCCAATACCTATTAAAATAGAAGTAATACTTGCTAGCAATCCAGATGAGGTAGAAGTAAGTTTTGCGGAGCTGTATATAATGGCAGTTTCGTATAACAAAGATCAGGTAGTAGGTGAAATATCGACTATGGCAGTTGATCGAGAGCCTTTTCCACAGCATAATTTTACACCACTATACTTTCCAGGATTATTCTGATGTGGACAAATAAATACATTGGTATCCCTTATAAAGAGGCAGGAGATGACGAAAGCGGTTTAGATTGCTGGGGATTAGTTCGTCTTGTTTATAGAAATGAATTCGACATAGAATTACCAAATTTAAAAGAAATAAGAACTAGTAACTATGATCTTAGACCCGATCAAATTAATTCTCAAATTGAAGATAACTGGCTAGAAACAGCAGATCCAAAAAAAGGAACAGTTATCCTTGTAAGGGTTAAAGGATTACCGATTCATTCTGGTTTAATGATAAATGCTACACAATTTTTAAATGTAATGCCAGGGGCAAATTGTGTAATTGCAGATATTACTAATTCTCGTTGGAAAAATCGTATAATTGGATTTTACGACTACACTCCAAATAAACCAAAAAATATTTCAAATTCCGTTATCCTAACTGGAATTCCGCATCCATTAAAAAGACAAGTATACTCTTTGCCAGTTATATCTGGAATAACTATAAAAGAAATCAGTGAGTTAATTTTAAATACTTATAAAGTACCAGAACAGCTATTTGATAGAATAGTTTTTACTGTTAATGGAAAACCAGTTAATTATACTGACTGGGAAACTTATAAGCTTGTAGACGGTGATAGAGTAGAGTATCGTGCTCGACCAGGATTTGAGTGGGCAGCAGCCTTAATATCAGAATTAATTATTTATTTTGAAACTGGTGCTGCATTTGCTGGTGCAGAAATGGGTATGACTGCATATACTTATGCAACAACAGTTTTAGGGTATAGTAGTGCCGGAATAACAGTAGCTGCAGCGGCAGCAACTATTGTAGCAACTACAGCTATTAGCATGGCATTGGCTCCACCACGTCCAAAATTAAATACAAACGATCCAGGTACGGCAGAAGGCCAGCTATTAGCTACGGGCAGCGCAAATCAGATGTCTAAGTATGGCTCAATACCTATTGTATTGGGCAAAATAAAAGTAGTACCACCTCTAGGCGCAGTAAATTATTTAAATTATTTTGGTGCTGATGAACGAGATAGCTATTTAAATATGCTATTAACGTGGGGATATGGTCCATTAAAATTATATAGTTGGAAACCAAACAGTGTAACTAAAACAACTTACACTGATACCAATACTAATACAATAACTTATTATAATTGGGAGGCAAGTACAACCGGAAACCAATATAGTGGATTAAAGTTAGGTAATGTAATATTAGATAACTTTGCTATAGATGCTATTTCTCATAAAAATATTTATGATGGTGATTATTTAACTCCTGCTAATACTAATCAGTCTATAGAAAGTATAAATGGCTTTAACACTATTTATGGAACCGATCAAGCACAAAAATTTATTAATCAAACTATAGTAAATAATATACACCCATTAAATGGTAGCGGAACAGTACAAAATCCTACTAATACCGCTGTTGTCGAAACTATACCAGCAATAACTCCAGATCCTGGAACAGATGTAAGTTTGTATTATAATCGTATGGAAATTGCATTACATTTTCCAGAAGGTTTAAGAAAAATTAGGGTAAAAGGCGATAATAATAACGCAGGAAAATCTTATTCATTATCAGGAGCAGATAATCCTACAACAGGTAATACACCTAATAGATTACTCTCTAATCTTGTAGCTGGTTTAGAAGTTAATGGTTCAAAAATTCCACTATTATTAAAATTTGAATATGCTTTAAATAATAGTGGAAGCTTTTCTCCATTAAAGGTCCGAGATCAATACGGCAATACTTCCAATTCTCAAGGTATTATAGTTCTTGGGGATATAGCTTATAAAGATGCTTTTACACGAGTATATTACGCCGATAGTAGTGTAGTGCAAAATAATAACGCAATTATTTTTCCAACAAAAAATGCTATAAGTGTTAGAGTTACTAGATTAACAGGAGATCATGGCGAAGCTCCTGCAGAAGGCACTACAGAATACAATACATTTGGTACAGGAGACATACCTAATAGTTGTATTAGGGTTTTTGAAACTGAAACTGATATAACAGACCAAAATACTGTA
>Ga0129333_10006587_pt1 | contig 10975 bp, 11 predicted proteins | sample CPB6_08_DNA_FD_94474 | JGI IMG/M metagenome (GOLD analysis project Ga0129333, IMG submission 94474) | Freshwater to marine salinity gradient microbial communities from Chesapeake Bay, USA - CPBay_Sum_0.6_0.8_DNA | ecosystem: Environmental > Aquatic > Marine > Coastal | place: USA: Chesapeake...
CGTCAGCGAGCTTGTGTCCGTCCCGATAGGCGACGCTGTTGACCAGCATGTTCCGGCTCCTTCGCGCGCATGATAGCGCAGGCTGGCAAGGCTCAGGCCAGCCAGGGCCGTTCGTCGTGGTATTTTTTCTCGAAGGCGTTGATGGCCGAAGACTGTTCCAGCACAAGGCCGATGTCGTCCAGTCCCTTCAGCAACCTTTCCTTGTAGACCGGATCAATCGCGAAGGGGTGTGCGGTGCCTTCGGTATCGGTGACGGTCTGCGCCGGCAGGTCGATGGTCAGGGTGGCGCCCGGCTGCGCGGTCAGCTGTGCACGCAGGCCTCGGCAGATTTCGTCCGGTAAGGTGACCGGCAGCATGCCGTTCTGCAGTTCGTTGGCGTAGTGGATGTCGCCGAAAGAGGGTGCAATCACGGCGCGGATACCGTAGTCGAGCAGCGCATAGACGGCGCCTTCGCGCGAGGAACCGCAACCGAAATTGGCGCCGGCCACCAGAATACCGGCTTTCCGGTAAGGCGCCTGGTTCAGTACGAAATCCGGCTTTTCACGCCCCTCGTTGTCAAAGCGTGTGTCGTGAAAGAGGTAGGGATCGTAGCCGGCCTTGTCGTTGCGCAGTTTGCGCAGGAAGCGCACCGGGATGATGCGGTCGGTATCGATATTGGCCATGTCGATCGGTGCGGCCACGGCAGTGAGCGTGGTGAAAGGTGTCATCTCAGGCTCCGGACAGCTGGCGCACATCGGTGATGCGGCCGGTGACTATGGCCGCAGCGACCATCGCCGGGCTCATCAGGTGGGTGCGTGCGCCCTTGCCCTGGCGCCCTTCAAAATTGCGGTTGGACGTCGAGGCGCTGCGCATGCCGGGCGGCACCTTGTCACCGTTCATTGCGGCACAGCTGGAACAGCCGGAGGCACGCCATTCGACGCCGGCCTCGGTGAAGATCCGGTCCAGTCCTTCGGCCTCGGCCTGACGCTTGAGCGGCGTCGAACCGGGAGAGACCCAGGCCGGGATCACGGCTTTTCGACCCTTGAGCACGGCGGCGGCTGCGCGCAGATCCTCGATGCGCCCGTTGGTACAACTGCCGATGAACGCGCGGTCAATGCGGATATCCGTCAGCGGCATGCCCGGTTTCAGGTCCATATAAGCCAGCGCCTGCTTTGCGTGCGCCTGCTTGTCGGCGTCAGGCAGCGATGCCGGGTCGGGTACCCGGCCGCTGACCGGCAAGGCCTCTTCGGGGCTGGTGCCCCAGGTGACATGAGGCTCCAGGGCGCCGCCGTCGAGACGCACCTCGCGGTCAAACCGTGCCTCCGGGTCACCCGGTAACTGCCGCCATTGGGCCAGCGCATGCTCCCAGTCGGCACCTTTCGGTGCGAACTCCCGTCCGTGCAGGTACTCGTAGACGGCGTCGTCCGGTGCGATCATGCCGGCACGACCGCCGGCTTCGATTGCCATATTGCAGACCGTCAGGCGAGCTTCGACGCTGAGGCTGCGTATCGCCGATCCGGCGAACTCGATGACATGGCCGGTGGCGCCGGCTGTGCCGATTTTCGCGATGATGGCCAGCACGACGTCCTTGCCGGTAACGCCCGGCTTCAGAGCGCCATCGACCATGACGCGCAGCGTTTTCGGTCGCTTGATCCACAGGCACTGGGTCGCAAGAATCTGCTTCAGCTGTGAGGCGCCGGTGCCGAAGGCATAGGCCCCGAGCGCGCCGTGAGTCGAGGTATGCGAATCTCCGCAGGTGATGGTCAGCCCCGGCTGGGTCAGCCCCAGCTCCGGGCCGATAACGTGGACGATACCCTGGCGGTCGTCGTGCATCCCGTAATGCACGATGCCGTTGCTGCGCGAATTTTCTTCGAGCAGACGGATCATGTTCCGTGCATCGGCATCTTCGGCGGCGTCGATTCCGCGCTCGCGACCGACAGTCGGCACGTAGTGGTCGGCCACTGCGAAATTCTGCCGCGGCTTGCGTACCTTGCGACCTTCCTTGGCGAGCGCACCGAAGGCATGAAATGAGCCTTCATGCACAAAATTGCGGTCAATATGAATGAGCGCGTCGCCATCCGGTTTCTCGAGGATGACGTGACTCGCCCAGATCTTGTCAAACATCGTCAATGCCATGTCAGCGTCCTTTTGCAATGCCTTCGCGCCGCGGGTCCGCTCCACCCTGCCAGCCACCGGCAGCGCGCATGATGCCATGCAGCCCGCTGGTCATATCGACGATGTGCACATTGTGGCCCATCGCGCGCAGTGCGTCCGCTGGCGCCGCTGCCGCCGTGCCCGCTTCCAGTTCGGTAGGGCCGTTGCGGCTGCCGTAGTGAGGGGCCGAGATCGCGGCCTGTACATCCATGCCCCAGTCGAGGATCGCCACCAGCGCCTGCGCCACGTAGTTGATGATGCGGCTACCGCCGGGTGAGCCGATGACCAGATGCAGGGCGCCGCGTTCATCGAACACCAGCGTCGGCGCCATCGAGCTGCGCGGGCGCTTGCCGGGGGCTACCGCATTGGCCACCGGCTGACCGTCTTCCACCGGATTGAAATTGAAATCGGTGAGCTGGTTGTTCAGAAAGAAGCCCTGCACCATGCGCTTGCTGCCGAAGAAGCTCTCGATGGTGGTGGTCATCGATACCGCATTGCCGTCACGGTCGACGATGGCGATATGGCTGGTGCCGGCCACTTCGTCGTGCCGGTCATCGGCACGTGCCAACGGTGCTCCCGGCGGGGCGCCTGCGACGGCCTTGCCCATCGCGCGCGCCGGGTTGATCAAGGCCGCGCGCGCTGACAGATAGCCGGCGTCCAGGAGTCCGTCCAGCGGTACCGCCACGTAGCGGTCATCCGCGACGTAGCGGTTGCGATCGGCGAATGCGAGTCGGCCGGCCTCCGTGAACAGGTGTATGGCCTCAATGCTGCCCGGCGCCAGTTTTTCGATACCGTGCGCTTTCACCATGTTGAGGATCTGCATCACCGCAATCCCGCCGGAGGAGGAAGGCGGCATGCCGCAGATGCGCCATACCCGGTAGGGGCGGCACAGCGGTGTGACCTCGCGTACGCGGTAGCCTGCAAGATCGGCCAGTTGCAGCACACCGGGATTGCGCGGGTGTTCGCGTACCGCGCGTACGATCTCTGCCGCCAGAGATCCTTGGTAGAACGCCTGCGTGCCCTCACTGGCCAGCCGGCGTAGTACGCCGGCAAACGCGGGATTGCGCAGGATTGTCCCTGCTGCCTTGGGCTCACCGCTCTCGTCGAGAAAAAGCACGCGGGCTTCCGCGTCGTCAGCGATGTCGCGGCTGCGGTTCAGCAGCACATGCACGCGGTGCGAAAGCGGATAACCGTTCTCAGCGAGTGCGATGGCGGCGTCGAACAGCCGGGCCCAGGGCAACTTTCCATGCTGCCGGTGTGCATCCGCAAGCAGCTGTACGGTTCCCGGCACACCGACCGAACGACCGCCGACAACCGCTTCCCGGAAGCGTATCGGATTGCCCTTCCGCATGAACAGTTCAGGCGTCGCCGCTGCCGGCGCGGTTTCACGGCCGTCGTAGGCGCGGGTCTGTTGCCGGGCAGCGTCGAAATACAGCAGGAAAGCGCCGCCGCCGATTCCGGAGGCTTGCGGCTCTACGAGATTCAGCACCAGCTGCACGGCGATGGCGGCATCCATTGCACTGCCGCCGGCATCCAGAATCTGCAGTCCCGCGTCGACGGCGAGCGGATGTGCCGCGGCGACCATCTGTTGCTCCGCCCGGGCCAGTATTTTTTCGCTGCGGCCGCTGGGCGGCTCCGGCTGCAGAGGGCGGGATTCCTGCGCACCGGCTGTGACTCCGACCAGCAAGAGAAAGCCGGCGCACAACGAACTCAGGTGACGATGACGGAATCGATAATACGCAGACATGGCAAGAGAATGTGACCCGGCGCCGGAGCGCCGGATCGTGTGTGCGGTGCCCGGCTGCTTCAGTTGGACGAGATATTCGCTGCCCGCACAATCTCACCCATGCGTGCGTAGTCCGCCTTGACGTAATCCCCGAACTGCTGCGGTGTGTTGCCGACCGTTTGCGCGCCGAGACTGGCGAAGCGGTCGCGGACGGCAGGCCGTGCGAGCACTTTGACCACTGCGGCATTGAGCCGGTCGATGATTGCCGGCGGGGTTTTCGCTGGCGCAAAAATACCGACGATGGTGGTGGCATCGAAGCCTTTGAGCCCCTGTTCCGACAGGGTGGGTACTTGCGGCAGCAAGGTTGCGCGCTTGTCCGTGGTGACGGCCAGTGCGCGGATGCGTCCGGATTGGATATAACCGATGGAAGCGGTGAGCTGATCGACATGCGAATCGACCTGTCCGCCGAGCAGATCGACCAGCGCAGGGCCGCTGCCTTTGTACGGCACACCGGTCATGCGCAGGCCGGTGCGCATCTGGATCAACTCCCCGATCAGGTGATTGGAGGTGCCCGTGCCGGCAGTGGCCATCGTCATGACGCCGGGGCGTGATTTCACGACGGCGATGAATTCCTTGAAGGACTTTGCCGGCACGGAGGGATGGATGACCAGTACAAACGGCACATTGCTGACCCCGACAATCGGCGCAAGGTCGCGCAGCGGATGAAACAGCGGTTTGCGGTAGACGTTGGGCGAAACGCTGTACACACTGTTCGAGCCCAGCAGCAGGGTATAGCCGTCGGCCGGCGATTTGCTGACGATCTCGCCGCCGATCATGCCGCCGGCGCCCGGCCGGTTATCGACAATGACGGTCTGGCCGAGCAGTTCTCCGAGTCCGGGGGCAATCGCGCGCGCGTTGATGTCGACATTGCCGCCCGGGGCAAAGGGCACGACGATGCGAACCGGTTTGACCGGATAATTCTGGGCAGTGGCCAGACCGGCAGCCAGCAGCAGCGGGACGATGAAGGGTAATCGGCATTTCATGCGAAGCTCCTCCGGAACAGTTTGTATTGGGCGCCGGTGCGGCCGGCGGTGACAGCATGGGGCCCTCAGCCCGGCAGGTCAATCGGGCTGTCGATGAAAATCTGGTAGCGCTGGCTTTTGGGTTTGGCCAGATCCTCCGGATGGACATAGCTGATGGATGACTTGCCGAGCAGTTCCCGCGGCAGAATCATGACCCGGGCGAAGGCACTGTCTTCCGATGCAGAGGCGGCTGCGTAAACCGGATCCGGTCCGGCTTCGAACCAGGGCTCCAGCGGGGCGTAGTGGTGTTGCTGCCCTTGGGTATGGATGTCGATGCCGCCCTTGAGCAGGCAGCGGATGCCGCCGCCGCGATGCGTGTGCGTGAGCGCTTCACCGCCGGGCGGGAAATCGACACGATCACAACGCAGCAGCCAGTGCGCGGACGGATCGAGATTCATGCCCGCGGCGAGCAGCAAGGTGCTGCTGCCTTGCTCAAGCGACAGCAAGGATTGCGGGGCGCCGGCCTGAACCAGTTCCCAGCGCAGCAGCGTGGCCGGCAGACTGCCGCCACTGTAGCTCACAGTGCTTTCGGGCTGCAGCGCGGTATTCGGGCCGAGCGTGGCGCGCAGCGCATCGCAGTGCACGCGCAGTGCCCCGCCGGCGACATACAGCGCCCGCACGGGACCGGGCGGCAGGCGGAACGATGCGGCCTGGGCGGGCAGATCGTCACGATACAGGCGAAGTTCATAGCGCATGGCGCGGTCTCCCGGCAATGTCAGAGGCCTGCCCGCTGGTCTTCCGGCAGTCCGTAGCGGTTCTCGAGCGCCTGCACTTCGGGCAGGCCCGCGATGTCGGTGAACTGCTTGAAATTGGCGACCTTATCGCGGAGGTGGGCGATGGAGCCCGTCTTCTTCAGTTCGCGCAGCAGGTTTTGCATCGCGGGGATGGCCGCGAGTATGACCCAGTTCGGGTAGATCGCGAGCTTGAAACCGAGCTTGCCGAGTTCGTCCGCAGGCAGATCCGGTGTCTTGCCGCTTGCTGCCATGTTGTAGAGCAGGGGCACCCCCTGGAAGCGCTTGGACACGATCTCCACCTGCTCACGGCCCACCGGTGCTTCAATGAAGAGCATATCGGCACCGGCTTCGCGGTAACGTTCACCCCGTTCCAGGGCAGCCTCCAGACCCTCGACAGCGATGGCATCGGTGCGCGTGATGATGACGAAATCATCATCGCGCCGCGCGTCGCAGGCGGCCTTGATCTTGGCGACCATTTCTTCGACGGGGATCACGCGCTTGCCGGCGAGGTGGCCGCAGCGCTTCGGCCAGGCCTGGTCTTCCAGATGCACGCCGGCAACGCCGGCCTTTTCGTAATCGCGGATAGTGCGCCGGGTGTTGATCGGATTGCCGTAGCCGGTGTCCGCGTCCGCGATGAGCGGCAAGCCTGACGCATCGACGATGCGGCTTGCGTTATCGATCATTTCGCTGGCGGTGAGCAGACCGACATCTGGCATGCCCAAACGCGTCAGGCTGGTCCCGAAGCCGGTCATGTACAGCGCCTCGAAGCCTTCCAGAAGAACGAGGCGGGCGGCAAAAGCGTCGGCAACACCGGGTGCAACGATGCAGCCGGGACGCGCCAGCAACTCGCGCAGGCGTCTTGCGGATGTCGGGGTAGCGTGGTTCATGAAGGCTCCTGAAAGAATATGTGAGGGTGATCGTTGGCGGTTGTGATCGCAGAACTTTGTATGGATTTCGCTATTGGGCGGTAATGCCTGCATCCTGTATGACTTTGCGCCACAGAGCGGTTTCCTGCCGCAGCAATTGCAGCAGATCTGCAGGCGATGTGCCTGCGGGACGGGCGCCCTGACTGAGCAGTCGCTGGCGGACATCACTTTGGGTCAGCCCGCCGGCGACGGCCGCATTGAGGGCAGCGATAACCGGTGCCGGCGTTTTTGCCGGCGCGAACAGGGCATACCATGTCTCGGCCCGATAACCGGGCAGTGTTTCAGCGATCGTCGGGACGTCTTTCAGTGCGGGTGAGCGCTCAGATCCGGTAACAGCGAGTGCCCGCAAACGTCCCTGCCGGATCAGCGGAAGCGATGGCAGCAAGCCGTCGAACATGATCTGGGCTTCTCCCTGAACCACGGCTATTCGCCCCGGTGTACTGCCTTTATAGGGGACATGGTTCATGCGCACGCCGGCCATGTTTTCGAACAGCGCATTGCCGAGATGTACGGCAGAGCCGATTCCGGCTGAGGCGTAGCGAATCGCGCCCGGTTTGCTGCGCGCCAGTGCGATCAGATCAGGGATCGATTTGACCGGCAGTCCGGGGTGGGCGACGACCACGGAGGTAGTGGTCGCCACATGGATGACAGGCGAGAAATCGTGTTCTACGTTGAACCGGAGTTTCTTTCCATGTAATGCGGCATTGAGTGCAGTGTTTCCGCTGGAGCCTGACAATAACGTATAGCCGTCCGGCGTTGCCTTTGCGACCAGCTCCATGCCAATGATGCCGTTAGCGCCGGGCCGGTTGTCGACAACCGTGGGCTGACCCAACTTCGCGGTGAGCAGTTCACCTGTGAGGCGCGCAAGGGTATCCCCCGTCCCGCCAGGCGCGAGCGGCACGATCAGTCGAACGGGTTTCACCGGGTATTGCGCTTGGGCGGCCGAGATCGCCGGCAGGAGCGCGCCCAGCAGCAGTGCGAGTTTTCGGATAAATGCCGATTGCGCTGACAGGCAACCGGCGCGCGCCTTTTTTGTCAGGTATCGATTCGCGGTCATTCAAGGCTCCGTACTCACCCGAATTTCAGGTTGAGCTTTTTCACCAGCGTGCGCCATTGCGCGAGTTCATCCCGGATGCGCTTCGTAAATTCTTCAGGCGTGCTTGCGCCGGGGTTTGCCCCCAACGTACGGAAGCGTTCGCTGATGGCTTTGTCTTCCATGGTCTTGAATGTTGTCTGATTGAGTTTTGCAACAACCGCTTTCGGGGTTCCCGCCGGTGCCAGCAGACCCAGCAGCGTGGCAGCGTTGTAACCCTTGTAGCCGAGTTCATCCAGTGTCGGCACATCGGGGAGGGCCGCTGCGCGTTGCGGCGTGGTGACCGCCAGAACTTTCAGCCGACCGTCTTTGACATAGCCGATGGAAGCGGACAACTGATCAATCATGGTTTGTACCTGACCGCCGAGTAATTCGGCCAGTGCCGGGCCACTGCCCTTGTACGGGACGTGCAGAATTTTCACGCCAGCCATATTGGCAAACAGTTCGATTGCGAAATGGTTGGTGGTGCCGGCACCGGCTGAGGCCATGGTGACCTTGCCGGGATTCTTTTTCGCGGAGGCGATCAGGTCCTTGATGGATGCGATGCCTGCTCGCGGGCTTGCCAACAACACCAGCGGCACAGCCTGCACCGTGGAGATCGGGGCGAAATCCTTCAGCGAATCGTAAGGCAGATTGTTGAAAATCACTGGGTTCACTGACAGCGGTCCGCTTGATCCGACCAACAGGGTGTAGCCGTCCGGCGTGGCCTTTGCCACCAGCGAGGCGCCGAGATTGCCGCCGGCGCCGGGTCGGTTGTCGACGACCACGGTCTGGCCGAGCAGCTCACCGAACTTCGGTGCAATGGTGCGCGCGGTAATGTCGACGTTGCCGCCGGGGGCGTAAGGCACGACGAAGCGTACCGGGCGACTGGGAAAGTTTTCCGCGGCCTGAATGGCTGTGCTGCCCAGCAACGCGATTGACAGGGCTGCGCAATAAACTGCCGGTGAACTCATGACTATCTCCTCAATGAACGGGATCAGGCCGATGCGCGCTTGTCGCCGGCACTGGCGTCGTAGTCGACGTTTGCCAGTTTTTCGGTGCGCCATAGCTGGTCAAGCAATGCGGCTGCTGCCGGCTTGCCGATAACCGGTTCAGCCAGTTCGAGGAACTTGCCGTTCAGTTCCTCGTCGGTGAGCGGCAGTTCCGGGTCGCCTTTGCGGAAGGGCTGGAAATATTCCAGCTGACGGCCGTCGTTGAGCTCGATCTGCACGCGCGACTCGCGGCGGTTGGGATAGCCTGCCGAAATTTCGGGATCGGCAATCGGTTCAATCTTCTTCAGCAGGGTGCGGATGTCGGGGTCGCTCAGATGATCCGGATCAAAGGCATTCAGGCGCACACTGCCGCGCACCAGGGCATGCGCCACCGTGTATTGAATGCTGAACTTGGCCTGGTATTCGCCTTCCGGATTGTCGTTATCGATGATATTGAGTCCGGCCTTGTAGGTGTGCAGGCGGATTTTCTTGATGTCCTGGTGACTGAAACCATGCTGCTTCTGCAGGTGCAGTGCGCCATCGATCGACGGGAAAGTGTGGCCGCAGCAACCGTGATTTTTGAAAGTCATGCGGTTGATGTGGTAGTCGGTGCCGAGGCCCTTGGTGGCCTTGCTCCAGTCAGGATTGACGCTCATGGCCGCACCGAAACCGACTTCGCCTTCGAGCATGTCGAGGGCACCGGTGAGTCCCTTCATGGCGGCCATCGCTGCCCAGCAGCCGGCATCAGCGGCGTGACCGCCATGGAGTGGCTTGGTCATGGCTTGAGAGCGGAAGGCCTGCTGCAGGCCAGAGGCGAAGCTGCCCACGGTTCCCATGGCGTGCATGAACTGTTCCTTGTTGGCGCCCAGTACGGTGGCCGCCGCCGCCGCTGCCCCGAAAGAACCAACGGTGCCGGTGGTGTGCCAGAACTTGTAATGTGAGGGCATCACGGCTTCGCCGATGCGGGTGGAGATTTCGTAGCCGACGACCACGCCGCGCAGGAACCGCTCGCCCGTGGCGCCGGAAGCTTGCGCCGCGGCCAATGCAGCTGAAATGGTCGGGCTGCCGGGGTGATAACCGGCATCGCGATAGATGTCATCGAATTCGACGGAGTGTGATGCAGCGCCGTTGATCAGGGCAGCGGCGCGCAGCGTTGCACGGCGGCCGGTGGCAAGGCGCGCGCGGCCGCGGTCGAGGTCCTCGGCGAAGGCCTCTTCCATCAGCTTGGCCGGGTTGACCACGCTGCCGGGCAGTAGCGCCGCATACCAGTCGATGACGGCACGCTTGGCGTGATGAATCACCTCCGGCGGCAGTGTTGAAGTCTGTTCGCGGATGGCATAGTCGGCGAGTTGCTGCATCAGCATGGTCTTTCTCCTTGTGGTGTTTCGTCCTTGTTCCGGGCGTTGCGGATGATTGAAGACACGTCACCCGCGGTGAGGCGGCCGATCGGGCCGGTAGAGTAGGCGGCAACCTGGACCGTCAGATCCGGTTTGAGCACAAACCCCGTCGCGTGCAGGATTTTGCGCTCATGTTCGATGAATGCGCCAGTGGCTCTGCTCACGGTCTCATAGTTAAGGCCCCAGGCCACCGGGAAACTGAGTTTCAGAGTATCGACGGTCCTGCGCGCGGCGATCTCGTCGTCTGCCGATGCGGCCAGCACGGTGACGTTCAGCGCTTTCAAGTCCGGCAACCAGGTCTGGTAGTCAGCCAACTGCTGACGGCAGAATCGTCACCAGTCGCCGCGATAGAGGAGCAGCACCGCCCAGCCGCCGCCGGTCATGGCCGACAGGCTTTTCGGCCCGGAATCCAACCAATGCCAAGTCAGGTCGGGGAAAGGGGCCCCGTTATCGAGTACCGGTCCAAGACCTTGGGCCATGCCGCTCCTCCTGTATTTTCATAACTATTTGTTTTTATTGATATTTACGTTCTGACGATCAGGCCATCGACGGCCACGACCCCTTCGCCGTCTCTGCGCACAATCAGCGGGTTGATTTCCGCTTCTGCGATGTCGTCGAAGGCGGCGAGTTGCGAGAATGCGGCAACGGCTTCCGCCAGCGCCTTGCAGTCGCCCTTTGTCATGCCGCGGTAGCCGCGGATGACCGCGAGGCCCTTCACTTCCTCAATCATCTGCAGCGCGGTTTCCGGCGTGACCGGCGCCAGGCGCATCGCGAAGTCCTTGTAGATCTCGGCGAGCACGCCGCCGACGCCGATCACCACCAGCGGGCCGACCTGCGGGTCGCGCTTGAAGCCGGCGATGACCTCGGCGAGACCCTTTTCCATGCGCTGCACCAGGATGCCGTTGAGCGTGGC
>Ga0129333_10006589_pt1 | contig 10974 bp, 10 predicted proteins | sample CPB6_08_DNA_FD_94474 | JGI IMG/M metagenome (GOLD analysis project Ga0129333, IMG submission 94474) | Freshwater to marine salinity gradient microbial communities from Chesapeake Bay, USA - CPBay_Sum_0.6_0.8_DNA | ecosystem: Environmental > Aquatic > Marine > Coastal | place: USA: Chesapeake...
CAAAAACTGGGTTACAAAAAAGGGATTACCCTGGGTTTTGCGATGGATGAGTTCGGTGAGGGGATAGGAGCGATCGGGGGGACAATGGAGGGTATCGGCGATCAAATGATTGGTATCTTCAAGACTGAGGGGAGCCAGAAAAATCGTATTAACTGTCTTTTTCTGGGCTTTGAGTTCCTCCATGGTGGTGATGAAGGGGTGAATGGGTGAGACTTCATTATCCCGATAGGCCCCCAGCATTAATAAATAACTGCGATCCTCCATGAGGAGCTTGATGAGTTGGAGAGAACCCGCATCCGCCCATTGTAAGTCATCCAGAAAAATCACTAAGGGATGTTCTGGCAAGGTGAACACACCAATGAATTTTTGGAATAATAAATTAAAACGATTTTGTGCGGCCATCCCAGACATTTCCGGCGGTTGCGGCTGTTTGCCAATGACCTGCTCAAGTTCTGGAATGACCTCAATTAAGACTTGTCCATAGTCGGTGAGGGCTTCTAAAATTCGTTTGCGCCAGCGGGCCAGTTCTGCATTGGGTTCTGCCAGCAGTTGCACCATTAAATCTCGCAAGCCCTGCACAAATGCGGACAGGGGAATATTGCGCTTAAATTGGTCAAACTTACCCTTAATAAAATAGCCTTGTTGCCGGGTAATGGGTTTATGAATCTCATGGACAACAGAGGTTTTGCCAATGCCAGAAAACCCAGAGACTAGAAGAATTTCTGCTTTGCCATTGGTGGCGCGATCGAAGGCATGGAGAAGAATTTGAACTTCTTTTTCCCGCCCATAGAGTTTTTCAGGAATTAAGAAGCGATCGCAGGTGTCCCGCAAGGCCAATTCAAAATTGACGATCGTATCCTGACTTTGCCATTGGATTAAAACCTGTTCCAGGTCATAGCGTAATCCCAGGGCATTTTGGTAACGATCCTCAGCATTTTTAGCCATCAGCTTGAGGATAATCGCTGACAACACTGGGGGAATGAGTGGCTGAATTTCGTGGGGGGGAACTGGGTTTTTAGCGATGTGGCAGTGGACTAATTCTAGGGGATCCACTGAGTCAAAGGGCAGTTGACCTGTAAAGAGTTGATAAAAGGTGACCCCTAAGCTATAAAAATCCGTGCGATAGTCTAAACCCCGGTTCATGCGCCCGGTTTGTTCCGGGGCCAGGTAGGCGAGGGTTCCCTCTAACACATTGGGGTTTTGGGTCTCTTGATTTTCCTTGGATAACAGGGATGCAATGCCAAAATCAATGAGTTTGACTTGTGCCGTGAGGGGATTAATTAAAATATTGGCAGGCTTAATATCTTTGTGAATAACACGATTTTGGTGTAAATCATGGAGAATTTCTGATATTTTGATGGCAATTTCTAGGGATTCCTGAGCAGTTTTGCAGTTTTCCATACTGCTATGATCTCGGCTTATGATTAAAGATTGCTGCATATATTGCTCCAGGGAAATGGAGCCGCAATCTTCCATAACTAGGGCATAACTATTTTGATAGGGTTCTAACTTTAAGGGTCGAATAATCCCTGGGATATTAAGATTTTTAGAGACAATATATTGATTGCGAAACTGCACCAATTCATTAAAACTGGGATAGGCTTGGCGCAAAATTTTAATCACGACCGAGGCTTGGGATGAGTTCTCCTGACAACGGTATACTGCCGATCGTGCCCCCAAATAAAGCTGCTCCAGGACTGTATAGCCAGGAATTTGCGGGAAATTCTGGGAGTTAGAGGCCAAAGTAGAAACCATGGGAGTTCAAGGTAGGCAGGGGGCAAGGGTCTGAGGAAGGCCACTTAAGGGCTGGGAAGAGGGGGGGGATCCCTGGCAGGAAACGTCGCGCCCTCAACCCAAAGCCCTGCACGTTCTTTCTATTTCTACATTACAGATCACCGTAAGCTGGGTAGTTTGCGAGAATCCCCTCACAATTGTTAGGAATCAGCCCCTATTGGGAATCTAGCCCATACCAATCCTGTCGCCACTGTTGCATCTGGGCAATTTCTGGCCCTTGGGCATCAATAATATCCTGGGCTAGGGTGAGCAACTCCGGAGGCAGGGGCGCGGGACTGGGGGCCGAAGAGCCAGGGGGGCTAGCTTTGGGGGGCTGGGGGGATAAGATTTGCTGGGCCATGATAATCGCCCCTTCATGGTGGGGGATCATGGCATCCATAAAGCGGCGATCGAACTGATCATCCCCAGTTCCCAAGTCCTGATTCATGGCCATATCGGCTTGGGTGGCCTCATCCATGGGAGCGGTTTGGCCGGGGGGATCCTGGTACATCAGGGGAGCCGCCGCCGCTTGGGGATACCAGGTTTTGCGCCACTCTTGCATTTGGGCGATTTCTTTTTGTTGGGCGGTGATGATGGCTTGGGCGAGGGTTTTAATTTCCGATCGCGAGGAGTGGGTGAGGGCGGCTTCTGCCATGGCGATCGCCCCCTGGTGGTGCAAAACCATGGCATCCAAAAAGCGCAGCGCCAATTCCCCATCCTGGGGGCCTAGGTTCATGTCTTCTAGGGAGTGCCCGCCCATGGAATGTCCGCCCATGGAGTGTCCGTCCATGGAGTTGCCAGGAGTTTCTGAGCCGGAGGATGTGCTTTATGGGGAGGGGGGCGTGGAATTACAGGCTGTGAGGGTGATCAGGCTTAAGGCCCCCAAAATCCAGGCCGTCCGTTGTCGCAGGGAACCTAATCTAGAGGATAGAAGGCAATTCAGAGGGGAATAGTTCATTGCTTAGTTTTAGTGTGATTTACATTCATCGGGTTGATATTTATTGGGTTGATATTTATCGGGTTGATATTTATCGGGTTGATATTTATCGGGTTGATATTTATCGGGTTTACGGGAAAGTATCTTGATTTCAAGGGGTCTATTTCACTTTGCCGGGTTCACCGATTGAGGTAGGGGCAAACCCCCCGTGGTGGCCCCGATTATGGGTCGCCCAGGGGTGCATCTCACTTGGGACAGGCCAGAGACCCATTCCACAAGATTCTTGACTGTGGGATAGCTGTCTTGGCTGTCCATGGGCAAAAGTGGGAGGCTTCCTCTTCCCTCGCATCAGGCTGTTACGATCGCTCCCCCACAAACTCCGATAGCCAGTTGAGCAAGTTGAGCCGGTGGAGAATAATTTGCCGCGCCTCGGCGATAGCATCAAGTCGTTCCTTCCAAAGGTTAGGGGACTGGATCACCTCCTGAATATAGGCAATGCCCTGGGCATCTAAACTAGGCAAGCGCAAAAAACTTTCCGGGGGAATCAGACGATCGGCAGCAGGCCCACCGTAGTAAATCGGTAAACACCAAGCCAACAGAGCATCCCACAATTTTTCGCTCACATACCAATTATTATCTCGATAATTTTCAATGGCCAAATTGTAATAATAGGGAGCCATGGCAAACCACTTATTGGCCACTTCTCCCTGGCTCTGCACCCAAGGAGGCAACCGACGGCCATAGAAATCCACTGGGCACTCTCCCGCTCCCTTAGCCCCTTGCAGCGATCGCAGAAAATCCAACCGTTGACGATGGTTAGCGGTGCGATCGATCCCCGACGTAATCCAACTGCACCCCCGCACCTTAGCCGGAGGAGGAGCTTGATCCAAATCCTGGAAACGGTTGGCATGATACCAAATGGCAGGCATATAGTCCGGGTGAGGGGCAAAATCATCAGGCCCCGACACATAGCCACAATGGTCAACCGCTAGCTGATAGGTACGGGGGCGCTGGGGAGCCAACTCCGCCAAGGGAGGTTCCCGCAGCAGAAAAATCCGCCGCTCTGGGGGCACCCCCCGAAACACCCGCTCTGGATCCCAGCTTTGGGGCGATCGTCCTCCCCCCCCCAGCCGTCGCCCCAGGGATCCCGGAATCTTGCCCAGCCAGCGATCGACCCGTCCCCCCCCCTGGGATGTGGCATCCCCCGCAGGCCAGTCAAACTGATACAGCAGCAACCAATGGGGAGCAGGATCCTGGGCTTTCAACTGGATCTGACCCCACAGCCCAAAGGCATGGGGACTCTGCTTCCATAGCCAATCGCTCTGGGTGAGGCCGGGGTAACTGGTGACCATCCCAACAACAGCCGGACTAGAGTTCAGGGGCATAGCAAGGGGCAGGGGGAATAAAGGACATCAACGGTAAAAAATTCGAGGAAACGGGAAAATACAGGGTGCATCCCAAAAAAATTCGAGGCAACGAGAAAATACAGGGTACATCCCACTTGGAACAGGCCCCTAGGCCCATCCCACCCATGCGCTGTTGTGGGATAGCCGTCCTGCCTGTCCATCAGCAAAAGTGAGACGCACCCAACCTACAAGAGGCCCAAGGGCATCCGAGCCACAGCAAGACAAGGCTCTGCTCTGGCTAGACTACCTGACCTGAATCCCCCTAGGTAGGAATTTTGCAACTAGACCATACTTGTGGGCCGCGATTTGATAGAATCAACCCAAGCTATTAACAAAGCAACAATAATCGTTAAAATTTGTTACTGAAGAGGTAAATCAGTTCATGGATGTGACAGTTCTTTTTGCTGCTCTGCCTGAAGCCTATCAAGTCTTCGATCCCCTCGTGGATGTCATGCCGGTTATTCCGGTTTTCTTCCTACTGCTAGCCTTTGTCTGGCAAGCTGCTGTGGGTTTCCGCTAGGATTCTCCTTCGGTTTACGATCGGTGATGCCTAGGAAATGGGGAATTTTTGCTTTGGAGCAAGTTCCCACATTTCGCCCTAGGCTCGCCCGTTAACATTTCAGATCAAGTTTTTCAGTTCCAGCCATTAGGTCAAGCTATGCTTGGCCTTTTCTGTTTTTACAAGAATTTTTATATTTTCAGGCCAACTTAGAGCATTTAGAACCCCCCACCAGGTTCTCCATACAGAACTTTGCTCACATCTGATCCCTTGATCCCTGGGGGACGCAATGGGGGGTCAGGGAATCCAGAGACATACCCTCGCAACCCAAGGACATCCCCTTGCTCGATCGAGCCTAGAACCAGTCATCCCCCAGAGCCGCCCAGCTTCTGGCTAGCGGATCCATCCCATCCCCAACAACCCCCAGCCCGATCTAGACATTATAGTTAATCTGTACTATTCTGGTTTTATCCAGGGTAAGTTTCATCATTTACTCCTTCGATTGGATTGAATCCCACACAACTCCAGTCCCCTCAATCCCACTCCAGTCCAGTCCACTTAATCCCACTCCACTCCACTCCACTCCACTCCACTCAGTCCCACTCCACTCAATCCCACTCCACATCCAACCCCGCAACCATCGGCCTCATGCCATCAGGTGCCATCCCCCGATCGGCCTCGTGTAATACCCCCCCTAGAGGCTTCGGATCCCCTCACCGTCCTAAATACAGAGGGGAAATCCGGTCTCATGGGGGGCCGACGATCGCCCGTTCCTAGGGGAAGCTTAAGAAATAACCCCAGGGTCTTGTAGTATGTAACCTAATTTTGTAGTATGTACTGTAATACAACTTCTCCCACCTCCCCCGATCCATGACCCATCTCTCCTTCCCCCTTTTGCGCAAGCTCCCTTTACATTCCTGGGATCCCTCCACTAAGATGCAGAAACCTAGGGGCAATACTAGGGAAAACTGCATCTTAAAAGCCCCTTAAAACCTTCAAAGTTGGTCGCCCACATCACCCCGGCCCCAACAACCCCCTGGAACAATCCCTACCATCCCCACAACTCCTTCATCCCATTGCCGGAATCTTTGCCCCCAGGCAACTTGCCTAAGATTCCTGAACAGTTGCATTTTTTAGGATTGGTATTACACTCCCTTTTCCTAAGGGAGAAACATTCCCTAGGGCGATCGAGTCTTGTTGAGACATAGACCACCCACAGTCCTCAAGCCCATGGGACCCAAAACCTAGGGGCTTTTTGTTCCAAACCCCCCCTCCTTGTTTTCCGCCTGATTCTGAGGTGAGGCACAATGACCATCAATCTTTCCCTTGAAACTGCGTCCTCCTTAAAAACCGACATGGTGCGCACCTACCTCCATGAAATCGGTCGGGTGCCTCTGTTAACCCATGAGCAGGAAGTTATCTTTGGCAAACAAGTCCAGCAAATGATGCGTTTGGTGGGTAAGCGGGAAAAACTCGCCAAAACCCTCAATCGAGAACCCACCCTAGGGGAATGGGCGGAAGCCGTAGGCTTAAGCACGGATGAAGTGCAACGGCAAGTCCGCGCCGGGGAACGAGCCAAACAAAAGATGATCGAGGCTAACCTGCGCTTGGTGGTGTCGATCGCCAAAAAATACCAAAAACGCAACCTAGAATTTCTGGACTTAATTCAAGAAGGCAGCTTGGGGCTAGAGCGGGGGGTCGAAAAGTTCGATCCCCTCAAAGGCTACAAATTCAGCACCTATGCCTACTGGTGGATTCGCCAAGCCATTACCCGTGCCATTGCCCAGCAGTCCCGCACCATTCGCCTGCCGATCCACATTACGGAAAAACTCAATAAAATTAAGCGAGTTCAGCGAGACCTCAGCCAATCCCTAGGGCGAGCCGCCACCCCCGCAGAAATTGCCCAGGAATTGGAACTGGAACCCGCCCAAGTGCGGGAATATCTGCTCATGTCCCGTCAGCCGGTGTCCTTGGATGTGCGGGTGGGGGATAACCACGATACGGAGTTGCAAGAGTTACTGGAAGACGACAACCCCTCTCCAGAGGACTACGCTACCCATGAATCCCTGCGCCATGACTTGGAGCGCCTGTTTGGGGAACTGACCCCGCAGCAACAATTGGTGTTGCGCCTGCGGTTTGGGCTGGAGGATGGCCGGGGCTTGTCCTTGGCTAAGGTGGGAGAACGGCTGAACCTGAGCCGGGAGCGGGTGCGGCAATTGGAACGCCAAGCCCTCGATCGCCTGCGTCGCCACCGTGCCGTAGTGCGGGAGTACCTGGCTTCCTAGGGACTTGGGGTTGCCTTGGTGGATCGTGAACCCTATTCCCCTGGGGTACCGTTCACCGTGGAAGCCCTCACCCTAAATCCCTCGCCCATTTTGGGAGAGGGACTCAAAATTTCTCTGGCCCCCCTTCTCCCGTTCTGGGGTTCTGGGCTGGGGGCTGAGGGTCTAATCCGCCCAAGTCAAATGCACCTTATCTCTCTGGGTCTCATCTCCTCCTTTTGGCAATTGCCCCTTGGGAATCTATCCCCTTGGGAATCCATCCCCTTTCACCAGGGGAAGGCATCCATGGGCAGCCTGTCAGTGATGGTCTTTTCATAAACATTGCCTCAGAAAACCCCTTGTAACCCCTCGTCCTTGAGATTTGGACGGGGGGTTTTGTTTTATGAGAGTTTGCCGAATGAGATTAAGTCCAGAACACCCACGGGACTGGGCCTTGAGGGAATTTAACCTTGGCATCGCTCTAATAATGAGCAAATCTTTAATTTATGTAAAGAGAAACTTATGAAAACTTATTCCGGATATTTTCCTTGTGTCCGTAGATCTCCCTGGTACCTATAGGGAACCCTAAGGTAGTTAACTCGTATTCTTGGGCTTTTTTCCAAGTTTATCCTGGATTTATCCCTAGCAAGGCTCAAAATATCGGAGATATCAGTTAATTAGCAGCGATCGGGGATCCGAGTTTTCCGAAGCCCCTTCCCTAGGTTAAACCTGAGCCAACCCTGGAAATCCATCATCAACCGGGGTGTTTTAAACAGGTTTATTGATATTGTAAAGTTTCATGACGAGATCCTCATCTTTCTAGGGAGTTACCCTTATACTAAATTTGCATAAGGGCGGAGCAAAACCCGTCCCCACTTCCTAGACCCTAATACGGGGTCAGGTATAGACTAAACCCACAAATTTTGGGTTTTGGATAAGATTTTACACAATTTCCAGTTTTTTCGGAGTTCACCATACAGGAGGAAGGGGCAATGGCATTAACTAATAGCCAAGGCTTGGATAAAACTTATTCTCTGATGATTGCCCAAAGCTTTCTGACCTGGGTTTTCACCCTGGCAGTCTGCTCTTTGGTGATTGGGTTCCCCATTTTGATTGTGGTGACCATCGGAGCGGCTCTGATGATGGTGACTCTGCAAAGCCTTTTTTCCATGAGTGCAGCCCTCGTGATTGCGGCTAGCATTCTAGGAATTCACCTGGTTGGCATCGTGGCAACCGCAGCGGTTTTGACCTTCCGGGGTATTCATCCTCAGGATGTAACCTGGCTGGCTTGGCTCAATGGGCGCGAAAATTCTACGGCTCTCTCGGTTTATGCCTCCTGCCCTCTGACCTGCGATATTAGCAATCGCTAGATTCTCAGAATTCTCAGGTTTATTGCCCTTGCATAACCACACCCTGCGGGTGCCAGTCTGGAAAGACTAGGCACCCTTTTTTAATGCCCGTAGGGGCGGGGTTTTCCCGCGCTGAACCTGGGGATCATCAACGATCGCTACGAATTAGCGACGACAGAACTTGCGGGCATGGTCATCCTGGGGATATTGCCAGGAATACGCAAAATGACTCACCGCAGGCAACTGGGGAACGGCAGCTTTGAGGGCTTGCATTTGGGCTTCCAAGGACGGTCGATCGCGTATCTCGCTACCCCAGCGCCCTGCTAAGGCGGGTTGCACCCAAGTTCCCGCAGGAGCCGCAGCCAACACCCGGTTCACTTCTTTGACAATGCAATCGGTGGCTTGGCAATTGGCATAGGCCATGGGGTGCCACTGGAGACTAGGGGAAAATTGGGGCCAGGGTTGTAAACGAGAATCAAAACCCCCTTGCCCGACGGTTTGATCCCCTCCAGGGAAAAACACAGCCCCAGCCGGTCGCCCCGATCGCTGCGCAGGCAAAGCAGCCAAGCTCAAAAAGTCCAAAACCCCCCGCTGGGCATGGGCCACGCTCAACAGCCACAGATCCTGCTGGAGCCAGGGGCGCTCCTGTTCTGGGGCAGTCCCTCCATTGGGAAAGCGAGGAGAACGGCCTTGCCAGAGGGCTTCTTTTTCCTGGGGATAGCGCTGGTTGACGTTGGTTACGTCCGCAACCCCCACATAACCCTGACGCAGGAAGCGATCGATGAGATCTCGGCCCTTCTGGTTAAAGGCACGGTTAATTAAAGCTTGGCGGGCGGCGGGGCTATGGATCAGCAGATCCTGCACCCGGCTCACGACGGAGGCTGTGCCTTCCCCACGGGGGTAGCGGATGTAATCAAACAGCACACCGTCCGGATTGCGCTTGAGGATGGCTTCTACCAACAGGCGATAATCCCGCTGGGCCAGGGAATTGTAGGGATCAATAAAAACTTGCACTTCCCCTGTGACGAGATCCAAGCTGCTTTGGCCTTGGGCATTCCGGGCGATGGCCGTTTGACGATCGGCCTGCTGGGCATAGGTATAGCCGAAATTCATGGTAAACATCCAGCTATAGACCTCTAACCCCCGTTGCCTCCCCAACTCCAGAGCCATGGCCAGCATATCGACGTTTTCCTGCCCTGGATCCGTCAAAACCGAGGGCCAAACCGTCGGGTTATCCGCCTGGGGCAACAGCACCCGCCCATCATAGAACACCTCTAAATAAACCTGGTTATAGCCCAGGTTAACAATGCGATCGAAAACCTGCTCTAGGTTGCCCGGTCGCAGGTCACAGGGATAAACCCGCAGCCAAATGGCCTGTTTTCTGGGCCACTGACGACTGCGACACTCCCGCAGGATTTCCCCATGGCGGACGAGGGCATCCGCATATTTGGGTTGCTGGGTGGGATCCCGGTCAAAGGTGGTTAAGCGGAGAGATTCCTTCTGGGCCACTGCCAGGGAAGAAAAGCGGCAAAACTCATCCACCACGGCTTCTGCTCCGGGTCTAGATTCCCCAAGGGCGGGGGCATTGGGTTGCCCTTGGGCCCAACCGGGAGCTAAGTCCCCCCAGCTTAATCCTAGCCCCACTAAGCTAGCCCAGATGCGCCGTCCCCTGAGGGATCGCCGTTGGTGTCGGGAGGGGGCGTTCGGGGCGATCGTGCCTCGGCCCTGGGGTAGGGCAGGAGGCAAAGATGGGCAGGGGCCAGAGTTACGAGAGGTGGGTTTCATTAATTCGGGGGATAAATCCATGGCTGTGAAGGGGAGGGCGGCCCTAGGGAAAATTTGCCCTGGGGAGACTGCTCCGCCTGTGGGTTTGACCCCCGCTGAGGGAGGAGGGTTCCAAGGTAAGGCAATCCTACCCATGGGAACCTGGAAAAATCCAGATCTTAGCCACCATAGCTACCGCAGAAGGAGGGTTATGACGGGCAGCATAACCCACAGGACAATTCCAGAAGTGATAACCCTAAATCTAGCGCTTCTCCCATGCCCCTGGATCTCGCCTTCCTCAGGCAATGCCTTCCCATGGCCCAAGTCTCCCACCTGGAAGCCGCCAAAACTCTGTACAAATTCCTGATTACCAGTGAATTTACACATGTTAAGGCTTAAAAATAAGGATATATTTTATAAATCATGCTTTAAGGCGCATCCCAATAGTCCCCACATTAGAATTAAGTTATGAATTTTTATCAATTTGGCAATAAGTTTCCAAAAACCATGCAACAAATGCAGCGATGCAACGCTTTAGTGATCGGTCGTACTGGAGTCGGTAAAAGTACCCTGATTGCAGCTTTAACCCATACATTATCCAAGGGTAGTCGTACCGATCGCATCTGCACAACCCCCCGCCAAATCCCTAACCAAAACTTTTATATTTATGATGCGCCCGGTCTAGAAGGAAAGGCTAAGCGTAATTTGCTGGCCACCCAGGTTAACCGCCTTGCTCGGCAACTGCGAAAACAAAAAAACCAGGATGAAATTCCCATCACGGAACTGATTGAGGATCAGAAGTGTTGAATCTAGACATAAAACTTTACATTTATCGGTACAAGGATCATACAAGCGCCACTTGAAGCAAATCGTAACTCCAATGCACAATTGAGCAACGACGGCTCAATTCTAATTGCAAATAGCGAAACTTAACTATTAATTGACTCCCATAAAATGCAGGAATTTCCATCAGTTGCAGAAACAG
>Ga0129333_10006591_pt1 | contig 10973 bp, 9 predicted proteins | sample CPB6_08_DNA_FD_94474 | JGI IMG/M metagenome (GOLD analysis project Ga0129333, IMG submission 94474) | Freshwater to marine salinity gradient microbial communities from Chesapeake Bay, USA - CPBay_Sum_0.6_0.8_DNA | ecosystem: Environmental > Aquatic > Marine > Coastal | place: USA: Chesapeake Bay...
ACCAAACGGTCTTGCTGATAACCTAGAAGAAATACGCATTACTGGTGGCGAACCATTAATGGCTGCAGGTGTATGGCGTCTATTTGAATGGTTCCGTGACAATCAAGAACGTGTAAAGAATCGTCCAGACGGTAAGGTCATGCGTTATGCTATTAATAGTAACCTTGTGCCTAAAGACGATTTGATGGATCGACTAATTGAACTCAGTCATTATGTGCCGTGGTTAGAAGTTTATACAAGTTGCGAAGCAGTAGGTAAACATGCCGAATATATTCGTGATGGCTTTGTATGGGACAAGTGGCTACATAATCTAACAAGACTAGTCACGGAAGGTAACGTTAAACGCACACATATTATGATGACTATCAATAGTTTGTGCTTGTCAAGCGTTACAGACTTTATGGATGAAATGTTGAAGTTCAAACAGAAGCATGATATTAGCCATCCAACTATGTCACTAAACATATTACGCTTCCCAAGTTTCCAAAGTTGCGCAATGCTACCAATGGAAATACGTCAGAAGTATAGCGACATTATTCAGACTTGGTTAAATCGTCAGATTCACCTTGACATTCGTACAAGCAAGGGTGAGCCTATTCTTAACCCTATTGAGCGTGAGCAAACACAACGTCTTGTAGATTATCTTGACGTTATTAAAACACCTCACAAGAATGTTAAGGATCCAGAACAAAATAAGCGCGACTTCAAACAATTCTATAGTCAGTATGATGTACGCCGTGCTAAGAATTTCCGTGAGACTTTTCCACAAGAGTTCGTAGATTGGTTCGACAGTATTGAAACTGAAGTACCATCAAGTGCTGAAATCATTACAGGTAACTATCGTCCGGGCATGGACTTAGTGCCCGAGCATCCACCTGAAGATCCAAGTAAGGAAGAATTTGTCAATCCAGACTTATAATGAGTAACAAAATAATTCCAATATGGGGAGATGATGCAAAGCCTGCAAAAGACAGTGAAAACAAAGTCTTTTGTATGGCTCCATGGACACATACTTACATAAGCCCACAAAGCGAGCGTAGATTATGCTGCGCTAGCCGCGAAGAACATAGTTTTCAAAAGCAATACATTGATAGTAGTAATGACGAACGCTATGGTAAAACAAAGGAAAGCGAAACTTCATTAGACAAATATAATCCAATGTCATTAAAAGAACATTGGAACAGTCCATATATGCGCGACATACGTGTTAAACTTATGCGCGGCGAAGAAATTCCACAATGTGATGTTTGTAACAAGAATCTATTGATGGAAGGACATAGTTATCGTGGTTGGTTCACAGGCACATTGTTCAAGCATAAGATAGAAGAAGCATTTGATAAGACAGATGACACAGGCTACACTACTATGGAGCCTATATCATTTGATTATCGTTTCAGCAATCTGTGCAATTTCAAATGTCGTATGTGTGGTGAACAATTAAGCAGCACTTGGGAAAGTGAAAAGCGCATACATAACATGTGGACTCCTGAGAATCAACCATTTATGGTTCCTGAGATACGTGATGCTATGGAAAAGTTTCAACAAGAAGTTGTTGAACCAGAATTTCGTGATGCCGTCAGTCGTGGTATAGTTGAAGAAATGTATTGGGTAGGTGGTGAGCCATTAATGTATGATGTACATTGGTGGACATTAGAGGAAATGCTACGTAACGGTAGCGCAAAGAATTGTTACCTACGTTATAATAGTAACTTAAGTCGTGTACAGTTTGGTGATAAAAATTTATATGATTATTTACCACACTTTAAAGACTGGATGATGTGCGCAAGTATTGACGGCACAGGTGAAATCGTTGAATATATACGCACAGGTATTAAATGGGATCGTTGGCTTGAGAATTTCAAGCGTGGATGTGAATTACCGGGCGGTAGACAAAAGATGGTACTTGATTTGACAATTACAGCACCTGGCATGTTCTCACTCAAAGACTTATTTGATTTAAGCAATGAGTTGGGTGTAAAGATTGAAACAAAGATTACATTTGCATTTCACCCTGACATCATGTGGAGTCCAACCAGTTGGCCTAGAGAAGTGTTGAACGAAGTTGTAGATGATATACTTGATTATATCAGACCTAAAGCTGATCCATGGCGTCATGGTACACTGATCGCAAATCTTGAAGCATTAAAGTATACACGTAAAACTCATCAAGAAGAATGGCCAGATACTTACCAACAAGCAGCAAAAAACGGTAAAGGATGGGTAACAAGATTAGAACAAATACGTGACGCAAAACTTACAATGCGTGATATTTACAGCCGCAATACTAAACTATTAGAATGGTGGGATAGTATATGAACATATTAATTTTAGGTGGAGGAAAGACCGGAAAGTTTGGCAATGACTTTGCCGAACGTGCTAGAACTGAAGGCCATCAGGTGATTATTTTTTCACACAAGAAAAATGAAAAAAATGATAATGACCAATATGTTATTGATTATGATAATTTAGATAATACAAAAAAAGTATTTGAAGAGGTATTACAAAAAATTGATACAGTTGATATTATATTGTTAAATCAAAATGGGCGTTCTTATCCGTATTTTGATCAACACGATATTGAAAACGTTGAAATTCAATTATATATTAATAGCTTGCATTTTCACGTAACCATATCACATTTACTTATAAGTTGTGCCTATAAAAAATTACAAGATAATAGTAAAATTATTTTTATGAGTACTGGCTTAGCGTTTCAGTACAATAGAAATGATTATCACGCGCATTATGGATATGGTGGGTTTAAATCATTAATGACACATATTATGCTAGGACTGGCACATTCAAGAAAAAAGAAAATTATTCATACTATCCTATCGCCACATTTTACCTATAATGATTTGCCTAATTATAAAAAAGTTTTTAACAACTGTTATGATTGGGTGTTTGCGCATGATGACAGTTGTAACGCTAAAATTTTTGGTGCGTGGAATCCTGATTCAGCACCAATCGAGTTAAAATTATTAATACAAGAGGTTTTAAAATGAGTTTAAATATTGTGATTTTTGGTGCTGGTATACCTGGACAATTTGGTTATGATTTTGTTCAAAAAGTTAGAGGAGAGGGACATAATGTAACTGTGTTTTCACACAAAGAACACGTAGACAAACATCCGCAAAATATTACTATTGAATATGGTGATTATCAATCATGCGAAAAAACATTTGATCAGTTTTTAATAGACAACAATTCTGAAATAGATTTTTTGATTTTTAATCAGTCGGGTGGTGTATATCCTTTCTTTATTAGGGATGGATATGAAAAACCAAACCTACAACAGTATCAATATACGCTAAACAGTCAAGTTGTAATACCACACTTGTTTATTAGCAAAACTATAAACAAAATGAAGGATGGCAGTAAAACTATATTTTTCTGTAACACATCAGGTCTTACACTAGAGGATCGTTTTAGAATGGGTACTGATGTTCTAGTGGGCTACGTAGGCGCTAATGCTTGGAAAGTTAATATGATGTACGGATATGCAAAGGCACGAACAAAAAATATAACTTATTGCTGTATGGCTCCAAGTATACGCTATCATACTCCGGAAGGGGTAGAGCGTTACAAAAATCAAGATTTTAATTTATTATATAATTGGGTATTCTCTGTCGATGATACTTCCAATGGTAAAATTATGACTTGTTGGGGAGACCCAGTAATTAGAAAATTAGTCACAGGATATGAATCACAATAATGTCTGATTCACTTTGTGTATTACCCTGGATGCATTTGGCTACGCACCCCAACGGTGGTGCTAGCCTTTGCTGCCGCAGTAATCATACAAATGCAGTTAGTTGGGCTAAAAAAGCTGAAACGGAAAGTTTAATTACATTAGATAACGATAAACTTAAAGATATTGTAAACAGTAAAAAGTTTGTTGAAGTGCGCCAAGCTATGATAGATGGCAAGCGCCCTATAGAGTGTGAGGGCTGCTGGCGTGACGAAGATAGTGGTATCAAAAGCAAGCGTCAATATGAAAATGAACGCTGGGCATATATCATAGATCAATTAGAAAAATCTGCCTACATATATAAGCCAAACTATCGTTACATAGAATTACGATTGGGTAATGTCTGTAATAATGCTTGCTTGACTTGTAATAGTTATAGCAGCAGTAAGTGGTACCCAGATGAAAAGAAAATCAGTAAGGAACTGACTTGGTTTCAACTACGTCCATTAGAAAACTTTAAATGGTTTGAGAATCCAGAATTCTACGATGAACTTACGAAATATAGTGAGGGCGTAGAAGAAATTTATATCAATGGTGGTGAGCCCACATTAATTAAAGCACACTTTAGATACTTAGAGAATCTAATCAGTAATGGAACTGCTGCTAAAGTACATCTTGTTTACAGCCTAAACATGATGGACATTCCTGACAGATTAATTGACTTATGGAAATCATTTAAAAAAGTTACAGTAAATGCAAGCATAGATGACTTATATGAGCGTAATTATTATATTAGATATCCAACACAATGGAACGAAACTATTACAAGTATTGATAAATTAAATAAGGTGACTAATGTATACTGGCACGTGACTCAAACCGTAAGTATTTTAAACATAGATAACTTAGATAATTTTCATATATGGTTAAAAAATACTTATGGTAAAATACCTCATCATAATTACGTATTATATCCCAATTACTTAAGTATTGCTGCGTTGCCTGCTAAGTATAAAAAAGAATTAGAAAATTTTTATAAAGACAAATTAGAAGATCATCAAAGACATGAACTATATGCGAAATTAAATATTGAACACGACCCTTTGCTTTCAATACGAGCCAAAGAGTTTATTTTTGCAATTGATAAAGCAAGAAATTTAAATTATAAAGATTACATACCAAAATTAGATAGGATTTTTTATGATTGAAACAATAAATTTAAAAAATAGAGATATCATGGCTATATTAAATGCCACTACCACAAAGGATTTGTTTGGTAATAGCTTTTCAAAATCTAAAGGATTTGAAACTGAAGAATATGATATTATGAGCGAGTACGCAGTATCACCGAGTTATTTACAAAAACGTTTAGAAACTAAAAGTCCAAAAATTGAATTAGCACATAATTTAATTATTGGTGAATCTGAAGGTGGAAAATACTTTTTAGAAAATCTAAAAAATTTAGAATTTACTAATTATTACACAAGCGGATATAGCCCAAAGGGTTTTGTGGGTTGGCATAGTGATACAGACATTCCAGGCTGGTATATTATGTTAAGTTATAGTACTGAGGGGGAAGGATTTTTTAGATATCTTGACAATGGTGAAATTATAACTTTGCCCGACAGTAAAGGATGGATGATTAGAACATTTAAACTTGGTGAAACCGATGAGGACGTAGTTTGGCACTGTGCGTCAACTACTTGTACCCGCTATACCTTTTTGCTACATTTTGATTCTGTAGACGGATTCACACAGGCATTAAATAAACTATAGGCAAACAATGACAGTTGAAATCCCCTCAAACATAAAGCATAGTTTCTGTGCTGCTAAATGGCTTATGGTCACTATGCATTTTGGCATGGGCGAGAACCACAGTTGCTATCACCCACCCATACATCGTTGGAAGCGTGAAGAGACTGACAAAGACCCTTCAGCATTACACAACACGGGTCACAAGATAGAACAGCGTAGGCAGATGCTAACAGGTGAGAAGCCTAAAGAATGTTACTATTGCTTTGACATGGAAGCAATCAATCCTGACGTTATTAGCGACAGAAAAAGATTTACAAATGAAAGTTGGGCTATTGAGCGTAGAGCAGAAATACTAAACGCACCCTATGATAAGCCTATTAATCCTAGTTACTTAGAAATTAGTTTCGCAAACACTTGTAATTTTGCATGTAGTTATTGCAGCCCGGGACAGAGTTCACGTTGGGAGCATGAAGTACGTAAGTTAGGAAGTTATCCAGTAGAAGATCCAACTGTACATAAAGACAAGATGCATGATATGCTACCAGAAGATGATAACCCTTATATCGACGCATTTTGGAAGTGGTTACCAGATGCTTATAAAGATTTGCGTTATCTACGTATTACTGGCGGTGAGCCACTGGCTACACGTAACTTTATGAAGTTATTAGATTTCGTAGCAGTCAATTATAATCCTAATCTAACACTAGTTGTTAATACAAACTTATGCGTTCCAGAAAAGAATCTAAAAGCATTCTTTGAAAAAGCCACTACCTTACTCAACGCAAAAACAATCAAGGGTCTTGAAGTCTATACAAGCATGGACACATGGGGACCACAAGCAGAATACATACGCGACGGGCTTGATGTAAAGCAATGGGAAGATACTGTACGTAAAGTCAGCACAACGTTCCATGTACCTATACGTATCATGGTTACATTTGGTTTACTTAGTATCTTTAATTTTAAGACATTTATCAAAAAGGTTATTGAGTTGCGCAATGACGGTGTTGATATCATGTTCAATTGCGCACGATTAGTCGATCCTAAACAGTTTGACTTGCGCATATTGCCTGATAGTGCCGATAGTTATTTTGAAGATACAAATAACTTTATGAAAGAAAATGACAATCTAATTAAGAGTGTAGAGCGTGAGACATGGGCTATGGTCTATGATTTTTGGAAAGCACGTAATTCAAGTATGAATGACATTGAGCGTGACTGGCGCATAGATCAATTCAAAAAGTTTACTAATGAATATGACAAGCGTAGAGAACGAAACTTTAAATCTGTATTTCCGGAATTAGAATCATGGATTTGACACCTTTTAAAAATTGTTTCGCTCATAAGAATGCTGTTTACATTTCTACAAATAAAGAACCATTAGCACCCTGCTGTTTTTTCAAAAAAGGATATGCTTCAAGCACTTGGAGTGACTACCAACAAAAATTAGAAAGTGTTGATATTGAAGAGGCTTGCAAATATTGCATTGATATGGAAAAAGGCGGCGCAACATGGTCGCATAGATTACAATATGAGCAGGACTTTTATCGTAGCCCAGACTTTGGAAAAATATTTGTAGCAGGTGTTTGTTTTGATAATGTTTGTAATTTAAAATGCACTACATGTGGTCCAGCTAATAGTAGTCAATGGATCGGAGACTATCAAAAACTTAATTTATTTAGAATACCAGATCAATTAAAACAATTTACAAGAATGCAGAAAGAGGCACCAAGTAAGGTTGAATTTCTAAAAAATGCATTAGCAACTGTAACGTATGACACTTTTAGATTAGATATTTTTGGTGGGGAATCAACTATCAACCCATCTATAATTGAATTTATAGATTGGTTAGCAAACTCAGACTACGCTAGTAAGGTCATGATAAATGTTACTACTAACGGTACTAAATTTTTTCAGAAATTAATAGATTATCATCATAAGTTTAAGTACATTATGATACAAGTTAGTATAGATGGCATAGAGGATCATTTTGAATATTTACGTTATGGAGCAATTTGGGAAGAAGTTAAGCAAAACATTTTACAATATGACCAGTTATCACAACAATTAAACAATCTGAGTGTATCATTACATTATACTTTATCTTGGATGAACAGCCTTCATTTTGCTGATTTTTATAAATGGGTGTTTGAAAATACGCATAATATGGATGGTTTAAATTTAACTAAAGTTATGGGACCAAAACGTTATTCAGTAGACATATTGCCACCTAAAAGTAAAGCTATAATCAAACAAGTAGTGCTTGATAAAATAAGTAAAATTGATATTTCAACATTACCTGAAAAAAAGCAGACATTATACCAACACTTGTTAAATCTCTATGTGACTTCAATTGATAGCTATAGCGAAGAAGTTTATTTACAAATAGACCAACGTATAGAAGCAAAGACGATGTTGTTACGTTTAGATGGAATAAGAGATACAGATCATAAAAAGACTTTTGCAGAAATGCTTGAGCATTTTAATAGGACAGATAATGGAAAATGATATTAAAAATTTGCCTAAGGACAGACCATATTTTTGTGTAGCACCTTGGGTACATCAATATGTAGGACCTCCCGGTGATGTAAAACCATGCTGTGTTTATCAGCATGATAAGAGTTTAGGCAACTTAAAATGCGATGACCTAAAAAAGATTTGGAATAATGAAGCTACAAGACAATTACGTTTGGACATGTTAAATGGTGTAAAGCGTGAGGAATGTCACTGGTGTAACGACAGAGAACGTCCTTTTAAAAACAATTTTAATAAATTATATTTTGATGATCGACCAGATTTACAAGAGATTGTAAAAAACACTTTACCAGACGGAACAGTACCCGAGCACCAATTATATTATCTTGATGTAAGATTTAGTAACTTGTGTAATTTCCGTTGTCGCACATGTGGTCCACATTTCAGCACAAGTATAGCAACAGAAGAAAGAGAAATACATCCTCACAAATTTATTCCCACGATGCATTATCCTGGAAAAACTGAAGACCAAGTGTTTAATGAAATTGTCCCTCACTTACCAAACATTATTGAAGCATATTTTGCAGGTGGCGAACCTATGATGCAAAAGCAGCACTATCAAACACTTGAAAAGTTAATTGAAATTGGTAATACTGGTATTTCTGTACGATACAATACAAATTTTAGTAAATTAAAATTAGGCAAATGGAATGTACTGGAGTACTGGAAGCATTTCAAACAAGTAGTGGTGATGGCTAGCATCGATGCGAGTTATGGTAGAGGTGAATACTGGCGCAAAGGGACTGTATGGAGCGAGACCGTAGAAAATAGAAAAATGATGCTTAAGGAATGTCCTAAAGTGGAGTTTATTATGGCATCCACAATTAGTTGGGTTAATGCATTAAATTGGCCTGATATGCATAAGCAGTGGGTAGTAGAAGGGTTATTAAACATTGATGATATAATGGTAAATGAACTGATTACTCCGCCGTGGTTTTGCTTAAAGAATGTTCCAGACTGGAAAAAAGAACAAATTAAAGTTAAGTTTGAAAATCATTTAAAATGGTTAAAAGCAAATAACGCTATTGATCAAACAATCTTTAAAGTACAGTCAGCAATTAACTTTATGTATTCTGATATTAAAAAGGTAGAATTTCCCTTTGAAGATTTTCATAGAATGATTAAAACATTTGATTTACATAGGGACGAAAGATTTTTTGATGTGTTCCCTGAACATTTAGATATGAAAGAATATATAGAGTCTAACGGTTATAAATTCGACTACTAATGGATCTAGATAAGATAATAAAAATTCGTCAAGAGATTAGTCCAACTATGTGTTTGGCTAAATTTCATGAGGCTAGCATTTGGGTTTATAGTGGTAAGATCGCTAGTTGTCATTACACTCCTTTCCTACAAGTAGGTAATACAGTAGATACATTCTACAACCCAGCAGATAAACGTCAACAACAAAAAGAAATGATAGCAGGTGGACAACCAGCATCATGTAATAGTTGTTGGAACTTTGAGAATTTAGGCTTGCGCAGTGATAGAACACGCAAGAGCATGAGTTTCAAAGATCATTTACCATTAGAAAACTATCTTGATCCTAACTATGTATTCAAGCCTAAAGCACTTGAACTAGCATTTCAGAATACTTGTAATCTAGGCTGTAGTTATTGTAGTCCACAGTTCAGCACAATATGGACTAATGATATACGTGATAATGGTATCTATAAAGATATTACAACTGATGATCGTAGACACTATTCACGAACTATAGCAGAGATTGAAGAACTCTATGCCCCACCTAAGATGGAATTGTTTTGGCAGTGGTTTGATACTGTTGCCGATAGTCTAGAAAGTATACGTGTAACAGGTGGTGAGCCACTGATGCACGAAGAAGCGTTCAAAGTATTTGCTATGATGACTGAACGTAATCCAGATATTGAGTGCGTAGTGCATAGTAATATGTGTCAAAAGCCAAAAGTTATACAAAGATTTATTGATAATATTGCCAAACTCAAACATGTTAGAATTAATATTAGCAATGAAAGCGCAGGTGAAGTTGCTGAGTTTATACGTGAGGGTATGGTTTATACTGAGTGGTTAGAGAATGTTACAAGCATTTGTAACAGCACAGCAGAAGTAGTAACCATTAGCACAACTTGTAGCGCCATTAGTATGCAATCATTAGATCAGATGTACAGAGACATTATTGCTATGCGTAAGCATACAAAAGTTAAACCATATATCTCAATCAACATGGTTGACAAACCCCGCTTACATAGTCTTGATGTATTGACAAAGGAAGAGCGTGAATTTTATCTTGAAAAATACAAGCGACTATTCCATGAGATTAAGGCTGACTTACTTCCTGTAGAAGAAGAGCATTGCAACAGATTGATTACATTCCTTGATCCTAAATTAGTTCCCGAGAACCAAGCAGAATTACGTAGAGACAGTGATATATTCTACGAACAATTTACAAAGCGTAGAAATAAAAAGACAAACTTTGCTAAATTGATTGGAACTTAACTGTAATCGTTATATTCATCATCACGTATAGTATCGAGTGTGGCACAATGTGGTCCGCCACTTAGTGTACGACAATGACGCATACGTACAGGCATAATATCAAAGCCGTTATCTTCTAATAACTTCATTAATGACGTTTGACGTTCCTCTACAGCAACCAATGTTTCGCTAATACTTACAACGTTCATACCTAACCACGGGCTAGCAGCAGCCCAATTTTCTAAGAATGGTGTCTCAATAGGATCATTAAAATATAACTTCTTCCAATTTTTAAAATATGCTGGACAGTTATGCTCACCGACACGTTTAGCATTCAATAATACAACGCCTGGAGCAAGTGGTACAATCGTAGTATCAAGATGTACAAACGCATAGACATTATCAAGTACATGTACTCTATACTTGTTACCTAATGTAGTTTGCAGCCACTCAGCACCAAATCTATTACCGCTATTACTGAGTAGATACATCAAGTCTTTACCGCATTTCATAATGTTGGCAGCATCAAATGCTG
>Ga0129333_10006592_pt1 | contig 10973 bp, 13 predicted proteins | sample CPB6_08_DNA_FD_94474 | JGI IMG/M metagenome (GOLD analysis project Ga0129333, IMG submission 94474) | Freshwater to marine salinity gradient microbial communities from Chesapeake Bay, USA - CPBay_Sum_0.6_0.8_DNA | ecosystem: Environmental > Aquatic > Marine > Coastal | place: USA: Chesapeake...
GGCAGCGCGGTGATGATCGTCATCTCGACCGCGAACACCCGCCCCTGCATCGCCGGCGGGACGCGCGTCTGGACGAGGCTGGTGACGAGCGGGCTGATCGGCCCCCAGGCGGCCCCGAGCACGAATCCGGCGACGGCCATCACGGGCAGGGGCGGCAGCAGCGCGAGCGGCACGGCGGCGAGCGCGGTGCCGATCAGCGCCAGCCGGAAGATCGCCGCGGGCCGCAGGCGCGCGGACAGCCACCCGTACGAGAACGCGCCCACCACGTACCCGCCGGCAAGCGCGGAGAGGGCGATCCCGAGGCCGGTCGGATCGCCGAGCGCCTCGAAGTGCACCGGCAGCGCCACCACCTCCGTCGGGAAGTACAGCGCCGCGAGGATGCCGTTCACGATCGTGAGCGCGCGCAGCGGCCGGTCCCGCCAGACGGCCCGCAGGCCGGCGGCCAGCTCGCCGAGGCGGCTCTCGGCCGCCGTGCCCCCGGCGGGAGCCTCCGGGCGGCCGGCGGCGCGCAGGCAGGCCATCGCGGCCGCGGCGGCGAGGCCCAGCCCGCCCGCGACGAGGAACGCCGCGGAGGCGCCGCCGGCGGCCACGAGCAGCGCCCCGAGCGGCGGGCCGCCGGCCCAGCCGAGGCCGAACAGCGCGTCATGCACCCCGTTGACGGAGTCCGCGCGCACGCGCGAGGCGCGCGCGACGGGCGCGATCGCCGCCTTGCGGGCGGTGTAGCCGGCCGGGTCGATGACGGCGCCGAGGACGGCGAGGGCCACGATCAGCGGCACGGAGAGGAGGTCGAACGCGAGCAGGAGCGGCAGCGCGAGCACGGACGCCGCCGAGGCGAGGTCGGAGGCGACGCTGTTCCAGCGGGGGCCGTAGCGGTCGATCATCGCGCCGATGAAGGGCAGCGCGACGAGGCTCGGCAGGACGGCGAGCACCGCGATGACGCCGTACAGGGCCGCCGAGCCCGTCTCGCGCAGGACCAGCAGGGGGATCGCGATCACGACGATGCCGTTGCCGATCCCGGACAGCACGTTGGCCGACTCGAGCAGGACGACCGGGCCCCAGCGGATGTCGGTGCGGGCGGCGGCCACGGCGCCATCCTAACAGCGATGTTCAGTTCCGAACAGGAGTGTTATCATTGCGGAGATGGCCGTCTCGACCGACGCGATCCTCGACGCCGCCTCCCGCGTCCTCGCCGCCAACCCCGGCGCGACCCTCGCCGACGTCGCCCGCGCCGCGGGCATCAGCCGCACGACGCTGTTCACGCGCTACGCGACCCGCGAGGAGCTCCTGCGCGCCCTCGCCGATGACGCCCTCGACCGGACCGACGCGGCGATCGCGGCGGCGGGGATCGGCGACCCGGACCGCCACCCGGTCGAGGCCCTCGCCGACCTGACGGACGCGATGATGCCGCTCGGCTCGCGCCTCGGCTACCTCCTGCGCGAGCGCTCGCTCGACGACGACGAGGACCTGCGCGAGCGCTGGGCGCGGATCGATCGCGTCATGACCGACGCCATCCGCCGCGCGCAGGCCGACGGCCGGGTCCGTCCCGACCTGCCGGCGCTGTGGGTCGGCGACGCCTGGTTCTGGCTGGTCGTCGCGGCGTGGGAGGGCATCGAGGCCGGTCGCATCGCGCCCCTGGACGGCTCGCGCCTCGTGCTCTCCACCCTGCTCGACGGCGCCGCCGCGCCGTGAGCCGCTAGCCCTTCGGCGTGGTCGGCGAGTGCCGGAACATCCCCAGCGGCAGCGACTCGCCGCCGTCGACGGTCAGCGTCTCGCCCGTCACGTAGGCGGCCTCGTCGGAGAGCAGGAAGCGCGCGGCGTCGGTGATGTCCTCGAGGGTCGCGAAGCGCCGCAGCGGGATCTCGGCGGTCATCGCGTCGCGGATCTGGTCCGTCGGGAACAGGTTCGCGGAGGCCGCCTCCGTCTCCGTCGGCCCCGGCGCGATGCAGTTCACGCGCAGGCCCATCGGCGCCCACTCCACGGCGAGCGACTTGGTCAGGTTCCAGACGCCGGCCTTGGCGGCCGCCGAGTGCGCGGTGCCGGGGTTGCCGGTCCAGGCGTAGGTGGCGATCACGTTGAGGATCGACCCCGTCTCCCGCGCGGCCTGCGGGAAGCCCAGCGCGAAGGCCCGCGAGCAGTAGAAGGTGCCGTTGAGGACGATGTCGACCACGACCCGCCAGCCGCCCGGCGAGAGGTCGATCGCGTCAGCGATGAAGTTGCCGGCCGCGTTGTTGACGAGGCTGTCCGGCGCGCCGAAGGCCTGGGTGGCCCCGGCGAAGAAGGCGTCGACCTGCTCGGGGTCGCGCACGTCGCAGGCGTAGGCGGCGCAGGCCCCGCCGGCCGCGCGCACGAGCTCGACGGTCTCCTCGAGCGGCTCCATGCGCCGGCCGCAGATCGCGATCGACGCACCGCGCCGGCCGAGGTCGACCGCCATCGCGCGGCCCATGCCGCTGCCGCCGCCGGTGATCGCGATCACGCGCCCCTCGATGCCTCGGCTCATGCCGTCTCCCCCGTGTCGTCGGTGCCGTCCAGCGGCACAAGGTACCGGGCCAGGACGTCATCGGCGAAGGCCTGCGCCGGGCCCATCGCGGTCTCCACGCCCTCGCGGAAGCGGTCGGGCGGGCCGTCCCGCGAGAGCAGCCGGATCGCCGCCCAGAGCGCGGTGGCCAGTGGCTCGAGCGGGTCGGCGCCGTGCCCCGTCAGCCGCGCCGAGACCTGTCCCGCGGCCTCCTTGAGCAGGTCGAAGCGGTCGCCGACGAGCGCGGCGGCCTGCGCGAGCCGGTCGAGGTAGGCCGGATCGGCGACGCGCAGGCCCTGCACGAGCGGCTGCAGCGCCTCGACGGCCTGGTACGCCGCGTGGGCCGCGAGCTCCGCCTCGGCCTCCTCGAGCTCGCGGGCGAGCTCCCAGGCGCGGGCCAGGGCGGGCAGCGCCTCGTCGACGGCCAGGGCCGCGGCCGACTCCTCCGCGGCCTCGCAGATCGCGGCCAGCTCGACGATCTGCCGGACCGCCGCGCGCCCGGTCACGGGTGCCCCCGCGCCGTCCACCACCACCCAGCCGAGGTCGTCGCCCCGGGGCAGCGCGCAGACGAACACGACCCCGCGCTTGGGCTGGTCGACGGGCACGACGGCCTGCGGCCGGACGCCCGCCAGCGCCTGCGCCGCGTTCGCGGCGGCCTCGATCGCGGCCTCATCCACAGGGGCAGGCTAGACGCAGATGGCGGATCCGCGTTGAGCCGCATGAGGGCCGGGGGCGATTGGGGTAATGTACGCCCATGGCACAGACCTCCGAACAGCAGGCACCGACCACCGGGATCTCCGACGCCGTCGTGGAGTGGCGCCGTGAGACGCTGGAGCGCGCGGGCCTCGACGCCGAGCGCGCCGAGAAGATCGCGGCCTCCGACGCCGACCTGCACGAGGCCGTCCGCCTGATCGAGCAGGGCTGCGCGCCCGAGCTGCTCGAGCGGATCCTGCTCTAGGACCCGCGGAACGCGAAACGGGGCGCCGCCCGCAGGCGACGCCCCGTCGAATCCGTGCGCCTAGGCGGTGGTCGCGTCCTCGCGCTTGAGGATCACGCCGAGGTAGATCGCCGCGGCGACCGCACCGCCCACCAGCGGGCCGACGATGTAGACCCACCAGTCGGACCAGTTGCCCGAGACGAGCGCGGGGCCGAACCAGCGGGCCGGGTTCATCGCGGCGCCGGTCACCGGGCCGCCCATCAGGATGTCGAAGAAGACGACGAAGCCGATCGGCAGGCCGGCGACGATCTTGAAGGCGCCGCGCGAGTCGACCGCCACCGCCATCACGGTGAAGACCAGGAAGAAGGTCAGGATGCCCTCGACGAGGAGCGCCTGCCCGACGCTGTAGCCGTCGGAGATCGCCGGCGTGCCGAGCCCGGTCGCGTCCTTGACCGCCGTGTTGTAGATCACGCCCAGGGCGAGCGCCGCGATCGTGGCGGCCACCAGCTGGGTGATCACGTAGGCGGCGAACTCAACCGGCTTGATGCGCTTCGCGATCAGGACGCCGAGCGAGACGGCCGGGTTGAAGTGCGCGCCCGAGACGTGGCCGAGGGCGGAGATCATCACGGCCAGGACGAAGCCGTGCGCGGCCGCGATCCCGATCAGCGAATAGCCCCCGCCGGCCAGCTCGGCCGCGGTCATGATGGAGCCCGCGCCGATGAAGATCAGGGCGAACGTGCCCACGAACTCCGCGAGCAGGCGTGCAGGTGCGTTTTCCACCGTGTGCCTCCTGCGGGATGATTCCCGCGTCGATTACGTGCGCGCCTTCGCCCGCCGACGGGCGAATCCTGCCGCGGAGACGGCCCCCGTTACAGATGATCGCCTTCACCCACGACCGCTGGGACTTCCCGCTCCCGCCGACCAACCGCTTCCCGCGCGAGAAGTACCGGCTCGTGCGCGAGCGCGTCGAGCGCCTGCCGGGCGTCGTGGTGCGCGAGGGCGGGCCGATCACCTGGGCGGACGCCGAGCGCGTGCACGACGCCGAGTGGGTGCGGCGGATCCGCCACGGCCTCCTCACCCGGCGCGAGGAGGCGGCCCTCGGGCTGACCTGGTCGCCGGAGCTCGCCGAGCGCACCCTGCACGCCACCGGCTCGACCGTGGCCGCCGCCCGGGTCGCCCTCGCGGACGGCACGGCGGCCGCCCTCGGCGGCGGCACCCACCACGCCCACCGCGCCGTCGGCCGCGGCTACTGCCTCGTCAACGACGTCGCCGTCGCGCTGGCCCTCATGCGCGACGAGGGGTTCCGGGGGCGCGTGCTCGTGCTCGACCTCGACGTGCACCAGGGCGACGGCAACGCCGACATCCTCGGCCCGGACCCCGACGTCACCGTGGTCTCGATCCACGGTGCGCGCAACTACCCCTTCGAGCGCGTGCCCTCCGACATCGACGTCGACGTCCCCGACCGCACCGACGACGCGGGCTACCTGGCGCTGCTCGACGCGACCTTGGCCCGCCTCGACGCCCGCGGCCCCTACGGGCTCGCCTTCCTGCTCGCCGGCGCGGACCCCTGGGCGGGCGACCGGCTCGGCCGGCTCTCCCTCACGGAGGCCGGCCTCGAGGAGCGCGACCGCCGCGCCATCGGCTGGATCCGCGAGCGCGGCATCCCGCTCGTGGTCACGCTGGCGGGCGGCTACGGGGAGCCGATCGAGACGACCGCCGACATCCACGCTCGCACCGTCGGCCTCGCAGCGGCGCGATGAAGCCGGTCAGCGCCCCTTGAACTCGGGCGTCCGCTTCTCGGTGAAGGCGCGCAGGCCCTCCTTCGCGTCCTCGGTCGAGAAGAGGATCGAGAAGAGGTCCGCCTCGACCATGTAGTTGGTCGCGAGGTCGCCGGCCAGGGCGCGGTTCGTGGCCTCCTTGGCGTAGGCGATCGCCACGGGGCTCTTCGCGCTGATCGCGTGCGCCATCTCGAGCGCCTTCGGCATCAGCTCCTCGATGGGCAGCACGTGCTGCGCGATGCCGCGGGCGAGCGCCTCGTCGGCCTTGACCCGCCGCCCCGTGAAGATCAGCTCCTTGGCGAAGCCGATCGACGTCGTGCGGGCGAGGCGCTGCGTGGCGCCCCAGCCGGGCATGATCCCGAGGTCGACCTCGGGCTGGCCGAAGACGGCGTTCTCCGAGCAGATGCGGATGTCGCAGGCGAGCGCGATCTCCGACCCGCCGCCCAGCGCGTAGCCGTTCACGGCCGCGATGGTGGGGGCGCGCATCGTCTCGAGCTGGTTCGCGCAGTCCTGGCCGAGCTCGGCGTAGGCGCGCGCCTCGAGCGGGGTCTTCGTCGCCATCTCGGCGATGTCCGCACCGGCGATGAACGCCTTCTCGCCGGCGCCCGTGATGACGAGGCAGCCGACGCTGTCGTCTTGGGCGATCGCGGTCAGCTCGGAGCGCAGCTCCTCGAGCAGGGCCGACGACAGCGCGTTGAGCGCCTCCGGACGGTTGATGGTGAGCACCGCGACGCGGTCCTCACGGCGCACCTCGATCGCCATGCCCCCTCCTCCCCTACGCCGCGGCTCGCGCGGTCAGGAACTCCACGATGTCACCCGTCGACGAGCCGGGCGTGAACACCTCCGCGACGCCCATGCCGCGCAGGGCATCGGCGTCGTCCGGCGGGATCGTCCCGCCGACGACGAGGCAGACGTCCGCGACGCCCTTCTCGGCCATCAGCTCGAGGATGCGCGGGACCAGCGTCATGTGGGCCCCGGAGAGGATCGACAGCCCGAGGGCGTCGGCGTCCTCCTCGAGCACGGTCTCGACGATCTGCTCGGGCGTCTGGTGCAGGCCGGTGTAGATGACCTCCATCCCCGCGTCGCGCAGGGCGCGGGCGATGACCTTGGCCCCCCGGTCGTGCCCGTCCAGGCCGGGCTTGGCGATGACGACGCGCATGCGGCGATCCATGGCCGGGGAGTGTAGACGGGACCGGGGCCGACGAGGTCGGGCAGTACCATGCGGGTGTGCGTCTGCGCGTCCTGATCCCGCTGGCACTCGCCGTCGGCCTGCTCGCCGCCGCCTGCGGTGGCTCCGACGCGGAGCGCTTCGAGGAGAAGGGCGCGCCCTTCTCCTTCTCGTACCCGCCGGACCTCCAGAAGGTGTTCGCGGACACGGGCCGCGAGGTGAAGGGCCAGGACCCGCTCTACCGCGTCGCCCTCGGCACGGACGAGACCAACGTCGTCGTCGCCGCGACGTACGACGTCGGCAAGGACACGGCCACGATCAAGCCCGCCAAGCTCGCCGTCGCCGTCGAGCGCGCCGCCCGCTCCCTCGCCAAGGCGATGGACGCGGAGGTGCCGAAGCGCTCCGACGGGACGCTCGGCGACCTGCCGGCGGCGATCTTCGAGTTCGCGGCCCCCAAGCGGGGCCTGACGACCCGCGTCTACTACGCATTCGAGGGCAAGACGCAGTACTTCCTGCGCTGCCAGTGGGACGACGCCGGTGCCGATGCGATCCCGGCGGCCTGCGACGAGGTCGCCGAGACCTTCGCGCCGACGACGGGCTAGCCGCCTAGGACGCGTGGTCGGCGCGGTCGTCGAGCGCGTCGTGCATCACCGACCACACGCGCAGGTACGCGTCGTGGTGCGCCGGGTCGTGCACCGCCGACTTGAAGTTCGGGTACGTGATCTCGGCCGCGAGCTCCTGCAGGAGCGCCGACCACTCCGCGCGCGACGCCTCCACCCGCCACGCGTAGTCCGCGTCCTGGAGCAGCACGGGCTCGCGTCCGAGCGGTCCGGCGACCGCGTCGATGTCCCCGCGGCAGCGCGCCCGGATCAGGACCCGGTCCGGGTCGGCGTTATGCGCCACCACCGAGAAGAACCCCCGCGTCGTCATCAGCCACATTCCGTGCCCCCTTCCGTCGTGTTCGGGGCATTGTCGCCGCTCGGGGCGCCCCGCTTACGCGTGACGGTCCGGGGCTAGGCGCGGCCGGCGCCCGGGCTCCAGAGCGCCTCGCCGCCGCCCTCGTTGGCGGCGCGGGCGAGCACGAACAGGAGATCGGACAGCCGGTTGAGGTAGGCGATCACCTCGGGCGTGACCGGCTCCTGCGCCGACAGGGCGACGACGTCGCGCTCCGCGCGCCGGCAGATCGTGCGCGCGACGTGGAGATGCGCCGCGAGCGGCGTGCCGCCGGGCACCACGAAGGACGTCAGGGGCGGCAGCGCCCCGTTGACCTCGTCGATCCGCTGCTCGAGCCAGGCGACCTGCTCGGGGCTGACCCGGAGGCGCGAGCGGTGCCGCTCGTCGTCCTCGGGGGGCGGCGGCACGCAGAGGTCGGCGCCGACGTCGAAGAGGTCGTTCTGGATCCGCTCGAGCCAGTCGCCGATCGCGCCCTCGGCCGCGTGCAGCCGGGCCACGCCGAGGGCGGCGTTGAGCTCGTCGACCGTGCCGTAGGCCCCGACGCGCGGGTTGTGCTTGGCGACGCGGTGGCCGTCGCCGAGCGACGTCTCCCCGAGGTCGCCGCCGCGGGTGTAGATCCGGTCGAGCCGGACGACGATGTCGTCGTTGGGGGCGCTCACAGGGGACCTATCGTCCCACGCGGCGCCCCGGACGAGGTCACCCGGGGAGGACCTCGACCACGAGCGCGTCGCCCTGGCCGCCGCCCGAGCAGATCGTGGCCACGCCGATGCCGCCGCCCGCGCGGCGCAGCTGGTGCACCAGCGTGCCCACGAGGCGGGCGCCGCTCGCGCCGACCGGATGGCCGAGGGCGACGGCGCCGCCCTGCGGGTTCACGCGCTCGGCGTCGATGCCGAGCATGCGGATGGTGTTGAGGGCGACGGAGGAGAAGGCCTCGTTGACCTCCATGACGTCGACGTCGGACACGGCGAGGCCCGCCCTCTCCAGCGCCCGCTCGACGGCGATCGCCGGCGCGCAGGCCAGCCGCCGGGTCTCGTCGGCGGCGACGGCGCTGGCGCGCACGATCGCGAGCGGGGCGAGGCCGCGCGCCGCGGCCGCGTCCTCCGAGGCGCAGACGAGCATCGCGGCACCGTCGGTGACGCCCGGGCTGTTGCCCGCCGTGTGGGTGCCGCCCTCGATCAGCGCCGGCAGCTTGCCGAGCGCCTCGAGGGTCGAGTCCTCGCGCGGCCCCTGGTCCTGCTCGACGACCCGCTCGCTCTTGCGCTCGCGGATCACGACGGGGACGAGCTCCGGCGCGAAGTGCCCGGCGCGCTGCGCGGCGACGGCGCGCTCGTGCGAGCGCAGGGCCCATGCGTCGAGCTCGTCGCGCGGGATGCCCAGCTCGCCGGAGACCTCGTCGGCCTGGTCGTACATCACGCGCCCGGTCCACGGGTCGCGCAGGCCGTCGTGCAGGTTCGCGTCGGCCAGCTGCACGTCGCCGAAGCGGTAGCCCTGCCGCGCGCCGAGCGCGAGGAACGGCGCCGACGTCATCGACTCCATGCCGCCCGCGAGCACGATGCCGGCCTCGTCGAGCCGGATCATGTAGTCGGCGAGGGCGACGGCCCGGAGGCCGGACGCGCAGACCTTGTTGATGGTCTCGGAGCCGCGCTCCACGGGGACGCCGACGCGCGTCGTGACCTGCCGGGCCGGCGCGTGCATCTGGCCCGCCTGGACGACCGTGCCGATGTAGGCGTAGTCGATGTCGCCGGCCGTGATGCGGGCGCGGTCGAGCGCGGCCTCCGCGGCGGCGACGCCGAGATCGACCGCGCTGGCCCCCGTGAGGTCCCCGCCGAGGCGGCAGAACGGAGTGCGAGCGGCGCTGAGGATGACGGTGCGGGGCATCGCCGGAGGCTACCAAGCGGGCGCCCTCGGCGTTGACAGGAGCGGCGAGGCTTGGCACCCTCTCCGGCATGCGGACGACCCCGAACGGCGCGTGGTGGTGGCTCATGCCCGGGCGGGATGCCGTGCGCTGAGCGACAGCGCCGATCCGCATCGCCCGGGCTCCCCAGACTGGGGGGCCTTTTTTGTGCCCTGAGAACCCCGCCATGAACCCCACGACACCCCGACCGAAGGACCCGCCGAGGCTGCGCCCCTCCGTGCGCGAGCTGCCGGCCGACCTGCTCACGCCGGTCGGCGCCTACCTGCGCCTGCGGGACCTCGGCCCGGGCTTCCTGCTCGAGAGCGTCGAGGGCGGCCAGCAGGTCGGCCGCTACTCGTTCCTGTCCGCGGGCTGCGAGCGGATCGACCTGCCGATGACCGGCGACGACCCGTTCGCGCCCCTGCGCGACCGCCTCGCCGAGGGCGCGGCCCTCGACCTCGAGGGCCTGCCGCCCTTCGCGGGCGGCGCCGTCGGGCTGGTCGGGTACGACGCGATCCCGAGCTTCGAGCCGACCGTGCCCCTGCCCCCGGCGCAGGACGGCGACCTGGCCAGCCCCGCGAGCTTCCTGATCGCCCCCGTCGTCGTCGCCTTCGACCACGTGCGCGCCACCGTGCAGGTGATCGCGCAGCCCGGCCACGAGGCGCTCGCCGACGACATCGCGGGACGCCTGCTCGGCCCCCTGCCCGAGGGCGTCGAGCCGGTGCCGCCGCTCGTGGCGGGCGGGGAGTCGGTCGCCGACCTCGACGTGGATGAGTACGTCGAGCGCGTGCTGATCGGCAAGGACCACATCACCAAGGGCGACGTCTTCCAGGTCGTGCTGTCGCAGCGCCACCGGCGGCGCACGCCGCGCAGCCCCGTCGCGATCTACCGCGCCCTGCGCGCCGTCAACCCGTCGCCCTACCTGTTCCTCGTCGACCTCGGCGACCTCGCCCTGATCGGCGCCTCCCCCGAGACGCACGTGGCGCTGTCGCGCGAGGGGATCGCCGAGCTGCGCCCGATCGCCGGCACGCGCCCCCGCGGCGGGGACGCGGCCGAGGACGACCGGCTCGCCGCCGAGCTCCTCGAAGACCCGAAGGAGCGCGCCGAGCACCTGATGCTCGTAGACCTCGCCCGCAACGACCTCTCGCGCGTGTGCGAGCCGGGCACGGTGCGCCCCACGCGCCTGCTCGAGATCGAGCGCTACAGCCACGTGATGCACATCGTGTCGCGGGTGGAGGGCCGCCTCGACCCGGCGCACGACGCCTTCGACCTGCTCGCCGCGACCTTCCCCGCGGGCACCGTCTCCGGCGCCCCGAAGGTGCGGGCGATGCAGATCATCAGCGCCCTCGAGCCGCACCGCCGCGGCGCCTACGCGGGCGCCGTCGGGTACCTCGGCGTCGACGGCACGCTCGACACCTGCATCGCGCTGCGCACCATCCAGCTCAGGGATGGCGTCGCGACGCTCCAGGCGGGCGCCGGGATCGTGGCCGACTCCGATCCGGCCGAGGAGCACCGCGAGTGCCTGCGCAAGATCGCGGCCCTGCAGCGTGCCGTCGACCTCGCCGACCAGGGGGCCTACGGACGATGACGCGCCTGCTCCTGATCGACAACTTCGACTCGTTCACGTATAACCTCGCGCACGGGTTCGCCGAGGCGGGTGCGGACGAGGTCATCGTGCGGCGCAACGACGCGATCACGGTCGACGAGGCGGTCGCGCTCGCGCCCAC
>Ga0129333_10006593_pt1 | contig 10973 bp, 7 predicted proteins | sample CPB6_08_DNA_FD_94474 | JGI IMG/M metagenome (GOLD analysis project Ga0129333, IMG submission 94474) | Freshwater to marine salinity gradient microbial communities from Chesapeake Bay, USA - CPBay_Sum_0.6_0.8_DNA | ecosystem: Environmental > Aquatic > Marine > Coastal | place: USA: Chesapeake Bay...
AGGCGGCGCTCGAGGTGGTGCGCAACCGCTTGGAAGCAGCCCAACTCGGCGACCGTCTCTGCCTGATCACCGATCCAGCCCGGGACCGACGCCCACTGATCAAGAAGCTGCGTGAAGACCTGGAGACCTGGGATCCCAATCGGCGACGGGATGAGCTCAGCCGAGAGCGCCTGGCCATCGCCAGCGATGTGAGCCGGCTGGAGGGCGAGCTGGATGGCCTCTATCGGGCGATGGCCACTCCACTGGCCAGCAGCGGTCTGAACGATCAGCAGGTGATCGATGCGCTGCTGCAGCTCGGTACCAATCCGAATGTTCCCGGGCTCACCGCCCTGCGGCCCCTCCTGCATCAGTGCCACATCGAAGAAGTGCGCACCATCGCCCGCCAGTGCTCCGACATTGCGGCCCTCTGGCTGCGGGCAGAGGCGGAGAACAGCCCTCTGAAGGTGCTTGCTGAGTTTTCAACCGATGAGAGCACAGTCATGGCATTCACGCAGGCGTTCCGGCGCTTGCGCCAGCAGGAGCAGGAACGCACAGCAGACCTGATCGCCTCTGCAACAGTGCTCGAAAGCCCTGATCCCGCCGCCGTACAGGCCTGGCTCGACAGTTACGGCCCCACACTCCTGGCTGTGGACCCGAACCTGGCGGCGCTGATCGCCCGTTGGTTGCCGCTGTTCTCCGATGGCAGCGGTAAGCAGATCCGTGAGCAGTTGGAGGCCCTGAGCCGCGAGTGGCGGGTGATAGAGGAACCCGGTGTTGTGTTGCGTTGGCAGAGCACCCTCCAGCCACTGGCCGATGCCGACCTCCAGGCCATCGCCAGTGCACTCACGATCTGGAGCCAGGGCCGCAACTCCTTTCTCAATCTTCTGAACCCGGCCTTCCACCGCGCCCGCGGCCTGCTGCAGCAACGGGTTGCCGACGTACTGGGAGATGACGTGAATCTCTACATCTCTCTACAGAACGCTCTGGCGTATGAACTGCAGCTGCGGCGCGATTGCCGGCGCCATGAAGTGTTGCGTGGTCACCTGGGCCTGCCGCAGAACGCGGCTAATCTGCGCCAACAGGAGCTTCTCTCCGCTGTGGAACTGCTCCTGGAGCAGTACGACCGCGGGGCTGCGGTGGTTGAAGCCTCGCGCCAGTGTCCGTTGCCGCAGGCGGCGGCGGAAGCCCTCCGCACCGGCAGGCCGGAGCGGATCGAAGCCCTGCTGGGTGCGCTTCAGGGGGGCGTGCGGCGTCAGGAGTTCCGGCTGCAATGCCGCCAGTCGCTGCTGGCTCTGGCCAGCTGGTGTGAACAGCACTGGCTCACGGTCCTGGAGCAACGGATTGGCGCCGATCAGCCAATCACATCAGATCTCGACGCCATCGACAGGAGCTGGCACACGCTTGTGGACTTCCAGCTCTATCGCCGCAGGTCCGCCACGCTGAGCGCCAATGAGCAGGCCGTGATGACTGTTCTGGCTAGTGAACGCGAGCACTGGCAGGGCCTGCCTGCAGAGCTGCTGGCTGATGCGATCCGCGACACGATCGAACGGGAAGCACTCCTGGGCTGGCGGGTTGCTGCGGAAGCCCAGGAGCCCGCGTTGTTGCTGACGCGCCAGGACGTTGACCGACGCACCAAGCGCCTGGCCTCCAGGGACGACACATTGCTCCAGCTCAACCGGCGGCTGACCGCGATTCCAGTGGCTCCAGATCAGGTTCAGCCCCGGCCCAGCTGGGATGACATCGTGATGCTGCAAGGGCCGCGGGCCCGCAAGCTGCGTGAGGTGGTGGAGCTGGGGGAGGATCGGGGCCTGTTTGAACTGTGCCCTGTCTGGCTTGCCAATCCAGAAACCGTCTCTCAGATCTTCCCTTTGCGGCAGGGGTTGTTTGATCTGGTCATCTTTGATGAGGCGTCCCAGCTGCCGGTTGAAAATGCCTTGCCGGCGATGTATCGGGCTAACCGGGTTGTGATCAGTGGCGATGAGAAACAACTGCCTCCCACGCGCTTCTTCAGCAGTGGATTTGCCGATGACAGCGATGAAGAGATCAACCCTGATGAGGAGCTGGATGATGCCGACGTGATTGCTGATGCGCAGAGCGCCGCCGAGACCAGGCGCCAGGTAAAGGACTGTGGCGACTTGCTCGAACTCGCCAGCGCAGCGGGGCTAACCCATGTCTCGCTTGACATTCACTATCGATCGCGTTATCGCCCGCTGATTGCCCACTCCAATGCCGCTTTCTATCAGAACAAGCTCAGCATCCCGGTGCTGCATCCTGCCGATGAGATTCGCCGCACCCGGCCGCTCCAGGTGGAGATGGTCAATGGCATCTATGCGAACCAGAGCAACCGTGACGAAGCATTGGCAGTGGTTGCTTTCCTGGAGGATCATTGGTGTGGCAGCGGTGCAGTGAATCCGGATACGCTGCCCACTGTCGGGGTGGTCACCTTTAACAAGACGCAGGCGGATCTGATCGAGGATCTTCTCGATCGGTGTTCCCAGAGCAAGCCTCTGTTTCAACAGGCGCTGGAGCGCGAGCGGCAGCGGCGATCGCACGGAGAAGACTGCGGCTTCTTTGTCAAGAACCTTGAGAATGTTCAGGGCGATGAGCGGGACTGGATTCTCTTTTCCACCACCTTCGGTCGGGATCAGTCCTAGCGCTTCAGGCGTACTTTCGGTGCACTCGGCCAGAAGGGCGGGGAGCGCCGGCTCAATGTGGCTACCTCCAGGGCCCGCGACAAAGTCGTGATCTTCTCCTCCATGCCTTTGGAGGAGATTAGCGATGCCCATCGACAACGGAAAACGCCGCAACGACCACGTGATTTTCTGCAGTCCTATCTGCTCTATGCCCAGTCCATCTCCGAGGGTCACCTCGATGAAGCTGCGCTGCTCCTCAAGCGGCTGCATCTTACAAGTTCATCCCGGAGTGCATTCAGCCCCCGCTCCTCGCAGCGCTTTTTCGTGAAGTGCGTGGCTGAGTACCTACAGAAAAAGGGCCTGATGGTTGAAGTGCCTGCGGCTGGCGATGCCTTTGCCTTCGATCTGGCAATCCGCAATCCCGGCACGGGCTTGTTTGCCCTTGGAATCGAATGCGATCCGCCCCGCCATCCGGATCTGCAGCATGCGCGTGACCGCGAGATCTGGCGGCCGAACGTGCTCAGCAGTTCCCTGCCACAGATCCACCGCGTCTGGTCTCGCCTCTGGCTCGCTGAGCCAGCGCGGGAGCAACGTCGGCTCAGTGATGCAGTCCGTCGAGCCCTTCCATCCTCTGCGACGAAACCATGAGCGGCCCCAAGATTGTTGACATCCGCCTGGTGCAGGCGATGCAGGAGCGCCAGCGCCGCTTGGCTGAACGGCGGTTCCAGCAAGTGCAGAAGCAATGGAACGCACAGCGCCTGCGGATGCAGACGGCATTGGCTGCTGCCGGCGTGATGAGCAATGCCGACGACCTCAAGGCCATTCAGCAGGCGATCAGAGCCATGGATCAACGGCTGGCCCAGCTGGGTGAGGAGCGATCTGTGGAAGAGGTGGTCAACCGTGGAGCTGAGTGGTTGGCATTCATGGATGCGGAGCTGAGCCGCCTGCAACAGCATGCGAACGATGCAGTGCTGGAAGCCCGCTTGCGCGCACGGTCGATGCAGGCCGCGGTGACCGATCTGGCTGCACGGCTGCAGGCGGCTGGCATGGAGCAGGACAGGCAGGCGCTGCTGAAGGCCCCCACACTCGATGCCCTGGAGCGGGCTGCGCAACTGCTCGAGCGGCAAGAGGATCATGTGCAGGACGATCTGGCCATTCAGCAGGCTCTGGCTGATCTGGGCGTGCGTGCCAAGGCTCAGCAGATCAAACCGGAGGCGAATGATCAGGAGCGGGAGCGGATCGAGCAGCTTCTGGTGCACGTGGAGCTCCTGGATGATGGGCCGAGCACGACGGCCTTTCGTGCGCGCCTGGATGCATTGGATGGCGAGATAGATCCACGCCAACGCCGCCTGCGGCTGGATTCTCTGGCGCTGCACATCTCCCAGGCGTTGCAGCGCCTGCAGGAGGCTGGGAATCGTCAGCGCATCCTCGATGACCTGGAAGCACAGCTGGCTGCCTATGACGAGGTTCCGCCCGGCTTGATCGAGGCGATCGCCTACCAGCGCGAGGGGCGCGAGGGGGGAGCAACGCTTGCTGAGCTCCAGGAGGCGGTGGCGCGGTGGTGCCAGCAGGAAGCCCGCCGGCTGGATGGTGAACGGATCCGAACGGTGGTGCTCGGTTCTCTGCGGGAGCTCGGCTATGACGTGCGTGAGGGCATGGCGACCGGCTGGGTGGAGGGTGATTCCGTTGTCTTACAGAAAGCCGGTAGCCAGGACTATGCCGTTGAACTGCAGGACATGAACGGGCGCCTGCGCAGTCAGGTTGTGCGCTACGGCGATCCGGATTCACCACTGAGCGATCAACAGCAGCAACGGGATACTGAGGTTGAGCAGCACTGGTGCATGGCTCATGCTCGAGCCCTTGAGAGCCTTCGCCAGCAAGGCATCGAGGCGGACATCAAAGCCAAACGAGAGCCGGGGGAAGTACCAGTCGTTGTTGTCAGACGAACTGAAGGAACAGGGCTTCGCAGGGAAACGGGTCGTGGCAATTTGCTGAACAACCAAAGCAGGCCTGAAGCGCGATAGCCGCCGCTCGCAATCGGGCGCGAACCCCGTCAGCGTGCTGCGCCTTCCCCGCGCCAGGCCGCCTGCACCGCCTCCGGCGCCACGCCCAGGGTGTCCAACACCAGTAGCAACAGACGCTCAAGGCGGCTTGCGTCCGCGGTATCCGTGATGGATGGAGGGGAGGGCGAGGACTCCAGGTGCTCCTGCACGAAGGCGAGCAGCTCGGCGTGTCGCAGGCGCGACCAACCCCGCAGCCGGTGCTGGCGGCAGAGGGCCTGCAGATCGGCTTTGGAGAGCTGATCGAGCTGGAGATGCGAGGGCGACAACAAGGTGGTGCTTTCTGCCAGCAGGGTGTGCTCACGCTCGTCGAGGCGCCGGGCCTGGCGGTTGAGGTAAGCGTCGAGCCCACGGGTATGGCTGGCGAGGACGCCGCCGAGGGCGTGCAGGTCGGCGCCGAGGGCGTCGCTGATCGGTGTGCCGCGCCGGCGGGGCTCAGCGCTCATCGGAGGTGTCGCCAGAGTCGGATCTGGTGCCGGAACCGGAATCGAGCTCCGATTCAATCTCTTCCACGGTTTCCTCAAAGAACTCCACGGCATCGGCCCGCTCCAGTAGGCGTTCGATGGCGCGGCGTAGATCCTCACTTGATTGCCGGGTGGGGCCGCCGTTGGCCCGCTCCTGCTGATCCACGGCCTCCTTGATGTCGGCCAGGTTTTCGAGAGCCTGCTCGATCTGCTGCACCTGCAGCAGACGCCCCTTCAGCCGGGGCAGCAAGGCTGAGATCTCGTTGGCATCCCGCTCCGCCTGCTGGCGGTAGGTAAGCAGATCGTCGCGTTCCTGCTCCAGGCGGCTGAGCTCGGCTTCCAGGTGGGCGATCTTCTTCCTGGCCTTGGTGACCAGGCCCTGCTGGGCACCGGCGCGACGGTTAGCGGTGATCAGGGCTTCCCGCATGTCGCGGTAGAAGTTGCGCAGGTCGGCGAAGTGGATCAGCTTGTGCACCAGCGGAAAGCGCCGGGCCGCGGTCTTGTCGATTTCGGCGGGCGGCTGACGACCGGATGGCATGGCGGAGCGAGACAGGACCGCCAGTGTGGCAAGGGCAGCGCGGCATTCACGCAGCTTGTCCCGCCCGACCCTGCAAGGTTGAGCCTTCAGGGTGCAACCTCCAACCTCCAACCTCCAAGCTCCAGCCCCGATCCTGCAAAATCCAGCCTTTTTCAGGAAACCGCAAGTTTCAGGAGACATGAAACTTTCTTAAGGCTGAAAAATCGCCGGCTGGACTGGGTGGAAACCCCGGCTTAGAATTTTCAATGCAGCGTCTACGGCTGGATTCGTGAAAAAGCCAGACCCTACAACGGATCTGCCCGGTGCCTGGCGGGAGCGGTTGTTGAGCCAGGCGGTGGATAGGTTTCGAGCGGTAACGGGGCTGGCGGCGGAGCTCGTCCGCGATCCGGGCGAAGACGGGGCGCCTGGCCTGGGTCGTCTGGCCATCACGACGGATGAGCGGCTGCCTCCCAGGCTTTACCGGCCGATGGTGCGCAAGGTGGACCAGGCCGAGGCGCTCGGTGCCCTGAAGGCCGAGATCAGTGGCAACGACGATCCCGCACTGCTGGTGGCCCCGAGCCTGAAGGGCGAGCTCGCGCGGCAGTGCCGGGAGCTGGAGGTGCCGTATCTGGATGGCCAGGGCAATGCCTACCTGCGCGAGCCGGGGGTGCTGATCCTGGTGATGGGGCAACGGCAGAGCCCGGCAGGCCAGGGCGCTGCTGTGCGCCGTGCCACCGGGCGGGCGGGCACCGCCACGGGGCTGAAGCTGGTGTTTGCCCTGCTGAGCGATCCCGGTTTGCTCAAGGCCACCACACCGGTGTTGCGCCAGGCCGCCGGTGTGTCGCTGGGCAGTGTGCCAGGCGTGCTTGGGGATCTGGAGCAGCGGGGGCTGCTGATGCGGATGGGCTGGGGGAAGGGCTGGCAGGTGCCCCGCTGGCAGCCACTGCTGGAGGCCTGGATAACGCAGTACCCCCTGGTGCTGAGGCCGAAGCTGCGCAGCTTCCGGTTCCGCTCGCCAGGCCAGGGCCAGTGGTTGCAGGAGGTGAACCCGGCCGACTACGGCGGCCAGTGGGGCGGTGAAGTGGCGGCGGCGCTGCTGGGCACGGTGCTCAAGCCGCAGCAATCGTTGCTTTATCTGCAGCCGGAAGCGATGCGGCTGGGATTGGCCCGGCTGATCCGGGAGCAGGGTCTGCGTCCGGATCCGGATGGCAGTGGCGATGTGGAGGTGGTGGAGGCCTTCTGGAACAACGAGCGGCTGGGGCTGAGCGGCGCCACGGTGCCGATCCCGCTGGTGATCGCCGACTTGCTGGCCAGCCTGGATTCACGCAACATCGAGGCGGCCCAGGAGCTGCGCGGCAGCTGGACCAATAATCTTAAATCTGAGCCGCGGTTGAACGAAGCTGAGAGTCCAGGCGAATAATGGGGCGCTCTAGAATTAGAGATTATCCAGCCATGCTTCTTTTTCAGAGTGACTGATGAAGCCGAGATTGTGGAGATGATTCATCAAAGCCGTGCGCCCAACCCCTAGAATCTTCATGGCTCCGTGTAGGTCTTCCTGCGTCCACTGACGAGAGCTGTGTGGCAAAATAGCTTCGAGCGCTTCTCGCGGCATTAGTAGCATCGCAGCGAAAGCATTCGCACGCTTTTCAAGTAGTTCCGGTGCCCATGGATTGGAAACAATGCCAACGCTATCCTCTTCGCTAAGATCATACAGCAGATGACACAGCTCGTGAGCCAGAGTCATGCGACGCCCCCAACGTGTACTAGAGTATTTGCCAGTAAGATTTACGCCTGCCAATGGGGTCTTGCCTGGCGCAAATATAGCCAGTCCATCAATCTCTTTGTCCTCAAGGGTAAATTCTTGAATTGTAATGCCCAGCTTGGGAAGCAGGCCACCTTCAAGGTCGTATTTGCCTAAAAGCGGCAGAGAGGGATCTATTTGCAAGGATTCTCGAAAAGTCACTGCCTTTTCGTAGCCATCTTTATAGACAGTCTCAGGGCTCATGGAAGGTGGAGATGCTTGTTGGTAATCGCGCAAAGGAAGATCTGCTCTGCTGGGCAGTTGGTTAACGGCCTGGGAAAGTCTGCACAGATCAGCACTGGTTAATTCAGGCCTAACAGATCTGAACAGCATCGCCGGGATCGTGAGAGGCGTGATCAGGCCAACACTTTCTGATTCGGAAATCCCAAGTAGCGCTTGAACGGTTTTGTCAAGGTCTTCAGTGGCAAGGCCAGCCAAGCGGCATACATCCTGTGCAGCTTGCTGAAGATGCTGTCCCGCTGCCCATTGCAATCTTTTCAATCTTGAAGGTGTTAAGAGTTGAGCCCCCAGTAGATTGTGCATCTCCTGTGCAAACTCTGCAGATTCGGGAAATGCTTCAAGTTCACTTGCAGTGGCTATAGACCACTCATAGAGGACCTCAGCCACTTCGTTTGCAGGGAGAATGACAGTTCCTGATGGCTCTAGCAGGCTGATCCCGTTGGGAATGCTGCGCCACTCACGATCGTCCCAAGACAATTCAATCCCTGAGTTAACGCGTCTTAGATGTAGGTCTGGAAGCCTGAAATCGGGTAGAGAGGAACCGATGGCATGCCGGTGTCTCCACTCAGCTCGAGCATCCAGAAGCCTGTCAAGTTCTGCATCTTCCTCGGGTAGTGAGATCAAGCAGTCCACGCACCAGGCTGCTGAGCCATGGCTATGACTTGGTAGCGGCAAGCGGGTTTCGTGAAGCATCGGATCCCAGTTTTTTGCGATCCACGCAACAATTGGTGCCAAAGGCACTTCGGCACAGTTCGCCACAGCTCCATCCCGACTGATGCCAGATGTAAGGTTGCGGCCAGCCACCCAAATCTCAAGTTGTCCCCAGGAAACTCGCCGTAGAGGTGTACTGCCCTGGTCGGGATCGGGTATCAGGCTGAAGCCAAGAGCAAACCTTGCTCTGTTTCCAAATAGCCTCATGAACCAAACTCCGAGCCTAGTGATTTGCGGATTGCCTTTAGGTAAAACTTATTTGTCAAAGCGCCTATGGAAATCAATTTGTTCTTTGCCTCGGGGGGAAGCCTTGACCATGGAATCGGGAATCCATGCCAAACTGGTTCTCCGTTCTTGTCGGTGTTGTCACTATTGGATTGAAAGCAGTATTCGCCAGACACGTTGTATCGAGACTTACCTGCTTCAACACTCTTGTCCAGGAGCTCCTGGGCCTGCTCCTGCGTCATGGGCGGGCAAATCGAGCCCCAGCCGCCAGGTCGCTTATGCTTTTTGTAGTTGGTGGAGTCGTATTTCATTGGTGTTGGGATGTGAGACAACCGGTGAGTCGTGAGTGATCGCCTCCAGTATTGCCCTTTTTACATGGAGACCTCCTAGATGATTGTAGTCGTCTGGTGGCCTGATGCGAACTGCTAGGCCCACCAATTCTCCCGCCAGCGTCGATTCGACGGATCTGCATCAAGAATGCTACCGACATCACAACCCCAAACCCATCTGCTCGCTCAGTTCCCCCTCAGTCTTGTTTGTCTGACTGGCCTTCGCCGGCCGCCCCCTCCGTTTGCCTGTTCCGGTGCTTGTCGCCCCTGCCGCTTTCCCCCCCTTGCTGTGCAACCCCATCGCCTGCTCCTCCGCATAGCGCTCGGCGTTAAGCGCCAGAAGCCTGGCCAGCACGTCGTCCCGGATGGCATCGGGCCAGCGGTGGCGCCAGGGGAGTTTCTTGCTGGGCTTGACGGCGCCGTAGCGGCGGAGCTGGGCCTGGAAGCTGCAGGCTTCTGTGGCGGTGGGGAAGAAAAGATCGCCGCTGGATATGCGCTCCTGCAGATCGGGGGGCAGCAGGGAGCCGTCTTCAGTGTCGAGATAGTCGAGGCCGAAGCCGCAGGGGCTGGTGCTGGGGGTGGTGTTTGAAGCTGGGGGGAGGGCATCGCTCCAGCCGTAGGCGGCGAGCACCGCCTGATCCATGGCGTCGTGGAGGCGGCGCAGCTCCAGGATGCCGTCGCTGGTTTCGGCGGGATCGTGGAAACGGTTGTAGGTGCTGGTGAGGCCTTCGTTGTTGCTCACCATCAGCTCGGCGCGGAACTGGTGGTAGCGCTCGGCGATGGTTTCAATGCTCTGGCGGGCGGCGGCGTGGACGGGATCGTCGGCGGTGGAATCGAGGAGGGCGGTGGGGAAGGGGAAGGTTTCAAAGCAGTCGGAGGGTCCGTAGCGAAGACGCTCTTCCAAAGAGGAGCTCAAGAAAAGCGCCCACTGCTCATGAACCCGAGATTGAACTGCAGCGAACTTGTTGAATTCCTGAATCGGGAAGACGACGGTGCTTTCAGCGAAAACAGAACCAGAGGCTAAAGATGCGAATAGCAGATAATTCGTGACTCGTGAGATTGCCAGCACTTGATCGAGCTTTGAAATGACAAGCGCAAGTTCTCCGCGCTTCTCGGCATATTGCCACCAATAACGGCGATACCCTTCGCGATTGTTATTCATTCGCTCAGGTCTAACCTTCCTCTCCACAATCCCCATCAACTCCGGCCACTCCCGCCGACACTCCTCCTCACTGCGATCCCCAAAATTGATCACGTAGCGATGATGAGCATGGGTGGGGCTGTCGTTCACCTCCTTGCCGCCGATATAAGGAAAGATGACCTCAGCATTTTTCGGGTTCTCCGCAATCAGCCGCTCCATCGTGGCGATGGGGGAAGGGATACCCGGCGTGTCGTCATCGGCTTCGCCGGAGTCGTCGAAGGTGAAGCCCATCCCCAGCACGATCGAGCCCTGGAAGCTCTTGCCCGCATTGACCTTCAGAAGCTTGGGATCCTCATGCCCGCCCTTGTCGAACAGAAACGCCGTGATCTGCTCCACCCGGCGTCCATCGAGCGTTCGCTCGCCGGAATAGATGCCCTTGAGCACATGCACGATGCTCACCACCACTGCCGCTACCCCTGGCCAGCGGTAGCGCTTGCGGGCCGCCACGATCGTGCCGCCGTGGAGACAGATCCAGCGCAGGCCGGTGCTGCGGGTGTCGCCCTGGGCGATGGTGTTGGTGGCGATCAGGCCCATCGCCCCCTCGGGGCGCAGCAGATCAAAGCAACGACGGAAAAAGTGGGCCACCAGATCGGCGTTGCCGTGGCTTTCCGGGTGCAACTGCTTCAGCCAATCCAGGAAGCCCGCCGGGCTGCCCTCGGCAATGGTGTTCTTGCCGGCAAACGGCGGATTGCCCACGAACGCATCGAAACCAGCACGCCCGTTCTGAAACACCTCGGGAAACTCCAGTTCCCAGTGGAACGGCCGGATGCCCTTGGGCCCCGCTGCCAGCTCGGCTCGGATCGCCCTGATCTG
>Ga0129333_10006597_pt1 | contig 10970 bp, 13 predicted proteins | sample CPB6_08_DNA_FD_94474 | JGI IMG/M metagenome (GOLD analysis project Ga0129333, IMG submission 94474) | Freshwater to marine salinity gradient microbial communities from Chesapeake Bay, USA - CPBay_Sum_0.6_0.8_DNA | ecosystem: Environmental > Aquatic > Marine > Coastal | place: USA: Chesapeake...
AAGGCGTTCGGCTTCACGCGCACCATCTGACCCTCCGGCACATCGACCGCGAGCGTTCCCCCATCGCGCGCGGCGGCGCGCGCGGCGCCCTGCACAATGGCAGCCAGATCGGTCTCCTGCGCCGCCTCGCCCGCGTCACCCCGCGCAAAGGCCATGTAGGCCTCGAGCATGCGCTGCATCTCGTCGACGTCTTCCCGGAGCGGGGTCACCTTGGGCCCCTCGCCCAGCACTGCGAGCTCGAGCCTGAACCGCGTCAGGATGGTGCGCAGGTCATGGCTGACACCGGCCAGCATCGTGGTGCGCTGCTCGACCTGGCGGGCAATACGATCGCGCATATCGAGGAAGGCCTCGCCCGCCGCCTTCACCTCACGCGCGCCGCGCGGCTTGAAATTCCCGACGTCACGGCCGGTTCCGAAGCTCTGGGCAGCGCTGGCAAGATCGGTGATCGGGCGGATCTGGTTGCGCAGGAAGACGATCGCGATGGCGAGCAGCAGCAGCGATGACAGCGCCATGAGCAAGAGCAGGAAACCGGTGCTGGTGGCGAATGTCCGCTCCCCCTGGGTGAGGAACCGGAAGACGGTGTCGTTCCCCGCCTGCACACGCACGTCGACGTAGTCCGGCAGGCTGCGCGTGTCGATCCAGAAATCGCGACCCATCTGCACGGTGAGTTCCCGCGTCAGCCGGGTATCGGCACGCGAGAACAGGGGCTCGGGCAGCGGCGCGGGCAGCACGCCCTTTTCAATCGACAGGTTGAGGCTGAGCGTGTCATTGGCCAGCGATTCGATGCGCTGTTGGGCGGCTGCGCCGCGATCTGATTCCTCATAGAGCTGGATCAGGAGGCTCACGTCCCGCGCGAAGGAGCGGGCCAGCAGGCGCGAGACATTCTCGAAATGCCGTTCGATGATCAGGCCGGACATGATCGTCTGCAGGAGCACCACCGGCGCCACCAGGATGATGAGCGCACGCGGAAACAGGCCCTCGGGCATGTAGCGCTCGAGAAAGGCGTTGAAGTGGTTGTAGAGTGTCTTCCTGCCCATGTCCTCAGCGCCCCTCAGTCCACATGCAGCACATAGCCCGTGCCGCGGACAGTCTGAAGATGGATGGGGTTGGACGGATCGGACTCGATCTTCTGGCGCAGCCGGTTGATCTGGACATCGACACTGCGCGAGCCCTCGTCCTCGGCGCCGTCGGCGCCGAGTTCGGCGCGCGCCACCGGCTGGCCGGCGCTGGCGGCAAGCCGCCGCAGGAAGTCGCGCTCGCGGGTGGTGAGCCTTACGGGGTCGCTGCCCTTCCGCAGTTCGCCGCGCTGCAGGTTGAACACGAAGGGGCCGAAGCTCACCTCCGGCCTTGCCCGTCCAGCCTGGTCCTGGCGGCGCAACAGGCCCCGGATGCGCAGCAGCAGTTCACGCGGCTCGAAGGGCTTGGCGAGATAATCGTCGCTCCCGGTTTCGAGGCCTGTGATGCGGTCGGTGGGTTCAGCGAGCGCCGAGAGCATCAGCACCGGCACCCGCACCCCCTCGGCGCGCAGCCATTCGGTGAAGGCGAGACCGGTTTCACCGGGCATCATGATGTCGAGCACCACGAGGTCGAAGGCCACGATTCGCATCTTCTCGCGCGCCTCGGCGGCGGTGGCTGCCACCGATATGCGAAAGCCGTTGTCGATCAGGAAGGCCTGGAGAAGGTTGCGGATGCGCCGGTCGTCATCCACCACCAGAATATGCGGGAGGTCATCCACGCTTGCCGGCCTCGTCACCCAGAACGCTGGCGCGCTCGATCCAGTCGCGCACCGCCGCGCGGTTCGCCGGCGACACCATGTTGTAGAGCGTCCTGCGGTAGGCCTGCGCCGCGCCGCCGCCCGAGAGCGCAGCGGCCCGGCGGATGCGCTCCATCTGCGGCCCCATGAGACGGTGCCGCAGTGCGTCTCCTGCCGCCGTCAGGTGCAGCAACCGCTGGCGGCGGTCGCTCTCGCCTTCCTTCTGGTAGACATAGCCCTTGTCGATCAGCTCCTTGAGAACGCGGCCCAGGCTCTGCTTGGTGATGCGGAGGATGTCGAGAAGCTGCTGGACCGTCATGCCGGGGTCGCGTCCGACGAAGTGCAGCACCCGGTGATGTGCCCGGCCGAAGCCGAACTGTGCCAGGATCTCGTCCGGATCGGACACGAAATCCCGGTAGGCGAAGAACATGAGCTCGATGAGCGCGACCGTCTCCTGATCGGTCAGTCCGCTCGCGCCGTTCGATTGGCCCGGGGCTTGGGCAGGAATTACGTCAGCCATGTTGACATATTTACCCTGTCACGATAGGCTTGGCCAGTTGAAAATGATGAGGGAAGCCGATGGCGCGCTTTCCTTGCCCCCACAGGAGCATTCAGGCATGGCCACCATTCCTTTCGATCAGCGCGACGGCTGGATCTGGTTCAACGGCGAGATCGTGCCGTGGAAGGAAGCCAGGGTCCACGTGCTGACCCACGGCCTGCACTACGGCTCCAGCGTGTTCGAGGGCGAGCGCGCCTATGGCGGCGAGATCTTCAAGTCCACCGAACATTCCGTCCGGCTTCACAAATCGGCGGAAATCATGGACTTCACCATTCCCTTCACGGTCGAGGAACTAAATGCCGCCAAGGACAAGGTCGTGGCCCTGAATGGCGGCGGCGACCAGTATGTTCGTCCGGTCGCGTGGCGCGGCTCGGAGATGATGGCGGTCTCTGCCCAGCACAACAAGATCCATGTCGCGATTGCGACCTGGGCCTGGCCCTCGATGTTCGATCCCGAGACCAAGATGAAGGGCATCAAGCTCGACATCGCGGAATATCGCCGCCCCGATCCGGCCTGCGCACCTGTCCATGCCAAGGCGGCGGGCCTCTACATGATCTGCACCATCTCGAAGCACAAGGCCGAGAAGAAGGGCTATGCCGATGCCATGATGCTGGACTGGCAGGGCCGGGTTGCCGAATGCACGGGCGCCAACATCTTCTTCACCCGCGACGGGGCCATCCACACGCCGATTGCCGATTGCTTCCTGAACGGCATCACACGCCAGACGGTGATTGCGCTCGCAAAGGCGCAGGGCCTCGAGGTGATCGAGCGGCGGATCATGCCGGACGAACTCCCGAGCTTCAACGAATGCTTCATCGTGGGCTCGGCCGCCGAGGTCACGCCGGTCGCCGAGATCGGTCCCTACCGCTTCACGCCTGGCAACATCAGCCGCACCATGATGGACGCCTACAGCAACGCCGTGCGCCCGGCCTCGCGCGCCGCCTGACAGGCACGCACGGCAACTTCTCCGTTTGACGCTGATGGCATAGCCGCCTAAAGTAGCAACGCTTTCAGGAGGTGAGAATGCAAATCAAGTTGATTGCTGCCGCAGCCGCTGCCGCGCTGCTTCTGGCCAGCGTGCCGCAGGCCGCCCAGGCCAAGACCATCGGTCCGACCGGCGCTGCCATCGTGGGCGGTGTCGCAGGCCTCGCCATCGGCGCAGCCATTGCCGACTCCAACCGGCCCAAGAAGAAGATCTACTACGAGGGATATGCCCCGCCCTATCGGCCGGGGTACTATGACCCCTATTTCAACCAGGCATTCGCCCCGACGGCGGGCGTCATCTGCTATCCCGCCCAGCGCCTCTGCTACAACAACAACGGTACCGTCGCGAACAACTGGACGCGCCGCGTCTACGGCTATTGATCGGGAGCGCATCATGACCAATTCAAACCTGTTCCGCCGCGCCGCAGGCGCCGCAGTCGCCCTGACGCTTGCCGTCTCCGCCGGCCCCGCGCTTGCCGATGACCTGCGGATCGACGACGCATGGAAGGCAGCCCTCTCGGAAACCGAGGGCGTGCTCGACGACAAGCAGATGGCGATGATAAACGGCATTGCCTACAGCGCTGCGGCCGCCCTGCTGTGCGACGGCATCGACATCGACCCCGACAAGGTGGCTGCGGCCACCACAGAGATTCTGGCCGACACGCCGCCCGATCTCACGGATGACGATCAGCTTGCACGCTACACCGCCATCACGCTGATGCTGGGCACGGCCAAGGGCATCCTGCTGGCCGAGGGCGCGCTGCACAAGGCGGAATTCTGCGCCACGGCCGTCGCCGAGAAGGCCGACGCGAAGGTCGCCAATTTCTGGAAATAGAATGGCGGGCTGTCACCGGGGCGCGTAGAGTGCTCCGATGACGACGGTTTGCGACTATCTCATCATCGGCGGCGGCTCCGCGGGAGCCGTCGTCGCCCGCCGTCTGGCGGAGAAAACGCCCGGTCGCATCATCCTGCTCGAAGCGGGGAGATCCGATGAGGGCGACCCGGCAGCCACCGATCTGCGGCAGCTCGACGCGCAGACAGCCGACTATGACTGGGGTTTCCGCGCCGCGCCGCTCGCAGGCGCACCTCCCCTGCTGAAGTATGCGCGGGCAAGGCTGCTGGGCGGCTGCGCCAATCACAATGACTGCGCCTTCATCCGTCCGCCGGACAGCGACTTCGACGCGTGGGAACAACAAGGCGCCACCGGCTGGAATGCCGCCGCGATGGCGCCCTACTGGCAGCGCGTGGCTGACAGCATCACCATCGAAACAGCGCCCTGCCACCCGGCCAGCCGCAGCTTCATCGAAGCCGGCCTCGAGCTCGGCCTGCCCGAAGTCGACTTTGGGCGCGCCGTGACGCAGGGCGTGGGGCTGTTCCCGCTCAATGCGAAGGGCGCGCTGCGCCAGTCCTCCTCCATCGCCTATCTGCATCCGCTGGCCGCCCTGCCCCGCCATCTCGAGGTCTGGACGCAGTGCATGGCGCTGCGGCTGATCCTAGAGCATGGCCGCGCGGTGGGCGCCGAGACCACGCGCGGGCAGATCCTGGCGCGCCGGGCGGTGGTGCTGGCCTGCGGCGCCATCCAGACGCCGCAGCTGATGATGGTGTCCGGTCTGGGTCCGGGCGCTGAGCTCCGCGGACAGGGGATCGAGGTGATCGCCGATCTCGCGCATGTCGGCCGCCATCTGCGCGACCATGTGGCCGCACCCGTGGTGTGGGAAACGCATGAGGAGATCAGGGGCTGGGACATCTGTCCCTTCGAGGCCACCATGATGCTGCAGCTTGAGCCCGAAGCGCCGGCGCCCGACATCCTGTTCCACTTCGGGCTGAGGGTGCGCGAGAAATATGCCGACCGCGCACGGCTCGCCACGCAGGGCCCCGCCGTCAAGGCTTCGCCCAATGTCACGCGGGCACGCAGCGAGGGCGAGATCCGCCTGTCGGGTCCCGCGATGACCGATCCGCCAGTCATCAACCTGAACTATTTCTCGGATCGCTCGGACCTCGACCTGCTGCTCCGCGCCATGCGCTTCACCCGCCGCATCGGGCAGACCCGGGCCATGCAGCGGCTCTGCAGCCGCGAAATCCACCCCGGTCCCGCAGTTGAGAGCGACGCCGACTGGACGGACTATGTGCGCAGCGTCTGCGAGACGGTCTATCACCCCTGCGCCACGGCGGCGATCGGCAAGGTGGTGACGCCGGATCTCAGGGTGATGGGGATCGACGGGCTGTTCATCGCGGATGCCTCGGTGTTTGCCTCGCTGATCACCGTCAACATCAACGCGGCCGTGATGATGACTGCGGAAAGAGCCGCGGACTGCATCCTCGCGGCATGAGCCCGGAGCGCTACAGCGCAACGCCCTTCTTGGCCAGATAGTCGAGAAGCTCCCGCACCCTGGCCGGCGGCACTTCGCGGATTTCGCCGGGGCCCAGATCGTCGAGTGCGAAAGGCCCGTACTGCATCCGCACGAGGCGGTTCACCACGCAGCCGAAGTGTTCGAAGAGCTTGCGGATCTCGCGGTTCTTGCCCTCGGTCAACACGCAGCGGTACCAGCGGTTGGCACGCAGGCCCTGGCCATATTCCTCGACGAATTGGGCACCCCGGTAGCTGACGCCCTCAATGGTGATGCCCTGCGCGATGGCCGCGATGTCGGACTCCGTCAGGCTGCCGCGCACCCGCACACGGTAGATTCGCGCCAGCGCGGTGTCGGGGCTCATCATGGCCTGCGCCAGCTGTCCGTCCGAGGACAGGAGCAGGAGGCCCTCGCTGTTGACGTCGAGACGCCCCACATTCATCACGCGCGGAGCAGAGGCGGGCCACAGCGGCGGGTTCAGCGCGGGAAGGTCGAAGATCGTCTGCCGGTTCTTGTGATCGCGGTGAGTGACCAGCACATCGACTGGCTTGTGCAGCAGAAAAAGGCGCGGCAGCGGCCGGGAATCGGGCGCCACGGCGCGTCCGTCCACTGTCACGGCATCCCCCGGCTCGACCGGCGTGGTGGCGGCGGCCGTCACCCCGTTGACGCCCACCCGTCCATCCGCCACCAGCCGCTCGGCTTCCCGCCTGCTGCCGACACCCGCCTTCTGGAGATAGACGTTGAGGCGCATCAGCCGCCCGTGACGGGCGGGAAGAAGGCCACTTCGCGGGCGCCCGTGACCGGGGCATCAAAATCGACATGCGACTGGTCGACTGCGGCGCGCAGCGTGCGCCGTTCCGCGAGCGCCGCGGCAATCGCAGGATCGCGCGCACTGAGGAAGGCCACGAGATCGGCCACCGTGGCAACGGAAGGCGGGACATCCACCTCCTCCATGCCGCGGCCGGCGATCTGCCGGATGCGGGCGAAATAGAGGATCCTCACCTAATCCACCACATGGCGCAGGCCAGCGCGGAAATAGTCATAGCCGGTGTAGAGCGTGAGGCCTGCCGCGATCCACAGCAGGGCAATGCCCATCTGGGTGGTGTAGGGCAGCACCGTATCCCCGGCAGGACCGGCGATGAGAAAGCCTATGGCGACCAGCTGCACCGTGGTCTTCCACTTGGCGATCTGGGTCACTGGAACCGATACCTGCAACTCGCCCAGATACTCACGCAGGCCCGAGACGAGCACCTCGCGCGACAGGATGATGACAGCAGCCCAGATGTGCCCGCCGCGCAGGATGTCATCGGCGCAGAGCACGAGGAGCACAACCGCAACCAGCACCTTGTCGGCAATGGGGTCCAGCATGCGGCCCAGAGAGGACTGCTGCTGCCAGCGCCGGGCGAGATAGCCGTCGAGGAAGTCGGTGATGGCCGCGACAACGTAGATCCCCAGCGCGGTCCAGCGCGCGCCGTTGCCGCCCATCAGCAGGAGTCCGGCCACAACGGGCACCGCGGCGATCCGTCCATAGGTCAGGATATTCGGAAGGTTCCACACCTTCGAATAGGAGCCGGGTCCGTTTGATTCGCGTCCATCCATGACGCTTGTCATTCTGCACCCTCATGGAAGTGGTCGTAAATAGCCTGCGCCAGAGAATGGCTGACGCCCTCGACGGCGGCAAGATCCGCCACCGGCGCCCGCGCCACGGCCTTGGCCGACCCGAATGCCTGCAGCAGCGCCTTCTTGCGAAGCGGCCCGATGCCCGGCACCTCGTCCAGCGGATTGACGCCGATGGCCCGCGACCGCCTCGCCCGGTGCGAGCCGATGGCGAAACGGTGCGCCTCGTCGCGCAGGCGCTGGATGTAGTAGAGCACGGGGTCGCGCCCCTCCAGCATGAAGGAGGCGCGTCCCGGCAGGTGGAAATGCTCGCGGCCGGCATCCCGGTCGGGGCCCTTGGCCACACCCGCCACCGGCAGATCGGCGAGGCCCAGTTCATCGAACACGGCCCTGGCTGCCGAGAGCTGGCCCTGGCCGCCATCGATCAGCACGAGGTCCGGCCAGTCGCGGTCCTCACCCTCCTGCTCCTTGAGAAGCCGCGTGAAGCGCCGCGTCAGCACCTCCCGCATCATCGCGAAGTCATCGGCGCCGGCGCCCTCCGTCTGGATGTTGAACTTGCGGTACTGCGACTTCATGAAGCCCTCGGGCCCTGCCACGATCATGGCTCCCACCGGATGCGCGCCCTGGATGTGCGAGTTGTCATAGACTTCGATGCGGCGCGGCGTATCCGCCAGCCCGAAGACCCGCTGCACGCCCTCGAGAAGCTTCATCTGCGAGGTGCTTTCCGCCAGCTTGCGGCCAAGCGCCTCGCGCGCATTGCTCAGCGCATGATCGACGAGCGTCTTCTTCTCGCCGCGCTGCGGCACCGCCACTTCGACCCTGTGCCCCGCGCGCGTCGACAGCGCCTCCTCCAGCAATTCGCGCTCCTCGATGTCGTGGGAGAGCAGGATGAGCCCCGGCACCGGCTTGTCATCATAGAACTGGGCAAGAAACGACGCGAGAATCTCCGGCGCTTCAAGCCCCTTGTCGGCCCTGGGGTAATAGGCGCGATTGCCCCAGTTCTGGAACGAGCGGAAGAAGAACACCTGGATACAGGTCTGGCCGCCTTCCTGGGCGAGACCGAAGACATCGGCCTCCTCCACATGTTGCGGATTGATGCCCTGCGTCTGGGTCACGAAGCTCATGGCCTGGATGCGGTCGCGGAAGCCTGCGGCACGCTCGAAGTCGAGCGCCTCGGCCGCCTCCTCCATCTGCCTGGCGAGGTCAGCCTTCACAGCCTGACTCTTGCCGGCAAGAAAGGCCTCGGCCTCCTGCGCCAGTTCCTCATAGGCCTCGGGCGGAATGTAGTTCACGCAGGGCGCGGCGCAGCGCTTGATCTGATACAGCAGGCAGGGCCGCGTGCGGTTGGCATAGACGCTGTCGGTGCAGGTGCGCAGCAGGAACGCCTTCTGCAGGGTGTTGATGGCGCGGTTCACCGCGCCCGCCGAGGCGAAGGGTCCGTAATAGCTGCCCTTGCGGCTGCGTGCCCCGCGGTGCTTGGCGAGCTGCGCCACGGGATGGTCGCGGGCAATGAGAATGTAGGGAAACGACTTGTCGTCGCGCAGGATGACATTGAAGCGCGGCTTCAGCTTCTTGATGAGGTTTGCCTCGAGCAGCAGCGCCTCGGCCTCGGTCGCAGTGGTCACGAATTCCATCGCGGCGGTCAGTGCGATCATCGTGGCGATGCGCGCCGAATGTCCGGACGGACGGACGTAGTTTGATACCCGGTTCCGGAGATTGCGCGCCTTGCCGACATAGATCACGTCGCCCCTGGCGTCGTACATCCGGTAGACACCAGGCTTGCCAGGAAGCCGCGTCACGGCATCACGGATGACGCTGGCTCCGAGCCCGGCGCCGGCCTCCTCGTCACCGCTCATTGCCAGCCTGCCATTGCCGGTGCCGCCATCCGGCTATCGCTGCCGCTCGATCTCGACGCCGACGCTGCGCGCATTGGCGATGATGTCTGGCTTCTCGACCCGCACCCGCGCCGCCATCACGCGCTTGTCGCGCAGGCAGGCAGCAGCGATCTTCTCGCACAGCGTCTCGACGAGATTGATGTGGCCCTCGGCGATGATCGCCTCCACCTTGCGCACCACAATCTCATAGGAGACGACATGGCTGATGTCGTCGGACTGGGGGCCCGCCTCTTCCTTTACCGACAGGTCGATGTTCACGATGATGCGCTGCGGCTCGTGCTTTTCATGCTCGTGAATGCCGATGAGCGCCTGGAGCTCCAGATCGCGCACGAAGACGTGGCGCAGGCCTGCCGCGGCATTGGCGACATGATGGCTGATCATCGGCTTCTTCATTCGTTCACCTCAGTGACGTCCGGCGTCTGCCAGACCAGATGCTGGCCGCCGTCGAGGGCGATCATCTGCCCGGTCAGCGACGGCTGCGACAATATGAATTTGACGGCGGCGGAAATCTCTCCGGGCGACGTGCCGCGGCCCAGAAGCGTCAGGGCCGACTGCTTTTCGAACTCGGCCATGTCCATGCGCGCCGACGGAAGCGCCGGTCCGGGCCCGATCGCATTGACCCGGATCATGGGCGCCAGCGCCTGCGCAAGCGTGCGGGTCGCCGTCCACAGCCCGGACTTGGAGGTGGTGTAGGAAAAGAACTTGGGGTTCAGCTTCCAGACGCGCTGGTCGATGATCGAGATGATGTTGCCCTCATGACCCGGCGGCAACTGCCGCGCGAAGGCCTGCGAGAGAAAGATCGGCGCGCGCAGATTGGTGTCGATGTGCTCGGCCCAACTCTGCCGGGTGATACTGCCCACCTCATCTGGTTCGAAGAGCGATGCATTGTTGATGAGGCCGGTGAGGCCGCCCAGTGCGGCCGAGGCCTCGGCAATCAGCCGGTCGGGCACGTCAGGGGAGGAGAGGTCGCCGCGCACCACCGCCGCCCGCTGCCCGATGCGGCGGATCAGGCCCGCAACCTCCTCGGCCTCGGCGAGCGAGGTGTTGCAGTGAACTGCGACGTCCCAGCCGTCCTGCGCGAGATCGAGCGCTAGCTGACGCCCGATGCGCCTGGCCGAGCCGGTGACAAGGACCGACTTCATCGTGACGCTTTCCTCGCCTTTGCCGCAGGCTTCGTCTCAGGCAGGAGAATGACATAGTGCTTGCGCACGGGTTTCACCGTCTCCCATGTGCCCTTGAAACCGGCCGGGATGATGAAGGCATCGCCCTTCCGCAGCGTCCAGGACTTGCCCTTGTCATTGGTCAGCACCGCCTTGCCGGCCATGAAATGACAGAACTCCCACTCCTTGTAGTCGACGCGGACCTTGCCGGGCGTCGATTCCCAGATGCCGCAATAGAGACGGTCTTTCTCGCCGGTAAAGTGGTTCCAGGTGCGCGTGCGGTATTTGCCCGCGACCAGTTTCTTCTTGTCGGGCTTTCCCTTTTCCACCGCCGGCGCCTTCTTGCCTTTGGTCTTCATCACCAGAATCTCAGCCATGCTGTCCTCCATCATTTCAGTCTGTCGAGAAGCTCCTGCCGCCCCGGCACGAAGTCCGAGGCCATCCACCAGTCCTCAAGCCGCCGCAGCGCCTCGCCGATGCCAGGCCCGGGGGCCATGCCCAGCGCCAGCAGGTCGCGGCCCGAGACCGGAAACTCCGGCGCCTGCCAGCGATCGGGAAGGCCGAGGAGATCCTGCCAGGCGGGGTCATCGGCTGCCGCCCCGGACCTCGCCCAGCCGATCCGGACCAGATCGCGCCAGGCCTGCGGACCCATCT
>Ga0129333_10006598_pt1 | contig 10969 bp, 8 predicted proteins | sample CPB6_08_DNA_FD_94474 | JGI IMG/M metagenome (GOLD analysis project Ga0129333, IMG submission 94474) | Freshwater to marine salinity gradient microbial communities from Chesapeake Bay, USA - CPBay_Sum_0.6_0.8_DNA | ecosystem: Environmental > Aquatic > Marine > Coastal | place: USA: Chesapeake Bay...
AAAACCAGATAAACCTAAGCGTCCTAGACCACAAAGACCTAATTTAGACCCTGGTAATGTACCAGCACCAGGTCCAAAATATTCAAATGAATTACCTGATTTTTTGACATCAGCGGCGATACTTTCAGCTGCTGAACCTACAACAGCACCACCAAAACCTGTTGCACCCCCAAAACCAGATAAACCTAAGCGTCCTAGACCACAAAGACCTAATTTAGACCCTGGTAATGTACCAGCACCAGGTCCAAAATATTAAATTTAAAAAAATGAAAATCATAGAAAAATCATTAAGAAAATATTTGAAAGAAATGGCTATGGATTTTGATTCACCTGATAGGCCATCATCAGATATAGAAAGAAGGTTACAAACAGGTAATTTAGCTATGAATCAAATTCCATTTCCAAAAACAGGGAATGAGCCACAGCAAACTTTTTTAGAATTAATTTCTTCTGCTAGATATAAATCTATCATACAAAAATTAAGACAAATTACAGGTGTTAATACTCCATTGAATAGAGAAGCGGCAATCGGCCCGTTATATCAAATATTGAGTACTGCTGTTTATCGTTTAGATGATGTTGAAAGACGAAAGAGAAAAGAATTAGAAAAATTAGCTGTAGATACTGCATATAATTTATTTGGTTTGACAAGTGATGATGTTAAAATTAATGCCGAAATAACAGGAATGGAGAGTCAATTAGAAAAAATTGGTTCATCAAATAATTTAGGTTCAGTTGAAAATAATCCGCAAGCAATTAACATTGAAGAAAAATTGACCGACGATTTGAGTAAATTTAATTTAGCAGCTGCAAGTAGACGGTTAAAGAATGCTTTGATACAAGGTGCGGGTAGTGACATACAATTAGATTCAGAATATTTAAGAAATGCTCTTGAACAAAGATTAGAACAAATTACTGGTCAACAAAACATTTATAACATTTATCTGTCAATGATGGTTACAAATTTTACATTATATTGGCAGATGCCAGATACAAGGGTGTTTCAAGGCGCTCAAGGACCTGCAGGTAAAGAAGATGTGAAAAAAAATGCACAAGGCAGGTGGGAAATTAATGTTAAAGGTATAAATTTTATTGTTGTTTTACACGAATGTATTAAAGGTTTGATGGATTATTTATCTTTGGCTGAAGGTTATGAAAATATGGAAGATGTTCACAAACAGGTAAATACTTTAGCAAATGAAACGTGGGATATTAGACTTGGTCCTGAAATTTACAATAGATTCAGAAATGCATTTACTGATATCATATTTCAATATGATGATGTTGATATAAAAAAAATGCAAACTTTTTTTTGGAAAACAATATTTAGTTTGCCTGATAGAAGTTTTCTTTTATTATCAATTGAAGTTTTAGATAATTCTGATACTGGTAAACAAATACTGAATAATTTATTCCAATCATTATATGGTCATTTAATTGATGATAATGAGATGTATGAAGAATATTATGATAAATACATGGATATATTAGATGAATTATCAGGTGATGATGATGCACCAACTGATGAAGAATTAAATCAAACTTTAGATGATTTGCTTGGTGGAATTGGGGGTATAACTAGAGCAGATTAATCATAGAAAAATTAATAAATAATAAAAGTGGTCATTTTGACCACTTTTTTTATATTTATGATATATGAATCCGAAAATTGAACAATTAAAAGAATACGCAAAAATACTAAAGGATACCCCTTATGCTTTAAGAACATATCTTCAAACATATGATAATACACAAAAAAAATATGTTCCTCTTGAGTTATTTACTGACCAAATAAAACTATTACAGGATTATGAGAAGTATAATGAAAATATTACAAGAAAATATAGACAAGCGGGTGTAACAACAGTAACTGCTGCTTGGATATCAAAAAAACTACAATTTGCAAAAGATGATAATCCTGAGAAAGTCCTCATCATTGCAAACAAAAGAGATACCGCCATTGAAATGGCAAATAAAATAAGAAACTTTCTAGACCAATGGCCAGAATGGATAAATGTTGGATTTTCACCAGATAAAAATTCTGAAAGCAGATTTAGATTAAACAATGGTTGTGAAGTAAAAGCTGTTGCGACATCATCCGACGCTCTTCGTGGTTATACACCAACTATACTTGTATTTGATGAAGCTGCATATATTGAAGCGGGTGAAGACTTTTGGGCAGCATCTATGGCGTCTCTTTCAACAGGTGGTAAGATTATTCTTATTTCAACTCCAAATGGATATGACCCGATTTATTATGGTGTTTATGACCAAGCAATAAGAGGTTTAAATGATTTTCACATATCTGATTTAAGATGGTTTAAAGACCCGCGTTATACAAAAGATTTAAGGTGGATTAAATGTCAAGATATTGTTCATTATATGTTGAACAGAGAACAATATAATGATGATGAAGTGGTTATGTATGATTTTGATATTGAAAATTATCAAGAATATGAAGAACAAGGTTATAAGCCATTTTCTTCGTGGTTTGAATCAATGTCAAAGAAATTCAAATATGATAGAAGAAAAATTGCACAAGAACTTGAATGTGACTTTCTTGGTTCAGGTGATGGTGTTATACCAACCGCTATACAGGAAAATATTGCAAAAAATTTAATTAGAGTACCAAAAGAAAAATATATGCAAGGTACTTTATGGCAATGGAAAGAACCAATAGTTGGTCACAGATATATATTAGGTCTTGATGTTAGTAGAGGTGATAGTGAAGACTTTTCTTCAATGAATATAATTGATTTTGATGACAGAGAACAAGTTGTCGAATATATTGGCAAGATTCCACCAGATGATTTAGCATCAATTGCATATAAATGGGGTATTCTTTATGGTAATGCGTTCATTGTAATAGATATTACTGGTGGTATGGGTGTTGCAACATCAAGAAAGTTGCAAGAAATGAATTATAAGAATTTATATATTGATGGAATCAATACACAAAACATTTGGGAATATAAAAAAAGTGCGTTAGAAAAAATACCAGGGTTAAATTTCAATAATAAAAGAACACAAATCATTGCAACATTTGAAGAACAATTAAGAAAAGGATTTCAAATTCGGTCAAATAGATTGCTAAATGAGCTTAATACATTTGTTTATATTAATGGTAGACCTGACCATATGAAGGGTGCGCATGATGATTCTATCATGAGTTTATCAATAGCATTATATGCTGGTGACACGTGCTTTAATCAACTTGAAAAAACCGATTCATATAATAAAGCATTAATTGATTCTTGGATGCTTTCAGAAAGAACATATGAAACACATAAATCATTTTATTCTTATGGTCAAACTATGGACCCATTGGGGGCATTACAAACTAATGATAGCGGTCTTTATCATAAAGATAATCCTATGAATCACAATAAAGAAGTGTACAAACAATATTCTTGGTTATTTGGTGGCAAACGAACTTCATAAACAAATAATTTTTTATTATATTAAATCAAATTGTATTTATATATATGGCAAATCAAGATAGAAATTTAACAATATATCAAAAACTTACTAAAGTATTTGGCTATCCCAACGAAAGTGAAAAAGAAAGTGTAAAAAATAGTCCATCCACAAAATTTAGTTTCAAAAAAGATGAATTATTAAAAACACAAAGTAGAGAAGAATATGAACAAGCTTTATTACAAGCTCAACAATCACAATATATTGCTGATAAATGGACTAAGTTAGACCAATCATTATATAACCAATCTGTCTATTATGAACCTAATAGATTGGCCGCATATTATGATTACGAATCGATGGAATTTTGCCTGGTTGGTGACACTAAAATCGCCACTCCTGATGGTTTTATCGCCATAAAAGAGTTAGCAGATAAGGGTAGAGACCATGAATTTATCACATATGCTTATGACCATAATCTAAAAAAAGTTGTTCCAGCTATCGCTCGTAATGCCCACTATACTAGAGATGATATGACCTATAAAATAACTTTTGATGATGGTTCATATATTATTGCAACAGAAGAACATAGATTTTTAAAAAGAGATGGTGTATTCGAACAATTAAAAAATTTAAAACCTGGTGATTCTATGATGCCATTCTATAGAAAATCTTTTTATAATAATGAAAAATATAATTGGGTTTATACTTGTAATTCTAAAGAAGGTCATCATGGATGGGTAGCTGAACATAATTTAATTGCTGAATGGTTTTATAAAAGAAAAATTGAAGATGGTGAAGAAGTTCATCATTTAGATTTTAATGGCAAAAATAACATGCCAAATAATCTCCAAATTATGTCCATATCGGAACATAGGGCATATCATGCAAGATTAAATAATGAAAAACTTTGGTCAAATCCTGAATACAGACAAAAAATGTCTGAAGTTGCAAGAAGAAAGGGGAAGTTATCTTGGGATGGTAAGAGAAAGGGTAAAAATAATCCGTGTTATATTGATTTGGATTTTAATCTTTTGATTGAAACTGCTAAAAAATATGGTAATCAAAAAGATTGTGCCGCTAAATTAAATATAAGTGCAGCAAAAATAATTGATGAAATAAGATTATATGGTTATATAAATTGGGCTGATTTCTTAAATAAGAATAATATCATATCATCATTTAGAGAACCAGATAAGAAACACGTTCCTTGGGATAATATAATTAATGCCGCAAAATTAAATAAGACATTAGAAGGTACTGCAAACTATTTAAATATTCGTAAAAGTAAATTGGAAAGTACTTTACGCATAAATGGCTACAAAAATTGGGGAACATTCATGGAAGCTTATGGAATGAAAAAATCCAAAGCAGGTAGAAAAAAATCAAATGAACCAGTTATCAATCATAAAATTGTGTCAATTGAACCTTATGGTATAGTACCAGTTTATGACTTAACTGTCCCTGGGTATAAGAATTTTGCTACTGACACAATATTTTCACATAATACTCCCGAAATATCAGCAGCATTAGATATATATGCTGAAGAATCAACAACAATGTCTGAAAAGGGTGATATATTATCTATATATTCCGAATCTGATAGAGTCAAAGATGTGCTCAAAGATTTATTTATTAATAAATTAGATATTAATACAAACCTGCAAATGTGGACAAGAGGTTTGTGCAAATATGGTGATAATTTTGTTTATTTAAAAATTGATGAAAAAGAAGGAATTGTTGGATGTCAACAGTTACCGAATATTGAAATCGAAAGGTGGGAAGGTACAGCTTCAAAAACACCTAATACAATTGAAACAAATTTACCAAGTAGAGAATTAAGATTCAAATGGGCAAACAAAGAAATGGAATTTCAATCATGGGAAATTGCACATTTTAGATTACTTGGTGACGATAGAAAGCTTCCATATGGAACATCTATGTTAGATAAAATAAGAAGAATTTGGAAGCAATTACTTCTTGCTGAAGATGCTATGTTGATTTACAGAACATCAAGAGCACCAGAAAGAAGAGTTTTCAAAATATTTGTTGGTAATATGGATGATAAAGATATTGAACCATATGTACAAAGAGTTGCAAATAAATTTAAAAGAGACCCAATACAAGACCCAAGAAATGGTCAAGTCGATATGCGCTACAACCAAATGGCAATAGACCAAGACTATTTCATTCCAATTCGTGACCCTGCGCAAGCATCGCCAATTGATACATTACCAGGTGCGCAAAATTTGGGTGAAATTGCTGATATTGAATATATTCAAAAGAAATTATTGGCAGCATTGCGTATACCAAAAGCCTTCTTAGGTTTTGAAGAAGTTGTTGGTGATGGAAAGCAATTAGCATTGATGGATATTCGTTTTGCAAGAACTATTAACAGAATACAAAAATCAATTATACAAGAGTTAAATAAGATTGCGCTTATTCATTTATATTTGTTAGGTTTAGAAGATGAATTATCTAATTTTTCATTGTCATTAACTAATCCATCGGCACAATCTGATTTACTTAAAATTGAACAGTGGAAGGAAAAGATTACATTATATAAAGATGCCACATCAGACCAATCACAACTTGGTATTCTTCCTGTCTCACATACATGGGCAAAGAAAACAATTTTAGGATTTAGTGATAGTGAGTTAATATTGGATTTACAACAACAAAGATTAGAAAGAGCGTTAGGTATTGAATTAACCAACACACAAAATGTTATTAAAAGAACAAGAGTGTTTGATGAGGTTGACAAAAAATATGGTATTCCTGAAGAAGATAGACAAAAAGCAGAAAAAAGCGCTGGAGCTGAAGGTGGTGGTGCTGAAGGTGGTATGCCGCCAATGGGTGGACCTGCAGGAGGTGGTGGAGCACCGCCACCACCAGAAGGTGGTGAACCGCCATTATCAGAAAGCTTTATACAAAAAGATGATATGTTTAGTAATAAAAAATTAAATGAATTATTTGATATAGAAAAAGCGCAAAAGAATATTTATGAAATAGAAAATAAAATAAAAAATATATTAAACGATTAAAAAATGAAAAATAGTTTTGGTGAAATAAAATCAAAAACTTTAAAAAAGTTGACAGAATTATATGAAAATAACAATAAAGAGGAAATAAAAGAATTTTTATCTCTTATATTTGAAAATAAAGATTTTCAAGAATTATATTTATTTTACGATGAAGCTGAAAATTTGCATTTAGAATATCCAGGTACAGCTGAAGCGTATGTTGATGATATACAGCCATTATTAAAAGAGAAAATTAAAAATATACAAGAAACCTGCGAAAAACTATCTAAATATTTAAAAGATGTTGTAGTAGAGAATAATGAATTATATGATAATTTAGATATTCTTTTAGAAACAACAACAATTAATAATTTAGATAAAAAAGTTATTGCAAAAAGAAAATTAATTGATTTTTTCAGCGAAAAAAAAAATATTACAGAATCCCAAGAGAAAAGTTTTACTAACAACGAAAAATTATTATTAACATTATTAAGTAACGATTTCAATAGTTATTATGAAAAATCGTTATCAGAAAGCGAAAAAATTATTTTGAAAAATATTATCAGTATGGATTATGATGAACTTATTGATAATAGCAAGAAATTGTCAGAAGAAATCTTGAGCAAGATTAACAAGTTAATTTCTGAATCGAGAGATGATGAGATGATTAAAAAATTAAATGATGTTAAATTGCAAGTAAAAGATATAAAACCAAACAAGTATAATTATTACAAATTAACAGAACTTAAAAATGGTCTTGATTAATCAAGACCATTTTTAATTTTTTCCATATACTTAGCTTTTAACAATGCTGTTCTTTTCTCTACAGATGGCTTAACATAGGTTTGTCTGTCTTTCAAATGCTGAATTTGTTTTGATTTAAGTACTCTTGCTTTATAAATTTTGAGTGCTGATTCGATTCCTTTTTCTTTTTGTACATCAACAATTATCATATATTTTTTTTTAATTTTAAATATTTTTTTGTAAATAAAAAAATTTTTTATATAATTTTATATAATAAATATATTATTGATATGAAAAATGGTAAATATTATCCAATAGGCGATTACAAGAATATAAGATTAGGATATGGTACAATTGATTTTAAAAATTTAAAAACTATATACATAAAATTCAATTCTTGGCTTAATCCAAAAAATAATGATGATGAATATGATAATATAATTTCAGCATCTAGAAGAAAAATTAAAGAGATTATTTCAAAAAACCATAGCATAAATTTTAAACCACAATGTATAGTTGATTTAGATATAAAATCAAAAGGAATTAAAAAAGATAAAAAATCTTTTATGAGTTTAGAAGTTACATTATATGTTGATAATAAATTTGATATAAAATCTTGCGAGATTAAAGAACATATTAAATGTTTATCACATAATATTATAGATGATGCTTTAATAGACAAGAACTTATATAATTTTAATAAAACAAAAAATTAAATAAAATTGATGTATTTATACTATAAAAGTATAGATGAAGATTTTAGGTCCGAATGATTTTAATCAAAAGGGTTATTTAATTGAGCATGATGCAGGATATATTTCATATGATGAAAATAAAAAGATAATTAATGAAATTAAAGAATTAGATTTTTCACAAGATATTATTTTATTTGCTGTATTGCAAAAATATGATACACCTAATAAAAACGGTAGAATATATCCAGAATCGATATTAAAAAGAGAAGTTGAAAAATATCAGACAATAATCAAAAAGGGTGGTGCATTAAATGAGTTAAATCACCCTACATCATCTCTCATAGATTTAGATAGAGTATCGCATTCCATTTTAGAAACATGGTGGGATGGTAAGATACTCATGGGTAAAATCAAATTATATACATCACCAGGTTGGAAGAAAATGGGCATAGTTTCCACTAAAGGAGACCAAGCAGCTATGCTCATTATGAATGGTGCTACTCTTGGTATATCATCAAGAGGTGTTGGTTCATTAAAACAAATTAAAGGTCAAAATATGGTTCAAGATGATTTTGAACTTGTTTGTTTTGACTTGGTATCATCACCATCAACACCTGGCGCCTATGTATTTAAAGATGCTTCAGAAAGAGATTTATATCAAGAAAACATTGAAGAACCAAAACCTGAAACAGATAAAATGAAAAGATTGATGGGTAAATTAGATTCTTTTTTATCTAAATAAATTAAAATAATATAATTTTTTTATTTATCATAATATTTATAATCAAATAAACTTATACAATGGCTGAAAAATCAATTTTAGAACAAGCATTGCTTCAGATAGAAAATCTCGAAGATGCAGTAAAGCAAAACGCAAAAGGTATACTTGGTTCAGTTGTGAAACAAGAACTCAATGGATTGCTTAAAGAATCCACAGTTAAAGGTAAAGTGGGTCATTTGAAAAAAAAGGTAGCACCTTATGGACAAATGGAAGAAGAATCTCAAGAAGATGATAAAGGGATTAATGATGAAGAAGATGATGTAAAAGGCGATGATATGCCTGATGATACTGGTGTAAATGACACTAAGGGAATGGCTAATGACGTTGACGACGATGACGAAGATGTATCAGGGATGGCTGATGACGTTGACGACGATGACGAAGATGTATCAGGAATGGGTGATGACGTTGACGACGATGACGAAGATGTATCAGGAATGGGTGATAACGTTGACGACGATGATGTATCAGGAATGGGTGATGATTCGGTTATGGATATGACCAAAGCATCTGATGCTGAAGTTGTTAAAGTATTTAAGGCTATGAAACCTGAAGATGGTATTATAGTTAAAAAAGATGGTAACAATTTGGATGTCGAAATTGATGGCAACGAATATGTGATTAAGTTAGATGAATTACCTGATAATATGGAAGGTAGCATGGAAGAAGATGATATGACAGATGAAGATTTGAATGAGGATATGACTGATGAAGATGATTCTATGGATGTTACTGAAGACGAAGAAGATGAAACTGTCTATGAAATTGAACTAGATGAAGAATCTGATGATATGTCTGAAGAAGAAGTCGAAGAAGAAACTGAAAAAGTCGCTTCAAAAAAGAAAGGACCTGAAAAGGTTGAAACAAAAGAAGCAGCAAGAACTAAATGGAACCCTCACGGTAACAAAGGTGGCGCAAAAAGAGCAGGTTTGGCTTCAAAAAAATTATTCAAAGCAGGTTCTGGTCAGATAAATGAAGAAGTATCTAAGTTAAGAAAACAGAATGATGAATATAAAAAAGCATTAGTTCTGTTCAAGGAAAAGCTTAATGAAGTTGCTGTATTCAACGCAAATCTTGCATATGCTACACGTTTGTTCACAGAACATTCAACCACAAAACAAGAAAAACTGAATATTTTGAAGAGATTTGATTCAGTTTCTACTATGAATGAGTCTAAGAAATTATACTCAACAATCAAAACCGAATTAAATACTAAAAAACCAGTATCTGAATCGGTAGTTGAAAAAATCACTTCAACACCAAAAAGTTCTTCTTCTAAAAATGTATTAGCTGAGGCTAAAGCATATGAAAATCCTCAGTTTGCAAGAATGAAAGAATTAATGGGAAAATTAAAATAAACTAAATAAACAATAAAAAAAAGAAAAATGGGAGCTTTATTAGAATCAGGTTTAGTAGGTAACATAGGTCTTAAGCACCTTCGTGTTATCAAAGAGGACACCATTAAAAAATGGGACAATTTAGGATTTCTTGATGGTCTTGCAGGTCATCAGAAAGATAACATTGCACAGCTTTATGAAAACCAAGCATCGTTCTTAATTAACGAGGCTGCTGTTGCTGACGCATCGGGTTCATTTGAAACCGTTGTGTTTCCAATCATCAGAAGAGTTTTCTCCAAGCTTTTAGCAAATGATATCGTATCTGTACAAGCGATGAATTTACCAATAGGTAAACTCTTCTATTTTGTACCTAAAATTCAAGACAGAAACGCTGGTGCACACTATTCGCCTTATGGTATTCCTGGTGGTGCAGGTGGTACTTCACCTTCCACTGGTTATACAGGTATTAACCTTTATGACCGTTTCTATGAGACAAGTGATGATGCATCAACAGGTCTCTTCGATTACTCAAAAGGTGACTACAGCACAATTTCATTAACAGGTTGGACACTTGTTACATTTGCTTCTGGTGTTGCTTCGACAACAACTGTTGCATCGGGTACAAGTACATCTTCTGTTATCTTAGCTGTTAGTGGTTTTTCCAAAGCAGGTCAAGGTAAAATCGCAGGTCCTGATGGTAACGAAATGGATACTGAAGAATTCCTCGCATCAATGCAGGTTTCTTCATCAAAAGTACAATCTAGTGCATCATTACCTTTCAATATCGTAACACAGAAATACGGCAAAGGTATTGTACAGTATGGTCAAAAATCAGCAGGCACTAATGGTAATCTTTATCAAGATATTTGCGATGAAGAGGGTACCATGTATGTCAGTGTTGATTTAGAAGAATATAGTGCAACTTCAGGTTTCACTACATGGAGCGGTGCTACTGCATTAGCAGGTTCCGAT
>Ga0129333_10006602_pt1 | contig 10966 bp, 13 predicted proteins | sample CPB6_08_DNA_FD_94474 | JGI IMG/M metagenome (GOLD analysis project Ga0129333, IMG submission 94474) | Freshwater to marine salinity gradient microbial communities from Chesapeake Bay, USA - CPBay_Sum_0.6_0.8_DNA | ecosystem: Environmental > Aquatic > Marine > Coastal | place: USA: Chesapeake...
GTTTCGGCGGTCATAGCGAGAGGGAAACACCCGGTCCCATTCCGAACCCGGAAGTTAAGCCTCTCAGCGTCGATGGTACTGCACGGGTCACTGTGTGGGAGAGTAGAACGCCGCCGGACTTAATTTAGAGAGAGGGGTTACGAAAGTGGCCCCTTTTTCATTTCCTGATAAAAATCCAAAATCAAATCGAAAGAAATCAAGCGAAGGAAAAGATTCAGGTAGCGCCAATCGAGGTAGAAAAAACTTTAAAGATCCAAAGAGCTCTCCAAGAAAAGAACGCGCTCCAAAAATTACTGGACCGCATGAGCGGTCTCGAAATTTCGATAGACCTTGGGTAAATGATGAGGTTACTGGCGAAGAATTAGATAAGAAAATAATTTTTCAACTTGAATCTTTAACCCCTGGAAATGCAAAGAGCGTGGCTCGCCATATGGTTTCATTGATAAATAATCTCGAAACAAATCCAAAAGAAGCACATCAGCATGGAAAGGAGATTGTTTATCGAGCTGGACGACTTGGAATTGTGAGGGAGAAAGCAGGGATTGCCGCACTTAGAGCCGGCGAATTCAAAGAAGCGCTTAAAGACTTGCGCGCGGCAGAGCGCATCTCAGGTTCTATCGAATTAAAACCCTACATAGCCCAGTGTGAAGCCGCGCTAGGAAATTCCAGAAAAGCCCTAGAGATTGCGGGCTCTGTTAAGGAGGGTTCACTTTCAAGAGAAGGTCGAGTCGAGATGAGAATCGCAGCAGCCAAGGCGAGATTAGCGCTTGGCCAACCGGAGGCCGCAGTTGTTACTTTAACGTGCTCTGAATTAAACGAGGATTCTCCAGCCTGGAGCCGTCGATTGAGAATTGCATACCTTGAAGCTTTGCGAGCATCGGGCGATGTTAAAAGCGCAGAGAAATTTCTTACCAAGAATCCACAACTTGTTGCGGATCAAGATGAGGATGTCAGATAACTCCGGAAGTATCACTTCTCCCAAAGAAGGAGAATCATGGCGAAAGCAAAAAATGAAGTTAAATTAATTGGCAGAGTAAGTGGCGGTCCGAAAATCAAGCTTTTACCTAGCGGCGATGAGGTTGTTGAAATACGACTAGTGGTCGAACGAGACAATGTGGATGGAGTAGATACCCTTGATATCGCTACCTGGAGTTCGCGGCTGCGAAGACGGACCCTTTCTCTTAAAGATCAAGAGTGGATTTCGGTTTCGGGAGTAATCCGGCGCAGGTTTTGGAGATCTGGCGAAAAGTTGGCAAGCCGTTGGCAGGTCGAAGCGCGCGAACTTAAAAGGGTTTAGGTACCTTTCAGGCATGGCGAACGACTTATTCTCTGCTTTGCGTACCTACCTGATGAAGATTGGAAATGGGGAGAAGAGCCCACAAGAGTTAGCAGCGGCCCTAAATGTCTGGGCGCGAGAAAGTGGCGAAGCGATAAAGAGCCGGGTTGAAGAAGAAGTTAAACGTAACGTTTCAAAAATGGGTTTTGCTAAAGAAAGCGATTTGAAACGAATAGAGAGTGAATTAAATGAATTGCGAAATACACTAAATGTAAAGAAATCAAATGTAAAAAAGAAAACGGCTCAGAAGAAGGCCCCTACTAAGAAGCGCTCCACTGCAAAGGGGAAGGCTAGATAATGACGCTTGAAGAGATTTCTTCAATAAAAAAGAGAGTTAATGAAATTGCTTTGGCTCCATTACCCGAACACGGGGGGCTCTTTGAAAAGATAAATGTCGAACTTACCGAACAACTCTCAACCGTTGAGGGTATATCAAGCTGAGTAAATGCGACAGCGACTCGATAGCGAATTAGTTCGCCGGGGACTGGCTCGATCTCGAGAGAATGCCCAGGAGCTAATCGAAAACGGAAAGGTTAAAGTCGGTGGGTTACCGGCCAAAAAATCTTCAACACAAGTCGATGGCGAAGTCTCAATAGTGGTTCAATCTGATGAGATTGATTTCGTTTCAAGAGGTGGACATAAACTTTCAGGCGCGCTTAAAGCGATTCCCGGTATTCAAGTAAAGGGGCGAAGAGCCTTAGATGCAGGAGCCTCAACCGGCGGTTTCACCGAAGTTCTTCTTATAAACGGCGCCAAAGAGGTAATTGCTATGGATGTCGGTTACGGGCAATTGGCTTGGAGTTTGCAACAGGATGATCGTGTTATCGTCAAAGATCGATTAAATGTGCGAGATGCAAAGTTGAGCGATATCGGAGAGCCAGTAAATTTGATAGTCGCCGATTTATCATTTATATCGCTTAGAACGGTTCTACCTGCCCTCATCTCTCTTGCTACTGCAGATTGCGATTATCTTCTGATGGTGAAACCTCAATTTGAAGTAGGTAGAGAGAAACTGGGCGCTGGCGGTGTTGTTAGGGAGTCAAATTTGCGTTTTGAGGCGGTTCGAATGGTCGCAGATTCAGCCTACGCTCTGGGTCTTGGGGTCTCCTCCGTCGTTGCAAGTGCCCTACCCGGGCCATCAGGAAATGTGGAATATTTCCTCTGGTTGAGAAGAGGTTCTCCTGCTCTAAGGGATTCCGATTTAATTGAAGCGATAGCGAAGGGGCCAGAATAATGAGAAGTATCGTGCTTGTTCTGCACCCCACACGAAAAGAAGCGCATCAACTAGCTAATGAGATAGTTCCTAATCTTCGAAAAATAGGAATACAAGTCGCTACAAGCTCCGAGGGCATAAATGAAGCGGACTTAAGAAGTGATTCAGAAATCTTATCTCTGGCAAAGAACGCTGAACTAATTCTTGTTCTCGGAGGAGATGGAACCATTCTGCGAGGTGCAGAAATTGCTCATGGGAGCGAAACGCCAGTTCTTGGAATTAATCTCGGACATGTTGGATTCCTTGCCCAGATTGAGCGCCCGTCCAACTCTGATTTGATAAAAGCCATAGCGGATAAGAATTACCTGATTGAAAAACGGATGACGCTTTCGTATCAAGTCGAGAGAAAGGGAAGTGTCGTTGCCCAAGGTTGGGCTTTAAACGAAGTCGCTATCGAGAGAAATACTGAGGCGATGATCGAACTTTTTGTCCAGATCGACCAGAGACCACTATCTCGCTGGGGCTGCGATGGAGTTATTTGCGCAACTCCTACTGGTTCGACCGCATATGCCTTTTCGGCCGGCGGCCCGGTTGTATGGCCGGATGTTGACGCGCTAGTCCTGTTGCCTTTAGCTGCGCACGCACTTTTCTCTGACCCAATGGTTGTTTCGCCGCAATCGGTAATCGCAATTGATGTTGAAAGCGATGTTGGGGTGATTTCAGCAGATGGTCTACGTAAAGTTCAGTTACTTGAGGCAGATCGAATCAAACTTACCTCTGAACGAAGCTTCATCTCATTAGCCCATATTGATAACGTAACTTTCACCGATAGATTGGTCGCGAAATTTAAGCTTCCCGTAGATGGTTGGCGTGGGAAATAGCAACAACTTCGGACGATCTCGTCTAATTGAACTCTCAATTCGCAACCTGGGAGTAATAGAAGAAGCTGCGATCGAGTTTGCTCCCGGATTAAACGTGGTAACCGGTGAAACGGGGGCTGGAAAAACCATGGTCTTAACGGCGCTCTCGCTTGTTGCGGGAGAAAAGTCCGATAGCGACTTGATTAGATTGGACAGTGAACGATTAAGCGTTACGGGAATCTTTGAATTACCAAGTAAACCGGCTTCTCAACTTGGAACTCTACTAGAAGAACAAGCTCTAGATATTGAGGATTCAATTATTCTCTCTCGAAACATTAATAGAGATGGTAAAAGCAGGGCCAGTATTTCAGGAGTCCCGACGACGGTTTCTAAATTGGCTGACTTTTCTGATGAGCTTATGGAGATTCATGGGCAGCATGGCGCAGTAACATTGACAAAGAGCTCCCGCCAGAGAGATTTACTTGATAATTTCGGAGGCGCGCGAGCGGAGATCGCTCTTGCTGAGTACAAGAAAGCCTTAGAAAGCTTTCAGGAAATTAAGCGTCGGCTCCATGACCTGGATAAGTCAGAGAGTTCAAGAGTTGCGAAGATTCAAGAATTAGAGACTTTACTAAAAGATGAAGCAAAACTTAAACCAAAATCTGGCGAGCTGGAGGATGTGGAAAACAAGATTTCTGTACTCGAGAATTTAGAGGATTTGCGAAAACATTTAAGTGAAATTAGGGAGGCGTTAACGTCTGATGAACATGGCGCACTACGGGGAATTGATCGCGCTCGGAGAGCTTTTGCGGCTCTTTCAGTGAAGGATGAAAGATTCTCGGAGAAGGTAAAGCGTGCAGAAAGTGCGTATTTTGAATTGAGCGATTTAGCGAATGAAGGGGGAATTCTTCTAGATGAACTCAACGAAGGCGGAATATCTCTAGATGAGTTGCTAGAGAGAAAGGCTGCAATTAAAGGTTTTGCTAAAAAGCATGGGGGAGAGGGCGATATTGAGGAACAGCTTCAAAGAGCGCTGGAGCGAGCGAAGGCAGCAAAGAACGAAATTGCAGATCTGAGTGGAGGCGAGGATCGAGTAGCGGCCCTTAAGTCTGATTTGGAAAAAGTTCGACGCTCGCTCATCGAAAAGGCCGGTTCACTTAGCGAGATAAGAAATGATGCTGCCGCTCGCTTAACAAATGCGGTAAATGATGAACTCAATGAACTAGCCATGCCAAATGCTCGCTTTCTCTGCCAAATAGTTTCTGCAAAAGATTTCGATAAGGATGATTTTCCATTCCATGGTATTGATGAAGTAACAATGAAATTTTCCGCTCATCAAAGCGGAGAGCTATTACCAATCTCGAAAGTTGCAAGTGGGGGAGAACTTTCCAGGCTGATGCTCGCCATTGAAGTGGTAGCAGCTGGGAATTCCCCTCTCGGCACCTATTTATTCGACGAGGTTGATGCTGGCATTGGTGGCAAAGCCGCTTTAGAGGTCGGGAAGCGATTGAAGCGACTAGCTTCAACGTCACAAGTTATTGTTGTTACGCATCTGCCTCAGGTTGCAATTTGGGCAGATCACCATCTTGTTGTAAATAAGGATTCAACTGGCTCAATCAGTGAGAGTTCGATTTCAATTGCTACTGGAGAAGAACGCGAAACCGAGATTGCTCGCATGCTTTCTGGGGTATCTGAATCTGAACACGCCCAAGAGCACGCGCGAGAATTGTTAAATTTAGGGAAAGAGTAATTTGAGTGATAAGTTAGCGCTCCATGACCGCCCCTCATGTGACGAAGCATCTTTTTGTCACCGGCGGAGTAGCTTCCAGTCTCGGCAAAGGATTGACTGCATCTAGTCTAGGCAGACTTCTAAGGGCGCGTGGCCTGCGAGTTACGATGCAGAAGTTAGATCCTTATATCAATGTTGATCCCGGGACTATGAATCCCTTTCAGCACGGTGAAGTCTTTGTCACAGATGATGGAGCTGAGACCGATTTAGACATTGGCCACTACGAACGATTTTTAGATACCAATCTTCACGGTTCTGCAAATGTAACAACGGGCCAAGTTTACTCAAGAGTAATTGCAAGAGAACGTAGAGGTGAATATCTCGGGGACACTGTTCAAGTTATCCCTCATATAACAAACGAGATCAAGGATCGAATACGGGCCATGGCCGCATCTAATATTGATTTAGTTATTACCGAAATAGGGGGAACAGTAGGCGATATCGAATCGCTCCCATTTCTCGAAGCGGCCAGACAGATCCGACAAGAGGTTGGTCGTGAAAACGTTTTTTATCTCCATGTTTCATTAGTTCCCTACATCGGCCCCTCGGGTGAATTAAAGACCAAACCAACTCAACATTCCGTGCAAGCCCTTCGATCCATTGGTATCTCGCCAGATGCAGTTGTTCTGAGATCAGATCGCGAAATCCCTACTTCTGTAAAAAAGAAAATTTCATTGATGTGTGATGTTGATCTAGAGGCGGTCGTGGCTGCCGTGGATGCGCCATCGATTTACGATATTCCAAAAGTACTTCATAAAGAGGGATTGGATGCATACATAGTTCGCCGAATGGGTCTGCCGTTCCACGACGTGGAGTGGGGGGAATGGGATCGCCTTCTTGAGCGTGTTCATAGCCCGAAGCACAAAGTGCGAGTGGCTCTCGTTGGAAAATATGTTGATCTTCCTGATGCTTACCTATCAGTTACCGAAGCCCTGCGAGCTGGGGGGTTCGCAAATGATGCAAAGGTCGAAATAAAGTGGGTCGTAAGTGATGAGTGCGAGGATCCAAGAAACGCAGAGCATCAATTAGGAGATGTCGACGCGATTTGCGTGCCGGGCGGTTTCGGCATTCGGGGAATTGAAGGCAAAGTTGGAGCATTAAGATATGCTCGAGAAAATTTAATTCCGACATTGGGGCTCTGTCTTGGACTTCAATGTATGGTGATTGAAGTTGCTAGATCAATAGCCGGCATAACCGATGCGAACTCTGCCGAATTTGATCCCACCACCGCTAATCCGGTTATCGCGACTATGGCCGGTCAGGAAAAGATAGTTTCTGGTGAAGCTGATATGGGTGGCACGATGAGGCTGGGTATGTATAAGGCAATTTTGGAGCCGGGTTCAATAGTTTCACAAACTTACGGGGCGAATGAAATATCAGAACGTCACAGGCACCGATATGAAGTGAACAATAATTATCGTGAAATTATTACTAAAACAGGTCTTGTTTTAAGCGGTCTCTCACCTGATAAAAAATTAGTGGAATTTGTTGAACTGCCAATAAATACACATCCATACTATGTAGGAACCCAAGCGCATCCAGAATTTAGATCTCGTCCCACCAATCCACACCCACTTTTTGCCGGCTTGATTCGTGCCGCAATTAATCGTGGTTGACGAGAAATTCTTCAAGGACTTCCTTAGCCATATCTCGGTCGAACGCGGCTTAAGCCCTAATACCGTTTCTGCATACGGGCAGGATCTGACAAATTTTTCAAATTTCTTAAGGGTTAAAGGTATAGAAATTGAGAAGGTTGAGATATCCAACCTGGAAGAATTCATATCGGATGCGCGAAGGAAAGGTTTATCGGCGTCGTCATCAGCAAGACTGGTTGTAACTTTGCGCAGTTTTTTCAAATTCTTTGCTAAGGAAACGGGTTTGGATAACCCGAGCCGTGATCTTAAGCCTGCGAAATTACCGCGCAGACTGCCGAAAGCTCTCTCTGTTTCAGAGGTAGCAAAATTGATCGATACCACTCCAAAGGCGGGAATCGGTTTACGAGATCGAGCGCTTCTTGAATTTCTTTACGCTACCGGTGCGCGAGTGAGTGAAGCTATCGGATTGAACTTATCTGACTTGAAGTTTGATGAGGGCGAGATTCAGACCATTCGGCTCTTTGGCAAAGGTCGAAAGGAGAGAATTGTTCCAATTGGTAAGTTGGCGAAACACGAGCTAGAACAATATCTCGTAACTGTTCGACCCGCTCTGAGCGAGAAGAGTTCCATCCGACATGACGCTCTCTTCCTTAATTCCCGCGGGGGAAGACTAAGTCGCCAGAGCGCTTGGAAAATTGTTTGTGAGAGCGCAACCCTTGCTGGAATTGAGGAGATATCGCCACATTCGCTACGTCACTCTTTCGCAACCCATCTTCTGGACGGCGGAGCTGACATACGAATAGTTCAAGAATTATTGGGTCATTCATCAGTTAGTACCACCCAGATTTACACCATGATAACAATCGAAAAGATAAGAGAGAGCTATATTTCAGCTCATCCCAGAGCTAAATAATTTTTATCGACCTCTTAAGCGTCGAACAATTATTGACTGATCACCTTTAGACTCTAAATCCGCAATTACAATAGCGAGCGCTTCTCGAACTATGCGACCTCGGTCGACCGCCAAACCAATATCTCCTCGAAGATGTAACCGAGCTTGTTCTAAATCGAATAATTCATCCGGTGACAAATACACCGTGATTTTTTCATCATGCCGCTCACGGCCGGAAGGAGCGCGATCGATACCAGATGATCGCCGCCGGGGCGTCTGGCGCACTGAATTGCCTTTGGTGAGAGGTTTTGCAGTAGTTGCAGTTGTTGGGCGATTGGTATGGACAACCTCAGCTGTTTCTTCAACGGAATCTGGCACCGCACTTAAAGTGGTTTTGCGGAACAGTTCATCTGCACCAGGAAGACTAATTCTGCGACTCATCGGATACCTCCATTAGCAATTAATTCGCGGGCCAATCTTCTATAGGAAGCTGCGCCAGCAGAGGAGCTGGCATAAGAAGTAATTGGTTCGCCAGCGACAGTGGTTTCGGGGAATCTAACGGTACGAGCGATTGTTGTGTCACACACTTTATTTGGAAAGGCTTCGTTAATTCGCTCCAAAACTTCGCGGCTATGAACGGTTTTGCGATCAAACATCGTGGGCAAGATCCCTAACAACTGTAGGTCGGGATTTGTGTTGAGTTGTACCTTCTTAATGATGTCATCCAAAAGGGCGACGCCCCGGAGCGCGAAATACTCACATTCCAAGGGGACCAAAACATAGTGAGAAGCCGTTAACGCATTTACAGTTAAAAGTCCTAAAGAGGGTTGGCAATCGATGAGGATTACATCATAGAAATCGACCACAGAGGCGAGTACTCGCTTTAAGACCTTTTCGCGGGCAATTACATTGACTAGACCACCCTCAGCACCAGCCAAGTTTTCGTGAGCTGGAATCATGTCCATACCAGGAACGCTTGTCTTCAAAAGGAAGTCATCAATCTTTGTCGATTCATCCATCATTAAATCGTAGATTGAACCTTCAATTTCACGAGTTGAAACGTTCAGCCCAACGGAGAGCGAGTGCTGTGGATCAAAGTCAACCAATAGAACTCTTCTACCTAATTCTGCAAGAGCCGCTCCAAGATTAATTGTGGTTGTGGTTTTCCCAACACCACCTTTTTGGTTGACGACGGAAATTATCCTTGCATTTCCGTGATTTTCTAGTTGCTTCGGCTCAGGGAAAATAGGAGAAGGAAGATTCAGGACAGAGGAAGTAGTTACTACCTCTTCATTGCGATTCGGCTTACTTTTGGTAAATGTCGATTTAGCATTCAATCGAGAAATCTCTGAAGCACTATTTGCCATGCCGCGACTTTACGCACGAGAGTTGTGAAACTGAGCAGCGACACGCGTAGAGTTTGCCAATCATGTCGGATAGTGGAGAAGTCTCAAGTAGTGGTTCAGTGTTGCCACAATCTGCACTAGAAGGACGCGTTTCCGGATTCTCCGTTAAATTGGAAAATTTTGACGGTCCTTTTGATCTGCTTTTGCAACTTATCTCTCGCCATAAATTAGAGATCACCGAGGTGGCGCTCGCTACCGTCACGGACGAATTCATTTCCCACATCCGAGCGCTGGAGGCTACTGAAGAGGGCTGGCGGCTAGATCAGGCCACTGAATTCCTAGTAGTTGCAGCCACGCTTCTTGATCTGAAGGCGGCGCGATTGCTTCCAAGTGGAGAGGTAGACGATGAAGCAGACTTAGCGCTTCTCGAAGCCAGGGATCTCCTCTTCGCCCGATTACTTCAATACCGAGCCTTCAAGGAGATTTCACGAATAATTTCAGAGCGTATCGAGCTCCAGGAGAAGACTTTTGCCAGATCCGTCTCTCTTGAGCCCTACCTCGCAGCGCTATTGCCGGAGGTACTAATCGGGGTTACTCCTGAAAGGTTTGCTGCAGTGGCCAATCGAGTACTCACGCCCAAAGTGGCTCCTAAACTCTCAACTGAACATTTACACCAAGCAATGGTCAGCGTCGCTCAAGAGGCTCTTGTGGTTGTATCAGCCCTCAGACGTCAAAAGAGCCTCACTTTTAGAGCTCTAGTCGCAGATGCTGAGAGCACTCTAATTGTGGTTGCCCGTTTTCTAGCTCTACTCGAACTTTATAAAGATGGTCAGGTCCGTTTTGAACAAGTTCTCGCACTAGGGGAGTTGCAGGTTACGTGGACGGGTTCTGAAACGGGTGCTGTTTTAGTGAGCGATGAGTTTGATCGAGCGCCCCTTAGGGAAGAGGATAGCCTTGCGGAGGATGGCTCTACTGGGGCAACGGATGCGGAAAAAGGTGGCAATGAATAATCGCGAGTTGGAGCGCTCAATCGAAGCCATATTGATGGTCGTTGAGGAACCCCTATCCGAGGTTGTGCTTGCCCAGATAATCGAGAGACCAACCGATGAGGTTTTAGCGGCACTAGCAAAGTTATCCGAAGAGTACGAAGGACAAGAGCGGGGTTTTACGTTAAAACAGGTCTCAGGAGGATGGCGCTTCTATAGCCATCCAGACCTTTCACCATTGGTGGAGAAGTTCGTTGTAGATGGGCAACAGGCCAAGCTCACTCAGGCGGCGCTTGAGACTTTAGCGGTAATTGCTTATCGCCAGCCCATCTCTCGTGCGAGGGTCTCAGCAATTCGCGGCGTAAATGTGGAAGCGGTGATGAAAACTTTGGTCAATAGAGGTCTCGTTGAGGAGTGCGGCATTGAACATGAGACTGGAGCGCTTCTCTATCGGACAACGAACTACTTCCTTGAGCGAATCGGCGTCAATTCAGTATCTGATCTCCCAGCTCTGGCCCCATTCTTGCCTGATATAGATGGGCTCGACGAAATCATCGCTTCGTTAACTGAGTAATTCTCCTAGACTCAAGAGCGTGGATATCCGCCTCCAGAAATTCTTGGCCGATGCTGGCGTTGCCAGTCGCAGAGCCTGCGAGGAGTTAATCGTCTCAGGGAGGGTTGCAGTAGATGGAAAAACAATTAGCAAGCTTGGCGCCAAGGTAAATCCGGAAATCTCTAAAGTTACACTTGATGGTAAAACAATAACGCCACAAAAAACAAAGACTTATATCGCGTTTTATAAACCTAGGGGAATTCTGTCTACTATGTCAGACCCCTCTGGTCGAGGCTCTCTAGCTAACTATTTTTCAGATTGGAAAGAGCGACTTTTTCATGTAGGCAGATTGGATAAGGAGAGCGAAGGCCTCATATTGTTGACCAACGATGGTGA
>Ga0129333_10006603_pt1 | contig 10965 bp, 11 predicted proteins | sample CPB6_08_DNA_FD_94474 | JGI IMG/M metagenome (GOLD analysis project Ga0129333, IMG submission 94474) | Freshwater to marine salinity gradient microbial communities from Chesapeake Bay, USA - CPBay_Sum_0.6_0.8_DNA | ecosystem: Environmental > Aquatic > Marine > Coastal | place: USA: Chesapeake...
GCCATCTTCTTTCTTGGGTAAGTAAATCATTTTTTTGCCAAATCGGATCATTGGGCCCCATCTGCCATTTTCGAGAGCAATTTTTTCTTCAGGCCACCTGTGGATATATCGATTGGCTTCTTTTTTAACTTTTGCTTCAATAAGTTCTTTCATGTCTGAATCACTCAGATTGGCAAAATCGTATTTACGAGGGACATTAATAAAGATGCCATCCCATTTAATGAATGGACCGAATCTTCCAGTTCCTTTCGTTATTGGTTTTTCTTGGAAGGTGCCAACCGGAGCATCTGATTTTTGTTTGGCTTTAATATATTCAACTGCCTTATTAAAATCAATCGTGCCTAAATCTGTTCCTTTTGGAAGGGATATGAAATCGTCTCCCCACTTAACATAGGGGCCGAATCTTCCAACATTTACAGAAACATCTTTATTCTCAAATTGCCCCATGGGACCTTGTGCTCCAAACAATGATAGGGCCTCTTCATAAGTGATCGTCTCTATACTTTGACCAGTAGGTATTTTAGCAAATCTTGGTTTTTCGTTTTCGTCAGCTTTTCCAATTTGGATCATTGCTCCAAATCTTCCCATCCGAGCAATAACAGGTTTACCTGTTTCTGGATCGGTACCAAGTTCTCTTTCACCTTTGATGCGTTCGGCTGTTTCTATCGTCTTATCTACATCTTTCTTAAAAGGCTTATAAAAGTCTTTTATCATTCTATTCCACTTCAAATTGCCTGTGGCTACTTCGTCAAATTCACTTTCTATTTTGGCAGTAAAACCGTAGTCCATTACATCATCAAAATACTGTAATAGAAAATCAGTAACAACCAATCCTAAATCAGAAGGAAATAATTTTGATTTTTCCGCACCGGTATTTTCTTGTTCGATTATTTTACTGATTTGATCTTTCTTTAATAGGAGTACCTGGTAGTTTCTTTGTACTCCTTCCTTATCCCTTTTCTCGACATATCCTCTTTTAAGAATGGTTGAGATAGTAGGCGCGTAGGTAGAAGGTCTTCCAATTCCAAGTTCTTCCAGTTTTTTTACCAGGGAGGCTTCTGTATAGCGTGGTGCAGGGCGATCAAAACGCTCTATCGCTTTCATTTCTTTTAACGGTAATTCCTGGCCTACTTTCAATGGCGGCAACATGCCTTCTTCTTGTTCGTTTTCGTCATCGTCCTTTCCTTCTCGATACACTTTTAAGAAGCCATCAAATTTCAAAACTTCACCTGATGCCACTAATTCTTCTTGTTGTCCAGAGATACTGATGCGTGCGGTTGTTTTTTCGAGTTCTGCATCTGCCATTTGACAGGCCATTGTTCTTTTCCAAATCAATTCATATAATCGGGCCCACTCTGCTTCCTTAATGGAGGTGTTGCTCATGTATGTGGGACGAATCGCCTCGTGTGCCTCCTGGGCAGATTCATTCTTATTCTTGAATTTTCTGAATTGGTGGTACTGCTTTCCGTATTGCGAATGAACTGTTTGTGTTATATCTGCTAGCGCAGTGTCACTCAGGTTCACACTATCCGTACGCATATAGGTGATGTACCCGTTTTCATATAATTTTTGGGCTATCAACATCGTCCTAGATACGCCGTACCCCAGTTTTCTTGATGCTTCTTGTTGTAAAGTCGAAGTTGTAAACGGAGGAGCAGGGGAGCGTTTACCAGGTTTAACCTGAATGGAAGAAACCTTGTAAGTAGCACCTACACATTTTTCCAAAAAGCTGTTTGCGTCGTTGGCAGAATTTTGTTTTTTCCCCTCTGCAACAAAAGTTACCCCTCTATTATCCTCATCTTTTGCAGTGAATGTGGCTTCAATTTTAAATTGACTGGCAGGTTTGAAACTATTGATTTCCCTTTCCCTTTCAACAATTAATCGTACCGCCACACTTTGCACACGACCTGCACTTAAATTATTTCGCATGCTCATTTTTCGCCATAGTACAGGGCTTAATTCAAATCCAACGATTCTATCTAAAACCCTTCTTGCCTGTTGTGCCATGACTAAATGCATGTCAACCTTTCTGGGTTTTTTTACAGCAGCTTCAATTGCAGGTTTTGTGATTTCGTGAAACACGATACGTTTTGCTTTTTTAGGGTCTAATCCCAATACTTCGCACAAGTGCCAACTGATGGCCTCTCCTTCCCGATCCTCATCCGTTGCGAGCCAAACTTCTTTTGATTTGTTTGCAAGGGAGGATAATTCTTTAACTACTTTTTCTTTATCGGCAGAAACAATATACCGAGGTTCAAATTCTTTTTCTAGATCAATGCCCATCCCCGCTTTTTCCAAGTCGCGAATATGGCCAAAGCAACTTTTCACCTGAAAATCTTTTCCCAGGATTTTCTCAATCGTTTTAGCTTTCGCTGGGCTCTCAACAATCAGTAAATTCTTAGCCATGTGTGCAAATAATTATCGTATAAAGTGGGCGCAAGTTAGGCAAGAATAGGAAAAATTAATTTAAACTCAACATCTTGCCCTCTTCTTTGTTTTAGTTTTACCTTTGCACCGCTATGTATACGATCTATTTTAATTTTGAACAAACAGGCCTTTCTCCTGTAGTTTTGGAGCAAGTTGAGCCAGGTCAAAGCCTCCTGGAGGTTGCGCTAACTAATAACATTGAATTGCACCATAATTGCGGTGGGGTTTGTGCTTGTAGTACCTGTCACCTTTATATTAATAAAGGTGAGAACTTTCTAGAAGAGATTAGCGATAAGGAGGAAGACTTCATCGACAGAGCTGTTAATCCCAGACTTAATTCAAGACTGGGTTGTCAGTGTGTGCTAGTAGCGGGGGCTGGAAATCTCGAAGTGACTATCCCCGATCAGACACAATTTTTAGGCGAATAATAACTGTATGACACATTTTGAACCCCCAATTGGTTGGAGCGATCATGAAGATATTGCCCTGAAGCTTTACGAACGTTTTGGTGATGATTTTACGGAGAGTAAAATATATCGAATCCGTTTCACCGATTTACTAGAATGGGTATTGGAAATTCCTGGTTTTACGGGTACTCGTGAAGAGAGTAATGAAGGTCATCTGGAGATGATCCAGAGTTCATGGGTGTATGAATGGCGAGATAATCAAAAGTAACCTATGTCTGGTACTCCCATTTTTAATAAAATAACCACATTCGTTTTTGACATGGATGGGGTGCTTACTGATGGGACACTGCTTTTATTGCCAGATCAAACGCCCGTTCGTAAAATGCATATAAAAGACGGGTATGCCTTACAATTAGCTGTAAAAAAAGGGTATCGAGTCATAATAATTTCTGGTTCGGTATCGGAATCTGCTGTTGAAAGATTAAAAAAATTAGGTATTGAGTCTGTATGGATGAATGTCCAGGACAAGAAAACACTGTTGCAGGATTTAATGAAAAAAAATTCTCTTCAGCCTACTGAAGTGCTATACATGGGCGATGATTTGCCCGACTACGCCGCAATGAAATTTTGTGGACTCTCATGCTCACCGGCGGATGCAGTTGATGAAATTAAAAGCATTTCCGCTTATATCTCGCCCTACGATGGAGGAAAAGGTTGTGTCAGGGATGTTTTGGAAAAAGTAATGAAAGCGCGGGGAGATTGGAAACATTTAGAGACAGTTTCATCCTTGTAATTGTCTTATGCCATTCATTAATATAATTGCAGGGTTCTTTAGACTAATTCGTTTTCCCAATCTTATTTTTATTGCACTCACGCAGTTGTTACTGCAATTTTGTATCTATGAGCCTTTGTATCGGCCATACGTAACCATTGATGACACGCGACGTTTTGGATTTCTTTTAATTGCATCGATTCTCATTGCTGCTGCGGGTTACATTATCAATGACTATTTCGACATTGATATTGATCAAATAAATAAGCCCTCTCGGTTGGTAGTTGGTAAATTAATTTCAAAGAGGGGATCTATCTTTTTGCATTTTGTTTTTAATGCGGCTGGATTGATGTTTACTTTTTTTGCAATTCGATCTTCGCAACAGGCTTACCTTGTGTTATTGAATCTTGGAGTAATCATATTACTTTGGTTTTATTCCGTTCGATTTAAAAAGACACTATTAGTTGGTAATATCATAATATCTATTTTAGTAGCCTGGGTCATTGTCATCTTTTTTTTGTCAAAACTAGATCCTATCCAGCTTGTTCGGGGCGCTGATAAAAGTCAGTCTATTTTTTATCAGCTAACTATTTTATATGCTGGGTTTGCTTTTCTATCCACCTTTATTCGGGAACTGATTAAAGATGTGGAGGATCAGGAGGGAGATCGTAGGCATGGCTGCAAAACACTGCCCATTGTGTGGGGTACTGTTATAACCCGAACGTTTATAGCAAGCTGGGTTGTCATTTTGGCTTTACTTGTGATTTTCGTGATGGTATACTTACTGCAACTAAAAATGCGGATAGCTTTTTTGTATTCTTTTCTGTTTGTTCTAATTCCAATTTTATTTTTACTGAAAAAGTTAACAAAAGCTTTTACCTCAAACGATTTTGGCAATCTTAGTGCCCGAATGAAATGGCTTTTACTTGCTGGAATTCTTTCCATGATTTTCTTTTATAGGACTTAATATGCAACCAATTATTTTAGCCTCTCAATCTCCACGTAGAAAGCAATTACTAGAATGGGCAGAGGTTCCATTCAGTGTTATAGTTAGTGATGTGGAGGAGTCTTTTCCGCCCGATTTATCTCCAGTTGATATCCCAGTTTTTATTGCCACAAAGAAAGCGAAGGCAGTTCAACAGCGTCAAAATAAACAAGCAATAATACTTGCTGCAGACACTATTGTTTTTTTGGGTGATCATATCCTGGGCAAGCCTGTGCATCGCGAAGAGGCTGTTAGTATGTTGCTAGCTTTATCAGGATCTACACATCGGGTAATTACTGGTGTGGTGATTTTGCAAGGAGACAAAGAGTTCTCTTTTCATGATATAACAGAAGTTACTTTTCACTCGTTGACGCAAGATCAAATTGAATTTTATGTAGATCGGTACAAACCATTTGATAAAGCGGGTAGCTATGCTATTCAAGAGTGGATAGGGGTGGTGGGAATTCAGTCAATCAAAGGTGATTTTTATAACGTGATGGGACTTCCTATCAGTCGGGTATTACAATATTTTCAGGCATTTAATTAGCCCATTCATTCCAATTTATCGCAATTTTAATTCCCGGATGTATACTATTTAAAACAGGACAGGTCTCTGCCGTATTTTTAAGAATGACCTTACTTCTGTTTTCCAGGTTTATCAGGGAGGAGGGTATTTTCACATTTAGTTTGATTTCACTAACTCTTCTTGGCTCACTAGCCATAATTTTTTCTACCTCTATGCATAGGTTTTCAAGACTGGTATCCATGCTACTGGCTTTAATGCCCATAACAGTAAGCATGCATGCTGCTAAACTAGTTGCCAGTAAATCTGTGGGGGAAAATCGTTCACCCTTTCCATGATTGTCCACTGGGGCGTCTGTCTCTATTGTTGATCCACTTTGCCTGTGCGTACAGCTAGTTCGAAGGTTTCCTTGGTAATTAACGACTGAAGTCATTCTCAATAATTTTCATAAATTTACGTTTCATAGATAAATTAAAACGGTGCGTAGCTCATTAATATTACTTTTTGTTTGTTCATTCAGCTTTATGACCAACGTTTCTTATAGTCAGCTTTCACAAAAAGATGAACGCCGAGCTGAAAAGAGAAAAAAAATTAATGCTTTAATTCGGCAAGCTGAAGAGGGAACGCTGGTATACACCAAGCATAGTGTTTTTGGATTTCAGGCACGATCTAATGGATATGGACTTTTTTATGAGTTAGGTACTGCCAAGACTCCTTTAAAAAATAATTTGTATCGATTTGATTTAACCGAGATTAAGCATCCAAAGGAAAATAAATTTCAAAATCTGTCTAACCCTTTCTTATTTATCAGCAATCCCTATATCTACGGAAAAGTCAATAATTTTTACCAGGCCTCTTTTAGCGTAGGTCAACAGCGGATGTTGGGACAAAAAGGAAATAAAAATGGAGTAGCCGTTTCACTGCTTTATCATGGAGGTTTATCCTTAGGCTTGCTTAAGCCTTATTATGTTGAGGTGGAGGATCCAAATGGCCCTAACACCAAATTTATAAAGTATAGCACGCAGGATTCAATAATGTTTCTTGGGCCAGCCATAATGGGAGCCGGGGGCTTTTGGCGTGGATGGAATGAGCTGAAGCTGAAACCAGGAGGTTTTGTCAAGTCCTCCTTGCGATTTGATTATGGAAGATTTAACGAAGTGGTCAGTGCACTTGAAATAGGTTGCAGCGTGGAATATTTTACTGGAAATGTTCCAATTATGGCCCTTCAAAAAAATAGGTCTTTGTTCTTTCAGGCACATATCGCTTTGTTGTTTGGCCGAAGAAAGTAGTGAAATGTTACCTTTGTAACATGTCTGCATCTACTGTTGATTCTAATGCCCCTTCTCATTTTAAAAAGCCGGATTGGCTACGTGTGAAACTCCCCATTGGTGAGAATTATAAGCATGTGCGGCAGTTAGTTGACAAGCATAAATTGCACACTATCTGCGAGAGTGGTAATTGTCCAAATATGGGGGAATGCTGGGGTGCTGGTACCGCCACATTCATGATTTTAGGAAATGTATGTACTCGTAGTTGCGGATTTTGCTCCGTGGCAACAGGAAGACCAGATGCGGTGGATTGGGACGAGCCACAACGAGTAGCAGAGGCCATTCTACTAATGAAAGTAAAGCATGCTGTAATAACTTCTGTCGATCGTGATGAACTACCTGATGGCGGTTCTATGATTTGGTATAATACAATCAAAGCGGTTAAGACGCTTTCCCCTGATACTACTTTGGAAACTTTGATTCCTGATTTTAAAGGTCGTAAAGATGACATACAGCGAGTAATTGATGCTGCTCCAGAGGTAGTGAGCCATAATATTGAAACTGTTGAGCGAATGACGAGGCAGGTACGCGTGCAGGCTAAATACTGGAGAAGTATGGAAGTGATCCGTATTTTGAAAGAGGGGGGCATGCGAACTAAAAGTGGAATTATGTTAGGATTGGGAGAGGAGAAAGAAGAAGTAGTTCAAACGTTGCAAGATCTTAAGGAAAATGGTTGTGATGTAGTTACCATCGGACAATATTTGCAGCCAACCAAAAAGCATTTGCCAGTTGCCAGGTTTGTTCATCCTGATGAGTTTGCAGAATATCGAGAAATTGGCTACCAACTTGGGTTGGATTATGTGGAGAGTGGGCCTCTCGTCCGTTCATCTTACCACAGTGAAAAACACGTGATACCTGGGTTTGGAAAAAATCAATGGCTTGCCAGCCGTTCATTTTAACTCTATGAAAAAGATAGTTAGCTATATATTTTTTTCACTGCTGACTATCATTTCCTTTGGCCAGATCAACTGGATTAATGTGGATAGTCTTTATCAACCCCTCCCAACATCCACAAAAATTTTTAAAACAACTTCTTCACTCAATCAAAAGCCCTTTATCGCCTATGCGCTACTAGTAGAGTTGAACGACCCATCACTCGATTTTACAGTTGATACAACTTTTAAACGAAGATTAACTCCGTCCGCATTTTATCAAAAAAATAATAAGCCGTTAGCGATTCTTAATACTAGTTTCTTTTCTTTTGCCACCCATCAAAATTTAAATATTGTACTAAAGGATGGAAGGCAACTGGCCTTCCAGGTCCATTCCATTGCTGGAAAAGGAAAAGATACAATGACCTGGCGCCATCCAATAGGAAGTGCGATAGGAATTAATCGTTTTCGTAAGCCAGATGTAGCTTGGGTTTATACTGACTCATTTTCCAAATACCCGCTGGCCATTCAACAACCTATAAAACCGCTAAAAGACAGTATTACACTCTTTTCAAAACAAACATTTTTAAAAACGGCAAAGGCTGGCCACCTAAATCCAAAAAAATGGAAAATGCTAACGGCTGTGGGTGGGGGACCTGTTTTAGTTCAAAACGGCGAAATTGCAATCGCCAATGACCTAGAGATGAAATTTGCTGGAAAAGCAATTGATGACAAACATCCTCGCTCAGCAATTGGCTATACCGCCGATGGTAAGTTGATACTATTAGCAATTGAGGGTCGTCGCCCAGGTATTGCTGAGGGAGCTACCTTGAAAGAAACGGCTCAACTTTTAATCGAATTAGGATGTATAGAGGCGCTTAATCTAGATGGAGGTGGAAGTTCATGTTTGTTAATCAATGGTAAACAAACAATAATTCCTTCTGATAAAGAAGGAGAGCGGGCAGTGCCAGGCGTCTTTATTATTCAATTGAAAAATTAATCTTCCCAAATTAGTGCACTTGCACCAAGAATGGCAGCATCGGCTTCTTTTAAATTACTAAACACCAGCTTTACTTTATTTTTAAATACTTGGCAAAGGTTAGCCTCCATTGCCTCCTGAGTGGGATTCAAAATAAGATCTCCTGCTTTAGTGAGTCCTCCAAATAAAACGATGGCCTCAGGTGAAGAAAACATTACAAAGTTTGCCAGCGCTTCACCAAGAAGTTGACCAGTAAACTGAAAAATCTCTAAAGCTATTTTATCTCCCTGTACTGCACAATCATATACCTTTTCACTTGTTAATTCATCGGCTGGAATCAATCTCAATGCACTATCTACATTTGGAAATTGCTCAAGCATTTCAAGTGCAGTTTCTCTAACTCCAGTTGCAGAAGCATAGGATTCAAGTGTTCCTTGAATGCCCGTCCCTTTGTGTAAACGGCCACCCGGTCGTATAATCGTATGGCCTAACTCCCCAGCAAATCCATCATGCCCTAACACGATTTTGCCATCAATAAAAATCCCACTGCCCACTCCGGTTCCAAGAGTGATAGTAATAAAATCTTTCATTCCCTTGGCACAACCGTATTGTTGTTCACCTGCCGCAGCAGCATTTGCGTCATTAGTAAGTTTGACCTTCATATTAAACTTCTCTTGTAACATGGAGGCTAATGGCACTATGCCTTTCCACTTTAAGTTTGCTGAGTGCTCAATATTTCCGGTATAATAGTTTCCATTTGGAGCGCCCACTCCAATGCCTGCAAAGTTGGAAGGACCTCCAACGCGTTCAATCATGGGGCTCAGTTTTTCATGTAAATCGCTAATAAAACCCTGTACCGTTTCATGTGCATTGGTAGGGATTCTGTTTTGTTCTAGAATTTTTCCTTCTCGATCAACAATACCAAATTTGGTTGTAGTTCCACCAATATCAATTCCAACTGCGAAGTTTGACATGTATGTTCAATTTAATAAATCAATGTCCTTGCTTTCCGCCCTCTAATTTATCATAGTCAATTCCTTGGGTTTTTAATATGCCGGTTACTCTTATTGCATAAAACGCTAAAAACGCAAAACATGCAACACCAACTAAGTAAGACCACTGTATACCCAGATAATTGTCACCAGCTAAAAATCCCTGGAGTAGGCTAATGAATCCACCTCCCATGATCATCATAATTAGCAACCCAGATCCTTCATTGGTGTGTTTTCCTAATCCGGCAATTGCAAGAGTAAAGATACATGGCCATAATGTGGAGCAAAATAGACCAACACTTATAAAAGCATACACACTGACCATACCTTCTGCTAACATACCTACGAAGTTAGCAGCAATGCCCATCAGTGAAAAAATTAGCAATTGTCTTGCAGGATTTCCCTTGCTAAGAATATCTCCAAAAATCATTGCTATGATCACTATGCCGTATACATAAAAGGGTGTTATATCATGAGAAGCTAGGCTGTTTATGAGAAGAAATACACCAAAAGCAATATAAGGCATAATAAAGCGCAAAATCTGTTTTAAATCTTTACTGATGTCCAGTGCGCCAACAGATCCTGTCCAACGTCCGATCATAAGGCTTGCCCAAAATAATGATACAAATGGTGCGATATCTTTAGTTTCTGTTTGAGTATGAATACGCATGAACTCTGGTAAATTAGATGCTGTAGTTACCTCAACACCAACATATAAAAAGATAGCAGCCATACCTAAAACTAATTGAGGGTAATTCCAGACACTTTTTCTTTCTGTTTGAATAGAATCACTGGTAGACTCAGGTGTTAAATCAACTTTATTTGGCACTGATGAAAATTTGAAAATCAAGGCAGCTACTAAAAAGGCTGCGCCAAGCATCAAATAAGGAGTTTTTACACTTTCAATACTAGCTACTCCAGTGCTGGCCACAACTGATCCAAATATGGCAAGACTCACCAATACAGGGCCGATTGTTGTTCCTAAGTTATTGATTCCACCGGCCATGCTTAAGCGCTGACTTCCAATTTTTGGGTTCCCCATTACTATGGCTAAAGGATTTGCAGCAGTTTGTTGTAAAGAAAACCCAAGTCCAACTATGAAAAGTCCTGTAATCATGAGATTAAAAGAAGCTTGCTCTGCCGCCGGATAAAAAAGTAAAGAACCAAGGGCAGAAATTACTAACCCAAGTGAAATACCATTTTTATAGCCTATTCGGTTCAACAAGTCTCCACCGATTGCTTTGGAAATAACAAAATAAATAATAGACCCAACCGTGTAAGCAACATAAAAGGCAAATGAGACCATTTGTGATTGCCATTGTTCAAGATTAAGTTTTTCTTTAAAGACGGGGATTAAAATGTCATTTGATGCGGCTACAAAGCCCCAGAAAAAGAAAACACTGATCAAAACACTGAATTGTGACCACTTGGTTTGTTGATTCATGGGTTGGTTTTTTTGATAGGCTTGAAAATAGTTATTTTTTGGGAGCAACGTTAAATATTTTGGCTTAATTTACGGTACAACGTTTTCGAGGGTAAATGGAAATTTTACATGTAGCAGCCGAATGCTTTCCCGTGGCAAAGGCAGGGGGATTGGGTGATGTGGTTGGCGCATTACCAAAATATCAAAACAAATTGGGGGCAGTATCAAAAGTTGTGATACCCATGTATCGAACTTCA
>Ga0129333_10006606_pt1 | contig 10963 bp, 16 predicted proteins | sample CPB6_08_DNA_FD_94474 | JGI IMG/M metagenome (GOLD analysis project Ga0129333, IMG submission 94474) | Freshwater to marine salinity gradient microbial communities from Chesapeake Bay, USA - CPBay_Sum_0.6_0.8_DNA | ecosystem: Environmental > Aquatic > Marine > Coastal | place: USA: Chesapeake...
TGATTTAAATTCATTTTACATGGCAACACCTAATGATAGAGATCAAATATGGCGAGCATTGAGAGAACAGTTTGATGCTTACCTAAAACAAGAAGTTTCCTTATGATGGGCCAGACCTGGGATCGATTGGCGTTGAATAGATAACTGGACAACACGATAGGCGAAGAACGTAATTCTAGCAAAACTAATAATCGCAAACGACGATTACTTCGGAGAAGTTCGCCTAGCAGCGTAACCTCCGCGGGGCAGGAAAGGCCTTGTTACCAAACAAACCAATAGGGCCTTAGGGCCCTATTTTTGTTTATTAAATATATATTTCAATAAATTATCTTGACTACTCCTGATCCAATTTACGTTAATCAAATAGTGCCCCTAGAATTGCCTATGTTTTTTTATGATTTGTCAAATGATTTTGATTATGATAAAATTATAAATCAATTAACTGCTTATGCTACCTCAAATCCAAAAAAACCCGAAGGACAATATACTAATATAAGAATTGTTAATCAAGGCTGGCATAGTGGCTACCTTCTTCATGAGCAGACCAAAGAATTTGATTATATATCAGAAAAAATTTTAGAAAAAGTTAGAGGTATTCAACAAGATTTTTTTGGTGTGTTAGAACAAAACGTTATCTATGAAATATGTAACCTATGGGGTATAATCTATACCAAGGATGATTACGCAGAATGGCACGACCATGGTCGAACTTTGGCAGTTGCGAGATGTATAAATTTTATTCTATATCTAAATGATGGAAATAACCCTTTACATATAAAACAAATGGATAATGTTCCAAACTATAAAATAAATCCTAAAAAAGGTTTATTAGTTCTTATGCATCCTTATATTTTGCATAAGGTTTTTCCTTTTAGTATTGAATCTAAAAGATATGTTATAGCAGGAAATATTGGACCTAAATTAAATGCAGGCTAATTGTCAAAATATAGATTTTATAAATCGAGATATAAAAAGAACACGTTCTGTAGTCGTAGCCCTTGGGGATAGTTTTACTGAAGGTGATGAACTTGGCGCTAATGATAGCACAGATCCTTCACTAAGTTTTGTCAATGTCCTATGTACAAAATACTTAGATAATAGGTACACGGCAATTAATTTTGGCCAGGCAGCTTCTGGAAACACGGCTGCTATTATGAGACTGTTCCTTCAGAACGTGAACTGGCACGAGTGCGAACATATACAGGTAATTTTTTGTCCTAGTAGTATGCATAGATTTGATGTTATCGATGACACTACGGATCTTACCATAGGAACTGAATTTAAAACTTTATGGGGTTTCATGTGCCCCCATCTTGATTATACTAGACCTCCATGGCGTGATATACACACTATTTTTGGTCAAAGTATTTTAAGCACTAGATGGGAAGCTATACATACATTATTATTATTAAAGATTCTAAATCTATGGTGTGAATCAAGAAAAGCAAACCTGTTAATTTTCCCTGCGTTTTATCCTAATATGTATAAGAGGGACTATTTTCATTCACTAATAAACCAATCTATAAAAAGGAACAAAGATAATCAATTAATAACAGATCAATTTCATATAGACACGCAGCAATACGATCATTTATTAGATAACATTCCCTGGGATAAGATTATTTCTATAGATCAGGCCAGCTGTTTTTTTGATCTGTGCGCAAGACAGGAACCTGACTACGAACCAAAAAAAGATATAGGTTATTATGCTTCAAGAGGCAAAATTAGCGAAGGTGGTTGGTTGATGCCTAGAGGACACCCTAGCAGTAAAGGGCATGATTTGTTGGCAAGTAAATTAGCCTTGTTTATTAAATAATTTTATGTTACTAGAAAAATTTGAAGCGGTATTACCTAATAGAGTGGTATCTGAGCTTGGAGATGCCATATTGCAATGCCCCGATCTTAATGACGAAAGCGGTCAACCTCAATTTTATAGAAATAGTGCCGGTATAACTAACATGGCACAAACTATGCCATATGTAGCAGAACTAACAGAATTAGTTAGTACCATATACAATAAACCTATTAAGTTTTCTAATACATATTCCAGGATCTACAGAAATGGAAGCTATTTAGGTATTCATATTGATAGGCCCGGTTTAGATATAACCATGAGTATATGTGTAGGCAAAACTGCTAAAATGAAATGGCCATTATATGTTAGTTTACACCCATGGGTCGGACCTTGGAATACAGAACAAAATAAAGAAAAGTGGATAGACCTACATGCTTCTATCAATTTAAATGTGGGGCAGGCAGGACTAATGGAAGGTATAATTTATCCGCACTGGCGTGATTTACTCACCTGTAAGTCAGACGAATATGCGCTATATGTGTTTTATCATTGGACCAAACAATGATTACATTGCCTGTAGCGGTACATAATGATTTTTTTAAATGGCAATTAGACCTATTCTGGCATAATCATAAATTAACCTATAAACATTTGGCCAAACATAAAACAATGGCCATAATTATAAAAAGAAATAATCCTCAAGAACAAAAAATAGAACAACTACAATGGGACACAGATATTCCTCACATTATGTGCGAAAGTTTTTTTGACATACTAGGTTCTGAAGCTCCAGGTGAAAATCATGTGCCTTTAAATATACAGATCGGACTACAGCAGATTTTATCTAGATTCAATGATGATGAAATTATAGAAATAATAGATTGTGATATGTTTCATTTTAGACATCATCCATTTATAGACATAGAAGATGATGAAATTATTGTGGATGATATATACGAACCATGGCATCTTAAAAGCCTAAGCACTAATCGTAAAATTATTGAAATTTATTTTGAAAATGGAGGAAGGTTTTATAATGGTGGTTTTGTACCAATAATAGCCAAGGCAAAAACATTTAGAAAAATTTTACCACAATGGATAGCAGTACACATTGATATCGCTAAAAGAAATTATTCAGGTGAAGTAAACTGGTGGGCAGGCATGTTTTCATTACAAGTTGCCTGCGAAAAAAATAAGGTTAGAATGATAGCTAAAGATTGGTGTTACGTTCCAGGTATAAATCAATTGACCGATAAACATTATATTGCTCATTACAGTTGCTCATATAAATTTAATAAAAAAACTTTTCCTAGTGTCGACGTCACGCAGTTTGAACATAATGTTTTTTTTGATAGGCTGCGTAGTTGGCCTAGGCTATCAAATTTGGTGTGAAAAAAACTTGTGATCTTTTAAAAATTGATATATAATAGTTGTATAGGACAGATGTTCTATACATGTAACACACACAAAGGAGATAAAATGAAAACTGTAGGTGATAAATTAGAGCCGTTCGTTCTGACCGGCGTCAACCCAGGTAGTGATCAATTTTTTGATATTACCGAAAAATCATACCCAGGCAAATGGAAAGTAATCGTATACTACCCAAAAGATTTTACTTTTGTTTGCCCCACAGAAATTGTAGCATATGATAAACTAGCACGAGACTTTGAGGATCGTGATGCTGTATTGCTCACAGGCAGCACAGACAACGAATTCTGTAAACTAGCATGGCAGAACGCACATGAGGATCTTAAGAAAATTGTTCACACACAATTTGCTGATACACAGCGTGGTGAACTTAGCCTAATCAATCAACTAGGAGTATTTTATGCTCCTGCCGGGGCTGCTTTACGTGCTACTTTTGTTGTCGATCCAGACAATGTTATCCAGCATGTTACAGTGAATAACTTGAATGTTGGTCGTAGCCCAGAAGAAACACTACGAGTGTTGGATGCTTGTCAGACCGGCGAACTATGTGCCTGTAATCGTGCTGTAGGTGGTAAGACACTATAATGCTAGGAGAAGGACACACCTATTGGGATGTAATAGAGTTTAAACTATTAGTTCTATTAATAACTGCTGTAGCGGCAGTTTGGTTAGGCAACTTGCTACATAATAAATCAAAGGATAAAGATTAATGATAGAAATGTTATGGGCCTTGTTGGCGATTATCTTAATAGATGTGGTCCTGGGCGGCGAAAATGCCATTGTCATAGCTATGGCCAGTCGTCGCCTTCCACCCGACCTACGTAAAAAGGCAATGGTATGGGGCACAGTAGGAGCCGTTGGTGTACGATTTGCCTGCGTGGCAGCATTGACTTACCTGCTAATGATTCCAGGCTTAAGGCTGTTAGGCGGCCTAGCCTTATTGTACATAGCTTGGCAACTGGTAAAGGACAACGGTGATTCGGAACATGAAGTTGCTGAAGCTTCAACCTTTTGGGGCGCTATGGCTACTATTGTCTGGGCTGATGCTGTAATGGGTCTTGACAATGCTCTAGCCATTGCTGGTGCTGCTGGCGGTAATTGGTGGCTGATTATCTTTGGCCTATTAGTTAGTGTTCCTATCATATTATTTGGTAGCACGGTGGTAGCTAAGGTTATGGAACGCTGGCCTAAAACTATATGGATTGGAGCAGGTGTGTTGGTAGTAGTAGCCGGACAAATGATCTGGGCCGAGCCATTATTACAAGAATATATCATTAAAGGAAATACAGAATGACACAGTGGGTTGATTTATTAAAAGAAAATAGTATTCCTGATTATGCCAAGGATACTAGACTAAACATTGACGCAGTTATAAAGCGTTCAACATTGGCGCCAGAAGAGGCAGAAGCAGTGGCATTAGCAGCGGCATATGCCGCAGGTAACAGTAAATTTTGGACATGGTTACATGATCAAATTGTAGACAAAAAAGAAGCTGATGCTGCTCTTACTGCTGCTAGTTTAATGGCCATGAACAATACTTGGTATCCCTATGTGGAAATGGCCGAGGATCCAGCACTGAAAGGCCTGCCGGCACAGTTACGTATGAATGCTATCTCAACACATGGCGGAACCACTAAAGGTCGTTTCGAAGCCTATAGCCTTGCTGCCAGTATTGTTGGAAAATGCCATTTCTGCGTTAAGGCACATTATGATACGCTAAAGAAAGAAGGCTATTCAGTAGAACAGTTAAGAGACATAGGGCGCATCGCCAGTGTTATTAATGCTGTTTCTAAACTTTTGGCAAATTAAAACTAGGAAAATAGGGTATTTTATACCCTTTTTCTTGCTATTTTGTCTAAAACTTATATAATTAAAACTACACATCGTCATTAAGACGTTATGCTTTATAAGGAACTTAGTAATATGAAGAAACTTTTATTAGCCGCTTTGTTAGCGGGCCTTACTACAACAGCCGCAGCACAGACCAGTTTATATGGTCTAGTTGATGGTTTTGTAGGTAACACCTCTGGTAAGTCATCTAGCACACATGTAGGCTCAGGTGGTATGACAACCAGCTACGTAGGTATTCGTAGTTCAGAAGACCTAGGCGGCGGTATCAAAGCCAATGCTGTATTGGAACAATTTTTGCGTCCTGACACAGCACAGCAGGGTCGCTTCAACGGTGATACAAATTGGGCACGTAATGCCTATGTCGGTCTAAGTAGTAAATCAGGTGAAGTTCAAGTAGGCCGTGTTACAACACCTTACTTTATTTCTACCATTGCTTTTAACGCTCTAAGTGATAGCTTTGTTTTTAGTCCAATGGTCACACAACGTTTTGGCGCCGCTAACTTTAACCTGGCCGGTGGTGGTGCTGACACAGGTTGGAACAATTCTGTGTTGGTGAAAACCAATGCTGGTCCATTGGCCGTAACTGGAGTATATTCCGCAGGTGTAGTAGATGATGCCACAGGAACAAAACAAGCTGGTAAAAGTCTTGGAGCCATGTATTTCCGTGGTCCAGTTGGTTTGACAGCAACTTGGCAAGATGTTGAGCAAGGCGCAGGTAAGCCAAATATGACTAGCATGATTGTTGGTGGTAGTTTTGACGCCAAAGTAGCAAAGTTATTTGCTCAATATGACAGAGTTGAACATAGTGATGCCGTAACCAAAGAAGACAAAGGCTGGAGCGTAGGTGCTACAATGCCTATGGGTAAAGGCAATACTGTAATGGCTAGTTATGCTCGTCATGATCATTCTTTCGTGGGCAATAGGTCAGCAGAAACATCTAGCTGGGCTGTAGGTCTAAGTCATCAAATGAGCAAGCGTACAGACTTATATGCGGCCATGCGTGACACAAACTATACCAATGATGGCGTTCACAGAACAAACGCTAATTGGGCAGATACTCGTGTAACAGGTGTAGGTATCCGTCATCGTTTCTAATTGAAACTATAAACCCTGCCTTATTGGACTAGTCCTATGGTGGGGTTTTATTTTGTCTAAATTTCCATTGACTTGGCATGAATTTTCATATATAATATAGTTTTACAACATAATCTTGAGGTGTTTTATGTCCATGCATCTAGAGGGACCTTGGTTATCAACTACAGGTAAACGTCGAGGTAAGGTAAAGTTTCGCTCTGCTGAACAAAAACGTCAGGCAGCACAATTAGAGAAAGATTGGCAAGATCTCAAGGCTAAATTGGGCGTAGCAGAACAAGAGCGTAAACGCACTCAAGGACTCAAGGCTAAACCTTTACAGTATACATTATCAGCACCTCCAGGTCGTACCATGAACACTCACATCAAGAGCCATGATTCTGGTTTAGGTAATGCTGCTAAAAAAGATGCTCCTGTTTATACAGGCAACAATATCGTCGGTATTGGCACATTACATAAGAGTAACGCTGTACCTATTTTTTCAGATAGAGAGGCTAAGGAAATTAGCTCAATGCGGCGATGAAACCTGTCTTTGCTTTTAATGATTATCTCTACGAAATCTGGCCACTTGACAATTATGCCAGAAAATATCTAACTGAGCTGTGTGAGACACATGCCTACCATTACGAACTTTCTCCTACTACTATGGGGACTACGGCCTATAAATACCATAAAGATCTATACTTCAGTCTTAAGGAAAACTTATCTAAATGAGGTTTGGTTGTCTATAAATAATAGATGAAACCAACCTTAGATGAAAAATTTGTTGCCTGGCTTGCATTATTAAGTGGTTTGAGTATTTCAGCAGTAGCAGTCTATTATTCTGTAATAGGCCTTACTGCTATTTTTGCCGCGGCTGTTATTCCCATTATCATTATGGGTATAGTTCTAGAACTTAGTAAATTAGTAGCCACAGTTTGGTTAAAGCAGAATTGGTTAAGGGCACCTGCTGTAATTAAGGTGTATCTTACCAGTGCCGTTATAGTTCTAATGTTTATAACATCAATGGGGATTTTTGGTTTTTTAAGTAAGGCTCATTTAGATCAAAATGTTCCTACAGGAGATGTAACAGATAAAATTGCCTTCATAGATGAAAAGATAAAAACTCAACGGGAGAATATCGATGCTGCCAGAAAAGCACTCAAACAAATGGATGAATCTGTGGACCAAGTTATGGCAAGGTCAACCGATGAAAGAGGAGCAGAAAGAGCAGCACAACTTAGAAGACAACAGTCTAAAGAACGAGCAACTCTCCAACAAGAGATTTCTAACGCACAGAGAAACATTACTGCTCTTAATGATGAACGAGGACCAATCGCCAAGGACCTTAGGGCAATCGAAGCAGAAGTAGGTCCTATAAAATATATAGCAGCCTTTATCTACGGTGAAACCGATAAAAATATTTTAGAAAAGGCAGTAACTTGGGTCATAATGATTATTGTTGTGGTTTTTGATCCACTGGCTATTGTCCTACTCCTGGCGGCACAGACAAGTTTTCAACAATTTAAAAAACGTGATGAAGAAGAAAAAATAACTAAAGAAGACGTTCCATTGGAAAGTCCACCTGTTATACCTAGAGTAGAACAGGTATATTTAAAACGACCTTGGGTTGATAAAGTTCCGGGAATTGATCCTGTACCTCATCAGGTATATAAAGGAAATACCAGTCCTATCACTCCTAATGAACAAACTACAACAACATCAACAAATGTAGATCCAAAAATTGAACCAGAGGATGATATTCAAAAAATTGTAGGTCTTGTTAAAGATATTGTAGAAAATCCAACTGATGCTAAAGTCTCGGGTCCTAAACCTTTGAAAGAACTAGGTGGAAATAGAATAGTAAGAACTAAAGTGTTTCCTAGAGTGAGACCACCTGAACTACCGACAGAAAATATTACCACTACCACTCAATCTGTAATAACTACTGAAGAATATATTAGACAGGCCAACTCACGTAGAGAAGCTGAAATTAAAACTTACGCAGAATTAGTTAGATCCAAGCAGATACAGATGAGTGATGTACCTGATGAATACCTAGAAAGGATTAAATCAATGGTGTAATATGCCAGGAAAAATTATACTGATAACACCTCCTGATGTTTTTGAGAATAGTAATAAATCCGTACTCTTTATATGTTTAGATGATGAAGACCAAGCACAAGTTAGTAAATGGTTATCTGAATATGAATTTGATTACGATATCAATTTTTATGTTTATCACGATGAAATAGATGTAAAATGGCTATTGTATGCTATAGGAGTAGCAGATAATACTTACATAGATATAGATAGTTTAACAGATGTACCAAAAACACTTAGTTCATATATATTAGGTAAAAGAAATACTTTTTATAAAACCAAAGATGAAAATCTTGCCGCCGTGTATAGTTATATAAACACAGGCAGAGTGAAATCGATAGAATCATTTTTAGAAAGAATCTTTAATGAATAAACATGTAGAACATACTTGTGATTTTTGTGGCAAGAGTAAGGAAGAAGTAGAAAAGTTAATTGTAGGCGATAATGCTGCTATATGTAACGACTGTGTTGATCTATGTATAGATATACTCAAAGAAGAAAAGGTTAAAACTTTTCCTAATGATTCAAAAACTCTTAACCCTGCTCTGCTTAAGGAATACTTAGATGAATACATAGTGGGGCAGGATGATGCGAAAATATCTCTTAGTGTAGCCGTAAGTCAACATTTCAAAAGAATAAACAACCCAAGTAATACAATTAAATTAGAAAAAACCAACGTGTTACTTTTAGGACCCACTGGCTGTGGGAAAACCATGCTTGCCAAAAAAATAGCAGATTACCTAGAGCTACCTTTTGCTATATCAGATGCCACAGGACTTACTGAAGCCGGATATGTAGGCGACGATGTTGAAAGTATTTTAACTCGTTTGATAGCCGAAGCAGACGGTGACATTAATAAGGCCAAACGAGGTATAGTATATATAGATGAAATAGATAAAATTGCTCGAAAAGGTGAAAACGTAAGCATTACTAGAGATGTCAGTGGCGAGGGAGTTCAGCAAGCACTGTTAAAAATGATTGAAGGCACAATAATGAGACTGCCTACACAGAGCAAACGTAAACATCCTGGATCAGACATGCAGGAAATTGATACAAGTGGAATTCTTTTTATCTGTGGTGGCGCTTTTGTTGGATTAGATAAAGTTATAGAACAGAGGCAAAATAAACGAAGTATAGGATTTAACTCTAGTGTTAGTAGCGAGGAAACTATTAAAAATATTTTTAGAGAGGTAACTACAAAAGATATTATACAATATGGATTTATTCCAGAATTTGTTGGCAGATTTGGACTGATTACTAATGTAGATGAATTGACAGAAGATCAACTTATTGAAGTGATGAAAGATAAGAAAAACAGTCCTATCCAACAGTACCAATATCTATTTGAAATAGATGGTGTGACTCTTGAATTTGAAGAGTCTGCGCTAAAAGAAATAGCCCGTAAAGCTAAAGAATTAAAAACTAATGCTAGAGGTATTAAAAATATATTGGAAAGAACACTTTTACCTTATCAATTTGATGCTATAAATTTAGTAGAACGAGGTTTGAAGAAAATTGTAATAAGTAAATCTACAGTAGAAGGGAAACCGGCTACATTGATATTTGATAAAAAAGCGAAGAAAAATGAACAAGCCTAAGGAAATTATACGCGGATTAAAAATCATAGTAGGTGACATGCCGCTTAATGTAGCACTTAAAAAATTCAAACAAAAAGTTGATGATTCGGGAAAATTAGAAGAACTTAAAGGTCGTATGCACTTTGAAAAACCCACCAGTGTGCGTAAACGTAAAAAAGGAGCCGCTAGAGCTCGTTGGTTGAAGAAACTTAGAGATCAAGAATTGCCCAAAAAGATGTATTAGATTTGACCAACAACACGATCTCCTGTATAATAAACTATTAGGAGATTTTTATGATTATATCCAAAATGTGGGCGCCTAAATGTGCCTTACCTTATTGTGACAAGTCGGTAGGATATCACAAAAAATATGTTAAACAAGATGGTACTCCAGGATGGAAATGGAAAAGTTTTTGCGAGCATCATAGAACAGCAGGAGTGTCTGATAAACAGGCCTTTTATTCATCCAGAGGTGGATGTGAAAATAGAGATGGTAGATTAGGCTATAAGTGTAAAGATCATCAGACCAAAAGTTTAACTATAGACCACTGGGATGGGGATCGTAGAAATAATAATGAATCTAACCTAGTGGTCCTATGCGCTAATTGCCATCAGGAAAAAACAAAAATATTCGGTGATCATAAAAATAGATATACTACACAGCCTGCTAAATTTAACGACCTAATAGAATTCGTACAACATGCCTAAACATTTAATGGTAGATTTAGAAACTATGGCTACTAGTCCAGAGGCTGTAGTGTTATCATTGGGGGCAGTCCATTTTGACCCTTACGGCGATGATATTTACGATCAACTATATTTTAAAATAAACCTGGATGATCAGGATAAGCTAGGAAGAGAAATTGATCCTAATACCTTAGACTGGTGGGCTAAACAAGACCCTAAAGTCATGGAAGAAGCATTTAGCGAAACTGACCGTGTTTCACTAACAGAAGCCCTGGAAAGATTCCATAAATTTGCCTGGGGATGTGATAAATTTTGGAGTCATGGGGCGGGTTTTGACATAATTATTATTGAAAATATATACAGACAATTAAATAAAAACCTACCGTGGAACTATTGGCAGATAAGAGATACTCGAACCCTGTTTGATTTAGGTGTAGATCCTAATATGCCA
>Ga0129333_10006607_pt1 | contig 10962 bp, 7 predicted proteins | sample CPB6_08_DNA_FD_94474 | JGI IMG/M metagenome (GOLD analysis project Ga0129333, IMG submission 94474) | Freshwater to marine salinity gradient microbial communities from Chesapeake Bay, USA - CPBay_Sum_0.6_0.8_DNA | ecosystem: Environmental > Aquatic > Marine > Coastal | place: USA: Chesapeake Bay...
CTAATAACTTATCTGATGCTGCTAATATAACTACTGGAACCATTAGTAGTTCTAGACTTACTGGTTCTTATGGTATTAGTATTACTGGTACAGCAACTACTGCCGACAACGTAAGTTCTACTATCAATATAAACACTAGTGGTATTATAACTGCTACTGATTTTGATTCACTTTCAGATTTCAACTTAAAAACTAATATTCAACAGATTGATGATTCACTTTCAAAAGTGATTCAAATTCGTGGTGTAACATTCAATTGGAAAGAAACCAATAGGGGTTCTGCTGGTGTAATCGCACAAGAAGTTGAAAAAGTGTTACCAGAACTTGTAAGTGGAGAAGAAACCAAGACAGTCAATTATAATGGTGTGATTGGTGCTTTGGTGGAAGCAGTTAAGGAACTGAAAGCAGAAAATGATGTTCTAAAAGAAAGACTGAACGAAGTTTATAAAAAAGTTTTCGGGTAAGACACTTCCCAAACTGGCGCAGACCCCCACCAAAGGGGGTCTTTTTGTGCTATAATATGGAAGCACCGAACGAGTTTTGCTTATGATGATTACCAGAGACACTCTTGCTGACCTCCGTGGAATGCAGGAAGATATGGCAGCACATTTTGTTGATGAGAACTTCCCAATTAGTGGTGAGACATATTGGACGTGTGTGGAGTGTCTTGCGACGGCAAAACTTGCTGAACTTCGTGGTGAACTGAATGAGTTAAATACAAGTATGTAAGGCCAATAAAATGAAATACAAGATCACATATGCCTACTGCTGGTATAATGAAGGTAGTATGATTGTGAAGATGTATTTTATTAATGAAGTTCCCTTTACGTTTGATGAACTACCACATTATGCGTATGAAGACCCAGATTTAATGAAACAAGCAGATTTACAAAGAAGATTTGAACCAGAAGATTTATATCGTTCATCTTTCTATCTTATAGATGAAGAAGCACATCCTTGTTTGTTCGATGTGGAACTAGAAAATCCACAAGATATGCCTTGTGATGAATAGACTTTAGAACCTCCTTCTGGGAGGTTTTTTAGCGTCTAAATATAACTAGAAAAGATTATAGTGCGAGTAAGATGCCTCTCTCTAGATTAGAAAATTTCTTAAAGAATGCAGAAGGTAATATTCTTTATGTAAGTCCATCAGATTTTGATGCTACTGATAGTTTTGAGAATCAAGGAAACTCTTTAACTCGTCCATTTAAAACAATTCAAAGAGCATTAATTGAAGCAGCAAGATTTTCATATCAGAACGGAAGAAATAACGATAAGATTGATAGAACTACAATTTTAGTTTATCCAGGAACTCACTATATTGACAATAGACCTGGTTATTCAATTACGGCATCTGGAAATAACGTAACTTATAAAAAGAGAACAAGTGCTACAACTTGGACCTCTACAACTCTTGATGAGTTTAATACAAATACAAATTATGATATTTTAGATACAAATAACGACTTATATAAATTTAACTCGGTTAATGGTGGTGTTATTTTACCTCGTGGCACATCCATTATTGGTTATGATTTAAGAAAGACAAAAATTCGTCCTCTTTATGTTCCAAATCCAGAGGATACTACTGTTGAAAATAGCAGTATCTTCAATGTAACTGGTACTTGTTATTTTAGTATCTTTACATTTTTAGATGCTGATACAACAAAGACAGTATTTAGAGATTATACAGATAATCGTTTTGTTCCTAATTATTCTCACCATAAATTAGTATCATTTGCCTATGCAGATGGTGTGAATAAGGTTGTTTTGGGTGGAACCGAACAGACCGATTTGACTGACCTTGATATGTATTATTATAAGGTCGCAAAAGCATATGGTGATACAACAGGAAGAGGAATTCTTGACTATCCAAGCAATAGTGATTTTGAACCTTCTACTGATGAATACCGTATTGTTGGTTCACTTCAAGCAAATCCAATTGGCATTTCATCAATTTTTGGTGGAGATGGTATAGTTACTCCAAAAAATGTTATTACCGTAACAACCAAAGATTTCTTAACAGGAGACGATAAACCACACGGATTGGCTATTGATAGTCCTGTCTTGATTTCTGGTATTACAGCAGATGGAGCAGCATTTAATGGTTCATTTACAGTAAAAGAAGTTGTTGGTTTAACAACATTTACTTATACATCCACTGCCGCACCAGCAAACGCAAGTCCAGTAGCAAGTGATTATGAGAGTGGTATTGTAACAATTGAATCAGATACAGTAAGTTCTGCGTCTCCTTACGTCTTCAATTGTTCCATTCGTTCCGTTTATGGTCTTAATGGAATGTGGGCCGATGGAGCAAAGGCAGATGGATTTAAGAGTATGGTAGTTGCCCAGTTTACTGGGGTTTCACTTCAAAAAGATGATAATGCTTTCTTGGTTTATGAGAATGGTGCTTATCAAAGTAATGCAACTTTAGATATTAACAGCACTCAAAGACCATTACATACGAATGGGAATGCGATTTATAAACCAGATTATGAAAATACACACATTCGTGTATCAAATAACGGATTTATTCAATGTGTTTCAATTTTCGCAATTGGTTTTGCTAAACACTTTGTAACTGAAAGTGGTGGTGATATGTCCATCACCAACTCAAACTCAAACTTTGGTGCCATTTCTCTTGAATCGGTTGGATTTAGAGATGAATCATTTGATAGAGATGATGTAGGTTACATTACGCACATCATCCCACCAAAAGAGATTGATGATATTGAAAATGAAGTTACTTGGTTGTCTTTAGATGTTACAAAAACAATAAGTGCTGCAACTACAAGTAATTTGTACCTTTATAATTACAAATCCCAAGATATTGCACCAACACATCAAGTTGATGGTTATAGAATTGGTGCAAGAGAAAATGATACTTTGAATCTTACGGTTGTTGTTGGAACGGCACAAACAATATACACATCTCCAATCTTAATGCCTGTTCCAAGCGGAACTGGTGTTTCTGCAAAGAAAACTTATACAGTAACAAAAACTGGAACACAAAATAATATTACCAATAACACATTTACATTAAGTGCCAATCATCAACTTTACAATGGTGAGAGTGTAAGAATTTTTAGTGATACAAGTCAAGCACCAGATGGAATTGATGTAGATACTGTTTATTATGCAATCACTACAGGACTTGGTTCAAATGAAATTAAACTTGCATATTCACTAAATGATGCAATTGCAAATCAACCAATAACAGGAATTAATAATAACGGTGGTACACTTACTATTATAAGTTCTGTAACTGATAAATTGCCTGGTGATTTAGGGCATCCTATTCAATATAGTACAACACAAAATCAGTGGTATATTACAGGTTCAACATCAACTACAACAAATCAAATTTATAATACAATTGTTAATCTTGGAACTACATCATTGGGAAATGAAACTGCATCAACTTTTGTAAAACGTAAAGTTGATACTCGTTCCATTGAAGATAGAGTTTATAAGGTTCGTTATGTAATTCCAAAAGAATTTACAAATGCAAGACCACCACAAGGAGGATTTATATTACAAGAATCCAAAACTGTTGGGGTAAGCACAATTTCATTTGATAATACATATGTCATTAATGGTTCGACACCACCTACCTATTTGAGAAATGAAAAAATTATCTCAAATGCAACAGTTGAGGCTGTTTCGAATGGGACACAAACTGTAACAGCAACGACAGAACTTCCACACGGATTTATAGTTGGTGATAAAGTCAAAGTCCAAAAGATTAAGAGTACAAATAATCCACTTGGCACTGGGTTAACTTCGACTTATAACGGTTCATATCAAGTCCTTTCAGTTCCAAGCACAAAACAATTTACTTATCAAATTTCTGGTGTAAAAATTAATCCAGGAACTTATACAAACCTAATCAATGAACGTGATACTAGGCAGGAAAGAGACCAATTACCTTTAGTATCTAGAGAACAATATTCTGGAAATTATTTTATTTACAGAGTAAATACCATCAAAAATCACGTTCCAGGAACTCAAGGTCAAGATGGAATTTACAATTTAACTGTTCTTGCATCAAATGTAAGACCAGTTTTATCAGTTGGATATGGAATTTCATTAAAATCATTTAATCAGGATATAAGAAATCTTTATCCACAAATTGACCGTGATAATTTTAATGCAGACCCAACTGAAGCAGTTAGTTATGCAGATATAAAAACATTAGGTAAAGTAGTCACTGGTGATAAGAAAAAATCAATCACCAAAGAAGCAATCAATTCTTTTGTAAGGAATACAAGAATTGGTTTTGGAATTACTGGTATATCAACAAGTGGAATTGCAGGAACAACAGTTACTGTTTTTACAGATGTAGAGCACACATTAAACTCATTAAAAAGAGTATCAATCTCTGTTGCTGGTGCTGGTTATGGAAATACTACAATTTATGCATCAAGTCTTACTGGTGGTTCTGGAGCAAACGGTTCGGTAAGAACAAATCTGGCTGCGGGAACAGTTCAATCTGTAAGTATCGTTGACCCAGGTTCTGCATATGTTGTTGGAAATACATTAACAGTTTCTGGTCCACCTGGAATTACTCCTTCGGTCAATTCAACAATATCAGTTAATGAAATTAATAATAATATTGGAGATGGTATTGAACTTTCTGGATTTAATCAAACCAATTTAAATGGTGTATATAAGATTTTGAGTGTTCCATCTTCTAAATCTTTCACCATTTATAATCCTGCTGGAGTATCTGCTTATACTCAAAATACAAATGGAAGAATACCAACAGCAGTTTTATCATCAAAAGGAGTTGGAATTACTTCGTTCCGTTTTGATTCTGTATCAACAGGAATTGTTACTGTTACCACATCAACCGCACACGGATTACTTGCAGGTAATAAATTTACAATTGTTGAAAGTGGTCATACGATTTATGATGATTCTTTCTTTGTTAAAGAGAATGTTGGTCTCAATACATTCACGTTCTATGTTGGAATTGTAACTCAAACAAAAGCATCAACAACAGGAACACTTCTTAAAGGTGCTATCAGTGCAAACGCATTAAACTTAACCAGAGGAGAAGAAAATCTTGGTTCCAGAGGTTCATACATTTATGCTGGTATTACCACATCATTAACCACTACACTAACAACTTCTAGTTCTACTGTTGGATTGAGTAGTGCTGCTGGATTTAATCGTGGTGATTATGTTCTTATTAATGCTGAAATTCTTCGTCTTGCAAGTGCTCCAACCGGAAATACATTTGCAGTTCTTAGAGGACAATTTAGTACTTACAAGACAACTGCCGAAGTAGGAACTCAAGTCAAAAAGATTGACGTTCTTCCAATGGAAGTTCGTAGACCTTCATTTATGAGAGCATCAAGTCACACCTTTGAGTATCTTGGATATGGTCCTGGCAACTATTCAACTGGTATGCCCCAAAAGCAAACTAGAACTCTTACGGAAGATGATATATTGACTTCCCAAGCACGAGAACAGGCAGGTGGTACAGTCGTTTATAGTGGTATGAATGACTTGGGTGAATTTTATTCGGGAACTACAAAAACAAGTTCTGCTACTGGTGAAGAAAGAGTTATTGATGCACCTATCATTTCCTTTACTGGTGACGACGCACAAGGAGAAAATCAAAATAAATCAAGTGGTATTTTCGATGATGTCCTTGTAAAAGAAAGAATTACTGTTGAAGGTGGTGATAATGGAAATCAAAGTTCTCAATTCTATGGTCCTGTAAACTTTACAAAAAAAGTTACGAATACTGCAGAAGAAGGAATTAATACAAAAAATTTATTCATCAAAGGGACTGCATCACAAGGTAAGTTAATTACTGTTGGTATTTCTACTCCAACATCTTTAACTGTTCCATCTTCCAACTCTGGTGATATTTCATTAAAGGCAAATCCAACTGATGGTTCTATCGGTCAAGTATATGTTGATAATAGTTGGAAAAAGTTTGGTTTAATTAGTAATTCTGCTGATATTTTAGATATTAGAGTTGATAGACTTGGTATTGGAGACACAAGTATATTCTCTGGTATTGGTGGTGTTGGTGATGCGGAATTATATGTTGCGGGGGATACTAAACTTCAAAATTTATCAGTCACTGGTAGTGTTTCATTCACATCAAACATTGTGTTGAATGATGTTAATTTTGATATTATTAATATTAATAAAACTGCAAGATTTAGTGGAACTGGAGTTGGTGGAACTTCTTATGCAATTTATGTTGACCCACCAACTATTGCAAATTCCAATACTGCACTCAAATCAAGACTTTATGATTTAGAAGTAGCAAATAATGCTTATGTTCTTGGTAATCTTGGTATTGGAATCACAAATCCAACTTCAAAACTTCACGTTGTTGGAAATGCAGAAATAATTAATGGTGACATAACATTAAATGCAGGAAAGTCTTTAAAATGGGCAGCAAATACTGATTATGCATTTATAAAATTCAATTCCACAAGTGACTCAAATCCACCATCACAACTAGAAATTGCTGTTGGTGATAATGCTGGTTCTTCAACTGCCGATAATATTGTTGTCAATCAGTACAATGAAGGTGGAAATATAGAAAGAACATTAAAACTATTAGATATAAATGGTAATACCATTATTCCTGGAACACTTAATGTAAATGGAGTTAATGTTGGCAATGGTGTTACTACAGGATTTTATGGAGATGGCAATAATCTTGCGGTAAGAATGCCTGCTGCTTCTCCTGGTGGCACTTTCTATATTCAAGATAATAGTGCAACTAGAAATTTTGCTTATATAAATGCTGGTGGAATGATGCTTTATGGAGGATTTACTGCATCAAATACAAATACCGGAACAGAAACCAGAGGAAGTCATTTAAGAATTACAAACTCAGGAAATGGTGGTGATGCTGTAATCTCTTGGGATAATAATTTAAATGGTACTAACAAACAACGTTGGTATGCTGGTATTGATGTAAGTGATAGTAATTCTTGGAAACTTGCAAGACCTGATACTGCTTATTTTGATGATGAAAGTTTTGATAGAAATCTTGGTGGTGGCAATTTACCAGAAACAAAATTAAAGATTGATACGAGTGGTAATGCAACCTTCCTTGGTGGATTAACTGCTGGTGGTGGTTTAACATTAAACACCAATAAATTTACTGTTGCTGGTGCTACTGGAAATACAGTAATTGCTGGTAGTTTGGATATTGGTGGTGCTTTCAACTTAACTACTTCGGGTTCCAACAAGTTCTCTGTGGATACTAGTGGTAATGTAACTAATGCTGGAACTCTTACTTCCAGTGGAAAAATAAAAACCCTTCAAGAGTTAGAAGTAACAACTTCAGCAACTGTTGGAACTACTTTGGGAGTTACAGGTCAAGTAACTGCATCATCATTTAAAGTTACAAATGCAACAAATGAATCACTTTTATTGAGAGCAACTGGTACTGCTAAAACACTAACAAAGGCAGAACTTGATGCTGCTGCTGGGTTTGCTATACAACCACCTGTTGTAAATAGTACTTTACCGAATGGTAATTCCATTCAACTGAAATCTTTAACTTTTGATGGTAGCACAAGAACATTTGGTCTTCAAAGAGTAGATAATGTAGCATTTACTCCAATTAGTGCAGCAAATCTACTTGTATCTGTCGGTGGTATTATACAAAGACCAGACACCGATTATACAGTTTCTGGTACTAATATAACATTCCCAGAATCTGCTTGGACTAATTCTCCTGCTGCTGGTCTATCTTGTTTCATTATTGCTTTTGGTGGATTGGGTGGTCTTACTCAAAACCAAGATTGGGATGGTGTTAAAGGTGTGCTTTTAGTTGGTTCTGCAACTGATAATTTAGGAATTAAGCTTGGTGTTGGTAGTGATAATCAGATATTAACTGCTGATAGTAATACAGCATCTGGTCTTGCTTGGAAATCTTCATTTGCTGGTAATGCTGCTACTGCTTCCAATCTTACAGGAACTCCCAATATTACCGTAGGAACTGTAACTGCGACAGGAGACGTTACTGCATATGCAAATTCCGACCAAAGACTTAAAGATAATATTACTCCGATTCCTGATGCTTTGAATAAAGTACTTTCAATTAGTGGCAATACATTTGATTGGAATGAAAAATCAGGAAAAGAAGGTTCTGACGTTGGTGTAATCGCACAAGAGATTTTGGAAGTTCTTCCAGAAGTAGTAACTACTAGAGATAATGGTTATCTTGCTGTTCGTTATGAGAAACTCGTTCCATTACTAATTGAAGCAATTAAGGAGCAGCAAGATACAATATTGAATCTACAAAATAGATTAGAAACAATGGAAAGTAAGTAAAATGCCTCTACCATCCTCGGGAAATCCAATAAGTTTAGGTCAAATTCAAACTGAATTCGGTGGTTCTAATCCCATCGAAATGGATGAATATTATCGTAATGCGTCATATACGACATCAAATAACACAAATGTTCCCACAAGTGGAGCAATAAGTTTATCTAATTTTTATGGTTCTAGACGTGCAGTGTTTGGATGCACAGATCCTAGTGCAACAAATTATAATCCAAATGCAACGGATAGTGATGGGTCCTGTTCTTATCCTCCACCACCTGTGATACGTGGTTGTACCGACCCTAGGGCAACAAATTATAATCGAAATGCAACCCAAGATGATGGGTCTTGTACATATCCATGCGTAGAACAAACAGCAATCTCAACATATGGTTCTGGATTTTTTGGTTATCTGTGGTATAATAATGGTGAAAAAATTCCTGCCAATAATGGAGATAATAAATTTATAACTAGTACCAATGCTACATATACTAATGCATCTGGACAGCAAATCACTACTGCTGGTGGTGTTGTTACTAGATATTCTGATATAGGAAATTTTATAGTTAATCACTATGTTTCATATTTTCAAAGATATCCAGAAGGAATTGGATTTGATGGATGGTTTTATGAGTTCTTAAACTTTCCTGGATACACAAGTTTTAATGTTCTTACAACTGCATTAAACACTGCATACAATGGAAGTGGAGGTGAAAAAGATATTAGACAATCAAAGGGTGGATTAAAAGGAAACTATAATGATTGCGGTGTTAAGAAGGTATAATGACTGTAGATTACTCCAAACAAAGAATCTACAAGATGTACCTTCCTTTGCTTTTATTATAACAACTACAAAAATTGATTAAATAACAATAAAAGGAGAAATACTCAAATGCCTACCGAAGTACAGATTTATAGTAATAAAACAATTCTCCCAGAAGACTTATCAACTGGTGGTCCTACTTGGGATGCTACTGGATATTTGACCGCAACAGGATTTAAAGTTGCCAGTAAAACTGGATTTTTAAAAGCAGATGGTTCTGTTGATACCAATAGTTATTCTACTGGAACACCACCAAGTGGTGCAGATGGTAATATACAATTCAAAAATGGTTCTAGTTTTGCTGGTTCTACCAATTTAACTTTCAATTCATCTACTAATGTTCTGTCTTGTGGTGGTGATATTATTGCATTTGCTTCTGATGAAAGATTAAAAACTAATTTTAAACCAATTGAAAATGCGGTTGATAAGGTACTTAAACTTCGTGGATTTACTTATAACTTTAATGAGATTGGAGAAGAACTTGGATTTGATACATCATTAAGGCATTCAGGTGTATCGGCACAAGAAGTTCAAGCAGTTCTTCCAGAAGCAGTTTGTCCTGCTCCTGCAAGTGATGAGTATTTAACAGTCAAATACGATAAACTTGTTCCACTTTTGATTGAAGCAATTAAAGAACTGAAAGAGGAAATTAAGGAATTGAAAGGAGGTATGTAAATGACTTTACCATCTTCTACAAATTCTATTAGTGCTGGTCAAATTAGAGATGAATTTGGTGCTTCTGGAGAAAACAACAGTGTAAGTTTGGGCAATTATAGGAAGAGTGTTAGTGTTGGTGTTTATTCAAATTTGCCTTTAGATGATGGAATTCCACAAGGAACTGCTGCAATTGGATTTGGTAATTTTCGTGGAAAATCTCTGAATGTTGTATTGGATCTTGGTACTGGTACAGAGTATAGAGTTAATTTAAAAACCAAATATGATAATTCTACTCCAACTATGATAGGTGGATATGCAATCAAACCAACAAATACAAGTGGAAAAAAAATTCTTATAAGTATTAATAAATCCATTGGTTCGGATAAAGCCGCTACTAGTAATGTTGCACTAAGAACTGGTTCATGGAATTCTGGGACGATGTTATTTGTTCGTATTGGTACTAGTGGGGAAATAATTGGTGCTGGTGGTGATGGCGGTGGAGGTGGTGGATATGGTGGTGGAAATGGGACTAGTGCCTTTGGAATTGATTATCCAGTAACTATTGAAAATTATGGGTTGATATCTTGTGGTTTTGGCGGAGGTGGCGGTGGAAACAATGCGTATGTTGATAATACTCCTCCTCCCGAAGAATCTCCTCCCCCACAAGACAACTTCAACCAACAGGGTTGATAAAATAAATATTTTATAAAACAATTCCAGTAAAAATAGGAGGAAATTAAAATGGGAGGAGGAGGCGGAGGCGGAGGTGGTGAAAACCCTTGTTATGGAGCAACATCCACTGGAGGAGGAGGTGGCGGAGGTGCTGGTCTTCCTGCTGGAGATGGGGGAGGTGCTGGGACTGGGCAATCTTGTGATGGAGGAAATGGATCTGGAGGAACTCCTGGAACTAAAACTGGTGGAGGAACTAAAGGTGCTGGAGGATCTGGTGGCAATGCTACCGCAGGAGATGGTGGAAATGGTGGTGATGTGTCCAATTCACCACAAGCAAGTAATAATGGGGGTGGTGCTGGATCTAATGGTTATGCTTTTATTATTTTTAACAATGGCACGGGAACTAACATTACTAATTATGGATCTAATCCTAGAATTTATGGTGGTTATTTGTATAATACGAACCCAACATAGTTAAATAAATAATCAAAAATAAAAAG
>Ga0129333_10006608_pt1 | contig 10962 bp, 4 predicted proteins | sample CPB6_08_DNA_FD_94474 | JGI IMG/M metagenome (GOLD analysis project Ga0129333, IMG submission 94474) | Freshwater to marine salinity gradient microbial communities from Chesapeake Bay, USA - CPBay_Sum_0.6_0.8_DNA | ecosystem: Environmental > Aquatic > Marine > Coastal | place: USA: Chesapeake Bay...
AGAGGTTTTTCAGTGCTTGCCTGCGCTTCTTAGCACTTCGTAACGCTTGGGGCTTGAGGTGCCTCTTCTGTTCTTTTTTGCTGTGGTGTTGCCAATTTGGAACTTTCATGATTTCCTCGACCCGTGTATGTATTTATTGTACCACGAAAACTTTGGTTTGTCAACCCCCCTAGCCCGTGGTGCATTTATTTATACTTAGTTCAAATAGATAGCCGTACCTTTAATGCTAGTTTTTGATGCACTCATTGAAATAGAAGCAGTTTGACCAAACGATAATTTACTTTCTAATTGGTTAATTGCTAACTCTCCCATTTTTTTGCCAACAGAAACTATAAATTCTTTTTGATTTAATTCTAGTTTACTTGTTTGCTTGGAAGTTTCTACAACAATTCCATCCATAGCTGTTTGTATTTTAACTTGAGAATCTGAATCAATTAAAAATCCAGGAATATTTTTAGTAGAAGCACCTATTTTCATAAGATAAGCTTCTTTTTGAGTGGATTGTTTATTAACTCCGTTGAAAATTGTTTTAGCCTTTCCGCCAACTTCCATCGAATAGTCACCATCAATTTTTATAGCATAATCTTTTTTAGATTCTATGCTATAATTTTTATCAACTATTTGTTTGTAATCTCCTTTAACCCCAACTGTATAGTCACCATTGACTACATAATTAACACTTCCTGGAGTTGATAATGTAGTAGTAGATCCAGAATTATATTGTTCTACTTCATTTTCACCAGAGCCTTTTGAATACTCACCTCCAGTTACATTTTTATTAAAAAATGCTGCGTTTAAATCATATTTACTACAATTAATAGTTACTTTTCCACTATTATCTCCTGCTTGAATATTAATATCTTTCCCAGACTTCAAATTCAATGTGTTCAATGCATTTAAAGTAATTACATCTCCCTTTAAAGCAACTTCTCCACCAACAGATTCAATAAAAATATCACCCTCTACTTTTAGTGAATAAGCTGGAAGTTTTGATTCTTCAACATCACCATCTTTAACTTTTTTATCAACAACTCCATCTTCTTTCCTTCCTGTTACATGAGTACTAACAGAACCAGTTTGCTGGACAATAGCTTCTGTTTTTTGTATCAGTTTTCCTCCACACCCACCTTGTGATGGTGGACCTGCTGTAAAAATAAAATTATTATTATTGTCAGCATGAAAAGCCCAGGCTTTAGAGTAAAGGGCAGCTCCAGTTGAACCATCAGGAAATTTATATGCAGAAAAAGATATATCTTTAGTAAGTTGTTTGAAATATTCTACTTGTGGACCACCAGCCCATCCAGAATATTCCCCTTCGCCTTTTGGGAGTTCTCCTTTTACTGCTTTATCTGTTTCAGTAGATAACGGTTGATTAGTAGACATTATGGGCAATCAATATATTTACCAGTTCCGATTTTAGCATAACCAATATTTTCAAGTTCAATAGGATCACTACAAACAATATTTGGTAATATTCTTGCTCCAGATCCTCCACCACCTTGAATTATAATAGAAGGTATTTCATAATATTCTTTTGACCTGTCAAGTATTCTCACACTATAAACAAAACCATTACTATTTACCAAAGCTTCAGCAATACCTTTTTCTCCATTGATAATTACAGTTGGTGGTGAAGTGTAACCTCTACCAGGAGATAGTAAAGTAAATGAATCTATTATACAACGTAAATTTGTATCTGGAAGATTTTTTGTATAGTTAGCTCCAGTTTTTGTTACTCTAATCTCACTAACATATCCTTTATCATCCAGCAATGCTATAGCTCTTGCTCCATAACCATTTCCTTGAATTATTATCGTTGGTGGGTTTTGATATGGGCATCCATTATCAATCACTGGTATACTAATAATGTTACCACTAGCATCTGTAATTGGTTCTGCAAAAGTTGGTGGAGTTATGCAGGGTAATGAAATAGGTCCATCAATAACTTCATCAATAACTTCATCGCCATTTATTACAATTTCAGCAAACGCTTCAGTACCAACTATATTGAAGGTAACAATTTCTTCTTGTTCTAAAATTAAATCTTTTTCTATACCAACATAAACCTTTGCAGAATTTTCCACGACAGTAAAGGAACCATAGAAAGATTTATTTACAAAATCATCTTCCGATATATTATTTCCAAATAAAGCATAAGAAAAAATAGTACCATCTTCTACATTAGTAGTAGTAATATTATAGATAATAGTCTCTCCTTCATTGTAAGAAAACTTATCACTGGTAACTTCTATAGTTATACCAGGATCTTCTTGCACTTGCTCATTTAGATTAGCAAGAATTATAACATTAGAAGAAACTCCTACCCCATCGATAGACAGAGTTAATAACTCAGATTTTTCAAGAACATTATCTTCTGATACTTTAACTTTTATGATTGATTTATTATTAAATACTTTTACACTACCAACTAAATTATTTTCTGATGAAGGGGTTACGTTGTAGATATTGTTCTGATCATTTTCATCGATTATAATATCATTTATTGTAATTTCATTTCCAGAAAAAGTATAGTTGAGTTCTGTCCCATCTGAAACATTTAATGTAGAAATTGTATAAATTATACTTTCTCCTTCAGAAACAACCTCTTTATCTGCTTCAATATTGTAAACAGGAGTTTGAATATCTGTTTGAGAATCTCCTAAAATCAATACACTTTTGGAAACATTGATTCCATTTAGACTCAATGTTAATGTTTCATTTGTTACTTCACTATCATTTATTGTTTTTACTTCCAACGTAGCAACATCATCAAAAATTGTTATGGAACCAGTTAAATTTTGTTCAATATCATTACTTGATATTGAACCAGATATTTCATAATTTATTTCTGTATTGTTGCTTACATTTTTTGTATTGATTGTAAAAACTATTGTTTCTCCATTTACGTAAAAATTCTTATCAGAAGTAATTTTATAAGTTGGATACTCTAAAGGTTTTTGTCTTGTTATAGGTTCTGATGTTGGTAATACTAAAGTATTTTTTACTGGAGTTGATCTTACAGAATCTGCAATGTTTTTGTTTGTTGTAAAATTATTAAAATTGGTTATTAAACAACGGAATACATTGCCATCTGGAAATCTTGGTCTAATTTGTTCTGCAACTGTATTTGATTTAAATGATATTCTAAACTCTTCGACATCTTCTTTTTTATTATCTCTTAGAGTCAATACAGATATTGTTTTTTTCTTTTGACCTGAACTAAATCCAATCACCCCTGAAGTTGTACCAATATAATCTTCTCCATATTTTGCAGTAAAATTTGTAATATTGTATGAAATGCTAGAAGGATATGAAATATTTCCAGATCTAATAATTTCAAAAACTGCTTTGTTGCCTTCTACTACTGTAACATCAGAACATCTATAAGATATAGTGTTAATTGTGGTATCTAAAACCTCATTTTTTGGACCCAATGTTGCTCCTGGAATATTATTATCTACAGGAGGTTTAAAAATTCCACCAACAGCAAAAACTTTTGTACGCTTTTGCTTTACAAATTGTTTTGCTTCAGAACATACACTATCACCAGCTAATTCACCACTTTCAATGCTATCAATTAATTTATCAAGCCAATCTTCAGTTTCTTCTACATCACATTCAGTACATTCCTTTTTAATTTTTTGACATTTTTCTGAAGCTCCATCACAAGATATACCAAGCATTCCGAGTACAGTATTAATTGCAGAGCCAACTAAATTTAATGGTGAAGCTGCTGTAGATAATAATTGTTGCAATGGACCCATGACAAGAGATATTAATTCTTCTAAGTATCCAATTAGTTGGTTAATAATACCATTCACTAAACCATCAATCAAACAAGTTGCAGCATTAAAAGCTTGCATTAAATATCTCATCAAAGTATCCGTAATCCATTGAGACATTTTTTCTGTAATGTCTTCAATGCTGCATCCAAGATCTTCCAAAACTTTATCTAGAAATTCTTGAATTTTTTTTAATCTGGATTCTTTTTTTGTGATTGGTGTAAAAGGTTTTATTCCAAGGTCTGGATTTATAGGTCCTGTATTAGTATTTCCAAACTCATCTTTATCAGGAACTTTTGCATATAAAGCAGTATCAATTAGTTTATCTATTCCTTCTCTAATAAGTTTAATTAATTCTCCTTTTACCCTTGCAATAAAACTTTTAACCAATCTGATTGCTCTATTTACATGGTATCTTCCTATATCAACATATCTATTAAGTTCACCATTAACTTTACTAACATAAAAATCCCCTAGCTGTCCTCCAGATTGTTGGGTATTGGCTAGCATATCACCAACAATACTAGTAAGTCTTCCTTTGAGATCACTTTCAGAACCACACTTTGGATCAGCAATTTCTACACATATCTTAGCACCATTTGGATTATTTGAAGAATTTTGAGCAAACAATGCATAAAAATTTGCTGCGTTTTGATTTGGAACAGCATTAGCAGGAAGACCAGCTTGACCTATTGTTGTAGTTTTATTTTCGTTTGTATTGGTATTAGTTGATGGGTTAGTTTTTTCTGATTCTGGTAAAGGTTCGTGCTGATATGGATCTCTGTCTGGGGAAAGAAATGTCGTAAATGATTTGCATGTTTCTCCTGGGTTTGGATCTTCTTCTACATTCTTAAGTAATGTAGCACCAGCAGTATGCCCAACAGATCCCATGATAATAGGTTTCTGCTTATCATTATCTAAATAAAATCCAAGTACCCAATTTCCCAGTTGAAGATTAACAGATCCCCCAGTTACTCCACCATCAGACCATGGAGATGTAACAGGCATCATTACATTTGCCCAAGGCAATTCTTCTGATGATGTAGCATCACATGATTTTAAATGTTGCCCAACAATTCTTACTCGATACCTACCAGAATTCTTTGGGTCGTCGTTCTTGTTGGATTCAACTTGACCGATCCACCAATTGAATCCGTCAGCACCAATCTGATGAACAGGAAATAGTGATGATAATACTGGATCCATACTAAAGTAGTTTTATTACCTATTTATTTAACACTAGATGAACTATTTTGTCTTCCATAAGAATCTCTAATTAATGTCATATATGTAGTAGACTTCCTTTCTTTTGGACTAAAGGCATGTTGTAGTTCCGAAATTAAATATACTCCACTATGTTCATTATCGTATACTTGAGAAGCCCTTTTGCTAGTTGGTATTTGATTTGGTATAAGAATTTCTATTTTATCCCCAACTTTTAATTGTGGATTGCCAGTAACTCTTATATTTGCAGTTTGATTTTCTAATGAATTATATCTAGAAATTGACTGAGATATATAATACTTTTGAAAATCTGGAAAGCCTGTTGTTTTTCCATTTGCTCCATCCCTTTCTTCAGGTGACGCTGGTTCTTTTCCATTAAACCATGTTTCATGATCAAGAAGAACACTCATAATTCTAGTTGGATACTTTGATAATTCTTTTTGACCATATGGCAATCCTTTCTGTGATCCCATATGTCCCATAGTTTCATATTCTTTCGCTAAAGAATAAACATATTCTTCATAAGCACCAGTGCTATAGTTATAGAAACAAATCAAAGATGAGAATGCTCCTGTTCTCAATTTACTGAGAATATCTATTTCATTGTTGTAATCAATTTCTAAAATTTTTCTATCTGGTAATCCACCAACGTCAATGGGTTCTTGAATATATTTTGCTACAGGTTCTTCTCCATTAAATTTATCAGATGAACATAATCCGTCTACAGATTTAAAAAAATAACCTTCTCTATTTTCATAGAAAAAATATCCTGCTGTTCCTCCAGCTGATTTATAATCTGATGTTTCTGTGGAAGAAATATCAGATGTTCCTGTACTTTCCGTATTAGATTTTTTAGTTGCAGATTTAGCTAATGATTTAATTGAACTTCCTTCTGGAACTGCTTTTGTTTTTAAAGAATCAATAATAGAAAATGGTGTCTTCTTTCCTGGTTGAAATATCACATTGTATATTGATGGGTCTACAAAAATATCTTTATCAGTATTCAAATATTTCTCAAGAATTTCTTTAACAATATCGTTAGGCTTTCCCTTTAATGTTCTACCAATTCGAACACCTTCATTAAGTAATGCTTCTGTTGATACCAATCCCAAAGTATAGGTTTGAAATCTATCAGAATTCATTCTATTTTCTATTTTATAAACTCTAAAAGAATAATTATATTTTTTGTTATCATAAGATGATAATGATATATTGATTTTTTCAAATCCTTGAATTGGTAAGGTAGATATTAAATTTTCATTTGTATCTACTAGTGTTAATATACCAGCAATTGAAGGGTAATTTATACTCTCAAAATAATTATACTGTATTACCAAATCAGTAATATCTAAAGTTCTATTTGTTTCTACTTGAGTTATAGTTACTTTTTCTAAGCTAAAACTAGAAGCATATGGTGATTTTTCCATTATTATGAAATATAAAAATTACTTACTGGATTTGTTAAGGCAGACACTTTATAATCAGATGGCACAGAATATGCAGAAGAAGTCTCTGTATCATTACTAATATTTAATAAAGCAATATCAGTATTTCCATTTGATGATGGCTTTAAATTGTAGCTCACATCTGTTTTATTTGGAGGTTGTAATTTGCTTTCTTTTAATTTGATAAAAGCGTCTTGAATGGGCGCCAATTCTTTTGGATCTGTAATTCTTTTATCTCTATCAAGAGGATTTGGGGTTTCTTCGTAAAAGTCGTATCCATTATTAAGTTTATATGCATTATACCATTTACCATTAAGTTGAAATCTTACTCTTGTGTCTGGAGCTTGTCCATAATTTCTAGTTATATTTTCTGGCGACGAACTTTCTTTCGTGAATGCTGGTAATTTAGAAGTATTTAAATCGGAAGGTTTGAATCCTGTATATGGAGAAGATCCAAACCAATGACCATTATCTGTACGAACAAATTTAGAATCAAAAGGTCTATTATTTCTCATACCATAATCATTTGCAAAGCTATCTGCTACTGCTACTATTTTAGCATCAGCATCAGACAATCCAGATGCTTTAGCTTTTTCGTATATTTGTTTTGGATCAAGACCACCTCCACTAATTGCAGCATTTAATGCTTGTATTCCTTGTTCTGAAGAAACTTTATTAAATCTTCCATCTGTTGTTGGTTGAAATTGACCTGGTGCCATTAGCAAATCAGTAAGTGTCATGGTTTGAGAAGTAACTCCACGTCTGACTCGCCATGCTTGTGGTGTTGCTTTTCCTTGTTTTACTTGTCTATATCTATTTAAAATAGTATTCATCACTTGTGATGCACCTTTCTCATCTGCACCTGCTTCTGCATATATCATTCTACCAAGATCAGAAACTTCTTTTTCACTAAATCCTTTTAAATCTACTGGCGTTAAGTCTTTGGATCCAGGAGGTGGATTATTAGGAGGAGGATTTTCATTTATCTTATTCCCAAGATTTTCTAATAATTTAGAAAATCCTTCTTTTAGTTTTTCAAATAAAGATTTTTTCTCTTCTTGATTATCTGTTCTATTTTTTTCCTGTAAACTTTTCTTTGTTTTAGAGCTAACTTTTCCTGCTTTGTTTACAACAGAAGGAGGTAAATTATAATTGTTTGCAATAGATCTAGATATTTGATTTATTTCTGGTCGTATTTGTTCACCAGAATCTCCAACTTCATTTAAGAAAGATGTATTCAAAGCAAGTATAGATCCTCCAGTTGTCATTGCTAATAGATCCATAGTTTCAATTAATGGTTCTGAAACATCTTTATTCATATTCACAGAATTGTTATAAAAATTTGATGTTCCCATTTCAAATCGAGGAAGTTTAAATTTCGGCAACATTGATGTTCTTGGTTTCGTTTCTACTTTACCAGTAACAGCACTTGGTTCACCTTGTGTATAGTTATTATCTAATGGAATTACTGTTGTAGGCTTGTTAATTTTATGTAAATAGCCACTATCAGGACCAGAAACTATTTTAGCAGATCCATTTGAAGAAAGCAATGCTTCTGTTCCATGTAGTTCCACACCGCCTTTACCAGAGAATGCTCCTCCTTTTTCTGCTTGTGGATAACCATATGCTTCCATAGCTGCCATATCATTCACCATACTATTCACTGGTCTTACTACAGGTGGTTCATATCCATATCCATAAGCAGCCATCATCTCAGATTCATCCACAAAAGATGAATGCATCTTACGCTCATTCTCTCTTGTACTTAGATCATCTGGAGTTTCAAAACCAGAAGCAACAGTTTTTCTTTCCAACTGCGATTCTTGCTGTATGTCTTCTCGCTTGTCAACAATATTTTTTTGAACTTGTGTTTGATTAGAAATTGCATCAACTAACTTTTGTAGTTTATCTTCAAGTGTAGTATTTCTAACCTTGAGATCTTGTGCTACATCTGCTTGTAATTGATTTGATGTAATTAATGTTCCATAGACAGAAGCAGATGATTGTGTAATTGATTGTGCTGTCTTCTCAATTGATTTTGCAATAGCATCAATCGATTCAATAATCTGTTCCCTAGAAATTCTTTTACTGCGACCACCACCATCAATAGCATTCTTTGTTTTCTTTCTAGTACTAGGAATCTTTTCACTCTGTGGTTCAAAATATGTTTCGTAATCAGTATAATCAAACTGACTACGAAATCTCTTTGAGTTCTTTAAATTTGCTTTGGAATATATTAATGTCTGCTTGAGTTGTCCTACAACTTTACCACGTAACTTTTTATTCTTAGTTACTTTACCAACTAGTAATGCCTTTCTGTATAGTGCAGCAAGTTCTTGTTTCTTTTTCTTTAGTTTGAATCCACCAAACTCACCTATCAATGCTTTTTTGAAGAAGAAACCAGGAGGATTCATGGCATCAAACTGTGCCTCATCCATTCCTATCTCAAGTGCTTTTTTCTTAGCAAACTTTCTTTCTTTATCGGCAAGAACTTTTGCAGCAAGAACTTTGGAAATTAATGCTCCTACAGAATCTCCAAAAATATTTTTATCTAACCTAGTATCTGTGGATGTTTCGTAACCAGAAGACATTTAATTATACCCCGTAATTTTTATTTATTTGGAAAGTCTTTGTAAATATAATTGTCTTAGTGTTTTACTAATTTCTTTAGTTGTTTTCCATCCACCATTTCCATTGGAAATAAATTTAACATCATTATTAAATCCAAGCACTTGTAAATCTTGTGGTTTTTGTCTTTGATTTATGATTAAATATTTTGTATCTGGATTGCCATCGTTACCTTGTAATGAAGAAATTGAATTCAGTGATCCACCAGAAACTTTTAAAACAGAATCCTCCAATGGTTTAGTGAGATAATTCATTACTCCTTGAGTTAAATTTTCAGGAACATTGCCCAATTCAATTAAAGATATTCCTCTATTAGGTCCAGCAAGTGGTTCTTCACCTTTTTTAGATCTCCAATCTCTAGGATAAGCTCCATGAGTTCTTGCAAATTCTGCTTCAACTGCATTCAATTCTCTATGAGGAACAATAATACCTTTACCAGTTCCTCCTTTACCATCTAAATGCACTTCCAGTATCTCATAACCCTCTTTCTCTTTTTGCTGATACCATTTTTTCTGTGCTTCCCATCCAGCATCAGTATCTGGAAACTTTTCATCTAAATCCATTAACAAAACTTTTGCTGATGGATTCTGTCTTTTAATATTATTGTATGCATTTCTAGCAAGACTTTTAACCATTTCCTTTTCTCCTGGAGCCCCACCACCAGTAGCGTGACCAGGAATAATAATATATCCATTGCTTCCTACTCCAGAAGTTTGTCCAAAATCTTTAGCAGACATAACATTTTGTTTACCTAAGTCTTTAACTATAGCAGAAGATGGTTTTACCGCTGTTGTTGATGGTAGCACTGGGGAACCTGATGGACCTCCAGATCTAGAGCCTTCTGCTAAATGTCCAATGAAAGTATTTGTTCCAGGAATTAAACCACTAATACCTTCATTTCCTCCAGTATTTCTAACATCTTGTAAAGCAAATGGAACTTTAGTTCCTTCTCTCACAGAAACATCAACTGCAAAATAACCTTTTGTTCTATTGGAATGTGTGTCTATTCCTTTAGAAATCATTTCTTTCACTTCATTATCATCCATATCTTTAGTTAATGGTCTATCAACTCCCCCAGTAATAACTACCTCAGATCCTTGATCTAATAATTTTCTAACAAAAGGAAAGGTGTCTCTTAAAAGTTCTGCCTTACTATTTGAATTTTGGAAATGCCCATGCACCCATCCTTTAGCGTTGCTGCCACGTCCAGTTTTTCCAAATGTAGCATATCCACCTTCAGATAGTGGTATAGGAGGAGTATCAAAATGCCTATTTAAATTTTGTAATAAATTTTGAAATCTATTTTCTGGATCTAATATACTTAATAATTTATCAGCAAAAGTATCAGAATTTTTTAATTTAAATAAATCCTTTTCTTCCATTGATAAATTTTCTTCTGTCATTGTATCGACACTATCAATTTTTTTATCTATACTTTTAAACGCTCCTTTTATATTTGTGAAATTTCCTCCCACTTTTGATCTAGCAATAGTTGCAGGAAGACCAAATATTTTAATTAATGGTGCAGCTTTTTGTTTGAATACAGGAGCAATACTAGCACCAGCTGGTCCCAATGAATTTATATACCCAGAGGTAGCTCCCAATAACAATTGTCCTGTTTGATTAATTGGATCTAAATTATTTTTATTACCACTGATTAATAACTCAGTTCCATGAAGCACTGACATTCCTGGCTTAGCTTTTTGAGTGCCTCTTTCATATTGCTTATCTTTTACTCCAGTAAATTTATCAGCAATTTTAGATCCAGCATAGCCACCAGCAGCACTAAATGCAGCACCAATTAAAAGACCAGCAACAGTTCCAACACCAGGGAAAAGCATTGTTCCGATTGCAGCGCCAGCAGCAGCACCAGCAAGTCCACC
>Ga0129333_10006609_pt1 | contig 10961 bp, 8 predicted proteins | sample CPB6_08_DNA_FD_94474 | JGI IMG/M metagenome (GOLD analysis project Ga0129333, IMG submission 94474) | Freshwater to marine salinity gradient microbial communities from Chesapeake Bay, USA - CPBay_Sum_0.6_0.8_DNA | ecosystem: Environmental > Aquatic > Marine > Coastal | place: USA: Chesapeake Bay...
CGAGGGCGACCTGGAGGCAGCGGCTCGCACGCAACTCACGGCCATGTTCGGCCCGCAGGTCGATGAATGGCGACATCTTCGCACTTATCGCATTCCACACGGACAGCCCGATCAGTCGCCTCCCTTCTCGCCGAAGAAGACGATCGGACTCGGTGACGGACTGTTCGTGTGTGGGGACCACCGCGACACGGCGTCAATCCAGGGTGCACTCTTCTCGGGTCGACGTACGGGTGAGGCCGTACGACGCTGGCTGTCGAGGGCGTAACAAACGCGGAGCCGCAAATGAATTCGGCCTAACCTAGGGTGGTGACGGAAAGGCGCTTGAACTCCCTCGTCGCCTGGTTCCATTTCCTGTCGATTCCTTGGCTCGCCACCTTCACTCTCGATAAGAGATACCTGCACCCCGCCTATCGGATGGGATGGTGGCGCCGGTTTCATCTCGTATTTCGACTGTGGAAGAACACCCGACGAATTCGAACGGGGATCTCGTACAAGGCTCACGTCGCCATGGCCGCTGCACTGCTCCGTCTACCCCCCGACGAACCAGGGGTTGTCGTCGAATGTGGTTCGTGGCTTGGCGGCACCAGCACGAATTTGAGCATCATCTGCGATATCACCGGGAGGAAACTCGTCGTCTACGACTCCTTCGAAGGCCTTCCCGAGCCAGTCCCGGGTGATGCCCACGCTCGACCCGAGGCTCGAGGGCTCTTCGCCGGCGACGAACAAACTGTCCGAGCCAATATCGATCGGCACGGAAAACTCGACTGCTGCGAGCTGAGATCAGGTTGGTTCCACCAAAGTCTTCCACTTCACGAAGAGCCAATAGTGCTCATGTTTCTCGACGTCGACTTCCAATCGAGTCTGCACGACTGCGTCGTCAACTTGTGGCCTCACCTAACGGCCCAAGGGTACGTCTTCGTCGACGAATTCGTCTTTCTCGACTATTGCGCACTCTTCTGGTCGGAGCCTTTCTGGATGCAGAACTTCGGCACCGCGCCTCCCGGCCTCATGGGTTCAGGAACCGGAATCGGTCTCGGTCAGTACTACTTCGGTCCGTTCGACTGGAAGGTCGACCCGACGAGTGTCGCCTACACGCGCAAGGACTTTTGCGGTCGTTGGACCTTCGAGCCGTGATCGGAACCTCGTCCTAAACGAGAAGGGGTATCCGATCTTCGGGAAATGCACTTGGCGCGAAAAACCAGGCCTCGATGGCCAGACGATCCTCGGTCATTCCATCCCTCACCGCTGTGCTGTGAAGATTCAGGTGATCGAAGAACACCACATCACCCGCATTGAAATGGAGCCAGGCGATTCCTTCGTCACCCGCCATTTGCTCCACGTCACTCGTCGACATCGACCACGAGAAGATCGACTCCGAACCGCCGGACCCGAGTATTTCAGGAGTTCTTCGAGTGAGCATCTGAATCGTCGGAGCATGTTGTCCACATTCGGACAAGGCCACCCACATGTTCAGAGAACGGACGTCACGTCCGAGAAATGCACCGTCCTGATGCCAGGCGTGCTCGACGTTTCTCTGCGGAGACACCATTCGAAGAGTGGTCTTCATCACAGAGAGAGCCGCGCGCTCTCCGAAATATTCCTCGATGACTCGAATCGCGCCCGATGACTCCGACGCCGCCAAGAATTGGGCCAGCGAACGAGGTGAATCAGCCGCAAGAACTCCGGATGCCTTCCTCACCCATCGGCGATCATTGTGCCTTTGTTCAGCGGAAGTTCCGAGGGTGTGCGGATCCAGCCATCGACTTCGACGACTGACGGTACGCCCGTGATCGCTCCTGTCGTATTCCCGGAAAGTCGAACGAACTGCTCGTGCAAGCACCTTGACCGAATTTGCGTCGAACAAGCCTCGGACCACGAGTGCCCCTCGACCGATCACACCGGCTCGAAGCGCGTCCACGGTGAGTTCCGAGTAGTCGATTTCAGGAACACCGGCAACGGTCTCGAATCGCGAATCGTGTTCGGGTGGCCATGGGCCGAAATTCGAAATTGTCGATGCCAACTTCCGAAATGCCTGGTGTCTGGCTTCGAGTGTGAGTCGCTCGAGAGATCTGGTCGACCGACGCGCCGGCATCCCTCGAAGCAAGTCCAAGGCTTTCTCGGGTGACCCGGCCGCCATCAATTCCTTCGCCCGGCCTTCGATCTGTCGCGTTCCGAACATGCACGGAGGGTACATAGTGAAGATCCGAACGTCAGCAGCCAACGAATCTTCGAGCCCGCATTTCTGAGGCTACGATCGACTCAAGGACCGGTGCCATGCACATCTCTTCCCAGATCATCATGCGCCGCTGCATTCGCCGGCACATCCTTTCCGATCCCGTTCTCTCCGACGGTCGGAAACTCCGAACTCTCGACGTCGGGGGAGCCGACGTCAACGGCTCCTATCGAACGATGTTCGAGGCCATCGGTGCCGACTACACGTCTCTCGACATCAGCGCCGGGCCGGGAATCGACCTCGTTCTCGATGTCGACGGGAGGATCGACGCTGATGACGGCGCCTTCGACGTCATAGTTTCGGGACAGACACTCGAGCACTGCTGGAACTTCTGGGAACTGTTCGGTGAGATGTCGAGGGTGTGCTCCGACGAAGGGCTCATCGTTCTCATCGCGCCCTCCGAGGGATTCGAGCACCGATTCCCGGTCGACTGCTATCGCTTCCTACCGGACAGTTTCGAGGCGTTGGCCAGAACGAACGATCTGCAACTGACCGAACTGTCGCGAAGTCCCTACGGACCCTTTTTCGACTTGGTGGGAGTCTTCCGAAAAACTCACTCCCAGCTCTCGCCCTCCTCGCCTGGAAGGACCAATTTCTCGACAAATGCCCAGAACGACGGCGTGACGTCGAATGAACCGGGAGGCGAGGCCATGAAAGGGCGCATGCCCGCGCGTGACTTCCTCGCCGACGTCCATCGAGTGCTGCGTCCCCGTGGCTACCTGGAAACGGGCGTCTGGATGGGACACAGTCTGAAACTCGCCAAATGCCCGGCGATCGGAATCGACCCGTTTCCGGACATCCGCGTGACACTCGAACCACACCACCAGGTGGTCGAGGTCTCGTCCGACGAGTTTTTCGAGGAGGCAGAACGACTTCGTGATTTTCCGCCGGTCGATCTCGCCTACATCGATGGTCTTCACCAAATCGAGAATGCCCTTCTCGACTTCATGAACATCGAGAGAAGTGCACATGCTGAGACCGTCGTGGTGATCGACGACATCTTCCCGAACCACGAGATTCAGGCGAGACGAGAACGTCAGTCAAAGGCGTGGACCGGTGATGTGTGGAAGATCGTCCACATACTGCGCGAGCAACGGCCAGACTTGATGATCCTTCCAGTCGACACCCATCCGACAGGGAGTCTCGTTGTCGCGGGCCTCGACCCCGACAATGATCAACTCTGGAAGGTCTTCGATCTACTCATGTCCTTCGAGACTGCTGAATACTCCCCACCACAACGAATCTTCGATCGGGACGGGGCCATCGACCCAAGGGACCGATTCTGGAAGGTCGTGTTCCAGCAACTATCAATGATCCGAACCCAACACCGCGCCGAACCGTCTCGGACGAAGTTGCGTCATATCGTCGAGGGCTCGTTTCCGAGAACTCTCGTTCCCTTCGAGTGATGGCATGACGCTCCAACTCTCCCTCGTAGTCGTTCATTACGACATTCCACGCGAGCTCCCCCGAACTCTCCGATCACTGTCGACACCTTTCCAGACCGGAATAGACCCCGACGACTACGAGATCCTTGTCGTCGACAACGGATCGACAATCCCTCCCGACCCCGACTCGTTCCGCTCACTGGAAGCGAGCATCGAGTTGATCAGAGTTCCTGATCCGAATCCGAGCCCCGCACACGCAGTGAACGTCGGCCTGAACTCCGCGATGGGAAAATACATCGGTGTCTTTGTCGACGGCGCACGAATGGCCTCGCCACGACTCCTCAGTTCGGCCCTCGAAGCACTCCAGACTTCGGAACGCGCCGTGGTCGGTACCCGTGGAAGATACCTCGGGCCCGGAATGCAGCGTCAGACCATGCTCGATGGGTACGACCAGTCGACGGAGGATGCCCTGCTCGAATCTCTCGACTGGGAACGAAACGGGTATCGACTCTTCGATATTTCAGTGTTCGACGAGTCGTCAGGACCTTCGTGGTTCCACCCAGTCGCCGAGTCGAACAGTCTCTTCATGGCTCGAGACCTCTGGCGTGAACTTGGCGGCTACTGCGAGGAATTCACGTCTCCAGGCGGCGGATTCGTCAATCTCGACTCCTGGAAAAGAGCCTGCGAACTTCCCCGGGTGATGCCAATACTCCTCGCTGGGGAGGCGACTTTTCACCAAATTCACGGTGGAGTCGCCACCAATCGGCCGAAGGTGGCGACCGAACCTATGCGAGACGAATACCGGAGAATCAGAGGCATCGACTATTCGGCTCCCCGCCTCGACATTCGAACATGGGGAGACTTCCGCTCTCGACCACCCTTGGAAGAACTCGGGATCATGAATCGCGAGCGGCGGGCAATGGCTAGGAAGTACGCGTATCTCGGTCCAAAGGAACTTCCCCCCGTGGCCGCCGACCTTTCCCTCAGGCGCAGGAGATTGGTGGTCTCGGTCCGTCGCTACAGATTCTTGGCTTTGGCTCCACTGAGAAAGTTTCGCCGGTCGATCCTTCTCCGACGGCGCGAACGCAACGGGCCATGAAAAAATCGACGTGGAGAGCGCGGCGCATTCGAAAAAAGGCGCTGAAGCTCGTGAGAAATCGGACTGTGAGGCGTCTCCGATCTCGCTCGGGTCCGAGTCGCCTCTCTCCGCCCTGGCTCGTCCTGCTCCTCGATCGCCGTCGGCGACGAAGGATTTCTGCACCAGTCGACCCTGCGACCACGGTTGTGACGTGCCGTCTGGGTGAACACGAACCTGCCTCTCTTCATGAGCGAGCCGAGGGAGCGCAGCACGTGTGCTTCACCGATCGTCCCGAGGGACTTCCTTCACACTGGCTCGCCCGACCGATCGAATTCTGGGACTCGACCGATCGAAGAACCATCGATTGGATAGGCGCCAACCTGGACAAGCTTTTTCCCGGTCAGCAGAACGTGACGTGGTTCGACCCGTCGTCTCCGGAGTCGACGTCGACGGGTTCTCGCAGATGGTTCGGTGACCACTCACTCCTCGACTCGAGAGCGTCGTCGAATGCGAAGACCTCTCCCAGCGAGGACGGTGTGCCCCCGACCACCGTGATAGTTCCGGTGCACAACGCCCCAGAATCGGTTCGTCGCTGTCTGGGTTCTGTCCTCGCAACACTCAGGGCACAGGACCGACTTGTCATAGTCGACGACGGTTCGGACGAACTCACCGCAGAACTCTGTAGATCCTTCGCTGATTCGCAGTCCGCAGTTCTCCTTCGCCACGAGCACGCTCTTGGCTTCTCGGCAGCTGTCAACGCCGGTGTACTCAGCGATTCGAATCCTTACGTCGTCGTGCTCAACAGCGATACCGAAGTTCCCAAGGGGTGGATCCCGACACTTATTTCACACCTGACCCGTCATCCTGAAGCAGCTGCAGTCGGCCCGATCTCCGGTGCCGCTCGCTTTCAATCGGTGCCCTATCTCACAGACAACGACGAGGGTCGCAACGCCTTGCCAGTGGGGGTCGACCTCGAGTGGTTGAATCTCTTCGTTCGACTCTGGTCGTCCGGGATCGCGCCGGTTCGAGTCCCACTGTTGAACGGCTTCTGTCTCGGTATTCGACGTACGGTTGTCGACGAGATCGGAGGTTTCGACGCACAGGCTTTCCCTCGGGGATACGGCGAGGAAAACGATTGGTGCATTCGCGCACGATCCGCTGGGCATGACCTTCTGGTCGCGACCGACGTGTACGTGGCTCATTCCAAGGGACAAAGTTTCCAAGAACAAGAAGCAACGATTCTCAAGCGTGCTGGCACACGAATCTTGATCGAGCGCTACGGGGAAGAAGTTCTCAACCACATGCTCACCGCCATGAGATACCCGGCCGCACTCGTCGGTTTACGGGCTGACTTGCAAGCCCTCTGGTCGACGCTGGAGCGATGATTCTTCCGAACGGATAGCGTTCACCTCCGGTTCTAACGGGCCAGGGGGACGACAGATGCAGCACCGATTCGACGTCGTAACGGTCACCGACTGCCGGCTTCCTGGTGGAACCGCTACCTCGACCGCCGAGGAAATCAGCGCCCAGGCTCGTGCTGGCCTGAGGTCCGGGCTCGTACACGTCGACACTCCCCTCGTCGGACGCACCCGGCCCATCAACCCTCGCCTTCGTCGGCGAATCGAATCGGGAGAGGCTTCAATCGCTCTGCCCACCGACCACATTTCTTCGGATTTGGTCGTCATCCGACATCCCCTCGTCGCGGCTTCCGTGAGTTCGACGGCCACCCCTCACATCACGACCGACCGATGCATCGTCGTGATCAATCAGGCTCCGACCGTCGACGGTAGCCCGGTCTACGACCTCGGATCCGCCCGACAGTCAGTGGAGAAGTGGCTGGGCATCACCCCTGAGTTCGTTCCGATCGGACCTCTCGTCCGCCAGTCTCTGATCGAGATGAACGTCGGAGTCGAACTACTCGATCTCGACTGGGTCAATGTCATCGATGTGGATGAATGGCGATCCGAACGAGTGCGGGGAGTCCGACGGCCCGTCGTCGTCGGACGTCACAGCAGAGACCACTATCTTAAATTTCCTTCTTCGCGTACCGCTGTGCTGGCTGCCTATCCCAATTCACCTGACCTCCAGATTCGGATACTCGGAGGACGCCGACATCTTGGCCGACTCGTCGGAGCACAGCTGCCTCGGAACTGGCAGGTTCTCGACTTCGATGCAATGCCTCCCAAGCGATTTCTTCAAGAACTCGATGTCTACGCGTACTTTCACCATCCAGACCTTGTCGAGGCATTCGGTCGCAACATGCTCGAAGCGTTGGCGGTCGGGCTGCCGGTCATCACTCATCCGCACTTCACTCGACTGTTCGGAGACGCAGTCGTAGCCGCCGAACCGCGCGATGCGGCCCGAGTGCTTAGAGAGCTCGTGGATGACCGACCGCGATTCACAGAACAGTCGGCTCGGGGAATCGAGATAGCGGTCGAGAAGTTCGGGTTCCGAGCTCACCACGAACGGCTCGAAGCACTGACAGGTCGTTCGATCCGCGCTCGTGTCGCACCGATCACGACGCCAGCGCCACTCTCGTCGACGAAATCTGCTCTGTACATCGGCCCGAACGGAGCCGGACTCGGTCATCTCACGCGACTGATGGCGATCGCCCGACGATCCGGGACTCATTGGAGAACCACCGTGCTCACGTTTTCGGCGGCCGCAAAGACCGTCCAAGAGCAGGGCTTCGACGTGCGTTACTTCCCGTCGAGGTCGACAACAGGTTCGAGTTCGGTGAGTTGGCACTCAGCGCTCGCCGAAAGGCTCGAACACCTGTTGAAAGAGATTCGCCCCGACGTCGTCGTGATCGACAGCACCGAACCGTATCGAGGGCTTCTCGTATGTCTGCAGAATCACCCCGAGGTTCCGGTCGTCTGGGTGAGGCGGGGGATGTGGAAGCCGGAGGTTACGAATCCCGTTCACGAAGCCGGAGAGAGCTTCTTCGATCTGATCATCGAGCCGGGGGATCTCGCAAGAGCGGACGATGCCGGCGAGACCATGAAATCCGATCGAAGCACCCTGGTGGGGCCGATCACTCTCCTGGATCCAGAGGAGATCGCCACTCGAGCCGAGGCGCGTCAATTCCTCGGAATCGCCGACCATGAATTCGCCGTTCTTATCAACTTGGGAGCCGGCAATATCAACGACCTGAGCGAAACGTTAAGCGGGGCGATCGCTGGGCTGAGCGGACTTGCCAACACACGAGTCTTCGCCGTCGCCGGGCCGATATCAGAGCGACAGGTCCCGAGCGATTCACGGGTGGAGGTCCTTCGGTACTTTCCCCTCGGACGAATCCTAAGGGCTTTCGAATTGGTGATCGGAGCCGCGGGCTACAACACCTTCCACGAAGTCATGGTCGCCGGGGTGCCGTCCGTGCTGGTCCCGAACAACGCCACGATCACTGACGATCAGCGTCGTCGCGCCGCTTGGGCCGTGGCGAGGGGGCTCTGCCTGATACCTGACGACGACAGTTTCTCGGCCATCGAAATTACTGTCAAAAATGCCACCGAACCTGAGTCCCTACGAACGATGTCACAACGGCTCGAGAACGTCTCGTTTTCCAATGGTGCAGGCGAATCGTTCGAACTCATCGAATCACTTCTCGACGGATTCGATCCGCATGACACCGATCGGCCGATCAGGCGACAGAGGGCTTTCCTTGCAGTCGAGAAATCTGTCGAACGACGAGCCGCCAACAAGCGACGTCGCACTGCCGAGCGGTCGGCACGTCGTCAGCGAAACTCGATGAAGGGTGTCTTGAGGAGCACGTCGATTCGACTCATGAGACGGGTCAAGCGCCGATCGCTCGAGGTTCTCGGCTACCAGAGAACGTTGGCGATCTACACGCTGATGCCTGACCGACTCCAGGAACTCTTCGAACGAGTCACAAATTCCACGCCTGGACGCACCGGGGCCGATCCAACCCTGTTGCGCATCCCGCCAGGGCGTCTTCTAGCGGCGTCGGACGAACCACGCCTCACGTCGATTGGTTTCGTCCTCGACCCGAAGGTCGGCAACGATGTCGCGGCGCAGGCGACCGCCCTCCTCCAGACGACCATGAGAAACTTCAAGCCACTCTTCGTCACCACGTCCCTCGAGTCGACTGGATTCAGGAAGTTCGGATTCGCTTGGGAACACTTTCCCGCTTCGTCCGCGACCGAAACATTCTCCGCGAATGAGCCGAACGTACGCTTGGACGAGGTTCTTCGGTGGTATCGACCAGACCTAGTCGTTGAAGTCGACGACATCGCAATGCTCGAGGATCCGACCTCAGCCTTGAGGACCTGGCTTCGGACGCGTCCTCACGCCTGAAGTCCGGTCAGGTTCCGGTCGGTCGATTCTCTTCCCGCCACGAACGATACCTACGAACCTGGTCGGCGGCCATCCGATCGTCGGCATCGCTCTCGACGAATTCGACGTAACGGTCGACGACCCATTGCGAATGGCCGTTTGCAACCAGCCTCCCGTCGTGCAACCACATCGCCCGATTGCACAAATTGGTGATTTCGTTGAGATTGTGCGACACGAAGAAAACCGTGCCGGACCGATCGAGAACTTCACCCAAACGATGCAGGCTCTTCGCTTTGAACCCCGTGTCTCCGACCGACAAGGCCTCATCGATCATGAGAATCTCCGGGGGTCTGATCGTTGCTACACCGAACTGCAGTCTTGATTTCTCTCCCGACGAAAGATTTCCCATCGGAAGGTCGAGTTTCGAGCCAAGTTCGCAGAATTCAGCGACTTCGTCTACGAGATCGGAGACTTCTTCATGTCGAAATCCGAGTGCCAGGCAACCCAGCATGATGTTTTCCCAACCGCTCATACTGGGTTTCATCGCTGACCCCACAGCCAGTAAGCGAGGTCGACCTGCTACCTGAAGAGTTCCTCTGCGCAACGGCACGAAACCCCCGATTGCCTTGAGAAGCGTGGACTTTCCAGAGCCATTCGTGCCGATCACACCGATCAATTCGCCGGCGAATGCATCGAATGAGACTCCGTGTAATACCTGGTTCTCGATACGCATCGTGCGTCCGCTTCCGAAGCGACCCGATCTTTCGGTTCGGGTGGTGCGGTAAGTGATATCGAGGTCACGTACCCGGACGGTCAGTCGACCTCGGCCGGGAGTGCCCAACTGAAGGCGTGACAAATTTTCAGACTGCATATCGATCGTCACCACTTCTGAAGACGAAATAGCCGAGCACGGGCAGAAGGGCCGCCCATGAAATTGCGCTCGCCAATGTGACCGAATCGATCGAGTCTCCAAGGAGGACGGTACGCGTCAGGGCTGTGATCGCGTAGAACGGATTGACTTCGAACAACCATCTAATCGATCGTCCTTCGATTCGATCCTCGATTGGGAAGATCACACCTGACGCGTAGAAGAGGAGCCGGAACACGAATGGGACCATGTTTCGTGCGTCCGGGTTAGCTGAGGTGAGCCGAGCCAAAATCATCGACCCGCCGATGGCGAACATGGACTGAAGAAGTATGACCAGTGGATAGATCAGCCACATGGCCGAATGACTCCCCCCGGCAACGATCAAGAAAACGAGGAGAATTCCGATTGAAAAGAAGTTAGAGACGACGACTGTGACCGACTGTTGGAGCACCGCGACAAGCGGCGGAAAACTGAACGATTGCAGCAGGCCTTTGGAGGACGCGACGGCCGATTGCCCACTCAGCACGAATCTCTGCATGAACTGATAGGTGAAGACGCTGACAACGAGGAACTCCAGATAATCGGTTCCACCGGCAGCTGGAAAGACGACTCCTCGAATGATCCACCAAACAAGAACGAGAAGTGCCGGGTTGAGCACCTCCCAGCCGATGCCGAGCAGTGTCTCCCGATACTTTGCTCGAAGCACGGTGATCGGATACCGAACCAAGAAATCCGGATTGGCGAATGTCCGTCCGAGATACAGCCCGTGAGACAGCTGCCCACTCAGATCGAGGGGCTTCGAATCGAAATCTTCTTCGTCGAACGTCGCAGGCCAACTCCCCTGTTGGCCGGGGTTCGGTTCACTCGTGAGCATGCGCTGGCAAATGCTAACGGGAGCCTGGGTAGGAGGTTCTGATGTGCTTCTCTGATTCGCAGCTCGGGGTCGTCCGGCGATAGACACCAGGTTCACGGCACAGAAGGGATTCCCATGACGACGTCCGATCCGAAAAAGGTGATCCAGGCCTCCCGACTGGTGAAGGCCACCCCGCAGCAGATCTTCGACCTGCTCGCCGATCCTCGCAAGCATTCTCTCATCGACGGTTC
>Ga0129333_10006611_pt1 | contig 10959 bp, 18 predicted proteins | sample CPB6_08_DNA_FD_94474 | JGI IMG/M metagenome (GOLD analysis project Ga0129333, IMG submission 94474) | Freshwater to marine salinity gradient microbial communities from Chesapeake Bay, USA - CPBay_Sum_0.6_0.8_DNA | ecosystem: Environmental > Aquatic > Marine > Coastal | place: USA: Chesapeake...
CAAGCAAAACTAGCAATGGCAATGCGCTGATATTTGGAGGGGACTTGATCCCCTCTTTTTTTTATGCTAAAATAAGTTGAAAGAATTATATCCTATGGACAAAGACAAACTGAAACTGATTGTTCGAAATATGGAACTTCTTGTTGATTCTTTGAAAGCAGAAATTTATTCTGATGTTTCTGCTTATACTCCTATGAAACCGATGGGAAAAAAACCAATTTTAGATTACGACGAAATTTTTGAGGGTGATGATGGGTATGCCGACTGACAGAGCAAGAAAAATGATGAAATTGCTCCGTAGATTAATCAAACAGGAGCATTTGTATAGTTCTGAGCAGTTGATTGAAATGAAATCACAACTTAGAATTTTGGAAAAAGAACTCGCACAAATTGAAGTACAGACATCAAAAGGATTTGGAAAATGACAGTAAAACTTATCAGCGTGACTCCCGATGCAGAAAAAACAATGGCATTTATTGCACGAGTTTCTAATCCTGCGAATCAAGACAACGAAAACTATTCCAAGTTGCTTGCTTATTGTATTAAGCATAATCATTGGTCTGTGTTTGAGCAGTCTTCTATGACCCTTGAGATTGAAACGAATCGTGGCATTGCAGCTCAAATTTTGCGACACAGGAGTTTCACATTTCAGGAATTTTCGCAGCGTTATGCTGACACAAATTTGATTTCTGAGGAGATTCCTCTACCAGAACTTCGTAGGCAAGATACAAAGAACCGTCAGAACTCCACAGATGACCTTCCAGTGGATCTTAAGATTGAATTGTATGCGAAGATCCAAGATCACTTTGATGCCGCTCAGGATCTCTACAAAGAACTCCTGGAGGCAGATGTGGCAAAAGAGTGTGCTAGATTTGTATTGCCCCTGGCAGTTCCTACAAAAATCTATATGACTGGCTCTTGCAGGTCGTGGATTCATTATATCAATCTGCGTTCTGCTCATGGAACTCAGAAAGAACACATGATAATTGCAGAGGAATGTAAGAAGGTATTTACCGAACAGTTTCCATCAGTCTCGCAAGCCCTTGAGTGGGTCTAAATAACGATACACATTATTAAAACTTATGGCAATATATCCAATTATTCACAAAGAAACTGGTGAAACAAAAGTGATTGAAATGAGTGTCCATGACATCACACAGTGGTACACGGATAATCCCGAATGGCAAAGGGATTGGTCACAAGGATGTGCTACACCAGGAGAGGTTGGTGAGTGGAAAGATAAACTCATCAGTCGTAATCCTGGATGGAACGATGTCCTTTCTAAAGCAAGCAAGGCTCCTGGTTCAAGAGTAAAGAAAATCTAAATTACTAATATGGCAAGAAGAAAAAGAACGACGAATGATCAACCAATCGGTGTTGGTCTTACAACCCGTCAGATGAAAAGAAAGAAGGCACTTGGAAGTGAATATCTATTAGATATTGACCCACTTACAGACAATCAAAGAAAACTTTTTGATGCATATGCCGAAGGAAAGCATCTTGTCGCTTATGGATGTGCAGGAACTGGTAAGACTTTCATCACTCTTTATAATGCTCTTCGTGAAGTTCTGGATGAAAGAACTCCCTATGAGAAAATCTATCTGGTTCGTTCTTTAGTTGCCACAAGGGAGATTGGTTTCCTTCCTGGTTCCTATGAGGATAAGTCGGACATCTACCAGATTCCTTATAAGAATATGGTTAAGTATATGTTTCAGATGCCTTCCGATGCTGAGTTTGAGATGCTCTATGGCAATCTTAAGTCACAAGAAACAATTAAGTTTTGGAGCACCTCATTCTTAAGAGGAACTACGCTTGATAATTCAATTGTGATTGTAGATGAATTCCAAAACTGTACAGCACATGAACTGGATTCAATCATTACTCGTGTTGGTGAGAACTCTAAGATTATGTTTTGTGGAGATGCTACTCAGTCCGATCTACAAAAGACTAATGACCGTAATGGAATTGTTGATTTTATGAGCATCTTGCGTAAAATGCCATCTATTGATATAGTAGAATTTGGTGTCGATGATATTGTCCGTTCTGGACTTGTCAAGGAATATATTATTGCAAAACTAGAAGCAGGTTTTTAATGTTCAATCATGTTGATTTGATTCTTCCGAAACTTGAACGGGAGACTATAGATGGTATTCGATATTATAAAGTTCCTGATGAAGATGAGATTCTAAGACTCTTTTCTATTACATCAGTTACAAGTCATTTCAACAAAGACATCTTTGTAAAATGGCGTAAGAAAGTTGGAGATGAAGAAGCAGACCGTATCACAAAACTTGCAACAAGTCGTGGTACGGATATGCATACTCTTACAGAGTATTTTCTGAAAAATCAAGATCTTCCTACGGATATTCTTCCAATCTCAGAGTTTCTGTTCAACATTTCTAAGTCAACTCTTAAGAATATAAATAATATTCACGCTCTTGAAGGTTCCCTATATAGTAAGCAATTAGGTATTGCGGGAACCGTCGATTGTATTGCAGAATACAATGGTGAATTAGCAATTATCGACTTTAAGACTTCGAAGAAACCAAAACCACGCGAGTGGATTGAACACTATTTTGTTCAATGTATGGCATATGGTTGTATGTTATACGAAATTACTGGTATAATGGTAAAGAAATTAGTCATTATTATGGCTTGTGAAAATGGAGAATGTGTTGTTTATGAAGAATATGACAAAGGAAAGTACATCAAATTGCTCTCCGAATATATTAGAACATTTGTTAGAGATAAATTGGAACTCTATGGAACCAAGTAAAGAACTAGAACAAGCAATAGAGGACAAGTTTCTAACTCCTTCCAAGTTTGCACTGGAAGTAGAGAAGATTGTTGCAGAAGAAAAGTGCAATTATATTGATGCAATTGTTCATTATTGTGAGGTGAATAATATTGAAGTGGATTCAATTACTAAATTGATTTCTAAACCACTTAAAGAAAGATTGAAGTATGATGCCATCAATCTTAATTTTATGAAAAAAACTTCGAGAGCAAAACTTCCCCTATGAGTCCTTTTGAGACATATCAACATTATCTTTCACTCAAAAGTCATTTCACAAATCCAAAATATGATTTCTTTAAGTATGGTGGGAAGTCCAGAGCAACTCTAACTTCCTTCAACAAACGCAAAGACAAATATTTCTTTGAGAAATCTTCAAGGAAATATTCCGATAAGGAAATTGTAGATTTTCTTGTATCGAATTTTATTGCTACGGACAACCCACAAAACATATGGATTGGAGAAATTATAAATTCTGGAGAAAGAACATACACAGAGTGGATGAAACGACAGCAGAGTTTAACCTACTTGTTCAAAGAACAATCGGAAGAATTACTCTCGGAAATCAAATTAGAAGATGCTTTCAATTGTTCGAAAGGTCATCCACCAGTACTAAAAAAATTCCTAGGCGGGAAGATTGCCCCCGAAGTTTTAGTGATTTATGATATAATCTTCCAGTTCGGGAATGTGTTTGATAAAAAACTTATGGACCCAGTGTGGGAAACCGTAAGTTTAAAAATCAAGAAGTACAAACCATTTCTAAATATTGATAAGTTTCAGTACAAAAAACTTTTACGGGAAATTGTAAATGAGTAAATTCTTTGATTCTGAATTGATTCAGGAAGAACTAGAAGAAATTAATGAACTTCAAAAGTTCATTTATGGAAGTATTCTTACCTTTGGTTCAATGTCCCGTGAAAATAAACTGGAACATATTGAAAAAATGACTCAGTTGTTAGAAAAACAACGCATTATGTACACAAGGCTTTCTCTTTCTGATGATCCACAAGCGATTGAGATGAAAGAGAATCTTCGCAAATCAGTTGCTCTGATGGGTTTTCCACCAGATACTGATATGAATTTACTTTTTAATAGCATGAACAAAACTATCGAGTCTCTCAAGCAATTCATTGACAAGTGAGACCATTCTTGTTATAATATCCAAGTAAATCCAAAACATCCAATTTACACAACGAATCCAAATGTCTTTTTCTGATCTTAAAAAACAATCCAAACTTGGTTCCCTGACTGCTAAACTGGTCAAGGAAGTCGAAAAAATGAATAATACGGCATCATCGGGTGATGATCGCGTGTGGAAACTCGAATGCGATAAGAGTGGTAACGGTTATGCCGTCATTCGTTTTCTTCCTGCTCCTAACGGTGAAGATCTGCCGTTTGTGAAACTCTATTCTCATGCCTTCCAAGGTCCTGGCGGTTGGTATATTGAGAACTCCCTGACCACTCTCAATCAAAAGGATCCTGTGTCGGAACTAAACTCTGAACTCTGGAACAACGGCACCGATGCTGGAAAAGAAATTGCTCGTAAGCAGAAGCGCAAATTGACTTATGTGAGCAACATTTATGTGGTCAAAGATCCTGCAAATCCTGCTAATGAAGGTAAAGTATTCCTTTATAAGTTTGGTAAGAAAATCTTTGATAAGATTACTGCTGCAATGCAACCAGAATTTGAGGATGAGACTCCCATTGATCCGTTTGACTTTTGGCAGGGTGCTAATTTCAAATTGAAGGCAAAAAACGTTGCTGGTTATCGCAATTATGATTCCAGTGAGTTTGCCGCACAAGGTTCTCTGCTGGATGATGATGATGCAATGGAAGCAATCTGGAAGAAGCAATATTCTCTTGCCGAACTCGTTGCTGCTGACCAGTTCAAGTCTTATGATGAACTGAAGAAGCGTCTTGATTATGTTCTTGGTAACAAAGGTGCTCGTCGCCAAGATCCTGAAGTTGCTGATGAAGAAGAGACTTCTCGTGGTCCAGTTCGTGACCTTGATGAAGATCTTCGCACCGAACTTAGGAATCTGACTCCTACTAAGTCTTCTTCTTTTGATGAAGAAGATGAAGATGATACCTTGTCGTATTTTGCAAAACTTGCTGAGTGAAATCAGATTACACTATTGAACGTGTAAGTAAATCCGAAGCCGCAGAGTTACTTCTGCGGTTTCATTATCTTAAGGACTTTTCAAAGGGATTTAAGTCTGGGTATAATTACGGTCTTTATAAGAATAATGATTTTTGCCCATTGAATATTGGTGGTATTCAGGGAGTCTGTGTGTTCACTGGACTCCCTGTTCCAGAAATTGCCCAAGGTGCTTTTGGATTGGAACGTAATGAACAGCAAGGATTATTTGAACTTTCGCGCCTCTGCATCCACCCAGACACACAATCTGTGGAGCATAATATCACTTCTTGGTTTGTTTCAAGATCGATTAGACAGTTACGGAAGGATACTGAAGTTAAAGCAATCATCTCTTACGCTGATAGTGATTTCCATAATGGCACAATCTATCGCGCTTGTAATTTTAAATATTGCGGACTCACAGACCCAAAGAAGGATTTCTACTTTGCAGATGGAACTAAACACTCTAGAGGCAAAATTAAAGGTGCTGCAGGAGAATGGAAAGACCGCTCCCGCAAGCACCGATATGTGATGGTGTTTGATAAGAGTCTAGAACTCTTATGGCATAGTGACCCTAGTATTCTCAGTACGAATTAAAGTTTTATCGATATATTGCGAAGATTTATCATAATACATAATCTTTCTCATATCATTTAGATATTGTTGAAGATAATTTGCTTTTAAAATATAAATGGTCCTTTTTTCATTATTTTTTCTAACCTCATACTCATAATTACTAATTCCAATAACTGGTGCAGGAGTAATATTTTGAGTTGGAATGTATGGATCTGGAATTGTGAAATTATAATCTACAACTTTACCCGCAGGAAGAATTAAACGACCCTGTGAGTCCTTAACTTCTTTAGTTTCATAATGATGTAAAGCATTTAATTGAGTTCCATAAATTTCTTCAGCATAATTATAAACATCTTTATCAGATAAAGGCCATTCATTTCTAATATTCACAATTCCGGCAGTTAAAATTACAACCCAATCTAAATCTGGTTTACCATAAAGTTCTTCTGCTACAGTATCGGGACGAGCACCATCTTGAATTTGATACTTATTAAAGAGAGTAAAAACATTTTGAAGATCATCACGAAGTTTAACTCTGCGAAATAAATTCTTTGCACGAACATAAGCATCCGAAGATATTCTATCAACAAAAGGTGATTGATATTCTAAATCTGGTAGTTCTCTGAAATATCCCATTAGTATCCAACTCCATCTGTTAAAGGAATTTTATTATAATCTTCAAAGTAAATTGGATTCAGTTCTTGGAATGAAAGTGTAAGTTTCATATGAACTGGAGTTGCATCTTCATAAGTTGCATAAACCCCAGATCCAGTATAATCTACTATCATGTTTACCAATGCACATGGTTTAAATGAATGAAGGAATGGGTGTTTTTTATTCCCCGATTTATAAGTTAATTGGAATATTTCTGGAGAACTAATAAAAAGACCAGCACCAGTTCCACTTGAGGTTTTAGCTGCCATTGATGCTTTGAAGGTTCTTATAATATTTTTAACTGCCGTTGCTTCTTTTTCTTCTCTTGGTGCAAGATTGAATGAAAAATTAAAAGATCTTAATTGAACTCCTTGAAATAAAAGTTCCATATTTGGGTTAAGAACCTGACCAGAAGTTCTTGCGAGAACTCCTTCTGCACTCACATTTCCACCAAGAGTTCCAACTGCTTTTGCTGACATATAACTAGTAACTAAATCTTGCCCATTTCCATTTGTAAGAGCGGATTTGAAAGCACCTGCCATTTGTGAAACTTTAGTTAATGGATTTTCTCCTTGCATTACACCTTGCGCTAAACCAACTCCCGCAGCTTCTAAAGGATTTATGGTATCTTCTCCCCATTTAACCATATTAGTATCAGAAATTCCCTGTGGCATGGGAAGCAAAATTTGATACAATGGATTTTTTAAACTTTGAGATTCTAATGCTTCTGTGGAAGTTCTTTGAAGTAGACTAGAACCTGATAAATCTACACCTGGAGGAACATAATCGACGACAAGAATCTCAAGATAATCATCTAATTTGTCTAATTTTTTTAATGGATATCTATAAGACCCTTTAAGTGCCATTTATCTTTTCTAACTATTTAGACTAGGTTGACAGTATTTTCCTATATGGAACATCATGAAGATAATCAAATTCTTCACCTTTTTGAACTCTATGAAAAACTCCAGTGACATTTTCCCAGAGATAATTTCTGTGATCCGGCCAATGAACATTAAATCCTTTAAAACCAGAAAGATTGACTGATTCGACCATTAATAATGGATGTTGATCATAAAAAATTCTTGGAGTGATTGCTGTATAAATGAAGGTATATATATTTCCTGGTCTTGGATATGGTTCAGTATCATCAAATATTCTTTGAATAATTGCCATAAGTTCATCTGGACTATCAGTTGCTTGAGAAATTGCTTCATCTAGCATTTGAACTCTACTTAACTTTTTAGTAGGTACTTCTATTCTTTGTAAGTCTTCTAAAGTTTCTTCTTGTTGTATCGCACTTTTTTGTTGCTCAGAAAGTTTTTCTCTTTGACTTGTAAGAAGAGATTTAATTTTTCCTTTTGGAATTTTACTTACTTTTCTTGCCATCAATTAATACCTAATTCGTTTTCGGTAAGAACTTTAAATTCCAATCCACGATCCGCACAAAATTCTCTAGCAGCTTTCCATTTTGCTTGATTCTTTGCGTATTCTACAACTTCAAAAATATATCCTTTTGTTTTTCTTTTTTGTGGTGTTGGTTCTATTGTTTGTTTTTTTGGTTTAATCTCAATAATATATTTTTTAACTTGCCCATTACTTTCTTTTACTTTGATATAAAAATCTGGATAATATCTATGAATCTTATTATCTACAGGAGATCTATATGGTAATGCAATTTCTTCACTTCCCCATTCTAAAATATTTTCATTAAGGTCACAATATTTCATGAAACGACGCTCCCACAAAGACCTATAAATGATATTACTATAATCTCCTCGGTATTTCTGTGGGTTGGTTGGTTGATATTTTCCTTTATACGACATCTAAATATAGTATAAGACCTTAAGAGTATTTAGAGTGTCTACTGCCCGCCCTCGCAAGATATCACAAATTAAACCAATTTTCGGTAATCTTGCACAAACTTCTCATTATCATGTTTCTTTTGGAGCATTATCACGCCCTCTTCAAAATCACTTAAGTTTAAGAGGTGTTGATTGGGCATTTGTTGCCGAAAATGCGGGATTATTGTGCTCTTCTGCATCATTACCAGGTAGTAGTATAGGAACGTCAGATATTGTTGGTGATGTTAGTGGAGTGGCTGAAAAAATGGCCAATAGCAGAGTATTTACTGCATTAGATCTAACATTTTATGTCGATAAAGAATATAAAATGATTAAATTTTTAGAGCATTGGATAGAATTTATTGCTAGTGGATCTGGAGCAAATTTAATAGATGAGGGATATTTTTTCAGAATGAAATATCCAAAGGATTATAAATCAGATACTGTTAAAATTTTAAAATTTGATAGAGATTATAATAATGAAATTGAGTATAACTTTTTTAAATTATTTCCAACCACAATGTATTCTCCGACAGTTGCATATAATGAGACTCAAATATTAACTGTAACTGCATCATTTAATTATGAAAGATATGTTTGTGGATCTACTAGAAGTATAGATATTTCTTATTTAAGAAGTAATAATTTAATACCTCAAAATGTAACTGCATCAACATCATCATCAACATCTACACCCAAAAATAATTCTAATAGACTTGCAACTGGAAGAGAAGAAATGATTTGGAGAAATCTTAATCAAGGTACTGGAAGATTGGATGATCCAAGACCAAGAGGAATTGGTGGGCCTATTAATCCTAGTCCAGATGCAAAAGCAGTTTCTAATAGTTCTAGTCCAAATAATTCTAGTTGGTTTAGAACACTATAAATAACAGCATCTGAATTCTATAGGACATTATGCCTTTACCAAAGATTGCGACTCCAATTTATGAGTTGGAAATTCCATCATTAAAAAAGAAAATTAGATATCGTCCATTTTTAGTTAAAGAAGAAAAGATCCTCATTATTGCAATGGAGAGTGAGGATAGTAAGCAAATTGCAAATGCAGTCAAGACTGTAATTTCTAACTGTATTTTGAGTAAAGGAATTAAGATTGATGATCTTTCAACATTTGATATTGAATATTTGTTCTTAAATATTCGTGGTAAATCTGTTGGTGAGACTGTTGATGTATTAATTACGTGTCCAGATGATGGAGTAACAAAAGTTCCTGTCAGTATCAATTTAGATGAGATTTTAGTACAGGAGCAAGAAGGACATACTAGAGATATTAAATTAGATGATACTTTAACCATGAGAATGAAGTATCCTTCCATGGCAGAATTTATTAAAAATAATTTTAATAGTGGAGAAGGAATTGGTGTTAATGAATCCTTCGATCTAATTTGTTCATGTATTGATCAGGTATATTCTGAAGAAGAGTCATGGATTGGAAGCGAATGTTCAAAGAAAGAACTTTCGGAATTTGTTGAACAATTGAGTTCAAAGCAATTCAAAGAAATTGAGAAGTTTTTTGAAACAATGCCAAAACTTTCTCATAATATTAAAATTAAAAATCCAAATACTGATGTTGAAAGTGAAGTTGTACTGGAGGGACTTCCTGCTTTTTTCGTGTAAGTATGGCGCATAATGATCTTGCGTCATACTTCCGAACTAATTTTTCCTTGATGCAACACCATAAATATTCATTAACAGAGCTTGAAAATATGATTCCTTGGGAAAAGGAAATTTACATTACACTTTTACAACAATATATTGAAGAAGAAAATCTTAAAAATCAACAATCCTAATGGCAGTTCTACCATCGCCACTTTCCAATTCCATTCAGGGTATTAATGAAAGTACCGTATCGGGAAGTGTTTTTGGTGGTAATAGGCAGGATCCCGAAACAAAATCTACACTTCAATCACTTTCATCTTCAGTAGTATCACTACAAAATCAAGTTAATCAATTAAATAATAATAATATCACCAATGTTAAAGTTTTTTCAAATTTTCAACAGTCTTTTTCCACTCAAATTGATAGCGTAAGACTTCAATTAAATAAAGTTAATGAAACTCTAGAATCAGTTGCAACAATAACTGCAAGTGAAAGTGCTCTTGAAAAGCAAAAAGATCTTTATGAGCAAGAAAAAGAAAAAAGATTGGCAGAAGCAGGAGCAAGAGGAGGAAAAGAAAATCTTCTAGAAACTAAAATTCAAAGTGCTTTATCGGAACCAGTAAATCGTATTGGAAATAAAGTTTCATTTGGATTCCAAAATTTAATGTCGTTTATAATGACATTACTTGGAGGATGGTTAACTCTTGAAGGAATCAAGGCGATCAAAGCTTATCAAGATGGTGATAAGAAACAACTAGATGATATTAAAAATTCAGTAATTAAAACTCTTGCAATTGCTGGTGGTATATTTGGTGTTATTAATTTTGGTATAGGTAGAGTTATTGGAACTATTACTGGACTTGTAGCAAAAATTGGAAAATTTATAGTTGGTGGATTAATAATCAAACCATTCCAGACAGTTGCGACTGGATTGAGGAATGTTCTACCTGGAAGAACTGTTGCACCGCCCAAACCTCCAGGACCTAAAGGACCTGTTAAAGGTCCAAATTTTCTTGGAGGAGCACTCAATTTATATACAGCATTAAGAAATTATGGTAATGGTGAAATTACTGATACTGTTATGCAGGGAGTGCTTGGAGCATTATTACTTACTCCTGCCGGAAGATTGGTGAGTGCTGTTAGAACTCTTCTTGGTGTTGCAGTTACTGCAGATGAAATTGCAGAAGTTTTTGGTTCTAATATATTTGGGGAAAATCCAGATACTTTAAAGAAAGCAAAGCAAGTAAAGGAACTAGCAGAAAAAGAGGCACAAGATAACAAAAAAAATAAACTTACAGCATCTCCACTTAAAAAACCAGAAGCACCAAAACCAGAAG
>Ga0129333_10006612_pt1 | contig 10959 bp, 10 predicted proteins | sample CPB6_08_DNA_FD_94474 | JGI IMG/M metagenome (GOLD analysis project Ga0129333, IMG submission 94474) | Freshwater to marine salinity gradient microbial communities from Chesapeake Bay, USA - CPBay_Sum_0.6_0.8_DNA | ecosystem: Environmental > Aquatic > Marine > Coastal | place: USA: Chesapeake...
TCTTTTTCGATCTCATCTAACAGATCGAAAGGATTTTTCCCGTCCCGGTCCATTTTGTTGATAAAAACAATCACGGGCGTATCGCGCATCCTGCAGACCTCCATCAGTTTTCTTGTCTGTTCCTCTACTCCTTTCACCCCGTCCACAACCAGAATAACACTGTCTACGGCTGTGAGCGTTCGATAGGTATCTTCTGCAAAGTCTTTGTGACCAGGAGTATCCAAGAGATTAATAAGGGTATTCTTGTATTCAAATGACATCACCGAGGTGGCTACACTGATGCCCCGTTGACGCTCGATTTCCATAAAATCGCTGGTCGCATGCTTTTTGATCTTATTGCTTTTTACCGCACCTGCGGTCTGAATAGCGCCGCCGAAAAGCAGGAACTTCTCCGTCAATGTCGTTTTACCGGCATCCGGGTGGGATATGATCGCAAAGGTTCTCCTTCGGCTAATTTCGCTGTCGTACTTCATTTGAAAGGGTGCAAAGATAAGATATAGCCGACTTAGTGAATCCGCTTGTCACTTCAATTAATCCATTCACCCCTTTTTAGCGTGAAAGTCACCCGCAATAAAGTAGATTTGCACCATGAAAAGGACCTTCGAAATTTTGTTCACCACCTTGAAGCTGGCTTTACAAGAGCTGGCCAAGAACAAGCTGAGGACGTTCCTTTCCCTTTTCGGGGTAACCATTGGTATTTTTTGCATCATCGGCGTACTTTCAACAGTGAGCAGTTTGGAAAGAAACATCCAGGACGGCATCAAATCACTAGGATCCAATACCATTTATGTCGATAAATGGGATTATTCAGGAGGTGCAGATTACCCCTGGTGGAAATACCTCAATCGCCCAAGTCCCCAACTCATTGAAACGCGACTGATCAAAGACAAGGTAAGTGCCGACATCAACATCGTATTCAATTTTTCAACACAATCCTTCATTCAATTTGAGAACGATAAACTCGACGGGATCAATTACCATGGTGTAACAGAGGAGTTTGACCAGATACAACCCATCGAAATACAATACGGTCGGTACCTCAACCCATTGGAGTTTGATCAGGGAACTGCCAGTATTGTTATTGGATATGAAAATGCTGAAAAACTTTTTGGAAATCCTGAAAGAGCAGTTGGAAAAGAAGTCGACTTGCGCAATAAAAAAGCAATCATTGTTGGTGTAATGAAAAAACAAGGAAAGAGCTTTATTGAAGGTTGGCAATTCGACCAAAGTATTGTGCTTTCCTATAGGTTCATGCGGCAAATGCTGTTCAATGAGCGATTCAATAATCCGAAGATCATAGTAAAGGGACCAGAAAATATGAGTACGGAAGCCCTTAAAGATGAATTGAAGGGCGCCATGCGTTCAATTCGCCGCTTAGGACCCACAGAAGAAGATGATTTTGCACTCAATGCCATTAGTGATTTCAGTAAAGCAGTAACTTCTCTTTTTGCCAGTGTGAACCTGGGCGGCTGGCTCATCGGTTTGTTGAGTTTGATCGTAGGTGCTTTTGGAATCGCCAATATCATGTTCGTAACCGTTCGCGAGCGCACTCCAATTATTGGTCTGAAAAAAGCAATTGGTGCAAAACGAAGGACCATTTTGATGGAATTTCTTTTGGAAAGTGCCATGATCTGCATCATTGGAGGATTGATTGGCGTAGTACTTGTGGTTATTCTTTCAGCCGTGCTGACCTCCATATTTAGTTTCAATGTTTACGTTTCGTTCAATATACTCGCATTGGCGATTGGCATTTGCGTAGGCATAGGAATAATGGCAGGTATCATCCCTGCAATGATTGCAGCGCGGATGGACCCGGTTGTTGCCATTCGATCGAAGTAAACCAGTGTGAAATCTTCTGTATATATACTGGGCATTGAATCATCCTGCGATGAGACATCTGCAGCGGTTTGTTGCGATGGAAAAATTCTTTCCAACATCATCGCTTCCCAAGAAATCCATCAACAATATGGCGGTGTAGTCCCGGAATTAGCCAGTCGCGCTCACCTTCAGAAAATAGTTCAAGTTGTAGATGCTGCATTAAAAAAAGCAGGTATCCAAAAAAGTCAACTTAGCGCCGTTTCCTTTACACAGTCACCTGGATTGATTGGCGCATTGTTGGTTGGAAGTGGTTTTGCCAAATCCCTCGCCCTTTCACTGAACCTGCCATTGATTGAAGTGCATCACATGCAAGCGCATGTACTATCCAATTTGATCGAAGAACCTGCTCCTCGGTTTCCCTTTCTTTGCCTCACGGTTAGCGGGGGTCACACTCAGATCGTAAGATGCACATCCCCCTTATCCATGGAAGTACTGGGTGAGACTGTCGACGATGCAGCTGGAGAAGCCTATGATAAAACCGCAAAAATGCTGGGACTACCTTACCCTGGTGGACCGCTAATTGATGCCTATGCAGAACAAGGAGATCCCAAACGTTTTCACTTTCCTGAACCCCAAATGCCGGGACTCAGTTTCAGCTTCAGTGGGGTAAAAACATCGATGCTCTACTTTCTTCAAAAACACAGGCAAGAAGATCCGGCATTTGTAGATACTCATTTGAACGACATCTGTGCGTCGTTTCAACATACGATGATCTCGATTCTGTTGCAAAAATTAAAAAAGGCGAGTATTGAGACTGGAATTCGTGAAATCTGTATTGCAGGGGGAGTTGCTGCAAATAAGGGATTACGTAAGGAGTTATCAGCAATGGCAAAGCGGTTTCAGTGGACAATTCATATCCCATCTTTAGAATATTGTACCGATAATGCAGCAATGATTGCTATGATCGGCTACCATAAGTTCATCGAAAAACAGTTTAGTCCCCTAACCGTTACTGCCACAGCCAGAGGTGGTTGGTAAATCTTTGCTGATGCCCAATACGTTTTTTCAATTCAAATCGTTCACTATCCACCAAGAGCAATGCGCGATGAAAGTGACTACAGACGCTTCGTTGTTTGGAGCATGGATAGCGCAGCAAGTGAACGATGCAACACGTTTACTCGATGTAGGGGCTGGCACGGGACTTCTATCCCTTATGGTGGCACAAGCATGCAAAGGGGAAATTGATGCTTTGGAAATTGAAGCCAGCTGTTTTAAGCAACTGAGCGAGAACATTTCCGCATCGCAATGGTCAGATCGCATTCACCCACAGCATCAGGATTTCAAGACCTTTGAAACCGAACAGCACTACGATTGCATTTTCTCAAACCCTCCTTTTCATCAGGACCAACTGGCAACAGGTAATAAGGCTACCGACCTTGCACGTCACGAAGCCGGGTTAACTTTAGAGTCCCTGATTTCAAGATGCAGCAGCATATCAACAAGTAACGGAAAACTATTTCTGTTAATTCCTTTTTATAGAACTGCCGAAGTGATTGCAATTGCTCAAAAACAGGGGTGGCATGAATTCACCCGATCATGCGTAAGTCAATCACCAAAGCACGGCTATTTTCGAACGATGATAGGATTTCAGCTACATGAATCGAAAGCCATTCAGGAGTCAGCACTGAGCATCAAAGTTGATGATGATGCATATAGTCCGGAATTCATGCAATTATTGCGATCGTATTACCTGGCGTTTTAATCGATTCAGCGTCCCCTGCCCCAACCCAACCAGTCATTTGCATTTGCATAAATCATCAACCCAAAGAGAATCACCATTCCAACGATCTGGGCGTACTCCAAAAATTTTTCATTTGGTTTTCTTCCGGTGACCATTTCAATCAAGGTGAATAAAACGTGACCGCCATCCAATGCAGGTATGGGAAGCAAGTTCATGAACGCAAGTACAATTGAGAAGAAAGCCGTAATGTTCCAAAACGCCTGCCAGTCCCACTCGTACTTTGGAAAAATAGATCCCATCGATTTGAATCCACCGAGGCCTTTGTAAGCTCCAGTTGATGGATCAAGAATCTTCTTGAATTGGGCTATGTAAAAGCTCAATTTTTCAATTGCTTTATTCACTCCAGCTGGGAACGACTCAAAGAATCCAAATGTTCTTTTTTCAAAAGCGTAGAGTCCCTCTTTTTCCATCTCATCCATGCTCGGCATAATGGGGAAAAAACCAATTGACGTGTCGGCATTGATGGTAGTAGTAATAGCCATCTGTTTCCCATCGCGAATCAGCTGTAACTGAATGGTATCTCCTGCCCGTTGTTGAATAGCCGGTTTAATCTGATCAAAAAAACGAATTTGAATAGAATCAATCCCCACGATTTGATCTCCGGACTTCAATCCATTTTTATCGGCAGTCTTACCCGCAGGCACCTCGCCTACAATACAGGGTATGCGGGGCATGAGCAGCACGGATCGCTTTCCTTTTTCAACAATATTTTCTATGAAATTTACAGGTATAGGAAGTTCTTGTTGTTGGCCATTGCGTTCAATGATCATTTTTTCTCCTAGCAATAGAGCAGAGTTCATGTCTTCGAAATAGACTACCTCTTCATTGTTTACAGAAAGGATCTTATCGCCTGTTTGTATTCCGATTTCATTGACCACGGTATCCACCACCCAAACTCCATTGGCAAGGCTCTTATTGGGAAGCTTTGTCTCTCCCCACGTATAGAGCGTCATCGCATAAATAAAAAAGGCAAGTAGAATATTGACAGTAACCCCTCCAATCATGATGATGAGGCGCTGCCAGGCTGGTTTACTTCTAAATTCCCACGATTGAGGAGGTTGTTTCAGTTGTTCTTTATCCATGCTCTCATCGATCATGCCCGATATCTTCACATAGCCGCCGAGTGGCAGCCATCCGATGCCATAGATGGTATCACCAATTTTTTTCTTTACCAGTGAAAACCAGGGATCAAAAAAGAGATAGAATTTCTCCACCCTGCAACCAAAGATCTTTGCGGGAATGAAATGGCCAAATTCATGGAGAATCACCAAAATCGAGAGCGATAAGATCAGCTGACCCGCTTGGAGTCCTACAGCATTCCAGTTTATGTCCAACAACACGTTTGCTATCATGTTAATAATTAAATATTAATTAAAGATGCCGCAAAATTTCGAGCTTCCCCGTCGCTTTCAAAATATTCTTCTAGCGTGGGATGTTCAATGAATGGCATATTGTCCATTGTGCGTTCAATTACCTCAGTCATATCCAAAAATCCAAGTCGGTTTTTGATGAATCCATAAACAGCGAGTTCATTTGCTGCATTTAGGATACAGGGCATATTCCCTCCTTGATTCAATGCCCTAATGGCCAACGCGAGGTTTCTAAATGTTTTAATATCGGGAGGATCAAAGGTGAGGGATGCGGATTTACCAAAATTGAACCGAGGGAAATCATTTTCAATGCGATGAGGATATGCCATGGCATATTGAATGGGAAGCTTCATGTCCGGGAGCCCCATTTGCGCCTTTATGCTATTATCACGAAATTGGACCATGCTGTGAATGATGCTCTGAGGATGGATGACGACTTCAATCTGTGATGGCTTAAGGTCAAATAACCATTTTGCTTCGATCATTTCCAATCCTTTATTCATCAGCGAAGCAGAATCAATTGAGATTTTTGCACCCATGCTCCAGTTCGGATGTTGAATGGCGTGCTCGCGTTTTACGTTGACCAGGTAATTCGGTTTACGACCAACAAACGGTCCCCCTGATGCAGTAAGGATAATTTTTTCAATGGGATTGTTTCGCTCTCCTACCATGCATTGAAAAATTGCAGAATGCTCGGAATCGACCGGAATAACCGAAACCCCTTTTTCTTGAGCAAGGGCCATCACCACATCGCCGGCTACAACAAGGGTTTCTTTGTTGGCGAGTGCGATATGGCGACCTGATTCAATGGCTTTGAGTGTAGGCTTGAGTCCCGCAAACCCAACGATACCCGCCATCATCATATCGTAGCAGGGCATTAATGCGACTTCTTCCAGTCCCTTTTCACCTGCAATCACTTGTATGCCCTTGGGATGCAGCGCTTGATGTACTACATCGTATTTTTTGTGGTCAACGATCACCACTGCAGTTGGAAGGAACTCCAATGCCTGCTCAATCAATAATTCAGCATTAGACTGAGCCGTAAGTATTGTTGCAGAAAAAAGATTGGGGTTGGCACGAATAACATCAAGGGTTTGCTTTCCAATTGAACCGGTAGAGCCAAAAATTCCAATCCGTTTAAATAGGACCGGTGCACTGGTTTCATCAGTAAAGGAATATGAAAAATCGAACTCCATTCGTATAAAATTAGTCCTTGTTCACCATCTTTTCAAGTTCATTGGCAATGGCGCGATCATTGCTGAGTCGGGGCACCTTATTTTGTCCCCCTAACTTGCCTTTTGATCGCATGTAGTCGATGAAAGCATTGCGTGGCAAGGGCCGAATCACCAGTCGCTGCAAAATGTTCCCACGAATCAGGTCATCGTAATAAATGTTTTTAGATCGGAGATGTCGATCAACACTTTCTGCAAATGCTTCTAAGTCGCCTGGATTTCTTTCAAACTCGATGAACCATTCATGATACGATTTCCCTTGATTGCTGGAAACATGAGGAGCAACGGTAAACTCTACGATTGCCAATCCAACTTCCTCAGCTGCTTTTAATAAACTGTATTCAACTTCTTCACCGATCACATGTTCTCCAAAGGCAGAAATAAAATGCTTGATTCGTCCACTAACAACAATGCGGTATGGATCCAGTGAGACAAATTTCACTGTATCGCCAATGTTGTACCCCCAAAGCCCTGCATTGTTATTGATGATCAGTGCATAATTCTCTCCCAGCTTAACATCTTTTAGAGATAACCGAGTCGGTCGATCATTAAACATCTCAGCCGCTGGAATGAATTCAAAGAAGATCCCCGATTGCGTGTTTAACAAGAGGCCCTCCTCCTCTCGGGTATCCTGAAAAGCAAAAAACCCTTCGGATGCAGGGAAGGTTTCGATGGTGTCGATGGTGCGACCAATGCTTTCCATCAATTTAGTACGATAAGGGCTGAAATTGACACCTCCGTGTACCATCACTTGAAATTGAGGGAACAACTCTCCAACCTTTTTCCCTGATCGCTCGGTTAAGCGATCAAAATACATTTGAACCCATGGCGGGATGCCGCTAATGAGCGTCATGTTCTTTTGGATGGTTTCATCCACAATCCGGTCAAGTTTAGTTTCCCAATCTTCAATGCAATTGGTCTCAAAACTGGGGAGTTGGTTGCCGCGTAAATAGGCCGGAATATGATGATTAACGATACCACTCAGTCGGCCGGTGGGTATCCCAGCAATCCGATCAAGTGTGGGTGAACCAGAAAGAAAGATCATGTTGCCTGAGGCAAAATCCGCATTGCCCTTTTCAGCGATATAACAAAGAAGTGCATTTCGGGCAGTATTGATGTGGTTGGAGATGGAATCCCTGGAGATGGGGATGTATTTGGCGCCCGAGGTAGTTCCTGAGGTTTTGGCAAAATAAATTGGTCGCCCAGGCCACAACACCCCTTGTTTACCCTCTTTTACACGCTGAATATAGGGCGAAAGAGCTTCGTAATCTCTTATAGAGACAGCATCCCTAAACGACTCATAATCATTTATTTCAGAAAAATGATGATCCTTTCCAAAATCAGTTTTCCTGGCTTGTTGTATTAGGTAAGAGAGGATCTTATCCTGATCGGCCAATGCCGTACGCATTGCACGTTTAATCCTGCCATGAACGATGGCGGCGAAAGGTTTGGCCAAATACGACTTGATTTTCATGCGCAGGGCGGTTGCCAAAGATAGTTCTTAAGGCTTGAAACCAAGGTACTTGGATTCAACATTTTTTAGCCAGGGACTTGGTCATTGCGCTTAAAATCCCTACCTTTGCCCTCCTAAAAATCAGACCATGTTCGCAATTGTGAAAATAGCAGGTCAGCAATTCAAAGTTGAAGCGGGACAGCAACTGTATGTCCCCCATATTGCTGGAAATGCAGGTGACAAAATTGAGCTTTCCGATGTATTGCTTGTTGATAACGGTGGTAAATTGACCGTTGGCAAGGAAGTAAAAGAGAAAGTAAAGGCTGAAATCATTGGTGAGAAGCAAGGTGATAAAGTCATCGCTTTTAAGATGAAAAGAAGAAAAGGTTTCCGCAAAAAAATTGGTCACCGTAAGTTGTATACCCGCATCAAAATCGAAAGCATAGGTTAATCGAATTAGCCGAAACTAAAACGTTAGCATCATGGCACACAAGAAAGGCGAAGGCAGTGTAAAAAATGGTCGCGATTCACAAAGCAAGCGACTTGGCATTAAAATATTTGGTGGTCAACCGGCTATTTCCGGAAACATCATTCTCAAGCAACGCGGCACTCAGTACCATCCTGGTAAAAACGTTGGCGTGGGTAAAGACTTCACTATTTTCGCTACTTCAGATGGAGTAGTTGAATTCAGAAAGTCGAAAAACAACAAGACGATCGTATCCGTCAATCCGATCGTAACTGCCGGATAATCAGCGACTGAAAAAAATTTTTTTTGTGATTTAGAAAAAGTGTTTATACTTTTACTATGTTATTCATTTTTTCTAACCATTAAATTCTAAAAAAATGGCAACTGCAAAAAAGGCTAAAAAGGCTGCTCCTAAAAAGAAAGCTGCTAAGAAAGCCGCTCCAAAGAAGAAAGCTGCTCCTAAAAAGAAAGCTGCTAAGAAAGCTGCTAAGAAGAAGTAAGTTCTCTTCTCTGCAACGAATAACGGTCCCGCCTTCGGCGGGACTTTTTTTTGTGCGCTCCCCTATCAATTCCCGAAATTTGATGCATGCCCACCAATCAACACATAGCTGAACAGTTTGAGTTACTCGCAAAACTGATGGAGATCCACCAGGATAACCCATTCAAGGCTAAATCATATGCCTCTGCTGCGTTCGCCATAGAGCGACTGCCCATTGAACTTGCCGATATGAACCGCAATGATATCGCACAGGTAAAAGGCATTGGTGCGTCTTCTGCTCAAAAAATCATTGAACTGCTCGATCGGGGAAGCTTACAGTCGCTTGAAGAGTTGATCCAAAAAACGCCATCGGGTATTTTGGAGATGATGCAGATCAAGGGACTGGGACCGAAAAAAGTCGCAACCATCTGGAAGGAAATGCACATCGAAACAATTGGAGAGTTGCTCTATGCCTGTAATGAAAATCGCCTGTTGCGTTACAAGGGATTTGGAGAAAAAACACAAAAGAACGTGGCGGAGTCCATCGAATTTTTCCTACGGCATAAAGGTCATTTTTTATGGGCTGAACTGGAGACGTATGCTGAGCGAATAAGGCATATTCTGGTTGAAGCGTTTCCTTCCTACATCATCGAATCATGTGGATTGTTCAAAAGGCAGATGCCGGTTGTGGATGCACTGGAATGGTCGACCAATATCCCCTTTGCACTTCTCCACACTTTTTTTGAAAAAAATGAATTTCAATTATCCCAGGTTGATGAACTTGAATTAACAGCGAAAGGAATTGAAAACGTACAACTTCGATTTTATCGTTCTTCAACCGAACAGCCAGCGGTAGTAGCATTCCGAAAAAATTGCTCCGAGTTGTTTTTCAATGAATGGATTGGCCAGTTTCAGGGAAAATGGTCAAGTGCAACAACCGAAGAAGAAGTATTTACTGCCTGTGGTATTTCGCCTATTCCGACTTATCTGAGGGAAGATCCAGCAGTGATTGAACGTTATAAAGACGCGGCTCCAATTCAAGTCATACAACCCAAAGACATTAGGGGAATCATCCATTCTCACAGCGACTGGAGCGATGGTGCCAATACGATCGAAGAAATGGCGGTAGCATGCCGCAATCTGGGTATGGAATACCTAGTGATCAGCGACCATAGCAAATCTGCTTTTTATGCCAATGGCCTTCAAGAGGAACGGGTAAAGGCACAGCACCAGTATATCGATGAACTGAACAGCAAGCTGTCTCCTTTTCATATTTTTAAAAGCATAGAATGCGATATTCTTAATGATGGTGCACTGGACTATTCCGATGCGCTACTATCCACGTTTGATCTGGTGATTGCATCGGTACACTCCAATTTGAATATGGATCAGGAAAAAGCCATGCAACGACTCACTCGAGCCATTGAACATCCTGCGACCACCATTCTGGGTCACCCGACCGGTAGGTTATTGTTGAGTCGCAAAGGATACCCCATAGATCACGAACGAATCATTGACGCCTGCATTAAAAATGGGGTCGCCATTGAAATCAATGCGCACCCTCGGAGATTGGATTTGGACTGGGCTTGGGTTGGAAAAGCGCAAGAAAAAGGAGCAATCCTGTCAATCAATCCGGATGCCCACGTAATTGAAGGCTTCAACGATGTTCGCTATGGTGTATTGGCGGCGCAGAAAGGGGGACTCCTATCCAAGAACAATTTGTCCAGCTACTCGCTAACGGAATTTACTCACTACCTGAAAACCCATCGAAAACTATAACTGCTGTTGACTGCGCTTGACTTCATTCCAAAGTTCATCCATCTCCATCAGGTTCATTTCAGTCAATTTCTTTCCTTCTTTTTCAGCCAACGCTTCCATGGATTGAAAACGGCTAAAGAATTTTGCATTGGTCCTGGCTAATGCCTGATCAGGGTCAATTCCAAGAAATCGGGCATAATTGACCATAGAGAAAAGTAAATCGCCCATCTCCTCCTCCACTTTTTTGAATTGCTCTGTCTCCGATACGTTAGTTGTGACGGATTGTTTTTTTACCTCAACTTGAAGCTCTTTCATTTCCTCTTCCACCTTTTCCCAAACCTGTTCTTTGTTTTCCCATTCAAAACCAACCTGTTTAGCTTTTTCCTGAAGACGCATGGCTTGCACCAAAGGTGGAAGAGAGCGCGGCACACCACTCAATACAGATTGTTTACCCTCTTTTAATTTGAGCTTTTCCCAATTGCGTTTTACGTCATCCTCGTTTTCCACTTTTACATCGCCATAAATATGCGGATGCCGATGAATCAACTTGGCACGAATGGCTTCAATGACATCCTGAATATCA
>Ga0129333_10006613_pt1 | contig 10958 bp, 10 predicted proteins | sample CPB6_08_DNA_FD_94474 | JGI IMG/M metagenome (GOLD analysis project Ga0129333, IMG submission 94474) | Freshwater to marine salinity gradient microbial communities from Chesapeake Bay, USA - CPBay_Sum_0.6_0.8_DNA | ecosystem: Environmental > Aquatic > Marine > Coastal | place: USA: Chesapeake...
AGGAATTGATATTCGTAAACGCAGGTTGGATATGATTTTTAACATAACCAACTTATTCAATGTATCCTATCGGGACTACTTGAATTCATTTCGTTATTTCAGTCTAGATCGAGGAAGAAACATAGGTGTCAAATTAAAATATACTTTATGAAAAACTATAGCCGTTTAAGAATCACTCTATACTTTTTATTTTTATCTACTCTGCTAGTATCTTGTAAAAAAGATCCTATCGTTGATCCTAACGAGGGAGAATTGATCACAACCGTCAAGTTGAAGTTGATTGAAAAAACTACCAATATCGCTACTGAATTTGTTTTTCAAGATTTAGATGGGGAAGGTGGGCAGGCACCTCAGAAATTTGATGAAATCATATTAACGAAAGGAAAAATTTATGATTGTGCCATTACTATTCTAAATGAAAGTGTCACACCATCTGAAGATATAACTGTTGAGATCATCGAAGAGGCAAATGATCACCAGATCTATATAACACCATCTCCCACTACTCTTCTCTCACTTGCTAATTTGAGTAAAGATAGCAATGGATTCCCGCTTGGAGTAACCTCTACTTGGACTGTAGGATCCTCTACAGGAAATGGAACCATTAATGTTACCCTTAAGCATAAACCTGGAATAAAAACTGCAACTGATAATGTCAGTGTGGGTGAAACAGATATTGCACTGGATTTTAAAGTGAAGGTTCTTTGATAAAGAGCTGGTAACTTTGATCTATGGAACTTTCAATCAATACTCCTGCTTTATTATTCCCTGCAATCAGTCTATTGCTATTGGCGTATACAAATCGTTTTCTGGCCATTGCTAATCTTGTACGAAAGCTATTCGATGAATACAATAAGGTAAATGATAAAGAAAATCTCGCAGCTCAAATCAAGAGCTTAAGGAATAGATTAAATTATATCAGGTACATGCAAGGCTTTGGCGTATTCAGTTTTCTGTTATGTGTAGGTTCCATGTATTTTGTATACAACATGTGGGAATCAATGGCCAAGGCAACCTTTGCTGTAAGTTTGATTTCCTTGATGATCTCCCTGATCTTTTCATTGGTTGAAATTCTCCAAAGCACCTCTGCATTGGCATTGCTACTCAGTGAAGTAGAGGGACTTTCAGAACAATCGCTGCTTGATAAAATGCTTCATCGAAAAGATGAATCAAAAGATTGATCAAATTCTCTTTCTTTCACCAATTTGCTGCCTCCACATGGCATAATATAATCCTTTGAGCTCGATCAATTCAGCATGAGATCCAGTTTCTACGATTTCGCCCCGCTCAAGTACATATATTCTGTCTGCATGCATGATCGTTGAGAGTCGATGCGCAATCAATAATGTAATTTGTTCTTTTCTTGCTGAAATAGCTCTGATGGTTTCCGTTATTTCTTCTTCAGTGATTGAATCCAATGCAGATGTTGCTTCATCAAATAATAATACGCGTGGATTTCTTAATAATGCTCTTGCAATAGAGATTCTTTGTTTTTCTCCTCCAGAAAGTTTTAATCCTCCTTCACCTATAACACTATCGATGCCATTTTCAGCTCTCTTTAATAATGAATCACATGAAGCTTTTTCAAGCGCTTGTTGAATTTCAACATTTGAAGCAGAAGGGTTTACAAAGAGTAAATTGTCTTTGATTGTTCCAGAAAATAATTGTGTGTCTTGCGTTACAAATCCAATTTGTTTTCTGAGATCTTCAAAATTGATTTCATTTTCATCCAGCTCGTTGTAGAGAATTTTACCTTCCTGTGGACGATAGAGTCCAACCAATAATTTCATTAAGGTTGTTTTGCCAGAACCAGACGGACCAACAAATGCGACCGTTTCACCACGATGAACACTGAAACTTATATTTTCAATTGCTTTTTGTATTGCTGTTATGTGTTGGAAGCTGACATTTTTAAATTGTAAAGACTCTACTTCTCCCAGCTGAATGGGAACATCTGGAACTTTCTCTGGTTCTTTTTCCATCAACTTGTGATAGTTGCCAATGGATGCCTCTGCTTCTCTATATGAGAGTATAATATTGCCGATTTCTTGAAGTGGACCAAAAATAAAGAATGAGAAAAATTGCATGGTAACCATCTCATGAGGTTGCATGGAATCTTTAAAAATGAGATACATCAACAAAAACAAAATGATTTGGCGTAATGTGTTTACAAGCGTGCCTTGTAAAAAACTGATGCTTCTGATTCTTTTTACTTTTGTGAGTTCCAGTCCTAATATTTTATAGGTGTCTGCATTCAAACGCTTGACTTCCTGTTGAGTAAGACCAAGACTTTTTACGAGTTCAATATTTCTTAAGCTTTCTGTTGTAGTGCCTGCTAGAGAAGTCGTACTGCTTACTATATTTTTTTGGATTTGCTTGACTTTCTTGCTCAACAGATTTGTTCCAATGCTAAGTAAGGTGATGCCTCCAATGTATGCAATGGGTACCGACCAGTGAATATAAATTGAAGCATAAACAAATACAAAACTGATTCCTACAATGATTGCAAACATTGCATTAAGAAAGTAATTGATAAATTTCTCTGTATCAGTTCTCACTTTTGTGAGCACACTCAATGTTTCGCCGCTTCTTTGATCTTCAAATTCCTGATAAGGTAATTTCATTGCGTGTTGCAGCCCATCAGTAAATATTTTCGCTCCAAATTTTTGAATCACAACATTCGCAAAATAATCCTGAAAATTTTTAGCAATCCTACTCACCATGGCCGTACCCATTGACATCAGCAATAGTGTTAGTGTTGTTTGAAAAAAAATGTCCCAGGTTAGCGGGTTTCCATCTTCTTGCTTGGTATTGATTTCTTGTGAGAGCTTAATAATTCTTCCAAATATGATTGGATCGATCAATGAGAATACAGTATTGATCGTAGCCAATAAAAGTGTTAATGCAACAAGCCACTTATATGGTTTGAGATAGTTTGCAAGTAATTTCATCCTGCAAATTACATCAAATTTAGTCGACGATGTTTAAACGTTGAATCCTAGCTTTTTCGAAAAGTCCATTTTATCATTTCTTTCCACGTAACTTTTTTTCCGTAGAGTAAAATACCAGTTCTATAAATTTTACCTGCAAACCAAGTAGTAAATATAAATCCTGCAATTAAACTAAACATCGATGCAGCTAGCTGCCAATAAGGTACGGTATTGGGTACTCCAAATGGTATTCTTCCCATCATGATAATAGGTGATGTAAATGGGATAATGCTCATCCAAACAGATAAACTGCTGCTTGGATTAGCCAGTACTCCATTCAGTACTACAAATGAAAATATAATAGGCATGGTAATGGGAAGCATTAATTGTTGTGCTTCTTGAGGATCTTCATTGATTACGCTGCCAACCGCTGCAAACAATGATGCATAGAAAAGATAACCACCTAAAAAGTAGAATAAAAAGAATCCAATGATCATAATCCAATTGACTCCTTCTGTAATCGTTGCTTTTGCATCCATGATTTTTGCCGCCATACTTGCATCTGCAAATGTGCTAGAAGGTACTTGAGACTGTTGTATTTGTTGTGCTTGTTGAATTGTCTCAGAAGGTAAGAAAAAAGTTAGCGATGTGCTGAGAGCGGTTATAAGGGCTATCCACAGTAAAAGTTGTGTGAGTCCTACGCCTGCAATACCAATGATTTTTCCCAACATGAGTTCAAATGGTTTGCAGGAAGAAACAATCACTTCTGCAATACGGTTTGTTTTTTCTTCAGCTACTCCGCGCATGACCATTGAACCAAATATAAACATCGTCATATAGATTAAAATACCACTTCCAAATCCAATTCCATAGGCTAGTCCAGCATTGGATTCTTTGTTTTTCCCCTTTTCATCCTCAACTAAATTTTTGACAGTGACATTTTCTTTAGATGCATTTTTGATGGAATCAAGTGTTGATTTTTGAATTCCTCTTTCAAGTAACAGGTTGCTTTCAACAGCTTTATTCAATTGTCTGTCTATGTAATTTGCTTTTTCAAGTCCTAATTGCTTTTTAGAATGAATATTGGCTATCAATTTATCATTTTCGATCGTGGTATACAATACGCCGTCAAATCCTTTTGTATTGTAATTGACAGAATCTACATCTGTTCTGAATTCAAAGGTTACATCACTTTCTTCAGCAGTTAAGTGTTCCTTTAGAAAATCAAGATTCGTTGTAACGGCAATCTTTGTTTCTTCCCTGATAGAAGCTGCAAAATAGGCAGAACCGAAAATGAAAACAATGAAGATTAGCGGCATCAAGATGGTCATCAACAAGAATCTCTTGTTGCTCACTCTTGTAATATATTCTCTTTGTATGATCAGTGAAACTTTGTTCATATGCCTATTTGTTATGCTTGTTGAAATTGTCTGCTGCCCGGAGTTCCTTGAACCAGTTCTATGAATATATCATTGAGGGATGGAAGTATTTCATTGAAAGACCTCACACCTAAATTTCTTTCTATGAAGTAGGAAAGAATTTGGTTGTTGGTGAATTGATCATTGATGCGAAGGGTGAGCTTTTTTTCTTCTACGGATTCTACATTGAATAAATGTGTTGCTGTATGCTCTGCAAGCACTATATTGTCAAATTCAATTTCAAAAATATTTTTCTTGAATTGTTGTTTGATGTTCTCCACACCTCCATCTAAGATTTTTTTTCCTTTATTTACCAAAACAATATGATCACAGATTTCTTCAACCTGTTCCATTCGGTGTGTGCTGAAAATTATGGTAGCACCTTTTTGAGCGAGTTTAAATATTTCGTCTTTGATCAAATTCGCATTGACTGGATCGAGTCCGCTGAAGGGCTCATCCAAAATGATCAGATCTGGGTTATGTAATACTGTTGTAACAAATTGAAGTTTTTGGCTCATGCCTTTACTGAGGTCCTCAACTTTTTTATTCCACCACGACTCCATTTGAAATTTTACAAACCATTCTTTTACCCTTTCTTTTGCTTCTTTTTTATCAAGTCCTTTTAATTGCGCCAAATACAAAACCTGTTCACCAATTTTCATTTTTTTGTAGAGTCCTCTTTCCTCTGGCATGTATCCGATGTTTCCAACATCAGTCAACGGATTAAATGATTGACCATTAAGTAGAATATTTCCTTCATCTGGATAAAATATTCCAGTGATCATTCTCAGCAATGTTGTTTTACCTGCGCCATTTGGGCCAAGTAAACCAAAAATGGACCCCTTATTGATCGAAAAGCTGATATCATCCACCGCTTTTTGTCCTGAAAAATATTTTTTCAGTTGCTGGATTTCTAAAACTTTATTCATGAGGTAAAAATACAGTTATGTAGGATGTATTGATAAGATTATTGATGAGTGGCCATAATCATCGATGCCACTTTTATACCATCCATGGCCGCACTTACTATTCCTCCTGCATAACCAGCACCTTCTCCACATGGATAGAGGTTCTTGATTTGCGGATGATGAAGATGTGTCTCATCTCTTGGAATTCTGACTGGAGAAGATGTTCTGCTTTCAGGTGCAACGATAATCGCTTCCTCTGTGAAATAGCCCTTCATTTTTTTACCAAATGATTTGAAGCCTTCTCTGAGTGTATCCGCAATAAATGTGGGTAGTACTTCATTTAAATCAACTGAATGTACTCCTCTTAAGTATGAAGTGTCTGGCAATGAAGTTGATGTTTTGCCTTGGACAAAATCTGTCATTCTTTGTGCAGGTGCTATAAATTTTCCTCCGCCGGCTTGATATGCATTTCTTTCCACCATTTCCTGAAAATCATGCAAAATCAACCGATTGTTTATTTGTTTCATTTCCCTTGTCCCTCGTCCCTTCTCCCTCGTCCCTTGTCTCTCGTCCCTCATCCCTTTGAAAACATCTTCCAACTCAACCTGTACAACCATCCCGGAATTTGCAAAAGGGTTATTTCTTTTAGATGGACTCCATCCGTTGACAACCAGCATCTCTTGTGAGGTGGATGCAGTTGCGATGATACCACCCGGACACATACAAAATGAGAAAACACCTCTGTTGTTTACTTGATCAACCAACTGATAGGATGCTGGTGGGAGGTAGTTGTCTCTTCCTTGCCAAGTGGGACAATGATATTGAATTGAGTCAATCAATTGTTGTGGATGTTCGATGCGAACACCCAATGCAAATGGTTTTGGTTCAATTAAAATATTTTTTTGATCTAGTAAATAGAAAATATCCTTTGCTGAATGTCCCGTTGCTAGTATTACACTGTCTCCTTTGAACAACTCTCCTGAAAATGTTTTTACTCCAACGATTGTATTGTCTTCAATCTTGAAATCAACAACTCTCTGATTAAAATGTACTTCTCCACCGGCATTGATAATTTGTTCACGAATGGATGCTATAATTCCTGGAAGTTTGTTTGTACCAATGTGTGGATGTGCAGTGTAGAGTATGGAGGGATCTGCTCCAAAGCGTACAAGCAGTTGTAATATTTTATCGATGTTTCCGCGTTTATTGCTTCGGGTGTAGAGTTTTCCGTCGCTGTAGGTGCCTGCGCCACCTTCTCCAAAGCAATAATTGCTCTCTTCGTTTAAGATTCCTTCTCGATTTAGTTGAGCAAGATCTCTTCTTCTCTCCCTGACGTTTTTGCCCCTTTCAAGTATAATAGGTTTTATACCCTGCAGCATCAATTCAAGTGCTGCAAAAAGTCCGGCTGGGCCAGCTCCAATAACAATAACGTGGTGGTTAGCATTTGCAACGCTTTTAAAATCAAATTCAGGTATGCTCAGCTCCTTGAAAGGTTCATCAATGAATGCTTTTAATTTGAGATTTATTTTGATCTCGCGTTTTCTTGCATCAATTGATTTTTTCAGGATTTGAAATCCATTGATTTTTTTTGGAGAAATAGAAAGATTCCTTGCAAGTTCAACTTGAATGGTTGCAGCATCTGCTGCATCTTTCGGAGAAAGCTGCAATTGAATTTCTTGCTGCATAGTCTTGATGCCAAATTAGAATGGCAAATCGTCTGCTATTCCTTGTTGACTTTCTGGATCAGGTGAAAATGCTGGAGGGGTGTCGACGTTACCTGTTGAACCACTCATGCTCACTTGTTCAATTCTCCATGCGTCCAAATTGGTAATATAATTGGTTTGTCCATTTTTCTCCCATTTGGATCCTTTGATATTGAAAAGGACTTTTACTCCATCGCCAATTTTAAAACGGTCGAGAATGCTGGTTCTGTCTTGAACAGTTTGAAATTTTACAAAGTTTGTAATGGTTCTACCGTTGATATCTTCATTTGTTTCTACTACAAATTCTCTTGTTTTGAATGTTGCGCTTCTTTGAACAGTATCGCCAATGCTTACAATCTTACCTGATAAATCAAATCCCATAACAATAAATTAATTTTTGCGAAGTTATCGTATTCTATGATGAGTTTGAAGCCATGCTTGGTTAAAACTGATTAGATTTGTGCCTCTTATCATATTGTATGAAAATCAAATCATTCCTCGGGTTTTTTCTGATTGTTTTTGTTGGATGTGTTCCTTCACAACGGATTCAAAAAATTCAATATTCAGGTTATGCTGTTGGTCAGGTTAAACAGGTTGATTCATCCTATATAAAGATGCTATCAACATATGCTGACAGCGTGAATAAAACGATGGGGGAGTTTTTGGTTGAAAACGAGACTGATTTAAACAAAGAAACACCGAATAGTCCACTTGGAAATTTTCTTACAGATGCATATCTCTGGGCGGCCAAAACAAAAATGGATTCCAGGGCAGAAATTGCATTTATGAACCATGGTGGCGTGAGAATCAATAGGTTAGGTAAAGGCCCAATTAAACGTGGTATGATCTATGAGGTGATGCCATTCGATAACGCACTGGTTCTTGTTGAAGTTAAAGGCAATATTTTAAAGGAATATCTCGACAGAATTGCTTTCGAGGGAGGTGGTGGAGGTGTCGCAGGGGTAACTATGCGGATTGAAGAGAAAAAGGCAGTAGACATATTGATCAATGGTGAGCCCATTGATTTGAGCAGGACATATTATATGGTCAATTCAGATTACCAGGTTGATGGTGGTGGAGGCTTTACTGCATTCAAAAAATTAACGCAAAACCGATCAGGATACTTACAGCGCGATGCAATAATTGATTATTGCAGGTCAAATAATCTTGCAGGAAAAAAAATCAATACTGAACCTAAAATCAGAATCAGAAAATGAATAGAAGAAGTTTCATTTTAAATAGTGCATTTGCAACTGGTGCAACTTTATTAAATACAGAAAATTTTGCTGCAGATAAAAATGCCAGGTTGACAATATTGCATACCAATGATGTACACAGCAGGTTGGATCCTTTCCCTTTTGACGGTTCTCAAAATGCAGGAAAAGGAGGTGTTGCTGCGAGGGCAAACCTGATCCAAAAAATCAGAAACGAAGTTGAGCATGTGCTTCTTCTGGATGCTGGTGATATTTTTCAAGGCACACCCTATTTCAATATTTTTAAAGGTGAGCCAGAAATGAAGGCCATGCAAATGATGGGTTATGACGCAGGTGTCATGGGAAACCATGATTTTGATGCAGGGATGGAAAACTTTGTTCACCAGCTCACCCAACATGGGAAGTTTCCAATTGTGATGTGTAATTATGGATTCAAAGACACGCCAATGGAAAATTATTATGCTCCATATAAAATTTTCAAAAAGGGAAAATTAAAAATTGGTGTAACCGGTGTTGGTATTGAACTAACAGGATTGGTTCCAGAAAATCTTTTTGGTAATACTGTTTATCTTGACCCAATACCTGCTGTAAACCGCATTGCTGCTGAATTAAAGCGCGATGGATGTGTTATGGTTATTTGCATATCACACTTAGGGGATCGATATGGCGACAATAAAGTCAGTGATGAAATTTTAGCAAAAGAATCTGAAAATATCGATTTGATTATAGGCGGACATACACATCGATTCTTTGAGCAGCCTCGTGAATATACTAATAAAACCGGTAAAAAAGTTATGGTAAATCAGGTAGGTTGGGGCGGACTCAGACTAGGACGCTTAGATTACGAATTTTCTAGCAGCGGAGCAAAAAAATTAGAAAAAAATCAATCGATTTTGGTAGTGAAAAATATTGTGGAATAAAAAATTTTTTTTTCTCAAAACTGAATATATATTCGCCATCTGACTCGATTTTAGCAGTTGAAATCTTGAACATGTGAAAAAGATCTAAAGTCGACTCAAAACCAGACCCGAAATAATCATCAACATACGCAGTCGTTTGGAAGTGTGAGTTTGAATGCAGTAACGAAAGTATCTGTCATTAGTCCTGTGCCTTGATGTTTCAGAGGTCGCCCTTTTAACCCATAAAAATCTAAACCTCGTTAGGACTAATGGAAAAACCTTTTGAAAAAGTTTGGAGCAACTGTTTAGAGATCATCAAGGATATTGTGGAGTGGCAACATTTCAAAACATGGTTTGAACCCATCAAGCCAGTTGCTTTAAAAGGCAACGTTTTAACCATTCAGGTGCCAAGTCAGTTTTTTTACGAATACATTGAGGAGCATTACATCAATCTTCTGGCCAAAACCCTCAAAAGAGAACTTGGCAAAGAAGCTCAATTAGAATACAGGATCATGGTGGATAGTGGAAATGGCAATTCAAAGCCATTGACAATGGATGTACCTGGACAGAATTTCAAAAGTTTTTCAAATAATGAGATGGATTTCCCGTTGGTGGTGAATAACCATGTTAGAAATCCATTTGTGATTCCTGGTTTGAAGAAAATGCAAATTGATTCACAGCTCAATCCAACCTATACTTTTGATGCTTTCGTTGAAGGTGATTGTAATAGGGTTGCCAGAAGGGCTGGAAAGACTGTTGCGGAAAAACCAGGTGCTACTTCATTCAATCCATTGGTTGTCTATGGAGGCGTTGGATTAGGGAAAACGCATTTGGTACAGTCAATTGGAAACGAAGTAAAGCGTTTGCATCCCAACAAAGTAGTATTGTACGTTAGTTCAGAGAAATTTATCAATCAGTTTCAGGATCATAGCAGAAACAATGCCATCAATGACTTCATTCATTTCTATCAATTGATAGACGTGTTGATTATTGATGATGTTCAATTCTTTAACCGTGCTGAAAAGACACAAGATGCATTTTTTGCAATCTTCAATCACTTGCATCAGTCGGGAAAGCAACTCATTTTGAGCTCTGATAAGCCCCCGAAAGATCTTGAGGGAATGCAGGAGAGACTTTTGAGTCGTTTCAGATGGGGATTGAGCGCAGATCTTCAGGTTCCAGACTACGAAACACGTATTGAAATCCTGGAAAAGAAAATGAGGAACAATGGATTGGATTTGCCTAAAGATGTAGTGAAATACATTGCTTATAATATCCAGAATAATGTTAGAGAATTAGAAGGGGCATTAATTTCCTTACTTGCTCAGTCTTCTCTTAACAAGCGTGAAATTGACCTGGATTTAGCTAAAAAGGTACTGCGCAATTTCATCAAAACTTCTTCAAAAGAAATTACCATCGATACCATTCAAAAGATGGTATGCGAATTTTTCGACCTGCCTTACGATCGTTTGTTGCAGAAGACCAGAAAAAGAGAGATTGTTCAGGCCCGTCAAATCACCATGTATCTAGCAAAAATCTTTACCAAAAACTCATTGAAAACCATTGGTGAGCATTTTGGAGGAAGAGACCATACTACAGTTATACACTCCTGCCAAACAGTCAAAGATCTCATGGATACGGATAATATGTTCCGTGAAAGTGTCATGGAGTTACAACAAAAGGTTCAGCTCGCTGCAATGTAATTGTTCCTTAATCTTTTGCGGATTGCAGAGTCTTTAGTAATTTCGCCCTCCCTGAAACGTTAGGTTTCAGACGGTGGGGTGGATGAGTGGCTGAAATCAGTAGTTTGCTAAACTGCCGTACGGGTAACTCTGTACCGCGGGTTCGAATCCCGCCCCCACCGCAGTTTGAACATATTCGGGGCG
>Ga0129333_10006614_pt1 | contig 10958 bp, 20 predicted proteins | sample CPB6_08_DNA_FD_94474 | JGI IMG/M metagenome (GOLD analysis project Ga0129333, IMG submission 94474) | Freshwater to marine salinity gradient microbial communities from Chesapeake Bay, USA - CPBay_Sum_0.6_0.8_DNA | ecosystem: Environmental > Aquatic > Marine > Coastal | place: USA: Chesapeake...
TCGTAATGCTACACTAATGGCTATTGCTCCAGTCGAAAGTAGCAGTGTTGTTATAAACAGCACGAACGGTATTGAGATGCCTATGAGCTTAATCAGTGTTAAGGAAAGTAAAGCAGGTTCATTCACACAAGTAGTTCCTGAGTATCATAGATTAAAAAATAAGTATCAACTAATGTGGGATCAAAGAGACTGTGCAGGTTACATTAAAACTGCTGCTGTTTTAGCTGCTTATGTAGATCAAAGTATTAGCACTAACACATTCTACAATCCAGCACATTGGGTAGATCGTAAAGTACCTACAACATTAATTGCTAAGAATCTAATGCAGGCTCATTACTGGGGCATTAAGACGTTCTATTATAGCTTAATTAATAAAACAGGATCTAAGCAACAAGAAGATTTAGGCGAACCGAAGATGAATGGATTTCACGAAATTAATTTAGATCTTCTAGACGAAGCCGATTGCGAAGCATGTAAGCTATGATGAGTTATGAATTTATAAAAGGTTTCATTACTGAAGGTCGTAATGAAAAATTAAGTATTAAACTATTACCTTATAAAAAGGATGAACTTAGTCCTAGCATAAGTGAGAATACATTGAATTATCACTATGAGAAGTTAGCCAAGACTTATGCTGAGAGATATAATAAAGGCGAAGGAGATCCTGTGTTTAATGAAGCAGGTGTATTTCTTCATAACATATTGTTTCAACAATATCAGGCACCTAATAATAAAAATAAACCAGAAGGAAAAGTAGAAGAATTTATCAATAAACATTATAAGAGCTTTGATAAATTTAAAGAAGCATTTGAAAAAGAAGCAATGAGTATACAAGGAAGTGGGTGGGTATACTTGAGTAAAAGTGGTAAAATAAAAACAATAACAAATCATGAAGTAAAGAAAGACATTGTTCTATTGATTGATTGGTGGGAACATGCTTGGGCATTAGACTATCAATCAGATAAGAAAAAATATTTAGAAAATCAATGGAAAATAATTAATTGGAATCATATAAATGAGCAAAGCACAATATAACTTACAGACAAAGACAGATTACCTACATCGTAAAATGTTTTTAGACCCAGAAGGTCCAGTAACTATTCAAAGATTTGAAGAAGTTAAGTATCCGAAGATACAAAAAATAGAACAAACAGCACGTGGTTTCTTTTGGGTGCCTGAGGAAATTTCATTGACTAAAGATGCTGGAGACTTTAAAGAAGCTAGTGATGCTGTTAAGCATATTTTTACTAGTAATCTTTTAAGACAAACAGCGTTAGACAGTTTACAGGGTCGAGGACCAGCACAAGTATTCACTCCATGTGTTAGTTTGCCAGAAATTGAAGCATTGATGTATAACTGGAGCTTCTTTGAAACTAATATTCATAGTCGTAGCTATAGTCATATCATTCGTAACATTTATAATGTTCCTAAGGAAGTGTTCAACACTATTCACGACACAAAAGAAATTATAGATATGGCTAGTAGTGTAGGAAATTACTATGATCATTTACATAAATTAAACTGTAGAAAAGAAGTAAGTGAAAGTAGTGTTACAGAAATAGAACATATCAAAGCAATTTGGTTGGCTCTTAATGCTTCGTATGCTTTGGAAGCATTCCGCTTTATGGTATCGTTCGCAACAAGTTTAGCAATGGTAGAAAATAAGATTTTCATTGGTAATGGTAATATTATCAGTCTTATCCTCCAAGATGAGATACTACACAAAGAATGGACAGCTATGTTGATAAATGCTGTAGTTAAAGATGATGAACGATTTGCTAGAGCTAAAATAGAATGTGAAGCAGAAGTTTATGCTTTATATGATGATGTTATTCGTGAAGAAAAAGCCTGGGCAGATTATCTATTCAAAAAAGGACCAGTTATTGGTTTAAATGCTAATATTCTAAAAGATTTTGTAGACTATACAGCAGCAGGTGCTTTAAAAGAAATTGGTATTAAATATGGTCACCCTGCTCCAAAAACTACGCCAATTCCTTGGTTTAATAAGCATAGTGATACAAGTAAGAAACAAACTGCCTTACAGGAAAATGAGTCGACTAATTATGTTATCGGAGTTATGAGCGATGCTGTAGACTACGATGAATTACCTAGTTTATAATGGAGAAGAAATGAAAGCAGTAGTATGGAGTAAGTATCATTGCCCATTTTGTGATCAAGCTAAGGCACTACTCACAATGAAGGGTATCAAATTTGAAGAAAAGAAAATTGGTGACGGTTTTACAAAAGAAGATTTGTTAGAAGCAGTACCAAACGCACGTACAGTTCCACAGATTTTTTTAGATGATAAATTAATTGGTGGATTCACAGAACTAAAACAATACTTGAAAGGTTAACATGTTAATAGAGAAACAAGGTTTTAAAGAAAACGATGTAGTAAGTTTAAGATTGTCATCTGGGGAAGAACTTATTGGAAAATTTGTATCAGAAGATGATAAATCAATTAAGTTAGAAAAAGTTTTAATGTTAGCAATGAGTCAAAAAGGTATAGGAATGGCTCCTTACATGATTACTGTAAATCCTGACAGCAAAATAAATTTGAATAAGAATCAAATTATTGTCGTCGCAGAATCAGATAAAGAAATCGCTAGTCAATATATTCTTCAAACCACAGGAATTCAGCCTGTCAGTTCAGCGAGTTTTATGAAATGACACACAGGTTTGTCTTAATGGTTAAGGGTGAATTAATCACTTACCATAATTACGAAGACATTCCTGAAGATTTTGATCATGTGATAGAATTTGTACCTGCTATACCTGATCCTCCACATACACACGAGCAACATGAAGAAATAGATCAGTGGTTTAATAGATTACAAAGATTAATCAAAAAGGAGAATAGTAAGTATGGCAACTGCTAGTCCTGCTACTTTACCGCCTGTTAATCATAATACTGTATTCACCGCCACTGTAAATTTAGTTCCTGGTCCTATGGAAATGATAACCGGTGTTACTGGCTCATTGGTGGGCACTCCGGTTGAACCTATCGTAATTACTGCTGTAGGTACAACGGTTACCATTACAGGCAAACATCAAAATTTATTTAAGGACAAATTTACATTTACACCACAAGATACTAGTGACAAGACAGCACCTAGTACAACTGTAGAGGGTATAGGAGCAGTACCAGATAAACAAAATCTTTATGATCTAAAACAAGATCAAAGAAAATCTGAAACAAGAACTTATTTAATATCCTACAGTGGAGGAAGTGTTACTGTAACACAAGAAGTATTAAATCCTTTAGATGTAATTTTAAGTTTTATGGAAAACTATAATTATAATGATTATAAGAACAAACCTAAGTAAGGAGTGAACATGCCAGCAGTAACAAGAATTGGTGATGCCGATGTAGCACATTGCTCTGGAATGGCAAGAGCAGCAGGATCGCCTAATGTATTTGCCAATAATAAACCTATTAGTAGACAAGGAGATGTTAACACTGTACATCTATTACCAGGAAGTCCTTGTCCAGCTCACAGTGCGCCTATAGCGGCAGGAAGCGGTACAGTCAAAGTAAACAATAAAGGATGTGGAAGAGTGGGCGACGGACTATCCGGATGTACAGCGGTCGCTGCTGGCTCTCCAAATGTTTTTGCTGGAGGTTGACATAAAGAATAAAAGACTTATACTGTAAGTATGGATAAAATTATATTAACAGATTGTGACGGTGCTATTCTAGATTGGGAATATGGATTCTATAATTGGATGAAAGAAAGAGGATTTATTCCTAAGCCCAATGGCAAAACGAGCTATTACTTACACGATCATTTTGAAAATCTTGATCAAAAAGAAGCCAAACGTCTAATAAGAGTTTTTAATGAATCAGCAGCGATTGGATTTCTTCCTGCGTTAAGAGATGCTGCTCACTATATAAAAAGATTACATGAAGAGCATGGTTATGTTTTTCATTGTATCACTAGTCTAAGTAATGATAAATGTGCTCAAAAATTGAGAGTGATGAATATACAAAAAATATTCGGAGAATTAACTTTTGAAAAGTTTGTGTTTCTAGATACAGGAGCAGATAAAGACGATTCTCTTAAAAAATACGAAAATTCTGGATTTTATTGGATCGAAGACAAACCAGAGAATGCAGATTTAGGTCATTCTTTAGGCTTAAGAAGCATATTAGTAGAGCATGATCACAATGCTGATCATCAATGTACATATCCTGTAGTTCAAAAATGGAAACAAATATACAAAATTATAACTGAATCTGAGTAACTAAATACTTGAAAGGAGATTTATATGACACGCCCAATAGCTAAACGTAGACTTAAAGAAGCGGTTAAAAGAGCAGTTAAGAAAAAAAGGAGTTAAAAATGGCTTATAGTGATCAGGTTGTTGATCATTACGAAAATCCACGTAATGTTGGAAAACTTGATAAAAATGATCCTAGCGTAGGAACTGGTTTAGTAGGTGCTCCTGCTTGTGGTGATGTATTACAATTACAAATTAAAGTAAATGATGGAATTATCACAGATGCGAAATTTAAGACATATGGTTGCGGTTCGGCGATCGCATCTTCGTCGCTTGTCACTACGTGGCTTAAGGGAAAGAGTCTTGATGAAGCGGAAGGAATTAAGAATACCCACATTGCGGAAGAACTCGCGCTACCTCCAGTTAAAATCCACTGTTCCATATTGGCGGAGGACGCAATTAAAGCAGCGTTATTAGATTATAAAACTAAAAATGATCACTCTAACAGAAATAGCAGCCAGGAAAGTACAACAACAGCTTGACCGTAGAGGTAAAGGTGTTGGCATAATGGTAGGAGTAAGAACCACCGGCTGTAGTGGTCTTGCTTATAAGTTAGAATACGTAGACACACCGGACACAGACAAAATTCGATATGAAAGCAACGGTGTTAATATTTTTGTAAATCCAAAAGACTTGCCTTATATAGATGGAATGACCATGGACTATAAGCGTCAAGGACTGAATGAAGGATTTGATTTTATTAATAGTAGAGAAAAGGACCGTTGCGGATGTGGTGAATCATTTAGAGTCTGATATGTGGTCTAGAGAAGATACCAAAGAGTGGTTAATTCAGATAGAAAATAGACTTGAAGACTTTGAATATTATCTAAAGCAAACTACCGAATGGTGTGAAGTTCATGGTATTTTTAATGACGCAGCAGTTTTCATGTGCTGTGTTATGACACTTGTTTGGGTAAGTTATCAAAGAAACGAACGATTAAGTAAGAAAGAAGTTTTTGAATTACTTGGTTTCGATCAAAACAGTTTTAACAATGATGAGTATGAGTTAGGTGAAGAATTTCAACATTTGGATCATGAGTCATTACTTTACAGAGTTGTAAGAAACTTTCATCAAGAAGAATAAATTTGACATTATAAGTCTAAGACTATATAATTGTGTTTTTGTAATAATAATTGGAGGCAGAATGGCATTTCACCTAGAAGGCCCTTGGCTAACTACTACAGGCAAACGTAAAGGCAAATCCAAATTCCGTAATGCTGAAGAAGCAAGAAAGGCTAGAGAATTGGCAGAAAATTGGCAAGAACTTCAGAAAAAATGGGGTATTGAGACAGAAACTAAAAAACGGAATAAGGCCCTGAAATCGCCACCTCTTAAGGTAACTAAACTAAATTATAGAGGTGCCGATCAGCCTAAAATCCCATCGCTGCCGTTTACTGCTGGACCATGTACTAAGTCTGAACAAAAGATTTATACTGGCACAAAAGTAAAGGGAATTGGCACTATGCACAAGTCAAATGCTGTACCAATCTTCAGTGACCAAGAGGCAGTCGAGATTAGCAAAATGCGTAGATAATGATTCTACGTAGTTTGATAACTACTTAACGTTTTGAATTTTTTGAAACCACAGCAGTTTTTAATATTTTTTGGACTGCTGGTGTGTAGCGATACACATTAATATAATAGGAGGATTTAACTATGGAAAAATATCTAAGAATTGGTATGCTCGTGCTGGGCGTATTCTTAGTAGGATCAGCAATACAGGCTATTACGAAAAATCGTATAGCCTACTATCAGAAAGTAGAATTGGCTACACAAGCCAAAATAGAAGCAAGACATAAAGAACTTGTTGCTTTACGTGATAGAGAAAGACAATTAGAGTGTCTGGCTAGAAACGTATATTTCGAGTCAGCTACAGAACCATTTGAAGGGAAAGTGGCAGTGGCCCAGGTTACTTTGAATAGATCAAAGCATCCTAGATTCCCAAACGATATTTGTCAAGTGGTATATCAAAAATCCATTTTTATGGAAAAGGTAGTATGTCAGTTTAGCTGGTATTGTGAAAACGGTGGTAAGCCGAAAATCAGATATCCTGAACTGTATAAAGAAAGTTATGAAGTTGCTAAAAAAGTTTTATTAGAAAACTTTAGACTACCTTCGATGAAAGATGCTTTATATTTTCATGCTGTTTACGTAACTCCTAATTGGGGTAAAGAACGTATTGGTGTAATCGGTAATCATATTTTTTATAGGGATAAACATGTCGGTTCTTAAAAGATGGGTTGATCATGCTAAATTTGTATTCACCAAAAGAATTGGTGTTATAAGTTCGGAAACTATGGCATGGTTAGCCAATATTATGTTACATGCGGCTACGATTCCAAGTTTGTTAGCTGTGAGTATGAGTCTTACTGATAGACTTCCTAGTGTAGATTTAGTTTTACTTACTTGGGGGGCTCTTACTTTACTTTTTGCTAAGGCTGTAATAGTAAAAGACATGCTCAATGTTGCTACTATAGGATTTGGATTTATAGTTCAAAGTGTTTTAATGATGTTGATTTTCTTTAAATAACCAAAAAAATTGACATTTTTTAACCTCTACAATATAATTTGTATTGTAGGGGTTTTTTATTTTTCACACACATAGAAAGGCATTTATGAAACAGGCTCTTGTTGTAATTTCACTAACATCTATTTTAACCGCTTGCTCTACTACTAGTATGGAACCATTGCGTACTGAAAACGTAACTAAACGTGAAGTACCTAACTGGTATCTCGAACACTCCGATATTGGAAAAGAATCTAAAGACGGTTGGAAATTTTGGGACAAAGAAGGATATCTTTATGCTGTAGCGGAAGACGTAAGTCCTAGTATGGAAATGGCTTTGAAGAAAGCTACACTCAAAGCTAAGGCAAAAGTACTTGACCGTATTACAGGGGAAATGAACAATCGTACTACCATTGTTTATGATGAGGAAGGTAGTTCAGAAAAACTAGAAGCTTTTCAACAAGGTCAAGATGTTGTAGTGAATCTTATCTCTGAAAGTGTTTTAAGAACCTACGCTGTAGATAAGAAAATGATTGTGTACAATCCAGAAACTGCTCACTATCGTGCTTTTGTTTTGATGAAGATTTCAAAGAAGGATGTAGAAACAATGGCTAAACAGTTTGATGCCAAAGTAGAGCGCAAAGATCGTAAACATGCTGGTAAAGATGTAAACGAAGTCGCTGGAGATGTCCTTGATCAAGTTAAAAATCGAAACAAATAATGATTAGATATCTACTAATTGGTAGTGTAATCCTTTCCGGTTGCACTACCTATACACCTCGAGCCAGTATTCCTGATCAATACTGCGACCTAAAATCCGAAACCATAACGGTTAAAGATAAAAAAGGTAGAGTAGTCGACGGTAATACTGTAGAAGTTATGAAATGTAATGACAACAAAGTAGAAAGATTGTTTCATGCGCAAAGTGGTATAGCACAAGATTGTGGTGAATACAAATATTTCATAACACTTAATAATCAACCAGTAGAAAGACGCGGTTATGCATGTAAAAAATATGATGGTACTTGGGAAGTTGTGCCTCATCCTAGTATGTACCAATAGCAATGCTCAAAGTTTCGAAAGTCCTGTTAACAACAGTTACTTACCAAACGAAAGTTTGGTACATGTACTGATTAATCTTTCTCGATATTTCGGAACACAATTAAAACCCCAAGATAGGGAACTACATAGACACGCTGTATACCATGCTCTAAATAATTTAGAAAACGGTGAAGCTGTAGAATGGTTTAATGATCGTACCGACGCTCAAGGTAAAGCACGTATAGTTATGACTACTCCTAATAACGGAAGTTATTGTAGACGTATTCATAGTTGGGTTAGATTAGGTGCCGATCAAAGATCGTTCGAAGATACAGCCTGCTATAATGTTACTACAAAAAATTGGGTTTTTCACAAATAAATATCTCTTATGAAAGTAACATTCGCCGATAAAAGTATAGCCTGGTTGACATTACTAAGTGGTTTGTCAATCTCTGCCGTTGCGGTTTGGTATTCTGTAGCAGGCCTAATAAGCATTTTTGCTGCTGCTGCTGTTCCTATCGCTGTAATGGGTATAGTTCTTGAATTAAGTAAGTTAGTAGCCACAGTCTGGCTAAAACAGAACTGGTTCATAGCACCTCGCTTAATTAAAAGTTATCTACTTGTCGCTATTTCTATTCTCATGCTTATTACTAGTATGGGTATTTTTGGATACTTATCAAAAGCACATTTAGATCAAGCAGTGCCTACAGGCGATGTTGCTGCTAAACTAAGTCTCATTGATGAAAAGATTAAAACAGAACGAGATAACATAGAAGCGGCTAGAAAAGCATTAGCACAAATGGACTCGCAAGTCGATGCTAGATTGAATAGAAGTGACGACGAGCGAGGAGCGGAACGTGCTGTACAAATTAGAAAAAATCAAGCTAAAGAAAGAGCTGTACTACAGTCTGATATAGCTAAGTCACAAAAAGTTATTTCAGAACTTAATAAAGAACGTGCGCCTGTTGCCAGCGAATTACGCAAAGTAGAAGCAGAAGTCGGTCCGATTAAATACATCGCAGCCTTATTGTATGGAGATAATCCAGACCAAAATGTTTTAGAACGAGCTGTTCGTTGGGTCATTATTTTAATTGTAGTAATTTTTGATCCGTTAGCAGTAGTACTACTTTTGGCTAGTCAGTATAGTTTCCAATATTTTAGGCGTATTAAGGAGGAACAAGATGCTGCTACCGATGCTATTACCACACATAGTGATATACATGTGGGTGGACCTATTTCTACAGATGAACCCGTACCTGAACAGCAACATCTGCCAACCCAAGATGAAAAATTAACACACTGTCCAAAATGCGGCACAGCAGTTGTTACGGCTCCTGGTATAGGCGACTTTTGTCCTAACAAAGAATGCGACGTTGTAGATAATCTCTATGGTGATATAGATCCCGAAACTCAGGAGTTCTTTAAACGTATAAAATTAATTGCCAAAATTCAAGATATTGAGGACGAACAAGCCAATATTGAAGAAGCAAATCGTTTAATATCAGAGATTCCTCAGGAAGATGAAGAAGAGGAAATGGCTAGTGATTTAGTAGAATTATCACAGATCAAAGAAGATGATCCTGTAGAATATTATCCGTTTCCTATGACTCGTCCTTTAGAAGGAAACGCTAAATTAGAACAGGATATTATTGATAGTATGCCTGTTTTAGAAAATGAAGAGTTATGGGCTAGTAGAGTTATAGACGAAGATGACGATGACGATAGCGAAGCAAAACGTAAATGGAAACTGTTAAATCCACACGATACGTTGAAGCGTCAACGTGTACTTTATGAAAAAGGATTAATAGAAGAATTGCCATGGCAAACTATAGAAAAACTAGATGCTGAAAAAGAAGAAGAAGAAATTCAAAGATTAGAAAAAACTGAACAAACTTTAATAGCAGATTACGAACCAGATGATGGCCCTTTAACTGATGAACAAATCTCACAGATTAAGGATTCTGTTGATGATTCTAAAAAAAAAGACTTACATAATCAAGAAACAGGATCAACAAGTGAAGAAAAAGAGGTAAAGTATATTCAGAACAGTGAACAAAATCCTGATTCAATTTGGAATAAGATTCAAGAAAGAAAAACTAATTAATAACATGTTAAATGGAAAAATAAATTTAATTACTCCACCGGATAAGTTATACAATAATAATCTATCTTACTTGCTGGTAAAACCTTCTAAAAAAATTAAGTTACAATTTCAAAACATGCTTCAAGACATTAAACAAGACATTAATGTTTATGTGTTTGATGATACAGAAAACGACATTGATTGGTTATTAGGTGTAGCACAAATAGTTGATATGGTAATTGTGGATATTGACAACTGTGATCCTTTAACAAAACTGTTTGTATCTTTGCTTTTATCCCAAAATAACACACATTATATCACTTCAGATGAAATTACTCCTTATAAATTGTTAAATAGAAATAGAATATACAACCTTGATTGGTTGGAAGAAGTATTGAACGATATTGGGGAAAATGACGAGGATACCGATGAACAATAGAGGAACAATAGTAACTGTTAAAGATGGTGAAGATATCAATAGAGCTTTAAGACGTTTAAAAAATAAAGTAGAAGAAGCTGGGACTTTAAAAACACTTCAAAAAAAAGAACACTACGAAAAACCGACCACAGCACGTAAGCGCAAAAAAGCTGCGGGTCGAGCAAGATTTCTAAAAAAATTAGAGAAAGAACAATTACCAAAAAAATTGTTTTAAATTCAACAATCCTGTATAATTAAAATTTAAGAAAGATAATATGCTATCTGATATAATGATAGATTTAGAAACACTCGCCACTTCTCCAAACGCTTCGGTGTTGACTATTGGAGCAATTAGATTTGATCCGTTTAATAATGATATAGATAGCCCAACATGTGAAAAGTTATATCTAAAAGTGGATCTAGATAGTTGTGATGAATTAGGATTAGAAGTAAATGACGACACCATAGCATGGTGGGGTCAACAAAGTAAAGAAGCACAAGACGAAGCATTTAGCGCAGAAGGCAGAATACATATCAGAGAAGCTTTTGATAAGTTATATAAATTTTGTTGGGGAGCAAAACGTGTTTGGAGTCATGGTGCCGCTTTTGACACTGTTATTTGCGAAAA
>Ga0129333_10006615_pt1 | contig 10958 bp, 15 predicted proteins | sample CPB6_08_DNA_FD_94474 | JGI IMG/M metagenome (GOLD analysis project Ga0129333, IMG submission 94474) | Freshwater to marine salinity gradient microbial communities from Chesapeake Bay, USA - CPBay_Sum_0.6_0.8_DNA | ecosystem: Environmental > Aquatic > Marine > Coastal | place: USA: Chesapeake...
CAGTTCGCCCAGCTGCCAGTTACGGAAAGCGTACAAATCCAGCTCGTCCAGCACCCGTTCAAAATCCAGGAGACTCACTATGGTGCCATCACTCATGTACAGGCGCTTGATGTTATCGGCTACCATCCAGTAATCGCTGTGATCTTTGAAGATATCTTTGTCCATGCTGATATTTATGATTTCCAAGGGCTTTGATCGCCAACCAGAAACTGTGCTAGATCTGAGGGTAGGACAGGGACGCCTTGGCGTTCCGGGTGCCAAAGCACGCCCCAGTGCGGTTTAAAAGCATGCCTAAAGGCTTCACAGTTGCCTGCCAGATCCTGCGCGATTGACTCATAACCGGGTGCAAGGCGTGCGATGCCTTGTCCATGATAGCTGTTGACTGTGTGGGTGATTCCCTGCATGATGACCGCGTGTTCTACGCCGAGATGCCCGTCGAGCGGGGCATTGATTCCAGCACCGAGATCATTGATGACCAGAGCACCATGGCAGAAACCGATTATGGGTTTGTTTGCGCGATCAAACAGCTGGACCAAATGATCTTCAGTCAGGTGCCGGGCCACGCTGTCATTGCCACCGGTCATCACGAGCGCATCAAACTTCTCGACATCGGGCACACGATTGGGTAGATTGGGCCATGCAGTCAGTTCATGCCCAGCCAAAAACACATGCCAGGCGCGTTCCAGCGCATCATGTACAAAAAAGAAAGGAGGTTTTTTAACCTCCTGTTGAGTAACTAAAATTCTCATGGGGAGCGGTGTAGTTATCTCCCCATGATTTCGGATTTAAAACTTCACGCACAATTCACGGGTGGGTTCGCCATAGGCTTCACGCATGATTGCTTTGACTTCTGGCGATGCCGATTGGAAATCACCCAAGCTCACACATGAGCATTCAAAAAGATCCCAGACCATTTCTTGCACATAGCTCAAGGCTTCTTGTTGTGCTTGCTCGGTCACGCACAATTTCTCCAGCATCATGCGACCAATCTCGCTGTGGAAACGTTCATCGCGGGCCACGCGGGCATAACGAGTCTGGATGTAATCGTCCCCGGCCACTTCACTCATGGTATGCCAAACATGACTGGCACGACCCTCGGCCATGTACTGGTATAAGTGCATCATGATGGGGTTTTCCTGCGCTTCATACTTCTTGATCAGACTGGCACCCATGCGGATGTCGGGATTGTCAGCGCCGTGGGAGTCATACACAGCTTTCATGTCAACCGGTTCACCTGTGATGTGTTCCAGGATCTCATGCACGATGCGATAGTGCTCGGCTTCGTCCCAGGCCTGCTTGGCAAGCAAACGGGCTTCATTGGGGTCTACATCAATCGGCAAGTTGGCCACTTTTTGTGCTAGTTCAACCATGTTCCAGCGCTCGTTGCCCACGCGGATATGGAAGAATTTTTTCAACATGTCTTTATCTTTGCCAAACCGATCAAAAAACTCTCGGGTCTGGATCTCGGCGACTTTATGCAAGGGCATGAACGATTGCCACAGTTCGTCAAGAAATTCTTTTACTGGTTTCATGGGGGTCTCCTTTAAGATAGTACCAAACTTAGTTATTTGGCCATTTTTGATTGGGGGATTTTTCAGTTTGGTGGTGAAACGTACAGACAAGTACTTATGACAGGCACAAAATCTAAGTGTCTAGCGAGATATTTTCCAGGGTCACGTTTAAATATCTGCAGAGGGTAGCGATCATGTTCATAGGAGACTTACACTTGAGTCGAGCACGCGGATCCAAAGCGCAGCAGCGCCGCAACAATCATCATGTCACATCACAAGAAAATACCATAGATTTCCACCAAGCAACAAAGATCAAAAGCCGTCCGATAGAACTGAGACCGCGCAGCCAGGCCCAAGAACGCTTGGTATTGGATCTACTAGATTCTACTGCATCAATCGTGATAGCTCTGGGGCCAGCCGGAACAGGCAAGAGCTACCTAGCCATGCTGGCGGCCATGCGCGATCTACGTGCGGGACGAGTAGAGCGCGTGATACTGACCAGACCGGCCGTGGGAGTAGAGGACGAACGGCATGGATTTTTGCCTGGTGATTTGGTGCGCAAGATGGAACCTTGGACACGGCCCTTGCTTGACATCATGAAAGAGTTCTATCATCCGCGCGAGATCGCTCGCATGATCGACGACGAAGTGATCGAAATATCGCCCTTGGCTTTCATGCGCGGACGTACTTTTAAAAATGCCTGGATCGTGGCGGATGAAATGCAGAATGCCACACCCAATCAGATGAAGATGTTGCTCACCCGCATCGGATCGGGATCCAGGATAGCAGTCACGGGTGACGTTGAGCAGACAGACCGAACACAATCCAACAACGGCCTCCTTGATCTCGCAGACAGGCTTTCCGCTGCCCGAGTCAATGGCCTACGTTTATGCAGGCTAGGGTCTCGGGATATCCAACGTCACCCCATTATTGACCAGGTGCTGGCGATCTACGCCTGATCCGGAGCGTTGGCTCGTTCTAATTGATCGATCGTGGAACGATAGTGCTGATAGTAATAGTCGCGGATGCGCTGCCAGTCGCGAGGGATCACCACATCACCTAGGCTGCTCTTGACCACTTGATGAGTTTTGAAGTCCAGGATCACGCTTGCGGTCTGGAGATCGCGCATTTTGGTTTTTTTGCTTACTGACACGATCTCGTCAGTCTGCCCGCGCGGTGTACGGATGTAGTTGACTATGAAATATCTCATCTCAAGGCCGCTAGTTCAATCATGGTGGCCGAGAGATTGATCTCGGTATCGGCCACGAACGAGTGATTGACCAGTCCGTTGCGTATGATCACGATGGCTTGATCTTGGCGTTCGGGATCTGCACTCCAGAGATTGAGGTTGTCATACATCCAACGGAACACATCTTCCATCTCTTCCGGTCGGGCGTTAGCGCACATGAGTTTCCGGGCTTCGGTTATGCGCCCATCCTTGAACAATTGTACCACTTCCGCGCGCCATTCTCGCACGGTGGATTCGCTGCTTTGTGGGGCTGTCAGTTGGCCACTGGCGCTGTTCATCTGGCACATGTTCAGGCATTTGCGCAGATCAGGATATGTGGCCTTGACATAGGTGTCTAGAGTGTCTAGATCGAATTCCACAGCTTCAGTGACAAGTACAGTAGCCACCCGAGCAGTAAACTCCGTGACATCCACGCGCTCGATGTGGAACCCTTGGCATCGGCTATGGATTGCAGGTATAACACGATTGGGATAGTTGCAAGTAAGAATAAAACGGGCACTGGCATGATAGGTCTCCATGACTCCGCGCAAGGCGGCCTGGCCGTTGGGCGAGATATAGTCAGCTTCGTCTAGTAGCACGATCTTGAACGCACCAAACGGCATGGTCTGCACAAAGCCAGTGATTTTTTCCCGTATGGTATCTACGGAGTTTTCACGACTGGCATTGATCTCTAACACATCAAAATCATCCACATCCAGTGCCCGGATCAAGATCCGAGCCAGTGTGGTCTTGCCCACGCCCGGAGCACCCGAAAACAGCAAGTGCGGAATAGACCCTGCGTTGATCCAGGCCTCGACTTGATCGCGCTGTGCTTGATCCCGGAACACGTAACCGTCAAGATCGCGCGGACGATATTTTTCAGTCCAAAGTTCTTTCACACCATCTCCTCAGCGATACCAACCAGTTCGCCCACGATCAAGGCCACACCAGCCACGATCAGCCATGTGTTACCCAGCAAACAGAGGCTGGCTCCGGCCACGATGCGGATCGCGCTCTTGATCATGCTCAGTTGGAAGTGTCGTTTGGGATCGGGTTGTTTCATTAATCTCTCCTTGAGTTGTGCCAAATTGATTAGAGGTGGGTGCAATGGACAGCGACCCTGTCGCCAATCACACGCAGGTGAGTAGATTTTACCGCAGGTGTCGCACTCTAAGTCTTGAGGATCTTTACCAGTCGTTCCTGTTCCCATTTGTGCTCTTCATCAAATTTAGGCAGACGTTCATACTGTTCGTCCAACCATGATTTTAACAGATAAAGATCATGTTTGCAAGCCGCGGATGTCCAACCGTCATTGTAGGGACTCTTGATCTCGTTTAGGCTGCGACCAATGGCCAGACGGGCGTCATCGAGACTGGGCTGCCGGAATCCCATGATCAGCCTCGCTCGGGCACTACTACAGCATCGCTCATGGTGTCATCATCTGGCTGCTCATCTGACACCAGCAGTATATCTTTGGGATCAATCCGGCGTATGGTACGAAGCTCGCCGTCAGTATCTTCTACGTCCAGACCGCGTGTCCAGCGTCCGTGTGCCACGCAGATCCATTGGCCCACTTGTACATCTCGATGTTCGGGTCCCACAGCGTACACACGCCCCCAGCGCGGTCGTATGCCCGAGCTCTTGCCATTGTCACTGGGCAAGATTATGCCCGAAGTCAAGGTACGTCCGGAAAAATTCATGTCCTCCACGATCACAGTGTCGTGTAAGGCCTTGAGCGATTGGATTCGAGTGGGTACTAAAGCCATTATATCCTCTTGGGTCCTTGTGGTTGTTGTTTGGGATCGGGTTCAGGTTCCTGGCGGAACTGTTTGGCTCGCGCAATGGCCGCAGCCAGTCCCTGTGGTGGTTCTGGTTTGACGTCAGTTTTGATTGGCTCGCTTGCAGTCTCGACTGATTCAGGATTTTTTTCTTTGGGTTTGTGTTTTTCGCGTTTGGCCATCGAGTGCACCGGCTCATCTTGCACATTGGTGACCTGTCGATCGTATTGTTTCTGTACCTGCTGGGTGCGACGATCGATCGGTCGATTCCAACTGTCAATCAAATCACCGCGAGCATTCACATTCATGTTGCCCACTGCCCGGGTATTTTCGTGTTGAAGCATGAGGGCTCCTAGATCCACTGTTTTGCCCTGTGCTGTTCTATAGATTTTGCGTGTCATGACATTCTCCAATCATGGTATTTAACGCAAAAATTCACGGATGTCTAAATCATAGAACAGGCTGTCAATCCTGTGCACACCCAAGAGGAACAGCACATAACTGCTCACACTCGATCCTCGACCCACACCCCATATGATGCGATTGGCTCGCATGACATCCACAAGATATTTGAGATAGCGCAAGAGATCAAACAGTCCACGATCTTGATAGAGCAAGAGTTCTTGGCCCACACGTTGCAGTTGCTCCGATGTGTGACAGAGATCTAAAACATGTTGTGCGATATCAAGCTCGCGATACTCGTCGGGCATGAACCATTGACTTTGTCGTACGGCATCATAGTCGGGCACAGATATATCTGATGCTTCGGGAAAGGTCCAGGTAATCATCTGACCGGGATCTTCAATCACATGTATCATGTGCTCAAGGTCCAGTGATCGATCCACAGTCACATGAGCGAGAGCAGTCAAATCTCGCCCCTGCATAGCCAGATCGCATAGATCAGACTCATCCAAAATGATCTCACCAAATTGATTGCTATGCATTGGGGTCTCGAGTGGGCAGGATAGATACATTACCACGTGTGGTCTCCACAGCGGACCAGTCGAGATCATGGTCTTTCCAGGTGGTATTACGCGAGATAGATATCACTTTGCCGTTGCCGCGTGTGGGTTTGGATTCAACCACATGATTGGGACCAATGTCGCGCCACCAGCCCGGCTGTTCAAACCAGTGCAGGTTGTCACCTTGCTCGCAAAGATATTTCACATATTCATCTGCTGGACTGCTTACCAGCACTTGCGAGATCATCACACGTCCTTCGGTCATGGCCGTGAGCTTGCTCATGAGCATGAGTCCTATCACTTGGTCAACAGGCGCCACTGGAAACTCCACACAGCGCATGCCGGCATCACGCCAGGCCTGCAAACGGTCATCATCTTGTGTTATCAAGACTGAATCATGCATGATTTCCTGGAACCAATGCCGCATGCGACTGTAGGCCAGGTTGTATTCTTCATGTACCGCAGTGATCACCTGCATGTGCACTTCGGCTTCATAGGTATTGATCCAAGGATCGACTCCGTCGTGCGCCAACACACTGTTAAATGCAAAAGTCTTAACCAGACTGGTCATGAAATATCAATGCGGTCACTGTAGTCGGGACCAGATCGTTGATGGGCTTCCCACTGTTCACGCTGGCGTTGTTGATATTTGTTGGTGTAGGTCTCAAGAGCCATTGAGATCTGATTGGCTAGCGCGGCATTGGTTCTGTAGGCCCAAGACAATTTTCTCTGGAGGTCTGCTATGCGCTTCTGCAGTTCCTCCATGTTCAAACTGTCTGCGTCGTTTATGAGAGGATGTTCCATATTGATGCTCCAGTTAAGTCTAGCATCAAAAAAGGACAAGGTCAACGAGATCGGTTAACTGAAGGTAACGCCGTTGTTGCCCACGCAGAACCATTTGCCACTGGCATAGATGAAGGTAGCAGCCGAACCCACCGCGGAGAGATTGGCGATACCGCTACCGGGCCAGGCTGCATTGGCCACAGTGATCAGGCAGTTGCCGGCCGACACGTTGCCATAGGCCAAGATCTTGATCTGACCGTCGGCTCCTGCGGCCATGTTGCCGGTTATGTTGCTGGTGGTGTTGATGACCGAAGTGGTCACGGTCAGTGAAATATTGCCTGACGCTGTCAAGACCTGTTCACTGGGGAGATACATGGGATCACGATTGCGATTGAGATCAAACACGCTGATAGTGGTGCCGCCGTTAGAGGTTTCAAACTCAAATTCGTAGGTACCGGTCTGGCTGAAAGTGATCGTGCCTGTGGCTGGATCCATGCCCTGGATGTTGCTGCTACCGATTAGGTTGCTCGAAATCGGACTGCCACCCGGGGTGATAGTCAAGGTATGAGCAATACTGGACACCGTGATCTGCAGGCGCATGCGTGCCATACTGCCTGAGCCAGCTGATGGGAAATTGGTAAACGCGGCAGTGATCGATCCGGACGTGGTCACGGTATAGTAGGGACCGGCAGTGTAGTTTAGGATAACAGCACCCGACGTTGTGCCCAGGGCGATACGAGTCTCGCTCATGTTTTGCAGCTTGGCATTGCTGAGCACGCTACCATTCATGTTGTTGTTGAGGGTGGTACCAGTCAATGCCCCCTTTAACACCACATTGTTCTGCAGATCCGTGATCTCGGCCTTGGCAAAATCAAAGTTGGTCTTGATGTTGGTAAAGTTGTCACGGAATCCCTGACTGTTGTTGTCTTGCCCGGCTACTGGGTAAGCGCCGTCAATGTTGTTGGGGTTGATGTTGCTGGCCATTTTTTATCCTAAAATTGTCCTCTTGGGAAACACGAGATATTTATCAAACTCGTTAGTGGCGATCCAACGATCTGCCGGGGTCACGAATTCTGTGGCCGACCCATCAAAAATCGTGGTATTCTGATCGAATATGGTGGCCGCGGGCGGTTGCGGAATCCATTGTTCAGTGTCTGGATCCCAGTTGTGGGTCTGGCTGCGATCTATGATGTAGCGATCGACTTCAAAATCTATGATGTTGAGATTGGTACCAAAACGTGTGCGGATGTTGTAGGCCACACGGGCGCTTTGACCGGGGTTGACATAGGCGATGACCCAGGCTGGTGTGAACCCCAGCACACGACCATCTGCTTGTTTGGATGTCATCCATAACGGGAGAGCGGGTGAAATCTGGCCCACAGTATCTATCACTTGGTCTCGCATGTTGATCAAACTGTTGGGATAGACCGTGGTCGTGAGTGAGCTGTCATCAAGGGTGGCCACTGGATAGGGCAACTCAACTTCTTTGCCCACGCTTTCGCCCTGATTGTTCACGAGATCATCCACGATCTGGCTATAGACCACTTCGTAAAGGATGTTGCCATTGGCATCTCGGGCCTGGGCTGTGCGTATGGGTCCCAGCACAAGATCTTTCCAGTAGTGATTGAGATCAAGACTGGCCACATAATCTGGTAAGGCAGCAGCCGTGAGACCATAGGCATGGGTATAAGTCACGCGCTGGGACACACCAAAGTTGGGATCATCCTGGCGATATACCAGATCAGTCGGGATGATGTCTTGGTTCTGCACCAATTGATCGATTATGGCGCGGTCATCTTCAGGCGGCATGCATTGGATGTAGAGATTTTCATAAGGCTCGTTAAAGGTGCGAGCCACTGTCACTGTGAAGGTCCTGAACACGCTGACAGAATTGGTCTGCTGTATTTCACGTATGACAGCCAGGGCGGTGGCGCCTGATCCACCCCCACCCGTGATGGTCACTGTGGGTGTTGAGCTGTAGCCCTGGCCCGGATTGCCAATCGCTATGGCAGTGATCGCGCCGCCAGTGAGAGTCACTGCTCCCGTGGTGGCCTGTACCGCATCCACAGTGGGCGGTGGAGCTGATATAGTCACTGTGGGCGTGCTGACATAACCAGAACCGCTATTGGTCAGCACGATACCGACCACTTCATAGCTGATTTGTTCGCTAACGGCAGCATAGGCGTTGACCGTGAACTGATAGCGCGAATCAAATGTGGTCTCCTGCGTGATGCTACGAGTACGGATGTCGCGATCAAAATAAGTTGTACCACCATCCAGTGCAAAGGTATTGAAGCTCACGCGACCGGTGATGTTGCCCGAGGGCTGCAGAGTCAAGCCCTGGGGCAGTTGACTGGCGCTGCCTGACACCAAGCGATATTGGAGATCACGCCCGCCGGTATTGACTGCCTGTACCCGTAACAGGCTGATGGCGCCATTGTTGATGGTGCCAAGGTCGGGCTCGGTCAACCAGATCACTTCGGTGTCAATGTTGCCAGTGATGCGTATGGTAAAATAGGCAAAGTCACTCACGTAGGTGGGTTGGAACTTTTTCCTCACTCGGATGGCAAATCGATAGGTGCTGTCGGTCGCACCCTGTGCAGGAATATACCCGTAGAACCATCCGGTTTCGGGATCCAATGTAAGACCGGGTGGTAGGCTAAAGGTGCCCCGATCGAACGGCACATCATCTTGATCAAAACTGTCGGGACCGCCGTTGAAGGCATCGGTAGCGGGATCACGTGTGCTGTAGATGGGCGGGTTTTCGCCGGGATTGACAATAAATTGCGGACCGGGCACAAAGGCCGAATCAAATCCTGATCCGGCACCGGTAGATATTTCAAATTCTACTTCGTCATCGTTGAAGTCTATCGCGTCAAACTTGTAGGCAAAAAAGTTATCGGCCTTGAATGTGCCCAAAAATCCAGGCTCGTTCAGGAGGATCGGCAGCCATAAGTTGGTGGTGTCGCTGGTGATAAAGGTATTGTCACTGGTGATATTGGTATTGTCCGCGGTCATGGTCTTTTTGGACCAGACAAAGATCTCAAAGGTGCGGAGATTGCTGTCTTTGCCGTCGGTTATCTCTAGTGTGAACTGGAAGTTCCGGCTCTCACTGGCCAGGGTGAAATCTTTGGGATACACATCCTTGGGTGTGGCGTCAAACCCAGGTGGCTGGTTGCTGGGTGGTGCCGATAGAGGTAGTATGATTCCCGATATCAGGCCAGTAGAAGATAACGTGAGTCCAGGCGGCAGCTCGCCTGAAGCCAGTTGCACCCGCACAGTATCTTCAAGATCACCATCGGTGAATTCAATCTGTATGGATGCGCGAGTACCGTCGTAATAGGTACCGATGCTGCCGGCCGGTGTGACGAATTCAGGTACATCCTGGCCGCTGACCGTGATCTCGAACGTGCGATCGGCCAAGCGATCCACCACGTACTGACTATTGACTATTTTGCGGGTGTAGGCTCTCACAGCGAATCGGCTGGTGACATCGCCGGGCACTTCGCGAGGAACGCCTTGTACAGATACTGTGTTCCTGGGCACACCTTCCACCACACCCGTATCGCTAACCTGCACACCATCCGGCAGTTCACCTGCTATCACACGATAGAATACATCATCGGCTCCGGCCGTGGCTTCAACTGCGACTTGGTAAAACACTCCCTCGGGTATGGTCCCTAAACTGCCGGCGGGTGTGATCCATGTGGGTTGGGGCATGACTAATCATTCCAATCTGGCTGTGACTGTACCGCCCACTGATACTGTGCTTAGAGCAGTCTGTCCATATGCTTGGTCGCCGCCTGTGGCCCAGATATCGTTGACATTGGTATTGACTGCATTGACAGCGAAACCATTGTAATCAGTGTCTTCAATTATGCTTCCAATGGTGTAGGTCATGTTCGATCTCTTTCGTTCGACTCAATCAGTTGCCTTTGAGTGCTGCGATTTCTGCTTCTAAAGTTTCAATTCGTGCAATTGCCTCTTGTAGGGCTTTGGTAAGTACAGGAATAGCAAAAGAAGCATCCAGGCCTTGGGCTTTAACTTTGCCGTCTTTATCAACTTGGTCTTTTGTACCTGTCACAGCATATGGAATAACTTCAGCAAATTCGTGGGCAATAAACCCGTCATGCATGCCAGTGTTTGCAAATTCTTTCCATGTAAATTCAACAGGTTTAAGTGCTTTGAGTTTAGTAATTGCGTTATTTAAGGGAGCTACATTTTCTTTTAACCGATAGTCTGAAGTTCCAGAATAAACAACCACAGAACCGTTCCAAGTTATATCACCTCGAAGCGTTGAACTACTAGGAGTACCTGTAAACCAACCTGCCCAGGTATTCGGGCTAGAACCATTAATGACAGCTGCAATTGCAACACCGCCTGCTCCAGTTGCTTCACAAGCTACAGCAGGATGTCCACCTTGTCCCCTAACAAAAAAATTCCAATTTGAGCTGGGATTGCTAGATTGCCCTATGCAAAGGGTTTGAGAGGCGCTATTGAATGGATTCACCAACACGTTAGTGTAGAAGTATTTTTCAGCAAAGATGTTCTGCGAGGTGTTGGTGGTCACAAAACTGGAAGTATCAGGCGACGCGCCTGTGGCTCCTGTGGCACCCGTAATGCTGCTTCCTGGATTGCCTTGTGGGCCTGTCGCTCCTGTAGCACCCGCTACAGTGGATGCAGCACCTGTGGCTCC
>Ga0129333_10006616_pt1 | contig 10955 bp, 6 predicted proteins | sample CPB6_08_DNA_FD_94474 | JGI IMG/M metagenome (GOLD analysis project Ga0129333, IMG submission 94474) | Freshwater to marine salinity gradient microbial communities from Chesapeake Bay, USA - CPBay_Sum_0.6_0.8_DNA | ecosystem: Environmental > Aquatic > Marine > Coastal | place: USA: Chesapeake Bay...
CAGGGACTTGACGATGCAGTGGTGCTGTCGCGCTCGGCGCTCGACTTGCGTATGCGCGAACATGCCGTGCGCACGCAACGATTTGCGGGCGAGCTCGCCGGGCGGAGCGACAGCGGCATGTTGTTCGCGCTCGAGGATGAGCTGCGAGCGTCCGGGGCGAGCGAGATCGTGATCTACGGCGAACACGAACGAATCATCGGCGCATCGAGCCGACTCGTTGCCGACTCGTTGCCGGCACGCCCGTCCGCCGATCTCATTCGGCAGGTGAGCGCCGGCAAGGTCTACATGAGCCTCGAACCGATCGCCGAGTCGCAATACGTCGTTCGTACCGCAGCGCCGCTGCCTGGCTTGCGGCTCGCCACGGGCGATGCGCGTTACGTGGTCGCCTTGTACGAGTTGCCGCAGCAGTTCGCCAAACTGACCGATGCGGTACAGCGCTCCTACTCGCAATACGGCGATCTTGCGGCATTGCGGGAGCCTCTCAAATATAGCTTTCGTCTGACGCTGACGATGGTGCTGCTCGTAACGTTGCTGGGCGCGATATACGGTGCGATCTACTCTGCGGAGGTTTTGTTCAAGCCGGTGCAAGATCTGATGGCGGGTACCCGTGCCGTCGCCAAGGGCGATCTCGCCACGCGTGTCCCACTCTCTTCGCACGACGAAATGGGGTTCCTCGTGCACTCGTTCAACGATATGACCAAGCGCCTGCGGCGTGCCCGTGAGGAGACCGAGCGCAGCCGACTGGCCGCAGAGCGCGAGCGCGAGCGGCTCGCGATTATTCTTGCGCGACTTTCGGCAGGAGTCATCACGATCGATCGCGACCTCGTGCTGCAGCGCGCCAATGATTCCGCAAACGGGATTCTCGGTGTCGATCTCGCGAGTCGTGTCGGTCGCACGCTTGCTGCGGCGGATGGCGAGGGGGTTCTGCGCTCATTCATCGAGGAGTTACGATTCAGATTTTCCGACGGAAAAGAAGAGTGGCGCGAGCAGATCGAGTTGCGCGCTCCCGGCGTCAAGTCCGGTTCCCGAGTACTCGTGTGCGCCTGCGTGCCGCTGCCGCAGGCTGGCGACGAGCCGGCACAATTCGTCATCGTTTTCGACGATGTGACCCATTTGCTGCAGGCACAGCGGGATGCCGCCTGGGGTGAGGTTGCACGTCGTCTTGCCCACGAGATAAAAAATCCGCTGACGCCGATCCAGCTCTCGGCGGAGAGGATGCGGCGTAAGCTTCTGCCTGGCCTGCAGGGCGCAGAGGCGGAAATGGTCGACCGCTCGACGCACACCATCGTGCAGCAGGTCGAGTCGATGAAGCAGATGGTCAATGATTTCAGCGAATATGCTCGTGCTCCATCGATGCATGTGACCGCACTCGATCTCAACCGGCTCGTCATAGAAGTCACGGATCTCTACCGTGCACAAGAAAGCGGCGTCGAGATCGTGACCCATCTCGACCCCCGTCTCGGAGAGGTCGAAGCGGATCGGGCACGTATCCGACAGGTTCTCAACAATCTCCTGACGAACGCCTATGAGGCGCTCGAGGCTGTTCGTCCGGCGACCATCGAGTTGCACACCGCCCTTAAAGATTTTGAAGGCCAGCCTGGCGTCGAGGTCATCGTCGCGGATAACGGACCGGGGTTCCAGATCGAGCTGATGGAGCGTATTTTCGACCCTTACGTCACTAGCAAGCCCGGGGGTACGGGTCTTGGCCTCGCCATCGTGAAGAAAATCGTCGATGACCACGGCGGCCGTATCGAGGCGGAGAACCGCACGGGAGGCGGAGCCCTCGTCCGTGTTATGTTGCCAATACGGGAGCGGGGGAAAGCGGCCGTCTCGCGCGAGCGGCGGTCGGAGCTGAGGAGGGAGCGGGCATGAGTGCAGCGCGCATTCTGGTGGTCGACGACGAAGCGGACATACGCAGTCTCGTCAAAGAAATTCTCTCGGAGGAGGGCTACGAGGTAGACGTAGCTTCCAACGCCGCCGAGGCTCGAGGCTTGCGCGTACGTCAGCACCCCGATCTGATCCTTCTTGATATCTGGATGCCGGACGTCGACGGTATCACCTTGCTTCGTGAGTGGCAGTCGGCAAGTGGCGATGGTTGCCCGGTCGTCATGATGTCGGGGCACGGCACGGTCGACACTGCAGTCGAGGCGACCCGACTGGGTGCCGTCGATTTCGTCGAGAAACCGCTGTCCCTCGCCAAGCTGCTGCGCACCGTCGAGCGCGGTCTCGAGTCGGCACGCAAGCGCCGCGCGGCGAACCGTTTGCTTGCGGCGTCCGTCGCCACTCCGATCGGCAAGAGCCGGCAGATGCAGCAGCTGCGCAATGAGCTTGCGAAGGTGGCCGTTGGCACCACCTCGGTGATGCTGGTCGGAGAGCACGGCGCGGGTCGTGAGGCCTTCGCGCGGTTTCTTCACGACCATAGTCCGCGAGCCGCCCGGCCCTTCGTGATCGTGGTGGCGAGCGCGTTGCGCGAGCTCGATGCCGAGGCAGCGCTCTTCGGTCGCGCGGACGGCAGTGCCGGATTTTTGGAGCAAGCCGACGATGGCACTTTGTTCGTCAGTGAGATCGGCGATCTGCCGGCTGCGGCGCAACGCGCGCTGCTTGGTGTAGTCGAAACGGGAAGCTTCATGAGACTCGGTGACTCGCAGGCACGTCCTTTCCGGGCGCGTATCGTGTGCTCTGCCGAGCCGCGTGCGGCGCAGCCCTCGCAGCAGGAGGAGGTCGTAGTGCGTCGCGATCTGCTCGCGCAGCTCGGGGGTGTCGTCGTGCGTGTGCCTGCGTTGCGCGAATATGCCGAGGATGTTCCTGAACTTCTGCGTCATTACGTCGATCGACTGGTCGATGCCGAGGGCTTGAAATTCCGCCGCTTCAGCGTGGCTGCACAGAACCGTCTACGTAATTATCCGTGGCCCGGTAATGTGCAGGAGCTGCGCTCGATGGTGCACCGCTTGTTGATGCAGGGTGGCGAGGAGGAGATCGGGCTCGAGGATATCGAGCGCGAACTGATACCGGTCACGGCGCCCGCCGAAACCTTGGTGAAACAGGATTTGCTCGCACTCAGTTTGCGCGAGGCGCGTGAGCACTTCGAGCGCGCTTATCTGCAGCAGCAACTGATACTCTGCCATGGGAAGGTCGGCCAGCTGGCCAAGCGCGTGGGCATGGAGCGCACCCATCTTTATCGCAAGCTGCGCGCGCTCGGCGTCGACTTTCGCAACATCGCCGAGGACGGCGAAGCCTGAGAGGCGAGTGTCGGCGAGCCGACGCGTCGGCTAATCGCCGACCCGGATCACGACGGCATCGATGTCCGCACGCTGCAATGTCGCGCGCGTTCGGTTGAGCGCGGCGAGATCCTCTATCGGGCCAACCCGCACGCGATGGAAGACGTCGTTGTCGATGGCGACCCGCTGAACCTCCGAGCGCACGCCGAGTCGCAGCAATTTCGCCTGTTGGCGCTCGGCTTCCTCGATAGTCCGAAAAGCACCCGGCTGCAGTACGTAGACGCCCGGCCGCTCGATCGGCGTATTGGGCAGGGCGGGTGCGGGCGTCTTCGGATCGGTTTCCGGCAGCACTACTTCGGCCTGCGGCAACATGTCGTAGAAACCGAATTCCCGCTGCGACTCGGCGCTCTCGGCGCCGGCTGGTTCACGTCGGGCCGGTCGCGGTTTCGGTGGCGCGGATTCGGCGGCCCGCACCGCCTCGCGTACCACTTGCTGTTGCCAGACGAATACGCCCGCTGCGATCGCAAGTCCGATAGCGAGACCGACGAAGAACTCCGTGGAGAAGCTAAATTCCGCCCGGCCGCTGCGACCGGTACGCTTGAAATCACGACCGATCGGCGAGCGGCTCACATCGACTCCGGTGCTGAGGCGCCGAGTATGTTGAGCCCATTACGCAGCACCTGCTGCACCGCGCAGAGCGCGTAGACGCGCGCGTCGCGCAACGGTTCTTCTGCGACGAGTACGCGTTCAGCGTTGTAAAAGGCGTGTAGCGTCGTGGCGAGCTCGCGCAGGTAGTGCACGAGCGCATGTGGCGCGCGTTGTGCCGCTGATTGCACGACGACCTCGGGGTAGCGCGACACGCAGGCGAGCATCGCTTCGGCTTGTGCTCCTGCGAGTAGCTCTGCGCCATGCGAGAGTACCGTAGCGCGCGCTCGTGAAGGATCCCACGACAGACCACGGGCCGCGAGTTCCTTCATCACGCTCGCGACTCGCGCATGGGCGTACTGAACGTAGAAGACGGGGTTTTCATTGGACTTCGATTTCGCGAGCTCGAGATCGAAATCGAGCGACTGGTCGTTGCTACGCATGAGATAAAAGATACGGCAGGCATCGTTGCCGACTTCTTCACGTAGTTGGCGCAAGGTGACGAAGTTGGCCTCGCGCTTGCCCATCGAAACTTTTTCGCCATTGCGAAAGAGTGCGACCAACTGTATGAGAGGCGCTTCGAGGCACTCGCCCGGATGACCGAAGGCCTGTAGACCGCCGCGAACTCGAGTCACGTAACCGTGGTGGTCTGCGCCGAGTACGTCGATGAGCACGTCGAAACCGCGCTCGCGCTTGTCGAGGTGATAGGCGATGTCCGAGGCGAAGTAGGTCTTCACGCCGTTCTCGCGGATGACGACACGATCCTCGTCGTCGCCGAACTCCGTCGCTTTGAACCAGGTAGCGCCATCTTTGACGTAGAGCAGATTGCGCTCGCGCAGGCGTTCGAGAGCGCGATCGATCGCGCCACTGCGCGTGAAATCACGCTCGGATATCCAGTGGTCGAAGTGTACGCCGTAGCCGGCGAGATCATCGCGGATGTCATCGAGCATCGCCTTTATGCTGGCGTCTAGCAGATCGAGCCACGCCGGCTCGCCGATGAGCGCACGGCAGCGGGCGATCAGCGCATCGATATGCTGTTCCTTGTCGCCTTCTGGGGCATCGGCGGGAAGTTTGCTGTAGACCTCGACGACGGGTTTATGCAGCGTATTGCCAAGGCGATCCCGCAGGGCCTTGGCGAGCGGACGCAGGTAATCGCCGCGATAGCCGTTTTGCGGGAATGCGATCGACTCGCCGCCCGTCTCGAGATAGCGCAGCCAAACGGAGACGGCGAGGATTTCGGTTTGCCGGCCGGCATCGTTGATGTAGTACTCGCGCGTGACCGAATCACCCGCAGCCGCGAGCAGGTTCGCGAGCGCATCGCCGAAGGCCGCTTGGCGTCCGTGGCCGACGTGCATCGGTCCCGTGGGATTGGCCGAAACGAATTCCAGCAGTACTTTTCGCGGGGTCTTCGGCTGGACCCGTCCATAGTCGACGCCAGCCTCGTGCACACGCACGAGTTCGCGCGCGTAGAGGTCCTTGCGCAGGAAGAAGTTGATGAAGCCCGCTCCGGCGACCTCCGCCCGCTCGATCAGCGTCGAGGACGGCAGGGCGGCGATGATCGCTTCGGCGATCACACGCGGTGGTTTGCCTGCGGCCCTGGCAAGACGCATGGCGATGTTCGAGGCGAAATCGCCATGCTCGGCATCCCGCGCGCGTTCGAGCGTGACCAGTTTCGGGTCCACCGGTCCGTTGAGCAGCGAGCCCTCGAGCGACTGCAGCGCGCGCTGCAGCAAAAGTTGCACGTCCTCTTTCACGGCGGCGATTCTACAGGGTCAGAAAAGTTCGAGCGGATCCACATCGAGCGCCCAGCGCACCTTGCGGCCTTCCGGCAGGGCCTCGAGGAGCGGCACCCAGCGATCGAGCAGGCGGTGCAGTGCACTGCGATCGGCCGACTCGAGCAGTAGCTGCGCATGATGGCGGTCGGCACGTCGAGCCATCGCCGCAGGTGCGGGGCCGAGTATCCGCACGGTACCGAGTTCGGGTTGCTGCGACTGCAGCGAACGGGTGAGATCGCGCGCCGCCTGCAGAAACGCGATACCCGTTTCCGGCTGCAGCGCCGAGGAGCGCAGCGCTGCAAGACGCGAGAACGGCGGCCAGTCCGCGCAGCGTCGCTCCTCGAGTGCCGCCTGAGCGAACGCCTCGTAACCGCCCTGTAGCAGACCGCTGATCAGCGGGTGCTCGGGATATTCGGTCTGAATTAGCACTTCGCCGGGCCGATCAGCCCGACCCGCTCGCCCGGCCACCTGCACGAGCGTTTGGGCAAGTCTCTCGGCCGCCCGAAAATCGGTACTGAATAGGCCCTGATCGGCATTGAGCACGATGACGAGCGTCAATGCGGGAAAGTCGTGACCTTTCGCCACCATTTGCGTACCGACGAGGATCCGCGCCTCGCCTCGGGTGATTCGCGACATCACCGACTCAAGCTGATCATTGCGACGTACGACGTCCCGATCGAGTCGTGCGATACCGACGCCCGGAAAAGTTTCGGCGAGACTCTCCTCGACGCGCTCGGTGCCCTGGCCCACTGTCTTTACGGCATAGCCGCACTGGGGGCATTGCCTTGGCAGCTCGCGATCGGCACCGCAGTGGTGACAACGCAGACGGTCGGCCTGGCGGTAAACCGTCAGGCGCGCATCGCAGGAGAGGCAGGGCGCGATCCAGCCACAGGCCGTACAGGCAAGCGTGGGCGCATAGCCGCGCCGATTGATGAAGACGAGCACCTGGCCGTCCTCGGCGAGGTGTTTTTGCAGTGCCGTGACGGCCGTCGTCGAAAGGCCCGCATGTACTCGCTCACCGCGCAGATCGATGAGTCGCAGTGTCGGTGGTCGCGCAGAGGCGGCACGCTCTGGCAGCGACAGTCGCTGCAAGCGGCCGACTTCGGCGTTGTGCAGCGATTCGAGCGAAGGCGTGGCTGAGCCGAGCATCACGGGGATATCGAGCTGACGCGCGCGCACGAGTGCGAGGTCGCGCGCCGAGTAGCGGAAACCGCCTTCCTGCTGCTTGAACGAGGCATCGTGCTCCTCATCGACGAGGATCAGGCCGAGGCCGGGGATCGGCGCGAACACCGCCGAGCGTGTACCGACCACGAGGCGAGCCTCGCCCGAATGTGCAGAGCGCCACGCGGCGAGCCGCTCGGCGTCGGTGAGTCCAGAGTGCAGCACCGCGAGGTGCGTACGTGGAAATCTTTGAGCGAACCGATGTACGAGTTGTGGCGTGAGACCGATTTCAGGTACGAGCACGAGTACGCGCTCGCCGGCGCGCAGCCGCTCCTCGGCGAGTCGCAGGTAGACTTCGGTCTTGCCGCTGCCGGTGACTCCATGCAGCAGCCAACCGCGATATCCCGGACCGGCCGCAGCGACCTCATCGAGGACTGCCTGCTGCGCCGTGGAGGGGTCGGGCCGCGCGGCGACCTCGAGAGGTGCGGCATGTGGTTCGGCGGCCGGCGAAGCGCGCTCGATCGCGACGATCCATTCTTTGTTGAGGAGCAGCCGTGCGGCGTCGCGCCACCCCGGCAGCGTGTCGTCGAGTCGATCCGCAGCAGCGCCTTCGCTCCCGACAGCGGCGAGCGCCTCGAGCAGGGCGCGTTGTTTCGGCGCGCGACGCGGCTCACCGGCCTTATGTGCGGCAGCGCCCTTGGCGGTGAGCGTCCATAACATCGAGGACGCTCGGAGGGCTGCGCCCTCGCGCGCGAGTTTCGGCAGCGCGGCGGAGATCACTTCGCCGATCGGATGGTGGTAGTAGTCCGCGGCCCATTCGAGGACCGTGAGAAGACGTCGGTCGAAGGTCGGTATCGAATCGATAATCCGCGAAATTCGTTTTAATTTACCTTCGGGAACATCTGATTGATTTGCCAAAGAAACAATAAGGCCTATGCATCGCTGGCGCCCGAAAGGCACCTCGACCCGCATACCCTCGCTGGCGTGGGGAGCCTCGAGCGGGCCGAGGTAGTCGAAGGTTCGGCGCAGCGGCGTATCTAGCGCGACCCGAACGTAGGGGCCGGGCGCAGACGCTGCGTTTTCCACAGGCGATGTGGATAACGTTGTGGATAGAGGCTGTTTCAAACGAGAAATCTAGGTTTTTTACGCAGTTTTGCGTTGGCTTGGTCAATAATTGACCAATTCAAATAAATTCCATTTTAATCAGAGACTTATGCTTTTCGTAGGTGTTGATGAGACCAGTTTATCGGCGATTCATCAGACCGTTTCTCCATCACCTCGCGCAAGCTACTGATTTATCAGTTCCTGCTCCAGTTCGTCAGCGAGACTCCGGCTACCGCAACGGCTCCGCCGAGGATCATCGAGGCGAGCAGGGGCTCGCCGAGTATCACGGTTCCGAGACCCACGCCGAAAACCGGCACTAGGTTGTTGAATACCGCGGTGCGTGCCGCGCCGAGCTGTTTCAACCCTTGTGCATACCAGACGAAGCCGAGCGCAGTGCCGCCGGCACCGAGATACACGATCGACGCCCATGCCGCCACAGATACCTCGCGCGCCTGCCACAGCGACCACTCGAAAGGTATGCCCGTGGACAGCATGACGGCACCCCAGAGCGTGGTCACCGTCGTGAGCGCGAGCGGCGAGGCGGACTGGCCCTCGCTGAGTGCGAACCTGCCGACCACGGTGTAGATCGCCCAACAGGCTGCGCCTCCCAACATCATCAGTTCGCCGCGCCCGACGCGCTGCAGGATCGCGGTCGGGTCGCCCTTGGCAAGTACGATCCACACGCCGCCGAGCGCGAGCAGGATGCCGAGCCAACGATGTCCCGGCAGACGCTCACCGAAAATAGCCGCCATGGTGAGCGCGGTGAGAATCGGGTTGAGTGCCACCACGAGCGCCGTACGTCCCGCAGGGATGAGTTCGAGCGCGCCGAGGAAAAGCAGGTTGTAGATGACGAGTCCGAAAAGTGCGAGTAACGCCGTGTAGCCCCAATCCCTCGGACGCAACTTGGGCCAGCCTCTCTCCACGATGAGCAGGAGCGGCAGTAGGATCGCGAAAGCGGTCCAGAAACGCAGCGCGGAGACCGTGAAATGCGGCATTTCCGGCGCGGCGATGCGTCCGGCGATGAATGTTCCACCCCAGAGTGCAGCGACGCCCGCGAGGCGCAGGTAGATCGTCGAGGACGTCTGTATCTGCCCTGCCTCGCTCACGAAGGGCGCAGCCGCTCGCGCAAGGTGACGTAGATGCCGGCGGCGACCACGAGCGAGGCGCCCCCGAGCATCGTCATGTTAGGCCACACCGACCACGCCACCCAGTCGATGGCGATGCCCCAGAGCAGGGCCGTGTACTCGACCGGTGCAACGACCGAGGCAGGAGCATGGCGGAACGCCTCGGTGATGTAGTGCTGACCGACCGCGCCGAGGCCGCCGACGGCGACGATCAAGCCCCAGTCCGAATCGCGGATCGGTTGCCAGGCCGGGAGCGCGAGGGCGCCGGCGACGAGCGTGATGATGAGCAGGAAGGTGAATACCATCGCCGGCGAGCTGTCGGTCCGTGTCAGCACCCGTGCCGTGATGACGGCGAGCGCGTAGCAGAGCGCCGAGACGGTTGCGGCGATTCCTGCGGCCACCGACAGCCCATCGGCTCGTGGCTGCAGAATCACGAGGACGCCTGCGAATCCGAGCGCTATGGCGAGCCAGCGACCCGCGTCCACTTTTTCGCCGAGCCATAGCGCAGCGATCGCCGCAATGAGCAGCGGTGCGCCCATGTAGAGCGAGTACACCGCGGCGAGCGACGCTTCGCGCAACGCGAACACGAAGGTCGCGAGCATCACGATACCGAGCGCGCCGCGCAGCAAGTGCAGGCTGATGCGCACGGGCTTGAGCTCTCGCAGCCGGCCGGCGTACCACAGCGGCAGCACCACGAACGGCAGCGAGGCGGCTCCGCGGAGCGCCGTGACCTGCAGCGGCGGGTAGTGAGCGGAGAATAATTTCAGCAGCGCATCCATGAAGGAAAACGCTGCTACGGCGATGAACATCGCCAGCAGCCCCTGGGCGTTGCCGGGTTTCATTTTTTGCGGGGGGGTGCGTCCCCGGCCGGCTCGGCGAGGTGCACGATGCCGCCCTTCATCACGAAAGATACGTTCTCGAGGGCGCGTATGTCGTCGAGCGGATTGCGCTCGAGGGCGATCAGGTCGGCGTACGCTCCGGGTGCGAGCGTGCCCACTTGGCCTGCGAGCCCGAGCGCATCGGCGCTGTTGACGGTCGCAGCCTGAATAGCCTGCATGGGAGTCATGCCGTAGCGCACCATCACCGCGAACTGGCGCGCGTTCTCGCCGTGCGGGTAGATACCGGCATCGGTGCCGAAGGTCATAGGGATGCCGGCTTTGAGTGCGCGTTCGAAATTACGCCGTTGGATTTCTCCGATCATGGCGTCCTTACGGATGAACTCGGCCAATTCGCCGCGTCGCTTCGATTCGGTTTGCGTGTAGTCGGTGTTGTAGATATCCATCGAGAAGTACACCTTGTACTTCTTCGCAAGCTCGACGCCTTCGTCATCGATGAGACTGGCGTGCTCGATGGTGTCGACACCCGTGCGCAAGGCCACTTTGATACCCGCGGCGCCATGCGCGTGCACGGCGACCTTGCGGCCGTGCATGTGCGCCTCGTCGACGAGCGCGGCTACTTCCTCGGGGGTGAACTGCTGCATTCCGGGCTGTGTGCCCTTCGAGAACACGCCACCCGTACCGCAATACTTGATGACATCCGCGCCGTAGCGGACGTTTTGCCGTACCGCCTTGCGAACCTCGTCCGGACCGTCGGCAGTGCCGAGCGAGGTCTGCCGAAACTCCGGCGCCAGCAGATTGCTGCCACAGTGTCCGCCGGTGATACCGATGCCCGGCCCCGAAACGAGCAAGCGCGGCCCCGGGACATCGCCCGCGTTGATCGCATCGCGCAGCGCGACGTCCGCATATCCATCCGCACCGAGATTGCGCACGGTCGTGAACCCCGCCTCCAGCGTCCGTCGCGCGTTGGCTGCCCCGATCAGGGCGAGTCGCGGGATCGAGAGACCGAGGCGCTCGTAACGCAGGATCGTCGGGTCCGACGTCAGATGGGTGTGGGTGTCGATGAGCCCGGGCAACAGCGTCGAGTCGCCG
>Ga0129333_10006617_pt1 | contig 10955 bp, 15 predicted proteins | sample CPB6_08_DNA_FD_94474 | JGI IMG/M metagenome (GOLD analysis project Ga0129333, IMG submission 94474) | Freshwater to marine salinity gradient microbial communities from Chesapeake Bay, USA - CPBay_Sum_0.6_0.8_DNA | ecosystem: Environmental > Aquatic > Marine > Coastal | place: USA: Chesapeake...
CAGATAAGGCCACTCAATCCACTTACCGTATTCGCCATAATCAATCGCAAATTGAAAAAATGAATAGTGTTTTCCAATAAAGAGAGAGAAATAATATTCTTTTCCATAATCATCTCTGACACCACAATTAAAAAGTCTCATTTCACTTTACCATGAAGAGAACAATCACCATTCACCCACTTACGTCCATCAGGCATTTCTTCATTATCCATTACAGGACACTTGCAACCTTTCTCGACTGCTTCAGGAGATCCAGGAACAGCACCATTCCACTCTTGGTATGTCATCGCATCCATTTCCTCATCCGTGTAGTTTGGATTATCAGGCTGCTGACAGCGTGACAGTTTTGCTTTCAGATCATAAATCTCATCCTGCATCTCAGCAAATTCTTTTGAATACTCTTCACAAAGCTTCAGTTCAAACTCATCAGCAATCTTCTTCATATCTTCTTCACTACGCATATCATTAAATGCAAGTGAACAAGCGCCTTTCATGATACCAATTTCATTATGTCCCATTGAACGGGCAACAGTTCCAAAGAAACGGAACAGTTGAATGGTATTAAGATCTTCACAAGGGATCTCAAAGGTATAATGCTCTTCAGGAAGAACTTCATCATCATAGATACCAGAACCACCATAACTAGGGGTCCATTCGGTGTCAAAAGAAACTTTGAGTTTTGCTGTGTAGGTCATTGATCTTGATTTGTATGCACATACTATAAGACCCCCTGACGGAAAAATCAAGGGGTCTTGTGCCAGTTCAGTTTTTGTCCTTGAACTCTTTCATCATCTCTTCGGCAAGTTTGATGGATCTACGCCATATCAAGTACTTGACGATTGGATTTGCGGGATTGTGCAAGATCCACCATTTAGTCTTTTCGTACTGCACTCTGGCCAGTTGAGTGAGCATATAAAACCCTCTTGCAACTGATTGGTCAGTCACAATCAAGTACGCAACACAAAAGAAAATAATGAAGTATATGTATGTAGAACTCATTGCCTTAAAGTTTTAATGTATTGTAGCACTTGTTCACGAACTGCCATGAGCTCATTGTAACACTTTTGATTGTGAGCACAATTTCGCAATTCTGGATCTGGCTTCAATACACTTTCTTCAAACAGAGTCAATCCGCGATTCCATTTGTCAATTTGAGATTCTTCAGTCATTTTTTGATTACTTTAATGGGACAGGAAGGAACAACTTTGCGGATTTCTTGTACTATTTCAGTTCTTTGAACTTCACTTAATCCTACAACTCTCGTGAGACGATTAATTAGACTCAATGCATCAGAGCAAGTAATAATGGTTGTAGTAAGAATTACAACCATGGGTTTCTCCTATTCTATTACTATTTAATGTAGTTTATAAAATTTTAATAATCAATCCCAACTTACGTTTTGCACAAGGAACCCAGGCATTACATAAGTCCAGGCACCAAGTTCCTGATTGCCTCCAATCTTATATTCCCATTTGTATTCAAACTTATTATGACTATCCCAAGTCATATAACCCCTCTCTTTATCAAAACGGCCTTTGATAGTCAGACCATGTTTATTAGAAAAGATATTGCGAGTGCGAAGGGCACCAGTTTTTTCACGAGTTTCAACCACCACGCATACATCTGGATAAGTTTGGGCACCTTGCTCCAGAATACATGGAGTTTCATATCGGAATGGGCGATAAGTTTCCTGAGAAAAAGCAGGAGAAGAGAACATCAGTGCAGCAAGAAAGATCAGTTTTTTCATCCAATTACCCTCCAACAAACAGTAGCGTTTCCTTTTCGTGCAGATTCAATGTGGGAGAATGCTGCATAACTTAAGTCGAGATCAGCATGAGAATACGGACCACGATCATTTACGCGAACAATAACCTGCTTACCATTGTTCTGATTCGTTACCCGTATGCGTGAACCCATAGGTAGATAAGGGTGAGCTGCAGTCCAACGATAAGCATCAAACCGCTCACCATTTGCCGTAATTTGTCCATGAAATCCATCCCCGACTCCGTAGTATGTAGCAACACCACAAACAAGACCAGCAACCAATCCAATCATTTAATAATCTCCCAATTTTCATCACCTCCTTCTGGAATCCAGAAGAAGTATTGACCAGTGACGGAAGCAAGAAACAATTTTCCATCCTTACGTTGCTCAACTCTGCAAGAATGAAGTTTATTCATTTGATTTGCAAAACGATTTTTTGCCTTCGAACTTTTTGGTTTGACGCAAACAAATTCGGATTTCATTTTAAGCATTGAACTTCAAGTATTATAGCAAAGGAAAGGGGTCAGCGAAGACCCCAGTGTGACAGTATCAGAGTTGGTTCAGAGGAATCAAACGATTCATAGCCCGCAGTTCCTGGTGCTTTTCATCATCCGCAAATTGGGGAATAGCACCAAGAATAGTGAAGGGACGTTGTTCTGGGAGAGCAATCTGAATACCATTCAACTGACTATTGATCAGTTTCACCGTCTGAGTATGGAACATTTCCAAGTCATTGACAAAACTCTTCATTTCTTCACGCAGTCGCTCTGCAGTCTTTTCTGTGCTGTAAAGAACAATGTAAGTGTGATGACCATGCGTAGTATTTGCAAGGATTTGGTCAACCCAGCAACGACGAGCATTGGTCTTACCAGTCGAATAAAAAACCAATTGGTTTTCATTCAGAGGAGTGGGAGCGTCAGGGAAAGCGATACCAAGTTCCTTAACTTCCTTACAATCCTCAAGATAGCCGATCCATTCAGAACGTTCTTTGTCCACGATGATAGGATCACCATTGGGAGTAGAACGCAGAAGGATTTGCTTACCGATCTTGGTAATTGTTCCAGCGATATTGCTATAGAATCGCTCAATCTGGACTTGGTTATACAACCAATCGTTGATTGAAGCTTCATCTTGATTAACGATTCCCTTTCCAATCAGGTAGACACCTGCAGAAATAAAATCATTCATTGTTGCGCGACGTGCAACAAGGTGATCGTTTGCGATCAAACCATCAACAACATCGGACAGTTCTTCGCTTACATCTGAATCATAAGAGAAGATTGCAACAGGGATGCGTTTCCAACCGGCAAGGATTGCAGCACGGATACGAGTGCGACCATCTTTGATTTTACCAGTTGTAGAAACAATGGGAGGGAAGGGGTTATAGTCCCAACCGTGCTCATCATAACTGTATGCAATATCGTCAGTTGCATCATCTTTGTTTTGCTCTGAACGAACCGCAGCATTGTTCAGGTCATCATCATGAAGTTTCTTTCCAGAAATATCAAGGAAGGAAAACTTCACAAATGTACCGTACTTTTGGCGTTGGTTGAGTTTCTCAACCGACCAGCGGCCGTTATACTCACTCAGATCAAGATCAGCACATGTGATCTTCTGAGAAAGAAAGGGAATCGTAGTCATTAATGTTTGCTCCAATAGCATTATTTGATGTGTGTGAGAGGGGAATTGCCAGCGGCATGTCTCTCACACTACTAGGACAATCTAAGGGGCCCAGTTCAAAATGTCAAGGCCTCATCCTTCACATTGTCTTTTCCTAACACTCTCACAATCAAATCCAAAGATCTTTGATGTGGTCTCTGTCCCCATCCATACCATTTGCTTTTCTTTCCATTATGATATGGAGGTAACTTTCCAACAGTATAATACTGTTCAGCAGTCAGATCATAGATTAGTTCATCATTCTGCAACCACCAATGGTAATCTTCTCGGTAATCAACTCCAGCCATTGGAGTTAATTGATCGGTATCCATTAGATAAAATAATGCTTGAGTTGAATGGTAGCAATGTCCATACATCGGATTGATTTGATTCTCTTCCCGATACTTTGGTGTTAAAAGATCTGGTGTGAGATTGCGTCTAATCAATCCCATCACCAGAGCCATGTTTGCTTCAGAGTATCGGTAAGGTTCAAAAGTTAATCTTCTTGTCTGGAAGATTTTCTTATCTTTATATCTGTGTCTCTCTACGATCTTGGCCATATTTTTCTCAACCCTAGCAAAGGTATTCTATTGAGTTTTTATCGTTGTGTCAAGCGATTAGGAAAATAGATGAAATCTTCAATTCCCAGATAGTCATTGAAGAGTTGTTCTTCCATCAGTCTTGCTTCAATTTCCCATGGTTGATCAGAATAATCCGTCTCCGTGTGGTCTATGCCCCTCCAGAGGCGTTTGCCGTGCTTATCCTTAAGATTCCCCATAACGTGTTGATAAACGTGCCACAGCTCGTGAAATAGAGTCTGTAGATAGAGATCTGAGTCCATTTGATTATGCAACTCAATCTCAAATTCACGAGGACGCCAATTACAATCAATGACGCCACACCACCCATAAACACCTTCTCGCACAAGACCACGATGATTCACAGTGATCTCAATTTTGTGTTTTGGGAGATACTTTTCGATGAACCAAGTTACAGCATCCTGACAACGACGCTTGCTGTAATTGTAGCCACTAGTGTATAATGTAAGCATCAGAATACGAAGTTCAAAACTGCCGCAGAGACCTTTGTTGCCCAGTGAATGAACCATACAAAAGATCCGACAAACAGAAGTCGGTCTAGATTCGAGTACCTCATCGGTTTCGTGTATTTGAGGCCATAATAAAACCCCCAGTGGGTGTTCTTGGGGTTGGGTGTGCCAGTTTTTTAACTGTCTACTCAGTTAGATGGTTTCGTCGGCCATTCAATAACCCAAGGAAATCCATCTTGAAGAGTAATATTTCTAAGTTCTTGTCGGTATTCTTTCCACTCCAAATCATTCAGTAGATTGACATCTCTACTCTGTGTCCAATCAGATTCTGCTAAAAGTTTATTTCTCTCCGAACGAACTGATATTTTTTGTCCTTCAATATTTTGCTGTTTCTCTTCTTCAGGTAAAGGTTCCACTATCCATTGTTGAGTCCAAATACCTTGGACCAGAACTGGAGTTGTTTCTGTAATTTTTTCAGTAACATTATCTATTTGTGGCGCAGATATTTCCCTAACTTCTACTACACCATAACTAGAAAGTTGTTCACTATCAAGTGGAACTGAGAAAGATGTGTGTGGAAATTTTTTCTGAAGATCAATTATATCAATTGGATACTTGGCAATTTCATTATTTTCTACAAATGCTAACATAATTATTGTTGTTTGTAGTGACGTTTTTTGTATTTATAATTGATTTACTATAACGAAGTTCTTGAAATTGATAATGAATCAGATACGTCCGTATATGAAGGTGTTGCAATAGAATATCCAGGATTACTCGTTGAGGGGGAATAACTTGCAGCACTACCTGGGGGGGAAGAAGATAGGAAATTCGAAATGGCATATCCAGTAGTCCTAGTGCCATCATCCGGAATTTTTACAATACCAGAATTTCCTATTGCATATAGAATACCACTTCCCGCATGTGTGATTGATTGAACGTCTCCTATACTGGAAAATTGTCTAGCCCAAGAAAAAGTTCCATTAATTAATTTAATTATTCTTCCACCAGCACCACCAAAATAAAAACTTATGGATGATGTTTTATCGACACCTACACAATATAGGGGAATTCCTGAGGAATACCACCCACTTCCAGATCCAACCATTACGTATCCGTTATTACTAGAATCGTTCCCAACAACATTAAGTGTCTGTTCTCCACTATAACCAGTCATTCCGCAACCAAAAGAATTTAAATTTATATTAGTATTATATGAAGCGGTAGAAACATTATTTCCAGTTGAAGTCTGCAATCGACTTACAATTCCACCTTGAGACCATATCATATAAAGTCTATCATTTACTTCATCTATAACACATTGTCTTCCTTGATAGTAAGGTCCAGATGAAAACCACAATCTAGATACCCATTGAAGAGTTCCACTACTATTTAATTTTTGTACAAATGCTCCAGTTGTGGGATCATTCGATTGCCCTGCCATGTAAACATTTCCAGCACTATCAACTCCTCCCCCATACCAAACAACGGCCAATGCTGAAGTAGAACCTATGGTCGCTTTCTTAATCCACTGCAAAGTTCCGGAACTATTATATTTTGCAACAACATTTTGTCCCATTGAATAAACATTATCTGAAGAATCTACTCCAAGATTCTGAATGTTAAGTGAGGATGTTGAAGTATCACGATACTTTCTTACCCACTGAGTAACTCCCTGTGGATTTATTTTATTTACATGTCCATTATAATTAGTTCCATCATATAATGATGCAGTAAAGTAAATATTTCCGGCAGAATCTACTGCAGATGTGCCACCCCCATTATAGTAAAAATTGCTAGAAAAAGTACCAATCCACCAATTATAACTTACTGATGTTCCAGAAGAACCTAAAAATGTCAGCGATGAAATAGGATCCATAAAATTCCTCAGGATGTAGTGTAGTCTACTAGAGAGGATCCTCTCCAAATTGTTCCACCATCATCAGTGACAAAAATAAAAAGATGAGTTTTTGAAGATCCCAAAACTGGTCCAGTTCCGGATGGCCATCTAACTCCAGTTGGCCAATTAATACTCGGTGATCCTGTTGTTGTTAGTTCTAATGTAAATGCATATGCTCTTGATGGTGGAATATTACTGAAAGTAAATGTACTTGTCGATGAAATTGATTTTATAAAATAATTTCCTTGACTACAATCAATATCTAAAGAAGGAACCGAAACAAATACCTGTGCGTATCGACCTGCAAGATCAATAGCAGTACCTGATCCAGCCGCTTGACCAACACCAATACGTGAGACTTGATAAGTATTACTAGTATTTAATTCATTTGCTATTGTTGCTGTTGTTGCTGTTGTTGCGCTGGCAGCACTAGTTGCTGTTGTGGCATTAGATGCTGTTCCAGTAAGATTACCTACAAAACTAGATGCTGTTACTACCCCAACATTAAGGTTTGGAGTTCCACTAAGTCCTGTTGCAGTTCCAGTTAAGTTTCCAACAAAACTTGTAGCAGTTACAACACCAACATTGATATTTGGAGTTCCACTAAGTCCTGTAGAAACTCCAGTTACATTTCCAGTAAGATTGCCAATAAAGTTCGTGGCAGTTACAACTCCAGAAACATTAAGATTACTCGCTGTTACAATACCAGCAACACTAACCCCACTAGCGGTCAATATTCCAATCGGAGCTACTAATTGAGATTTAGTTTGAGACATTATCTCTTATTATCTTTTTTTAGTATTTATCAGATTTATCTTGACATATCATTCGCACAGTGAGCACGTTTTCCATCTGCAAGTACATAATGAAAAAATATTTGATGATAATAAGTATCATCAGTCTTTGGTTTGAATAATTTAAACCCTTTATGTCTGGAGGGAAGGGGATCTCTCCAGTGTGGTCTTTCGCAACCTTTATAGATCATTCCATCACCAGGATTCAGGCATACTGATCTATTTTCCCCATATTCAATGATTTCCATTTTGGATTTATCTTTGTATGTGTCTGGAGTTTTAATCCATATAGGCCAACATTCTTTTAAATTCGTACTAATATTTACACTTACTGAAATTTCACAGGCATCACGATCCACATGAACTTTTAATTCTTGCCCAGTGAAATAGAATCGATCATAATAGTAAGTATTATATAACTTTCTACCAAGAATTTCCTCTAATTTTAAACGAATACTGGAATGAATTGATCTATATTGTGGATGACTATAAACTGCAAGAGATCCTTCAACTTGCGTTTCAAGCTCTTGATATGAAAACTGATCTAATCTCTTTCCCCAGTAAGTAATTTGCCCCCTTTCATTCGGAACATGTCGATAAAGTTCCTTTGGATTCCATAGATCTTTGACTACAAGATAACCATCGTTATCAAATTTTTCATTGCGAGTCCAAGATGTTCCTGCGTTCAATCTTTCCTGATAAGCAAGACGCTCCTCTGTCATTTGTTCTGTCATGATCACTTCCAACGAGGTCCAACTACCCAACCAACAACACTCTTACGTAGTCCACTTTTAACTGGGAGAACACGATGTTGAGTTCTTGAATCGAAGACAATTACAGTTCCCTTTGCTCTTGGTGCAAAGTAAGATTTCCCTGCTTCATCTAAAAGTTGAAGGTTTCCTCCTTCATAATCATCGGGATCTGAAAGTTGAAGAACGAAAGATAGTTTTCTTACAAGTTCAATGTTTTCATTTACAAAGTCACTTGCAAGTCCATCGACACGATTTCCGACTGCTTGTGGTTTATAATGACTGGCAAGACCTGCATCATTGTGCCAACCATAAAACTCACCTGGACCATATTGAGTATATTGCATATTCTCACCATCAATATTTCTCAAGTCGTAAAGAAAGTTTTCACGATTAGCTCTTTGGACATAATGCCAAATAAAACCACCCAACCAATGATGAGTGGGAACCCATGCATTTTTTGAGTTTCTTTTATCTTTGTTTAATGCATCTCCCATCAACCTAGAGTCCCCCATCTGAGAATCAAAGTTTTCTGAAAGATCTTCTTCAATTATTCCTATGATTTTTGGATTTAAGTCTGTGTGATACCAAATACTTTGAAAGGCCAAATCTCAATCTCCCTATAATTTGTTCAACACCATTATATATGAACTATATAAAATCTTAATTTATATTTTTTTAATTCTTATTCTTAAGTTTCTTCATTGAAAATCTATTTTAACTTCTCAACTTTTGTTTCCATTTCATAAAGTGTCTATGAAATTACGGATGTTCTTCTTGGTTTTACTTCAAATACCCAAGATGTCCAAGAACTAGAAGTAGAATTAGTGACATTTGTGGAGGAAAATGAAGTCAACCCTCTGGGAAAATTTAATACACTGGCACTATAATGCAAAACTAATCGAGGATTAGTGAAACCTGCAAAATATCTAAGCATCCCTAAAGGTGGATTATCTATACCAGTGGTTGAACTTCCAAAATTGTGAGCAGCATGTGCCATAATAACCGATGTTCCATTTGGATTTTGTGGAGTTAATGCTGGATAATTTATTGTATTGCTAGATCCAGTATTTCTTGCAACTGAACCTATACTAGCAACACCCCTTATGATTGTAGTACTAATATTAGTAGTACCGGACCAAGTTCCAGAAGTATGCCCAGATCTTGTCGCAAAAGCGTATGCAAGAACACTAGATGTTGCGTTGGCACTGCTAGTTCCTAGGGTAATCCAAGTGGGAACAGTTGCAGAAGCAGCTGGAACAGTTATTGCTGTGGCGCTAGTACTTCTATATGCAAAAACTAAAATTAGATCACCAACTCTGTGTGGAGAAATTGCTGTGGACGTTGCATTTGTAGATGTATTTCCCTGAAATGTTATTGCCATAATTTAGAATACTAATGTGGCGTGTAAAAATGTAGGTGATCCAGAAATTGCTGATGTAGTTATCCAAACAAAATTATTTGCTGGGACCGTTGCATTATTGAATGATGTTATTGAAGTTCCTGTGGTTGTACTTGCAACTGATACACCACCAGTTACAACTTCAGTTCCAGCAGCACTAAGGTCTGCTCCGTATCTAATTGAAAATGTAATTCCGGTTCCAACTGTAGAAATTCCAATTACAGATTGTATTCTATTAATTACAATTTGTGATGGTGTAAAGAACATTGGAACTTTTTCTGCAGTGCCTGGGTTGTCAAGAGTAATTGACTTTGTTTGTGGAACATTGGTCAACAAAGATCCATCACCAGAAAACTTTGTAGCAGTTAAAGTTCCTGTTGTGCTAATACTAAATGGAGCAAATCCATTCGCAGAAGTTGCATCATCTTCTCTGAATATTCTAAATTCGTTAGATGAACCATAGTTATCAATGTTCCAGCGATAAGAAGAACCTGGTTGTCCTCTAAAAATTAATCTATTATCCGAAGTAGAGTTTTGATTAATTTGTATTTTACCAAGAACTGATAAATTCTCTGTTGGATTTGTGGTTCCAATTCCAACTTTAGAAAGTGTGTGAATTCCTGCAGATGTTGTGACCCACTGAGAAGAACTTCCACCAGCAGCATTAATTGTAACTTGTCCTGTAGATCCAGAAATTGTGATATTAGATCCAGCAACAATGGAAGTAACAATACCGGTTAAGTTTGAACCAGAACCACTAAATGAAGTAGCAGTAACGACACCAGAAATATTAGCGCCAGAAGAAGTTATAATACCACTAAAGTTTCCAGATGTTGCTGTTAAAATTCCAACATAAATGCCATTGGTAGTGCTATTTCCTCTACCTGTTACTGAATTTAAAGTGTCAGTTTCTGTATATGAGGTTAAATATGTATTTGTATCAACACTTCCATCTGCTTTGAGGAATTGTGATGAAGTACCGCCAGACTTTACAAATGAGGTTGCAGTAACAATACCAACAGTAATGTTGGGAGTTCCAGTTAATCCTTGAGCAACTGTTGCAGTAGTTGCAGTACCAGTTAGGTTCCCTACAAATCCGCCAGTTGATGTGGTAACTCCAGAAACACTTAACTGATCTGTGGAAGTAGTTCCAGTAACTGTTATACCTGACGTAGTAACTTGAAGCCTAGTGTTGTTATTATAATAAAATGTTGTTCCGCTTGGTGCAAAGTTAGCAAAAGTTCTTGTATTAGCAGCGTTCTGGATACTATGTGCATCTGATGAATAAGTAATAGAACTTCCACTAACAATCAAACCAGCAGATGCACTAACGATACTATTAACACTATTATAATAGAGTTGTAAATTGCTACTATCGCCTAATATTAATCTATCATCAGTACCAAAAAATGCAGAGGTTCCGAAACTTACATTACCAGTAAATGTAGTAACACCAAGAGTTGAAACACCAGAAACATTAAGTTGTGGAACACGTAAAGTACTATCGGTGACTTGCATTGCACCAGCAGCAAGTCTTACCCCATTGGGAACTTGAGTGCTACCAATTCCGATTGCATAATTACTAATCCAAGCATCAGTTCCAAGACCAGAGAAAGTTCCAGACTTGAACCACATAAAC
>Ga0129333_10006618_pt1 | contig 10955 bp, 8 predicted proteins | sample CPB6_08_DNA_FD_94474 | JGI IMG/M metagenome (GOLD analysis project Ga0129333, IMG submission 94474) | Freshwater to marine salinity gradient microbial communities from Chesapeake Bay, USA - CPBay_Sum_0.6_0.8_DNA | ecosystem: Environmental > Aquatic > Marine > Coastal | place: USA: Chesapeake Bay...
AGGCGGCTGGCGCGGCTGAGGCTGTTCAACGATTAGATCTGGCTAATCTTGGTTCAGAGTTTCTCGGTGGTCTTCGTATCATTTAAGGAAGAGTTGGTGAGGCTGTTGGGGCTGTTACGCAAGCGAATATTGAGAATACTGGTACTGGTGCTATGACTATTGCTGGTGCTACGCCTGTGGCTACTTCTCCTTCTCAAGCGCCTGCTAGTAATGCTAAGCCGACTAGTCCGGGGCGTATGTATGAGCGTCGTGGTCCGTGGCAATATCTTGGTGCTCAGCGTGGCTGGGTAAAGAAATAAGGAGGCTTAATGGCGAAGGATAGGTTTAATATTATTGATATTCTTAGTGGGTTGAATCCTAATATTGATGCTGATGTTCTTAAGGCGGCTAGGTATTTTACTCGTGGTGAGAGGGATTTGGCTAAGTTGCTTCGTAAGCCTTCGGCTGCGGAGAAGAGGACTCAGGAGCGTCTTGGGCGTGTTAAGTCTGAGGATGTTTTGAAGCAGGAGATTGCTGGTTTGTTTGGTGGTAGTCGTGCTGAGGCTGAGAAGGCTATGGCTTCTGGTGCTGCTTTGGGCGAGAGTTTGGCGGCTGCTATTCGGGGGGCTGCTGGTGGTGTTGCTGGTGCTACTGGTGCTGATTCTAGTGTTTCTCCTTTGCTTCAGTCTGCTATGCAGGCGGGTGAGGGTGTTGCTGGTGAGGTTCGTACTGGTTTGGAGTCTCTTGGTCGTGCTGCTGCTGGTAGTACGGGTGTTCAGGAGGCGGCTGCTATTGCTGCGGCGCTTGGTCGTAGGTCGGATGAAGTGGGTCGTTTAGAGGATACTCTTACTGAGCAGGAGCAGGCTCGTCAGGATGCTCGTCGTGCTCTTGTTAGTGGCGGTCGTTCTAATTGGTTGCAGATGGTTACTAGTTTGTTGGGTTTGAAGCCTAGTGGTGGTTATGGTAGTGGTTCTGCTAGTACAACTACTACTCCGGGTACTGCTCCACAAATTAAGAATCTTTTTGGGCAGAATTATATGGCCGGAGATATTTTGTTAGATAGTGGTTATTTTCTGTTTGATCCGGCTACAAAGAATCCGGGACAGAATCCTTCTATTCCGGGTTTGCAAAGCAATACTTCGGGAAGCCCGGTTATGCCTAATGTTTATAGGCCCGGTTATGGTCCTAGTGGCACTCAAGGCCCTCGCAATCGTTAATAATAAAGGAGTTTTATGGCAGTCCCACCCGATAGATTATTACAGACTATAACAAAGCGTAATAAAAATATCGGCATGAATATTAGTCTCCCTTCGGAGGTTTTTAATCGCCGCTATTTGACGCCTAATTATACGCCTAGTGAACTTATTGCTCTTACTGGTAAGGGCTATGTTGGCGCGTTTAAAAAGGGTTCTAAGACGTTTCTTGCTCCTATGGGGCCTGCGTATAGTACAATTAATGCTCTTAATAATCTTCGTCAGGGTAAGTTTGTTAAGCCGTATGCGGATTATACTCCGTATAATGCGTATGGTACTCGTGGTATTAATATTGGTGGTAATGAGGCTGATGCTGCGTCTGCGCCTACGGCTGAGCAGTTGATTGATTATGCTGAGAAGGCTACTTATTTTGCTAAGCGTTATGGTGCAGATGGTTCTAAGTATCTGAGTCAGTATGGTAAGTTGCCTAGTGAGACTTCTAAGTTTGGTGACTTGTTTAGTGCTAATAATCAGGTTATTAAGGCTGCTAGTGTTGATTCGTTTAGAAATGAGAATTATAAGCGTGTGATGGTGCAGTATCAGAATTCGCTTGCTAGCGAGTTGTATAGTCTTGGTGAGAATCTTCGTAGGGCTTCTACTGAGAATCCTCAGTTGGCTGCGCTTGATATTGAGGGTATTACGGCTATGACGACTGCGAATAAGTATCGTCCTAAGGAGGGTAAGTATTCGCAGGAGAGTATTAGTGCGTTGAAGGAAGCGTTGAAGATGGATCCGCGTGATGGTATGCGGACTGAGGATCGCTGGTCACAGGATATTGTTAAGAGTCTTGGTGCTCAGAATCCTAATTTTGATCCTACTGCGCTTGCTGGTGTTGGAGCGCTTTTTGCTGGTCCGCTTGGTCCTGCTTTGGCTAATAGTGAGAATGGTAAGAAGGCGTTGGCTGCGATGCAGAATGCTGTGAGTGATCCTAAGGGCCTGCTTGCTCCTGAGGATGTAGACGAGTCTAATCCTTTGGATCTTATTGGTGGCTTGTTTATGAATAGTGTTCGTAGTCTTGGGCGTATGAGTGCTGGTTTTCCTGTTGGCGCGTATGTTGTTGCTGACGAGTTGAAGAAGACTGTTGTTGCTACGAAGCAATATGCGACGGGGGAGACTAAGGAGTTTGGTGAGGGGGTTGATTTTCAGTTAGGCGATGCTATTTGGAAGGATTATTCTCAAAGGTATTATGATCCTTTTGCTACTGATTCTGATGGTAGTGGTAGGAATTGGTGGAAGGGTATTGTTGATGCTGATTCTTGGAAAGCATTTGGGGATAAGATTAGTCAGGATCCTGTGGCTCCTGTGCTTGATGCGCTTGCTATTGTGCCTATTATTGGTTGGCTTGCTAAGGGCGCGGCTATTGGTAGTACGGCGGGTAAGTTTGGTAAGATTGGTCAGGTTGGCGGTGAGGCGGCTCAGGTTGCTCGTGCTCGTGCTATTCTGGATGATGCTGAGCGTGTTGGTGGTCCGTTTGCTGAGAAGGGCGCTGGTGTTCTTGAGGCCCGTAAGATTGTGGATGATGCTAATGTTGCTCAGGCTACGTTGTCTGCGCGCCGCTATCGTAAGTTGATGCGTCAGGCTATTGCTGGGGATCCGCTTGCTACTAAGGCACTTGATGATTATCGCCGGTTTGGTCTTGTGATTCCTCAGATTAAAGATCAGTCGTTTGTTATGCGGGCGGCTGCTACGTTTGAGCCTCGTACTAAGGTGCTTGGTAATGTCCGTGCTATTGGCGAGTTGGATGATGGTAGTGTTGTTGCTTTGCAGCGTCTTCCGGCTAGTCCTCTTGCGCGTGGTATTAGTGAGGCTGTTACGTTTATGCGGCGTGGTGTGTATAATAAGTTAGAGGATGCTACTAAGCCTGATGGTGTTTTGGATTCTGAGCGTGGTCGTCGTATTGCTGATGTTGTGGTTGATATGCCGCTTGTTGGTTATCGTTGGCAGTATAGTCGTGCGCTTGGTAATAATATGCGTTACTTTTGGGGTGATCTTGCTACGGATGTGCATCGTTCGCAGGAGATGCTTAAGTTGCGTGAGAATTCTGATATTGGTACGCCGATGGAGCGGGCTGTTATGTCTCTGCTTAATGGTGGGGATGGTTCTAGTGCGTTTGGTAAGTTTAATGATCCTGCGTATCAGCGTACTACGCTTGAGTTGCGTAAGCAGGATATTGAGGAGCGTGTTCGTTCTGGAGAGTTGAAGGAGTCTGATCCTAGTGTGCAGGAGGATTTGGAGACTCTTGATGCGCGTATTCGTGCGCTTCCTGATCGGGACGAGTATGAGGCTGCTGTTGGGCGTTTGCAGGCTAAGATGGATAATCCTGATAGTGTTGGTACGCCTGAGGTTGAGGCTGCGTATCGTTTGTATAATGAGATGCTGCATCAGCGTGAGCGTGTTAAGAGTCTTGTGAATGAGGATACGCCACAGTTTACTATTGAGTATTATAAGATGGTGTTTGCTGAGGCTATGCAGGCTCTTCGTATTCGTCCTGACCAGTTGTTTGGTAAGGGCGGCGAGTTGAATGCGTTTATTAATCGTATTGTTGAGGTTGATGATAATTTTCCGCTTCATGCGGGTTTGGCTGATTTGGATAATCCTCATGTGTTGGTGCGTGATGCGGAGGGTAATAATGTGTTTGATAAGATTGAGGATGCTGCTGAGCGGCAGACTCGTATTGATCAGTTTAATGCGACTATTCGTAAGTTGAATGCTGATGGTTTGTTTAGGGATTCTAGTGGTGGTGGGGATGTTCGTGGTGCGCCGCTACTGGTTCTTGCTCGTGGTGCTAAGTTGACTGATGCTTTTATTCCTGTGCATCGTATTCGTTTGACGGGTGAGATTACTGATACTGGTATTGCTCAGCGTAATCGGCTTGTTAATACTCGTGAGACGCTTTATGTTCCTCGTGAGATGATTGTTCCTAAGCGTGTTGCTAGGGATAAGGTTGAGAAGATTCTTGAGGATGGTAGTATTAATGCTATGGCAGAGTATTTTCCTAATCCTCATTTTTATTCTGATAAGGTGAGTGAGGCTGGTTTGCGTGGCGAGTCGGCTAACTTTGCTGATGTTCGTAATGATCATATTGTTGCGACGACTGGTTTGAAGGAGCATACGATGCGTATGCAGATCCTTAGTCAGATTCATTATCTTCGTAATCGTATTGAGCGCGATCTTGAGGATGTGGCTAATGCGAATGCTGAGTTGGTTCCTATGGATCAGGTTCTTGGGACTAATAGTCTTATTCTTAAGAGTGTTCGTGTGTTTGATTCGTTGGATAAGGCTGAGCAGTTTGCGCGGCTTCGTGGTATGGAGGCGGCGTTTAGGGAGGGTGTGCAGGCCGAGTCTGGTACTCCGGGGTCTACGCTGCTTGATTCTCCGTTTGATGTTGAGCGCGGGTTTGGTACGATTCAGCGTGATGGTAAGACGTTGTATGTTGTGCGTGGTGATGTTCGTGACTGGTCTACGTATGCTCTTCGTGAGACTACTGAGGGTTTGACTAATCCGGATCTTTATAAGCAGATTCTTTATGATGATCTTCGGAATATTACTGAGGATCAGGCGCGTGGTGTGTATGCTCTTGTTGTGCCGCGTCGTGTGGATAATGTGCTTAAGCAGACGGTTATTGAGGGTAATGATTATACTACTCGTTTGTTGAAGAATCCTCTGGCTAATGCTCCTACTAATATCTTTAAGCGGCTTGTGCTTGCGTTTAATCCGCGGTTTATTTCGACTAATATTATTGGTGGTACTGCGATGTATATGATGCATAACCCGCAGAATGCTCCTAAGACGTTTGCTAGGGCTGTGGCTCATGCTTCTCGTAGGGCTGGTATTCGTGAGTGGGAGGATATTGGTACTGAGTCTGATGTGTTGTCTCATCATCTTGCTTACGAGTTTGATAATAATATTTATCGTCTTGATTCTGGTATTAAGAGTGTTGAGGATGCTACTCGTATGGGTAAGTTTCGTAAGTATGGGTGGAATGGTGCTTATACTATGGTGCGTTCGTTTGAGGAGTTTATGCGTAAGGCTGTTGCTAAGGATTTTCTCCTTGCGGATGAGGGGTTTAGGGCGTTTATGGATGGTCCTGAGGTTACTCGTTATATTGATCAGGGTATTGATTTTCGTGGTAATCGTCGGGCGAATATTACGCGCTTTGAGGCTGCGGCTGATATGTTGTTAGATCCTCGTTCTAGGTTTTATCAGCATGATTTGAAGATGCGTATGCGGTATACGACTAATACGATTAATGGTAATTATCATTCGTTTAGTCCTACTGAGCAGTTTGTGCGTAACTTCTTGATGCCGTTCTATTCTTGGCAGCGTCACTCGTTAGCGTTTACAAGTAGGCTTCCTGTTGATAAGCCTATTACTGCTGCTGCTCTTGGTAATATTGGTGAGTATGGTTATGCTCAGATGCTTGAGGCTGGTTTGCCGTCGTGGATGTATCAGACGGTTCCTATGCCAGAGTTTATTGAGGACTTGTTTGGGTTAGAGGATGGGGATTATCGTATTGGTCTTGATTCTATTAACCCGTTTAGTACTACTGCTGATATGAGTCTTGCTGCTAGTAGGCTCTTGACGGGTACTGATCTTGGTTCTAATATTTTTGAGTTTACTAATCCGCTTATTAATGCTACGATTAAGCAGACGATGAATATTGATCCTGTTACTGGGCAGCGTGTTCGTCCTGAGGATAATAGGGGTATTTTTGGTACGATTGCTGAGGCTGTTGAGACTATGCCGGGTGTTCGTATTCCTAAGGGTTTGTTGTGGGATAGTATTAATGGTGCGTATGAGAAGAATGCTTTGTCGAATAAGTATCGTACTATTGATAATGCTTCGGATGTGTTTCGTAATTATGATGAGGGTGAGGAGAATACTGATTGGCGTTTGTATATTCCTGAGGAGCGTGGTACTATTCAGGCTGGCTCGTTTAAGGATACAGCGTTTGGTATGTTTTTTCCTGTTAGGACGTATAATATTAATGCGGAGCGTATGAATGGTCAGGCTAAGGAAGAGGCTGTTGCGTATGGTGTTATGAATGCTGTGCAGAAGGATAAGGATAAGACTTCTGTTGAGCGTTATATTGGTGGGGTGCAGGCTTGGCAGCGGAAGAGGGATTATATTATGAATGTGTGGTTGCCTGTTGCTGAGCAACAATTATCGGCGGAGCAGATTAGTTTTGTTTTGGCGAAGTTGGAGGATGAGAAGCCTGAGGAGCCTGCTGGTGTTAGTTTTGATAATACTATTAGTCTTCTTGGGGGGTGATTGGATGTGAGTGAGGGGGATATTCAAGTGATCCTTCATCGTCTGGACGAGTTGGATCAGCGTTTGTGTCAGATCCACGATGAGGTTCGGCGCACTAATGGGCGCGTTACGGATCTTGAAATAGAAAATGCTAAGTGGGATGGTGTTGCTGAGGGTAAGCGTATGCAGACTATGATTGCTACTAGTGTGATTAGTGGTGGTATTCTTGCTGGTGTTGTTTGGTTTGTTAGTCAGGCTATCTAAAGGAGGATGGTATGAATTGGCGTGAGGTTGGTACTAGGGCGTTGTTAACGTTTGTGCAGGCGTTTCTTGCTGTCCTGCTTGTTGATGGTTTGAATGGTATTGATAATTGGGAGGCTGTGCAGCCTGCTGTTATTGCTGCTATTGCAGCGTTGTTGTCTATGTTGTATCGTGTGGTGCGTGAGTATCAGGCGTCTAAGGGTTGGGAGGACTAATTATGGCTAATGCTAAGCGCGGGTCTGCTATTGGTTTGGCTACGTGGATGACGGATCCTGAGAATGATGAGGATGGGATTGATTTTGGTGTAACTCCTCCTCGTGGGCCTATTGTTGTCCCTACTCCTACTCGTGGTGGTTGGCCTACTAATCCGAAGGTTAAAAAGCCTAAGAAGCCTAAGAATCCTAGTGATCCTAATAAGTTTGCGCGGTGATTTGAATGGCTGTTGCTGATGATGATTATCGTAAGCGTCTAGCAGAACGCTTGACGCAAGGCACAGAGGCTACGTCTAACCCTATTGGGGCTGCTTATGCGCGTGGTTTTGAGTATCTTGGAAAGTCTATTAAGGATTTGCAGAATCCTTTTATGCGGCTTGGTGAGGATATTGCTGAGGATAATAAGGGGGCTGTTGCTTTAACTCTTGGTACTGCTGGTATGGGGGGTAAGGGTAAGGGTGCTAGGCGTCTTGTTGATCAGATTCCTACTCCTGTTCTTCAACGTGCTATTCAGGCTGCTGCTATGGAGGGTAAACAACTTGGTGGTAAGTGGGTTGAGGAGGGCGCTTCTCAGGGTGTTAAGTTTGGGCAGAGTGGTGTGGCTCGTGCTGGTCGTGCTGGTGAGGACGCATTGTTTGAGATCATTGATGATTTTGAAAGAATGGGTGCGGATGCGCGTACACTTACTCGTTATCTTAAGGGTTTTGCTAAGTATGCTGAGGATCCTTTTGAGGCTATGGAGAGCATGGGTGAGAATATGATGCGTGAGACTAAGGGCTTTAAGGAGGCTCTTATTGATCGTACTTATCGTCGTATTGGTGATGCTGCTGAGAGAGCATTCTTTTAGGAGGTAGGTTATGGCTGGGTTTTATTCGGCTTTCTTAGATCCTAATGTTAAGCCTAAGTATAAGATCAAGAAAGATTATGGCGATACTGTTACACCTGCTATTGCTGGTTTTATTGGCGGTATGATTCGTGATACGGCTGTTAGTAGTGGACAAGTAGTTAATGAGGCTTTTGGTAATCCTTATCTTTCTCCTGTTGGTTCTCTTTTTGGTAAGGATTTTCTTGCTAATCAAGTAGGTAAGGTTAATAAGGCTGCTGGAGAATCTATGAAGGGCGAGGTTACGCCTATGGATATTGTTAATGTTGCTAGTCTTATTCCTAATCCGGCAGGCTTAGGTATTAAAGCGGCTAGTGGCGTGGGACGTATTGCGGCTAAAGCAGTTCCTAAAACTACTTTTATGGAACCAGTCTTTTCTATGGCTGCTGGGCCAGAAACTACTCGTATTCCAGATATTTTATCTGGAGTTAGTAAGTATCTTCCTTCTGAAGGTAGTGTAAAAGTTGGAACACAAATAGGTGCTGCTGGCGGCCCTAATATTGTTAGGGTTAGTGGTGATCGCGCAGAAGGAGTTTATTCTGGCCGTCAACCGGGGCCTTCAGATAAGCCGGGGCAAATTGCAAAAAGACTTAATGTAGATAGCGCTAAACGGTATGGAGAAAATATTGCTGGTTTAGGACAAAAACAAGCGCGCGGTGAAAATAAAAAGGGTGCAGAACCGTTTATTGCTGAGGTTAAAAGAATCTTTCAAGAGGCTTCAGCAGGAAAAAAGTCTGATGATGTTACTAATAATATGGGCCTTCAAGAGTTATTAGAAACACCGTGGTATAAGAGTTTATCTAAAGACCAAAAAGCAAATACTGATATTATTCAAGCGCACCATTATCCGGGTAAAGATATGGCAGCCTTAAGTAAATTAGTTGAATCTTATGGTCCTATGGATCGGATGGAAGTTTTGCGGCAACCGGAAGTTAGAGATTTTATTGCTGATATGCACAAAAATATGGCGTATGGTAGCGGAGAATCGAATAGGCTTGCAAGGAAGGCGCATGAAGTGGCGACAAAGAATAATGTTATTTTGCAGACGCCTAGTGAAGAGTTGAATTATATGTTAGAATTAGCGAATGCTGGTGATGCTACCTTTATAAAGTATAAAGGTTATACTGCTAAACAATTGGCAGAAACTATTGGATACCCGGTTAATTGGGTTAGTTAAGAGGGAGCGGCTTTTGCCGCTCCCTCTTTTTTTTATCCCTTAATATCCACAACCTCACAAGCATCACTCGTACAAGCAAATGTCTGAGACGACTCAGTATTATCCTCCAACTCGTACTCACTAAGCCTAGCCCAATCAATACTCTTAGGACTAGCCTTCACCAGAGCATCATACTCATCCTTCGTAATCTCCTCATACGGAGCCTGACGATACGTATGATCCGACTTTGGCAAGAATGAGATACCACTCACCTCATCAAAATGCTTATACACCCAAGCACCAACCTCCATCCACTCATCCTCAGCAACACTCACCGTAATACTAGGCTTATGCTCACACCAATTCTCCTGATACGCAAGCCACAATTCTAGATGCTCAATAGCATCTAACTTAGTAACCTTAGCAGGAGCCTTCTGAGGGAACGAGAATACCATCATGTTATCAGGATTCATAACGTCAGGCTCGTGAGGCACACCAGAATCCATCAGGAAGTTTGTGAGCGGATCCTTAATATCTCCGCGCACACGCCGGATATAATACTCAGCATACCGAGGATGAATGCCGCTAGCAGAGTCCACCAATTGAGAGACAGTACCACTAGGCTTGACACAAGTAATGGCAGTAGACTGAGGAATACCAATCTGCTTAGCATACTTTGCATTAGTCATCACCGCTTCTTGTCGCATTTCTCGCAGGTTGGGACCAATCTGGTATGATCCCTTACCTACCATAATCTTGTTATCGAAGATGCCCGTAAGCGACACGCCGAGCAGACGCTCCTCCTCCGTGTTCTGCTTCCACACCTTACGCAAATACTTGAAATCCGTAAGAGTAGATTGGAACGTCCCAAGGATCGTAGCCAACCGTACCTTACGCTTAAGTGAATCAAAATCATCCTCTGCACGAACCACAACCTCAGTAAGATTGCAAAACTGGTGCGGGCGAAGAATAATCTCAGAGCATGGATTAGTACCAAACGGATGGTCGTACTCCCTTCTACCATTCTTTGCGGCCTGAGCCTGTGCTGCTTGACGATTAAAGATTCCACGCTCACCGCTCTTGGATTGGTAGAGGCTCAACCATTCCTCCATGAACGCATCCATACCCGGCGTGTCCGTGTATGCTACTGAGTTGTTGGCAAGCGCACGATGCGGATACTCGTTCCACCATTCCCCACTCTTAGCATTTCGCAAGCGCCCATCACTAAGGTTAGAAAGGCTGATAAGGGCCGAACGTCGAACGCCCCCAACAACGACTACCTCAGCAATCTTACATACAAGATCATGTGCCTCCATCGGGTAGAGTTTACGACCAGCAGCATTCTTGAAGATATGCACTGTAAACTTAAACAAGTCTTCTAGTGGGGCTGGCCCACTAGCCCTACCACCAAAAGTCTTGAGGCGACTACCAGCGGGACGCACAGCACTCATATCCCAAGAGGGAATCTGACCAGCATAGAGCAGACTAATCAACTCTCGCAATGCTCTAGCCCAACCAGCCTTAGAATCAGCCACATGAATGATTGTAGACGAATCCTCAAAGTGCTCATTCACAATAGGCAATTGGTTTACATCGTCGCGTTCAACAGAGAAGCCTACACCTACACCATTCATAAGGATGTATAGGATCTCGTCAAAGCAGCGAGGATGATTAATAGGAGTATACGAACAATTATACCCAGCCACGTTCTCACGCGCCAATGCGGGACCAGCAGTCATCAAGGCTCGCATACTAGGCATAACATCTAGGTTAATGATAGCATCAAGCAACTCTGCTTTCAGCACAGCATCCATCTTATAATTATGCTTTTCACGAAGACTCTGATCCATGAACTCAATGTACCGGCTGACAGTCTCAGGCCAATACTCTCGCCGCTTCTCATCATCAAGCCAGCGAGCATAACGAGACGTTGCAATAAACGTCTGATAATCTGTTGGAAG
>Ga0129333_10006619_pt1 | contig 10954 bp, 7 predicted proteins | sample CPB6_08_DNA_FD_94474 | JGI IMG/M metagenome (GOLD analysis project Ga0129333, IMG submission 94474) | Freshwater to marine salinity gradient microbial communities from Chesapeake Bay, USA - CPBay_Sum_0.6_0.8_DNA | ecosystem: Environmental > Aquatic > Marine > Coastal | place: USA: Chesapeake Bay...
CACTCTTCGATCCGGGATTCATCGCCAGCGATTTCAACTTTAACAATCTTTGCAATTGCTTTTCCATCTGTTGATGGGTGATCAAGTGAGAGCCATTCAATAAAGAATGGAAGTTGCTTATCTTCTAATGTTCCGAGAACGCCGATTTGTTTCCAAGCTAAATCTTTTCCATCTGGTTTTGTGCGGTGACCATCTACTGCTGCACGTCCTAAACTCTTTTCAATCTTTGAAACATCATCAACTGCAACAACCCATGTGAGCCAGCCGCCACCTTCTGCTGCGCGTTGTGAAACAGTTTTCCAAAAGGAGTTGAGTCTGAAGAAGGATGATCAAGTGGACAGACAACTGCTAGGTAGTGTCCATTTTGTAATGGCAATGTGAAGTTGCGTGTGCTAATAAGTGGATAAATTCCACCACCGATAAATGTGCTGCCAAGGCGAGAGCCAAGGTGTTGAAAAGTATCTTCTAAGCGGTCGGGGGAAACTACAAATAAGGAAAGGTCTGAGCGCATGGGTAAATCTAACCCTAGAAAAGCTCAACTACAACCATTTTCCTTCCGACACCAAGCTTTAGGCAGCTAAAATTTAGTTCAATTATTCCCACATTAGAATTTGCACTTTATTTTAAATTTTTACTGTAATTAATTTACTCAGATGTAATTCAATCATTCTTTGTGATCCCAACACCTAATCTCCGATATGATGCGCACTCAGTTCAGCCTATGATTTAGGCCTAGAAATAGGTTTTTCATAGACTTGTACTTGGGGCCTTTAGCTCAGTCGGTAGAGCAACAGACTTTTAATCTGTGGGTCGTCGGTTCGATCCCGACAGGGCCCACTTTGATATAATTAGGATATTATGAAGGGCTGATGTCCGATTTGTCCTATCTTAACTACAAACACCCACCTAATCCGTAGAGGTGAGTAGAGGCAGCGACGGCTGGCTCTGTAAGGCAAAACCGGTTATGCAAGGGGCTAAACAAAATGGCATTAAAAGCCAAGAATTCCAAGGCAGTTGATTCTCCAACTCCTGCTTCCTGGAGCGTTGCCCAATTTTCATCCTTCTATACACAAAACCGATCTGAGCTTATTGCCCATGCCAATCGGATTGTTAAGGATATGGCAAAAGCTGAAGAGATCACCCAAGAGGCCCTTGTTAAGTTTATGCTTGCAGCACCTGAGTTAGAAAGTGATACTCACGCCCTTTCCTATTTACACCGCACAATTGAAAACCTATGCATTGATCTATTCCGTGCTGAAAATAGACGTCCAAATCTAGTTGCCCTAGATGATGCCTCAGCTGAGGTTGAATCAGCTTGGCAGGTATCAGGGGATCACTCAATAGCAATATCTGCAGCTGAGGATGCTGCAATTATTCGTCAAGCACTTTCTTTACTTTCCCCAGCAGAGCGTGCTGCACTTGTTATGTGGGAGGTTGAAGGACGTTCTACTACTGAGATTGCCAAAGAGCTTGGTATTAAAGAGTCTGCAGTTCGTCACACAGTCTCTAGAGCTCGCGCCTCCCTTCGTAGGGTTCTATCAGAGCTTGTTATTGATGAGGCCCGCGGCTTAACTGCATTAGATCTTTTATCTACTACTTATAAGAAAGCAGCAGAGCTTGCTGGTAAATCATCAAAGATTGCACTGACCTTCATCCTTGTTCTAACTGCATTCCTAGGTCTTAACTCACTAACCGGTAATGAACCAAATACTTCTATTACTACCTCATCCTCTCAGCTTTCAAATAATCAGGATCTTCCAGCAGTTGCAGCACCTGTAATTCCTGAAGTGGCTACAGTAAATCCAGTAGTTAACTTGCCAAGTATTACCGCTACTGAGTACGCCGATCATATGCAACTTTCGGTAGCACAACTTGAGACTTTGACTCTAATGCTGCAAGTACTAGAGCAAGCAGATGGTGGGAGTGCTCCTACTGAATAACTAGCTTTCCGCACTTCATTGGCATTACACGTGTGTGCCAGGGGAGAACGGAATTAGAAGATCTAACAAGATCTTCGAGCCGAGATAGGGAAATTCCCTAACTCGACTAACGAAAGGAAACAAATGTCTAATAAGACAATCTTCAAGCGCATAGCGCTTGTTACAATAACAGCTCTGGGCGCGGGTATTTTAACCGTTGCTCCAGTTTCTGCTACTGATAACGCAGCAGTCGGTGGAGATAACGCAGGTACGGCAGCAGGTATATTGAACGTTGCTACAAAAGCATCGGTCACTGGAGATGCCGTTGTATCTGTGACAATTGCAGATCAGCGATCACTTGGGCTACTTGCTAACTCAACAACAATTACCACATCTTCACTTACCAGCACTGCAACGATGCGTTCTGACGGTGAAATTGTGTTTTACTACACAGGTTCGACTCAGGATGCTGCATCATCGTTTGTGGTTTCTGGTGCGACAATTACAGACAGTGCAGTAACTGCCACTACTGGTATTACAAACCTTAATGCCGCAAAAACTCAGTTAGTGGCTGCCGACATTACCGTACCTTTAGTTGCATCATTTGCTGTGACACCAAATGCAGGTGTTACATCATTTACAGTTGAAGCATACGATGCCGCAGCAACCTCAATTGGAACTGCGACTCAAGCTGGAGACGCAGGACTTCAACTAGCTGCGATACAAGCTGGTACTACTTCTAAAGGAACACTAAAACAACGCTACGTTGTAACTGTTGCAACAACTTCAGCATCTGGAATTTATGATGCCAGTGAGTCATATATTGCAGGAGCTGACAGCACAACAGCTGCAAGTGGTGGTACAACCAATGTTGATGCTACTGACTCACTTCGAATTGCTAGCCAAACTGCTCCATATGCATATATCAATATCAACCTAAATGATGCTTATGGTGTTGCACTTGGTGGTAAAGGAGCATTGATTATTTCTGGTACAAATGGTGCTGGAATTGCTTGGAAAGGTAACGGAACTGCGGCTACCTCTGCATCTGATTTCAATTTAACTCAAGTTGATAACTCCGATGCAGCTGGAAAGATTACTGTAACAAAGCCAGCAGCTAGAGCTAATAAGTCCTTCTCAACTACTGTTTCAATCTCTTGGAACGGTGTTGTTGTTGGAACTAAGAATGTAACATTCTTGGGTGAGGTTGCTAAGGTGACTGTTACACCTCGTAGAGTTGGTGCTTTAAATGCTTCAAATACTGATGCATTTAGAGTTGCCTATGAGGATGATGCAGGTAACTCATTAATTGGATTGGGAACAACAGCTACAACTGTCGTTTCATCCACAACAACTTCAGTAGTTACTGGCGCATCAATTGGTACCCAAGGTACTTCAACCGATGCTGCAAAAGGAACGCTTGATTGTGCTGCTGGAGCATCTGCCTACCTAGGTGGAGGTTCTGCGAAGTTACAAATGCGTCATGTAAACACTGCTTCTGGAACAGTAGTACTTTCAAATGTATTTGATGCTACCTGTCAGGGAAATGCATATTCATACACTGCATCATGGGATAAGGCTTCTTATACCCCAGGATCAGTGGCTACATTAACCATCGCATTTAAAGATCGTGATGGCGATATAGCTAATGGCTATGACACAGTTGGTGCATCTAACCTAATAACAGTTACAGGTGGCCCATCTACAACAGCGGTAACAATTCCTGCTGCTGGAGATAAGCCAGATGGTGGAACTGGTTTGCAGGGTATTAAGACCTTCCAGTTCGCTGTTGGAACTACAGAGGGTGATTTTGTGGCAGTTGTTTCAGTTCCAGATGTGACCTCACGCAACAGCTCACAAGCTAATCTATCTGTTCCATACACAGTTAAATCTGCAACAACAGTAGTTACAAATGCTGATGTTCTAAAGTCGATCGTTTCATTAATTGCATCGATCAACAAGCAGATTCAAGCACTACAGAAGTTAATTCTTGCTCGTAGATAATTAACCTCTAAAAGTACCCAAGGGCGGCTCCCTCAAATCGAGGGGGCCGCCCTTGGGCTATCAATCATCAATCAAGTAAGATTAAATGTGGCTGCAAATATTAAAATATTAGAGTTATCAAGGCAAATGACTATCCTTGGCCTGGCTTTAACTAGTCTGATCATAACACCCAGCATCTCTTTCGAGCCATTTAATTCTCCGAAATTTTTAATCAGCACCAATTTGGCAGTTGTGCTACTTTTTCTATTATTGACCTCAATAAATGTAAAGAGTTATATTAGAGTAAACCCTAAATTATTAATACTTTCTGTTGCGTTTATTATTCAAGCAGTAATTACTTTATTTAATCATAAGAATGGGACAATAAATCAATTATTTGGAGTAGATGGTAGGAATACAGGCTTTATTTTATATGTTAGTCTATTAATAATTTTAATGTCAGTATCTATTTTAACTAATCCAAAATTTATAAAGAGCTTGGCTATTACTCTAATTTTAGTGGGCTTATTGTCATCATTTTATGGATTGATTCAACTAATTGGCCTAGACCCCATTAATTGGAATAACCAGTTCAATAGAGTCATAGGTTTCTTTGGAAATCCTAATTTCCAATCTGCTTTCATGGGAATAACTGGCGCAGCAGTTTTTGGTATTATTTTCGGAGGTAAATTATCTTTAACACATCGCTTCATTTTAATAGCCTTATTAATGCTATTAACCGTTGTAATAATTTTTTCACAATCTCAGCAAGGTGTATTGATTCTTATATCAGGATTTTTTGTCTCCTCATACATAGCAATCTCAAAAATAAGCAGATACTCCAAGGCATCCAAATATTATGGATTTTCAATACTACTAATAATGGTTTTTATTGGATTAGATATCCTACAAAAATCTCCATGGGGTTCACTACTTTATAAACAGTCAGTTTCAAATAGAGGAGATTTGTGGCGAGCAGCTTGGAGAATGGCTAAAGATAACCCGATCTCTGGAGTTGGTTTTGATGGTTATGATAATTATTATCGAGCGTATCGGGATGAAGTAGCAATCACTTCAAGAGGAGTATCCACAACAAGTAATTCATCACACAATGTATTACTTGATTTACTAAGTAGTGGTGGTTTTGTATTACTGGCAATTTATATCGGAGTACTAATTCTGGTTTTTATATCAGCAATTAAGGTGATTAGACGAGAAAATAATTATAACCCTTACTTTACCTCTATATTCGCAGCCTGGGTTGCTTACCAATTTCAGTCTTTAATATCTATAAATCAAATCGGTTTAGCAATTTGGGGTTGGGCTCTTTCTGGAGCAATTATTGGTTATGAACGTTGGAGTTCAGGAGCTACTGAAGCAGTAATGCTAGAGAGTTCAAAGTGGCCTTTTCTAAACTTCATAAAAATTGCGATTGGCTTGGTGGCCGGTTTTAGTATCGGAGTTATTCCAATGAGGGCAGATGTTGCATTTAGATCAGCCTTAGATAGTAGACAAATTGAGTTAGTCTTAGCCTCAGGCTATCAATGGCCACAATCCCCGCAGCGGATGTTACAAGTGGCCAATTTATTCAAACAAAACTCTTTATTTGATCTATCTGCTCAAGTAGCTAGGGAAGCGACCATTAAATTTCCTAGATACTACGAGAATTGGGAGTTGTTATCAACCCTTGAAGGGGTAAGTGTGGAAGAAAAACAAAATGCATTAAGTAAGATGAGAGCACTAGACCCATTAAACCCAGATTTGAAATAATTTAATATTTTTAGAAATCAGGGTATTCAACTAAATAGTGAGCAGTTAATTGCTATCTTGGTTGTTGAGAATATGATTAGGTAATGACTACTCTAGTAACTGGTGGTGCTGGATTTATTGGATCACACCTGGTGAAGCACTTAACTACAAAAGGTGAACAAGTTATCGTAGTTGATGATTTTAGTTCGAATAGCGATATTGTTTTAAAAAGCTTGACAGTTAATGAATTAGTCAAAATCATAAATGGCTCAATATTAGATCAAAAATTGGTCGAAGACGTCATGGAATCAGTAGCTAAGTGTTTCCACTTGGCTGCTGCCCTTGGAGTAGAGCGGATAAATAACTATCCAATTCAGTCACTTAAAGTGAATGTTAAAGGCAGTGAAAATGTATTATTAGCTGCTGCAAAATTTAACGTAAGAACTCTAATTGCATCTAGTTCAGAGATATATGGAAGAAATCCTAACATGCCTTTAACAGAGGAGTCAGATCGTGTTTTAGGATCTCCGAAGGTAGCAAGGTGGAGTTACTCTGAGGCGAAAGCTATTGGTGAGTTTTATGCTTTTGAATTACACAAGAAAAGTTCATTAGACGTATCAATTGCTAGACTTTTTAATACCGTTGGTCCTGGCCAAAGTGGTACCTACGGAATGGTACTACCAAGATTTGTTAAATCCGCCCTTAGTAATCAGCCACTAAATGTTTATGGTCATGGTACTCAAAGTCGATCATTTTGTTCAGTTTCAGATGTAGTCGTAGCACTTGATGATTTACTGAAAACTTCAGAGAGTATCGGTCAGGCTTACAACATTGGTTCAACCCAAGAGATTTCAATAAAGGATTTAGCAAGAAGGGTGGTTGAGCTGACTAACTCAAACTCACAAATTGTTTATAAGAAACATAGTGAGGTTTTTGGTGATAATTTTGAAGAATCTGTAAGACGAGTTCCTGATATATCAAAGATATCCAAGGCTATAGGTTGGGAACCAAAAAAGAGTTTGGATGAGATTATTTTAGAGGTTGCAGAGTATATAAAGGCTAATGAAATTTAATTTATTTGAGTACCTAATACTACTTATCGTAGTTTCAGCAACTGCTTTTGGAATTACTCCATTATTTAGAAAAATTGCAAGAAAGTTTAAAATATTAGATTACCCTGGTGGTAGAAAACTTCAGGCAAATCCGGTTGCATATCTAGGTGGGCTTGCAATAATTACCCCGATTACCCTAGGTTCATTTTTGCTTCTTTTTTCTTCACTCTCTTTGGATTTAAAGCAGCAACTTTATATAGGTCTAATACTGCCAGGCATAGTAATTGCATTTATTGGCTTACTAGATGATATTTATCAATTACCTCCTTGGCCTAGATTTTTATCTCAGAGCGCAGTAGGTGTAATAACCTCAATTATGCTCTATCTAAGTGGATCTGGCGTTGAGGTATTTGATAATCAATTTCTTAACTCATTAGCCACCATTTTATGGGTAGTAACTATTATTAATGCGCTTAATTTCATAGATAATATGGATGGGCTAGCTACTAGCATCTCAATTGTGACATCCCTTGCTATGTTTATTTTGGCCTATCTAAATAATCAATATTTAGTAGCAGCCTTGTCTTTAGCAATTTTTGCCTCATGCCTTGGCTTTCTTTTTTGGAATAAGCGACCTGCATCTATCTATTTAGGCGATGCTGGTGCGCTCTACCTAGGTTTTTTACTAGCTGCGATTTCAATTAGAATAGATTTAGAAAATGAATCTGCACCAGTTAGAGTTTTGGTCTTAATTTTAATTCTGGGTATTCCAGTAATTGACATAATACAGGTCGTAATTTCAAGGATTACTAGAGGTAAATCGCCATTTGAAGGTGGTCGAGATCATATCTCCCACCTATTACTTAACCGTGGCATATCTCAAAGCGTAGCTCTATTTATACTAATTTCTATTGCAATACTGTTTGCACTTTCAGCAATACTTTTAGCTGAGGTAATTTAATTGAAAAGTAGAATCCTAATCACTGGAGGTGCTGGATTTATTGGTTCAGTAATCTCTGCTTACTTACTAGATAATAATTATGAAGTTAGCGTAATAGATGATTTATCTACAGGTGATAAAGGTGCTATTGACGAAAGAGCCACTTTTTACCAAGGAAGTATTCTAGATAAATCTTTTCTTGTAGAATCTTTAAGTGGTATTGATACTGTTATTCACTGTGCTGCCAAATCCATTGTTGAAGAGTCAGTAACTAAACCGCAATTGTATGAGCAGGTAAATCATCACGGAACTAAGGTTTTACTTGATGCGATGTTGCATACTGAAGTAGATAAGATCATATTTTCATCTACAGCTGCCGTTTATGGTGAAGCTAAAACTCAGCCTATATTAGAAAGTGCAGTGTTAGCACCACTAAATCCATACGGTCAAAGCAAGATTAAGTGTGAACGAGAGCTAGATGAAAAAGTTACTGAAGGTTTTTCTGCTGTAACATTTAGGTATTTTAATGTTGCTGGCAGTTATAAAAATGATTTAGGTAAATTATTCTTTGAAAACCATGAAAATGAAAGTCATTTAATTCCAAAGATTTTAAATCAATTAAATATAGGCAATAAGGAAGCAAAGGTTGATATCTATGGTGATAAGTGGCCAACCCTAGATGGTAGCTGTATTAGAGATTATTTACATGTTAAAGATTTAGCCCATGCGCATCTTCTAGCCCTTGATAAATTAACTAAGCGTGAGCATCAAATCATTAATTTAGGATCAGGTAGAGGTTATTCAGTTCTAGAGGTTATTGATCAGATTGAAAAATCTGTTGAGGTTAAACTAAATAGAAATATCTGCCCAGCTAGATCAGGAGATCCTGCAGTTTTATTAGCTGACATTAGTTGTGCAAAGGAGAAATTGGGTTGGCAGCCCAAGTTAGGCTTATCTGAAATTATCTTTGATAGTTGGCAAGGTAGCCAGCAACTCAGGTAGCCTAGATAAGTGAAGATTGCAATTATTGGCCAAGGCTACGTTGGCCTAGCTTTAGCACAGGCAGCTTGTAATGCAGGCCATAAAGTTATTGGCTTTGATACCAATCCAAAGGTTACTGCAGATATTAAGAGTCAAATTACTAAGGATAATTTTATAAAGAGTACAGACTATTTACCAACAGATAATGAAGTTGAGATTAAAGATCAAGAGATTTATATAATTGCTGTTCCTACCCCACTAGATAAGAGTAATTTGCCAGATATTTCATATCTGATAGCGGCCAGTAAATTAATTGCCAAATCTGCACCTAATGGTTCTCTTGTTATTAATGAGTCAACCTCATACCCTGGAACATTACGTGAGATTGTTATTACCCAAATTAGTAACTCCAATAAATCCACTTTCTTATATGCAGCAGCTCCTGAGCGTATTGATCCAGCAAATACTAAATGGAGTATTAAAAACACTCCAAGAGTAATTGCCGGGATTGATGAGGCCTCAACCAAAGCTGCGCTTAACTTCTATAAATCAATTTGTGATCAAGTTGAGGTGGTGTCTTCACCTGAGGTAGCAGAGGCTGCAAAGCTATTTGAAAACACTTTTAGGCAGGTTAATATTGCATTAGTAAATGAGTTGGCTCAGATAAGCCAAAGGCTTAATATCTCAGCAAATGAAGTAATAGCTGCAGCATCAACTAAGCCATTTGGATTTATGCCATTTAAACCAGGCCTTGGTGTTGGTGGTCATTGCATTCCAATTGATCCCATTTATCTGGCACAAAAGGCAAAAAGTGTTGGAGCAACTGCCGCCTTTATTGATGAGGCAAATAAGGTAAATGAGCAGATGCCGCTTTATATTTTGGAAAGAGTTAAATCATTGCTTGGTAGCAATTTAGCGGGCAAAAAGATTTGCATCGTAGGGCTCTCATATAAGGCAGATGTTTCAGATCTTAGACAAAGTCCATCTTTAGTCTTATGGAAAGAGCTAGAAAAGCAGGGAGCGAAGGTTGATTTTCATGATGCGATAGTTAAGGTCTACGAAGGCATAGACAGTTCAGTACTTAACGAAAATAACTTTGATCTATCGGTAGTTGCAATAAGACATAGCAACTTAGATGTAAATAAGTTAAAAAAATCAGCACCTATTATTTTTGATTGCACTGGCAGTATAGAAGGTTGCTACAGATTGTAATTTAAGAGTTTAGATACATTTTTTTGTGAGCCTTAATAAATAATTTGGTTGAAAACTTTTTTGAAGCTATAGATTTTGCATACTTTGAAAATGAACCTCTTAATTTTCTATCCTGCTCCACCCTTTTAATTCCATCTATAAGTTGCTTTTCACTCCTATCACATAAAAACCCTGTTTTATGATCGATTACAACCTCAGATACTGATCCAACATCAGTTGCCACAATTGGAATTCCAGCTAGCTGTGCTTCTATCATGGCAATTGGAATTCCTTCATTCTCACTAGTTGATAGAAAAATATCAGCGATAGGTAGTACTTCTCTTGCATCCTGCCAATCTAGAACCGTTAGATTCTTAGGAGCTTTTACCTTAATTTCATTAAGCAAATTCCCACCACCTGCCATATAAAAATCAACCTCTGGCATTGAGCGGGCTATTGCTATTACTTTGTGTGGATTTTTCACACCAGTGACTCTAGCCATCCAAAGTACTCTAAATCTTTTTTTATCCTTTATTTTAAATTTTTTCAATGCACTTTCTTTACTAATCAATTTAGGTGAATTTACTGCTGGTGGAATAGAGATTGATTTCTCTTTTCCTGCTATACCTCTACGCTCTAAATCTTTCTTTACTTTTTCACCCACAGTTATCAGCTGATCACTCTTTTTAGATAGGTATTTTTCAATTATTGAGATTACTAAGGCTTTAGACCCGTTAAATTGAGGATCATCAAATAGATGTCCATGAAATGTGTGAATAAACTTAATCTTCTTGCCCAATATTTGTTCAATTTTATTTCGCTGAATTCTTGTAATTAACCCAGCCTTAAAGGTGTGAGAATGGATGATATCTGGGCGTACCTGCAGAATTACCTTACGTAACTCAATCATCGCTCGATAATCATTTAGAGGTGATATTTTTCGTCCTAAATGCTTAATCCTAATTGGCTTAATCTTTTTTAATTCAGGATCTTCAATCTCACCTTGCTGAACAAAGCCCGTTGCAATAGGTGATTTAATGCCTATTGCCTCTAACTCCTTATTTAATGTTAGAAGGTACTTTGATGTGCCACCTAGATTCATTCGGGCAATAACCTGTAATACAACCACCTTAGCTACC
>Ga0129333_10006620_pt1 | contig 10954 bp, 19 predicted proteins | sample CPB6_08_DNA_FD_94474 | JGI IMG/M metagenome (GOLD analysis project Ga0129333, IMG submission 94474) | Freshwater to marine salinity gradient microbial communities from Chesapeake Bay, USA - CPBay_Sum_0.6_0.8_DNA | ecosystem: Environmental > Aquatic > Marine > Coastal | place: USA: Chesapeake...
CCTATTTTCAAAAGGAAAATTATGAACTATGTTTTTCAAACCACATCAAAAAAGATGTTAGAGTCAAATGGAGAATCCAAAATTTAATCTCATACCATATCCTAGTCACATAGGTTCTCCCAAGATATTTTCAGAAGACACGTCCAATTTTGTAAACAAGTCATTACAGAAATTCAATCACCACAGTGAAACTAAGTTCAACGAACTAAAAAATGAATTTGAAAAGTTCTTTGAACAATATGAACTGAACAAATTAATTTATACATGTGATTTTAAGTTTGAGCCAATTGTAGGTGAGGTTTATCATTTATATCAAAAGTCGGACAAACATTTTGTTTCTTTAATTGAACCAAATCAATGGAAAATGAACTACATTTGTAGTATCAAATTAAACTCAGAAGGAATTTGGGAAAAAATTACATTACCTTATTGATGATAAACCATTTTGTTTTTATATTTGGGTCATGATTACAATATGTTTAAATGAGGATGAAATTATGAATCTCCCAAATGACGCATTGTTAGGTGAAATGGTGAGATTAAAATACTGGGAAGAAAAAAAAACACAAGAAATATATGAAGACAATCAAGAATCAGAAGACGGGCGAAATCAAGAGATTGAATGACCGTGAAGCGGAAAAAATGGTAAGACAAACTTACCTTGGATGGAATTATGTACCAAAAGAAATTTGGAAAAGTGAAGTAAGAGGGGAAAGAGTTAAAACACAAGTCAAAAACGATGGACCCAAAAAAGGAAAAAGTTCTTCTAAATAAACTAAGAAGGGCGGTTCACATCAGTTATATATCCAAATACATCATTCGTGAAGAGTTGGACAAGACACAAGACATCATCAATGATTATATAAGTAAAGGTGTCATAAAAGAATCTGAATACGCAAAAGGTTATTACGAATTAGTAAATCAAAAATGAAAGTAAAATTAGAATACGTTTGGTTGGACGGATACAAACCTGAACCGAACCTTAGAAGTAAAGTTAAAGTATGTGACCTTGAATGGTCTATGTTAGGATATCAAAATGGTATTGAAAAATTGCCCGAATGGTCTTTTGACGGGTCATCAACTAAACAGGCTGAAGGACATTTTTCTGATTGTGTTTTGAAACCTGTTAGATTTTATGAAAATCCTTTAAACAAGGGTGTAATTCATTCTTTATTGGTTCTATGTGAAGTTATGAATCCTGACGGAACACCACACTCATCTAACACTCGACACAATGTAGGTTCAGAAGAAGAAGACCTGTGGTTTGGTTTTGAACAAGAATATACCATAATGAAAGATGGAAGACCATTAGGATTTCCTGCTAACGGATATCCTGAACCACAAGGTAAATATTATTGTGGTGTTGGTAATGGTCAGGTTCACGGTCGTGAGTTTGTTGATAAACACATGGAGTCCTGTATTTTTGCCGGTATTGATATCACAGGTACAAACGCTGAAGTTCTTCTTGGGCAATGGGAATACCAAGTATTTTCAAAAGGAAAGTTAAAAGCCGGTGACGACCTTTGGATTTCAAGATACATACTTCAACAAATGTCAGAAGATTATGGATTCAAGATTGACTTCCACCCAAAACCTGTATCAGGTGATTGGAATGGTTCAGGACTTCACTGTAACTTCTCAAACGATAGAATGAGAAACGAAGGTGGTGAGGATTACTTCAAGAGTATTTTCAGTTCATTTGAACTTCGTCATGACCTACACATTAATTGTTATGGTTCAAGTAATGAACTAAGGTTGACCGGCAAACACGAAACACAATCAATCGACAAGTTCAGTTGGGGTATTTCAGACAGAGGTTCTTCAATCAGAGTTCCACTTGCAACTTCAGAAAATTGGAAAGGATATGTAGAAGATAGAAGACCGGCATCCAATGCAGACCCTTATAGAATTGTTGGTATTATTTCAGAAACCTTGGATTTTGCAAAAACCATTGACCTTACCAAATCCCATATGAATTTTAATGGAGACACATCAGTAAGAAAATACGGGACATTAGACAACGAAGAACTGTTAAAAGAATACATCGACGATGACGGATATAACGTAGACGAAGTAATGTCACACACAACACAATCAACAGAAGAAATCAAATTTGATTACAACGCAAACGGATTTGATAAATATAAAACCAACGGTTCAATTTATAATGATTAAGGTTATGACAATACACGAATTCAAGCCCGTAGAACCACTCAAATCGAACAGGTGGTTATTAGATACCTACCCAACGGTTATTGACCCATATTTGTTTAGAAAATACAAACTATATAACGTAGCGGATGAAATCATTTTTGAAACTGAATTTATGGAAACGGTTCACGGAGTTTATAACCCAAAAGATTTGTTAGATATTACCGACATTACTGTTAGATACTTAGACCCAATTGGTGAAACTGTGTCAGGGTTAAAAATGATTGTCGGTGGTGTAAACTTCCAAAAGAAACATTCATACAAAAGTGATGACTTGTTGATTACCAAACTCAGATTTGTTATTGAACAAATAGAACCACTATTTGTTAAATCTAATGAACATGGAACTGAAAAATGTGTTACATGTCAAGAAGATACAGGTGAACCAAAAGACATTCCTATAGCTTTCAGAAAATATTACGTTGAAGGTGCTGGACAATTATGTAAAAACTGTTATAATTCTACATATGGAAAAAGAAATGATTAATCACCCTATTCACTACGGTGGAGAAGATAATCCATATGAAGCGATAAAGGTAATTGATGCTTGGGGATTGGGGTTTTGTTTGGGTAATACCGTGAAATACATTTCACGAGCAGGGATGAAAGACCCCGAAAAAGAATTAGAAGACCTAAAAAAGGCACTTTGGTATTTGGACCATCATATTAAAAATTTAGAGAAAAATGGGTGATTTACAAAATTATATAAACAGAGTTATTAACGGTGATTGCCGTCAAGTAATGTCACAAATGCCAACAGAATCTGTTGACCTAATTGTGACCTCACCACCTTATGGTGTTGGTATTGAATATGATGTTCATGACGACGATATGTTGACGGAAGAATATCTTAAGTTTACCGAAGAGTGGTTAACACAAGCGTATAGTGTACTCAAAGACGACGGCAGGATTGCACTAAACATTCCCTATGAGGTTAACAGACAAGATAAGGGTGGTAGAGTATTCATTGTAAGTGAAGTGTGGCAAATCATGAAGAAAATTGGGTACAAATTCTTTGGTATTGTAGATTTGGAAGAAGAGTCTCCACACAGGAGCCGAACCACGGCTTGGGGTTCTTGGATGAGTCCATCAGCACCTTACATTTATAATCCTAAAGAGTGTGTTCTTTTAGCTTACAAAAAAACTCACATCAAAAAAGTTAAAGGACAACCACAATGGAAAGGAGAATATACTCAGGTTCCTGACCCAAAAGACCCAGCATTGTTTAAAAACAAACTTGTTTATGAAGATGTTGATAAACGAGAATTTATTGATTTGGTTTTTGGTCAGTGGAAATATTTTGCGGACACAAAAAGCATGACTAAAGCAACATTTTCAATGGATATTCCAACCAAGGCAATTAAGATATTAAGTTACAAAAATGACGTAATATTAGACCCATTCGCTGGCAGCGGAACTAGTTTGGTTGCTGCGGAAACTTTAGATAGAAGATGGATTGGTATAGAACTAAGTCCTAACTATTGTGAAGTTGCTAATAGTAGAGTAAAACCTTTTATTGAGGGAAAACGAAATGAAATCCTAATAACTGAAAAAGAGAGTCAATAACTCTCTTTTTTTGTTTTAGTAGAAAATAAGTAATACAGTCCAAAGAAAAATGCCGACAGGCAATAAAAAATTACGTCCGTAATCCAATAGGACCCGGTCCATTTCATCACAAGAGCAAACAAAGCGTCGAACCCCAAGGGATTGAAGAATGTTGCTATGACTAGGGAGAGGGTCGCCGCTCTCTTGTTTATGTTCTGTCTCAAATTGCTCACCGTCCATATGGGTTATTTTTTTTGTTTATGGTTTTACCCACACACAAATATTTAATCAAACCTGAGTATTTATTTGTATGTCTTATATTGTATTAAATAGTCAGCAGATGGAATTTATCATCAATAGGGTTTCCCTACAAGAAAAGTGGAACCAATTGGATGTTGATGGTAAGAGGGCAGTTGTTGAATATACAAAAATACTAACCAACACAAAAAAACCAATTAACGAAGGAACTTGGTTAAATACCGTGGGTGACATTGTAGGTATTTTTGACCCTACAGGTGTTGTTGACTTTGTTAATGGTATAACATATTTTGCTCAAGGAGACACTCTTTTTGGTTTGTTATCAATGGTTTCTGCGGTTCCATACGTTGGTGATTTAGTTGCCAAACCAATACTATTGGGTGGTAAAGGAGTCAAAGCGGGTATGAGTGGATTGAAAGCGGCTATGGCAACGGGTAAATCAGCTGAAATAGCAAGTGCGGCAACAAAAGCCGGTGGTAAAACAGCCGAATTTGTTAAAAGTGCGGACAAGTGGGCTCCACAAGTAAAAGGACTTTTAGAAAAAGGAAAAAATATACCATTAGTAGGAAGGTTCTTTAAGAGAATAGAATCTTGGTTAGGAATCATGAAACAAGCATCAGTTGATATGAAGGTTGGTGTAAAAAGTACCAAAGGAATACTACCCAAATCGGCATTTAGAAATTACGGTATAGACATGAGTAAAAATGTCCTAAGTAGAACATTCCAAAGAGGAGGATTTTTAAAAAACAGAAAACTTTCAATGTTATTGTATAAGACAAAATTTTGGTTAGGGTTTTTAGATTACGTTGGAGTTGGCAATTTTGTAGGACCTGAAGAATTTGAAAAACAATATGGGGAAGAACAAACAAAAAAAGCAATGGATTCTTATATGGGAACCGAAAAAGGTGCTAGTGAATATAAATCAGAAATAGAACCAAGTTTACAAGAACCAACTGAACCTGTAAAACCACAAGAACCTGAATCACCTTCAGCCCTAAGTGGTGCTGCAAGTGCGGTTTCTGGTGATTTAGTAAAAATGGTATTTGGAGGAATAATTTAATAATAAAATGGAAGATATAGTTAAAAATTTAGTTTTGATGCAGATTCAGTTTAGAATTTGTCATTGGCAAACAGAATTCGATGCTCAACACAGGGCATTTGGGTTTATTTACGAATCGTTAGACGATTTAATTGATAAATTTGTTGAAGTTTGTATGGGAAAACACGGAAGATTTTCTTTCGAAGGGGGTTCTACCAATTTAGAAATATTTAATTTTGGTGACATGGATGTTGACCAATTCATTGGTTCTTGTTTGGGTTTCTTAGTTTCTTTAGACGAAATGTACGATGAAAAAATGGACTCAGACCTATTGAACATCAGGGACGAAATGATGGCAGACTTAAACAAACTTAAATATTTGTTAACACTTAAAGGATGAGTAAAGAAGTCTTAGTTGAAACAGGACTTAGACAAATTAACGCTTTGGCGAAAAGATATCCCAAAGCTAAAATTTATTTTCACCAAGATTTAGATGGTGTTGCAACCGCAATTGCCATGAAAAAATACTTAGAAAATAATGGTATTGAAGTGGTTGACGCTGAAATCATACAATATGGTGATAGAGAATTTGCGGTAAAGAAATTAGATGCTCGTGGTGATGTAATGCCTGTTTTAGTAGACTTTGCACATGGTAAACCAATGTTTGTTATTCATACCGACCATCACGACAGACAGGCGGGAGCTGAAGAAACAAAGTCAAAACAATTCAGAGGTGCTAGGTCCAATGTGGAAACCATATCACAAATAGTTTCCCCTGTTGAACTTTTTCCTGACAAAGACATCCTAATCATTTCAACTGTAGATTCAGCAAACTACGCTAATTTTGACATATCACCTGAGGAAGTGATGAACTATCTTTATAAAATAGATAAAGAAAAATCTGTTTTACAAAACAAGTTCATGGTTGGTTTGGCACTTAATAAAATATTACTGGCACACAAAAATCAAAAGGGTTTTATGGAATCCATAGTAATGAATTCCAACCCATCTCTAACATCTATATTAACAAATGTAATTAAATTTGTTATTGCAAAAAAACTTCCTACAAGAAGGGAAATGCAAAAGAACCAAGAAAAATACGTTGAGACAATGAAATCCGCACCAAACGTTACCGTTGTTAATGGAATTGTTATTCAATACGGAATGGGAAAATGGGCGGGACCTGGTTCATATGATAGATATGTTCCATTCAGAAATAATCCTGACGCTGATTTTTTAGTTATCGCTTGGCCTTTGGGACTTTTACAAGCATCTTGTAACCCATTTAAAAAAGATAGAGAACTAAAAGGAGTTAACCTTGGTGATATCGCTCAAGAGGTTTTGAGTAAATATGAGTCACAACTTAAAGAAAAGATTGTTCCGTTGTCTACAATCAAGTGGATATCAGAAACGTCTGTAGATGAGGAATCCGTTGGGTTCACAGCTAAAGATTTTAGAGCACTATATAAAAAAAATACACAAGGGGAAGATGGACAAAAATTGGAGACAATAATGGAAAAACCTTTCACAAGTTTAACAGACGATGAAATGAGAATTTTGGATGAAATTGGGGTAAGTGCATGGGACATCATCCAATCTAACTCAGGTGGACACAAATGTATCACAAATATATCAGGATTAAACTATTTGGGTAGGAGTAAAAGACCACCCGAAGGTAAGTACAGACCAAAAGGGGACCCAAGTGATGACACACCTTACATAAAATTTCTAAAGATGTTACAAAGAGATTTTGTTGAGGCTTTGAAGAAAAAAATTAAAGAATCTAAATTAGAAGAAGATTATTAGTCTTTTGGCTTAAACCAATTTCTTTTATAATCTTTGTTATTTGCACAATAAGAAGCGTATTCATTTACTATAAGTTGACCTGAGTTGTAACCTCCACAGGACAAACTCCAATTATGAGATATTGAATACCAATGTCTCAACATCCTCATACTTACTCTAACATTTAATTCTACTGAGTTCATTAGTTCATCAGAACTTACTTGTCTTCCTGCGAAAGGGGGTGCGTACATTGGTATTATCTGCATTGGACCAACCGCACCCATACTTGATACATGTTTTGTGGTGTAAGACCAATGAAAGGGTCCTCTATATCCTGATTCACGGTACGCTACGTTGTAAGCAATATGACGTGGAACTTTATATTCTTTAGAATACTTTTCAATGTAAGAATACATTTGAAGACAGATTGGAGCGGATGGTTCTGAACCCAAACGCTCCAAATATTCCGACTGTCTTTCTTCTTGAATCTTTTCAACCTTGTAGAATAAAAATCCCACAACGGCAAAAACCGCTAAAAACCAAAAAAATACTGCAGTTTTATGATTCACGTGTTTCATTACTTTGTAGTTGGTGTTGGATTGTGTTGACCCCAAATGTTTCTTGCGTACATGTTAAAGATTGTCTGACCAACAGAATCTTGAAAGATGGTGTAATTACCTGTGGTTTTTTCAATAATCATAAATCGTTGATATTCATCAACGGCAATAAAGATGTCTTCTTTCTTAACAATTTTCATTTTGGATGGCATTTCTGCGGTTTTGATTTGTTTGTAGTAATAACCAACGCCGAAACCAATACCTAAACCAACAACAACAAGACCTACCCAAAAAACATGATTAAAAAATTGTTTTACTTTGAGAACGGTTTTTTCGTAATAGTTTTTAAATTTATTTTCCATAGGGTAAAGTTAGACAAATCAAATGCCATAATCAACACGGTCACCGATTTTAAGTCCTAACTTTTTACACATACCACCCGGTAATTCCAAAACAAAACCACCAAATCCGTTATATGTAGGACATTCTTCTGTCTTACAAGGAGGGCAGTTGTGCGAAATATTTGTAATTTTGTTTTTATCTAAAAAAATAATATCTAAAGGTATTATACAGTTTTTCATCCAAAAAGATTGTTCTTCTCTTTTAGGCATCAAAAATAACATACCATCAAACCCGTCAAATGTCTTATTCATCATACCATTTGACAAATCATCACGACTATGAACAACTTTTATGGTAAAAGGTTTGTTTTTTAGATTTATTTTCATATATACTGATAAATATAAGATATGGACAAAAACAAACCAGGAGTTGCCGGTGTAATAATAAGAACAGATAATAAAGTATTGATGTGTCAAAGAAGCATGACATCAACACTTCCGGGTATATGGTCAGTACCCGGTGGACACATTGAAAAAGGTGAGGACCCAAGAGACGCCGCGGTTAGAGAGTTTTTTGAAGAAACAAATCTTAAATTATCACCCGAGATTTTAGAATTTGTTGGTGCGCTTCCCGTAGAAACAAATCACGACAAACCATTTTACTTATTCTTATATGACACAGATGACGAACTAACACCTGACCTTGAAGGTGCGAAAGATGGTCACGAACACTCAAGATGTAGGTATGTTAGAAATGGTGAAATACCAACAACGACACCATCAATGGAAAAATTACTTTCCAAAGTTATTCTTAAGTGATATTTATTTATTGTGAAACTTCAAGTCAGTGTTACAAACGGTCTGTTTACAGAAGAACAAATGGATGTCATTTATGAATTCTTAAAGTTTTTGCAAAAACAAGTTCCGTTAGAAAATATTAATATAAAGTTTATTGACAGAAAGAATGGGAAAATGACCACAGGCGTGTCTATGAAAAATAGTCATATAAAAGTACTGGCGGGTAATAGAATGTTAATTGACGTTTTAAGAACATTGGCACATGAATGGATACATGAAGGTCAAAGACAGATTTTAGGTTGGGGTGAGGGAAAAAACATTGGTGGACCACACGAGAACCAAGCAAACTCATTGGCGGGTGTCTTTTTAAAACAATTTCAAGAAAAACACCCAAATACAGAAGGAATTTTATACGAGTAACTTGACAAGTGAAAAAATCTTCGTATGTTTGTAGTCCTTTTGAAGGTTAAAACATATTTATAACTTACGAAAGAAAAAAAAATCACAAACTTCTTGACAAACGAAAAAAAATGTTGTAAGTTTGTAAAACATTTGAGAGAAACAAAATCAAAAATGTAACGTTCTTTAAATTACGAATATGTCCAACACTTGTTGAGATGAAAAAGACACCCTCTTTTACAAAAACAACTTGTGTTGATAACAGACATAATTCGGCGGTTTAGCGTCGATACAAGATAACCCCAGCAATGGGACTATAGGGGCGAGAGTTTCAACAGAACGGGTAGCTCGGTGTCACGGAAGTGGCTCACAACTAAACAGATTACCTACGGGTAGGTCCTCATGGGCGACAGCTGAGAGGAAATATTCATTCTGACTACGTGAGGTGTCAGAATTGAGGTGGAGACACCAATAGGAAAAGGTAAAGGGAATGGTTCGACTCCACCGCCAAGTGGATGTAGGGCTAGGTCACCAGTTCACCACAGGTATCCAAGGGGTAACCCACCGATATCAAGTTGAACCGTAGTCTTGGCGGATTACAGAAAGTTGAGTGGTATTTCCTTCTTCAAAAGAGAAGCTATCCACCTCAGAGCTCAACTTTCATTACACTCACTATGTTGATTTAATTATGAAAAATTAAAACTACAGAAAAGGAAAAGTCTCTGAGCGGTTAAACTGAAAGTCACCTAATTCCTCGGGTGGTAACACCAACGGGGAAATTGACAGGACCCCAAGTCCTTCAGTTTTGACTGAGAAAGTTCTGGTTGGATGGCAATCCATTAGAGAGCCCGCAAGGTTTTACAGAAACGAGTAACAGTTGAGTAAGTTTGACCGAAACGTGTGATTGACGTAAACAATCGGTGATGACTTGATACCTTTGGCAACATTGGTGGACAAGAGAGGAAACCTTGGTCGGTATAATCTCTACGAAAGACAGGTCAATGAAACGTATAGTCTCAGCGTTTTCAGCCAACCCCACCAAGGATAGTATCCTTGGTTCGACCCCGAATAAGAAATTGTTCGGGGTTTCTTTTTTTATAAAAATTTTATCGCAAAGGCATTGATTCATAATTTTGTATTTTATATACTTAAACTATGAAAACATATAAGCATTTATTTAAGGACAAAGTAGGTTTTATTTACAATGGAAAACACTACGATAACAAATCTTACACTATGAATTACTATAATTTAGTTAAAGACATTCTTGATGGTGTTCACGGTACAAAAATACCCGTAGGTTCAGAACTCGCTAAAATGTTTGGTGCGACTGTTTACACAAAATATGAAGACATGCCAACATCTGTTAAGAACCGAGGATTGTTCAAAGAACTAGGAGATATCTACGTTCTCACAAACAAGGACATTGATGGATTTAATGCCGCAATAGACAGAATTAGTAAAACATTGGGAACATCTGTTACTTTTTTACAACATTAAAATGGATTTATCATATAAAGAAAAAGGAAAAAACATCAGACATAATCCATTAAAATATTTTACTATGGGTGATGGTACAATCGTTGCAATATACCAAGGATTTAGAGGTGAAAACCCTGACTTAGATTTTATAGTAAAATACAAAACAAAAGGTCAAAGATTACGAACACCATCGCACACACATTGGATTGTGGACCTTTTAGTTAAGTGCGAATACAGTAAAAAGGTAGTGGGTGAGTTTGTCAAAACCATGTTAAATTACTATGACTCGGCAATACCGTTTCAAGACGTAGAAGAACGTAACAACTATTCACTGTCGTATTATGGTACTTTTGACTATGATTGTTTGAACCAACACGGATATTATAATATGGAAACACTCACAGCATTTATTGAATTATTCATTAAATGTGAAAAACAAACAACGGGGGCTTTTATGTTTAGAACCTTATTGGAATTGGTGAAAGATTACTGTGAAGGTAAAAAGGATTTCTATCAAATTGTTGGATACTCAAAAAGAG
>Ga0129333_10006621_pt1 | contig 10952 bp, 4 predicted proteins | sample CPB6_08_DNA_FD_94474 | JGI IMG/M metagenome (GOLD analysis project Ga0129333, IMG submission 94474) | Freshwater to marine salinity gradient microbial communities from Chesapeake Bay, USA - CPBay_Sum_0.6_0.8_DNA | ecosystem: Environmental > Aquatic > Marine > Coastal | place: USA: Chesapeake Bay...
TAACCAAGATTATTATTCAAACTTACAAACTGGTTGGTATGGAACCTGGGATGATTCAACAAGTACTGTCAAGGGATACTTAGTAATTACATCAGCTTCTCCAACTGGAACAATAGTTAATGTATGGCAAATTGATTCAGTAACTAATAGTACTGGTTACCATACCATTGGCGTTACATTTATTTCTGGAACTTTACCTTCCAATAATGAACTACTTTCTGTTGAATTTAGTAGAACAGGTGATCTTGGACAGCAAGGAATTCAAGGTACTCAAGGTCGCCAGGGTATTCAAGGTGTCCAGGGTGTTCAGGGTTCCTTCGGTCAGCAAGGTGTTCAGGGTGTTCAAGGAACTCAAGGTGAGCAAGGTATTCAGGGTATTCAGGGACGCCAAGGAACTCAAGGTGTTACTGGAGACCAAGGTACTCAAGGTCGCCAGGGTATCCAAGGTGTCCAGGGTGTCCAGGGTGTCCTAGGTGCTCAGGGAACTGTAGGTCAGCAGGGAACACAGGGAACTCAAGGAACTCAAGGCATTCAGGGTGTCCAGGGCACTGGGGGTGCTCAAGGTGCTCAAGGTATTAAGGGTGAGCAAGGTGTTCAGGGAATCACAGGTGCTCAAGGAACAACAGGTGCTCAGGGCACTCAAGGATTCCAAGGTGTAACAGGTTCTCAAGGAACAACGGGTTCTCAGGGACTACAAGGTTTCCAAGGAACTCAGGGTCGCCAAGGTATTCAGGGTGAGCAAGGAACTCAAGGTATTCAAGGTCGTCAGGGTCTTCAGGGTATCACTGGAGATACTGGTGCTCAAGGTATCCAAGGTCGTCAAGGCACTCAGGGAACTGATGGTTCTCAAGGATTCCAAGGCGTTCAAGGTCGTCAAGGCACACAAGGAACCACTGGTGAGCAGGGTGTTCAAGGTGTTCAGGGAACACTTGGAAATCAAGGTGTTCAAGGTGTTCAAGGCGTTCTAGGTGCTCAAGGAACGGCTGGTGCAAATGGTGCTCAGGGTGCTCAAGGTTTCCAAGGAAATCAGGGTATTGATGGAGCAACTGGTGCTCAAGGTATCCAAGGTCGCCAGGGTATTCAAGGAGTTCAAGGAACCCAAGGTATTCAAGGACCTCAAGGAACTCAGGGTGTTCAAGGAACTCAAGGCACTCAAGGCACTCAAGGTGTTCAAGGTATTCAAGGTATTGCTGGTACTGGTGGTGGTCAAGGTATTCAGGGAACTCAGGGAACTCAAGGTGTTCAGGGCCAACAGGGAACCCAGGGTATTCAAGGAATTTCTGGTTCTAATGGAACTCAGGGGTCTCAAGGTATTCAGGGTATTACTGGTGTTCGTGGTGGTTCCGATTGGACTCCTGTTCTTGTTAATGTAACTCAGTCTTCTACTGATTCATCCACATTCACAAAGACTGGTGGCACAAACAACTCTTGGGATTCCTCGGTCTATTCTGTTCAGGGATATGTTCTAGGTGTTTATGCGACTGCAAGAATATCTTCCACAACTGGTAATGCAATGTTTGGTCTTAACTCAGACCCAACAACTGATAGTAGTTTTTCATCGATTGATTATGCTTTCTACTTTGATAATGGAACTTATAGAATTTATGAAAGTGGATCTGCAACAGCGCCATCTGGTTCTTATACCGCTACAGATACTGCCTATGTTCTTTATGATGGAACAACCGTTCGCTATTATCTGAATGGAACTCTACTGAGACAAGTCAATCGTTCTCCAGGAAGTGCTTTATTCCTTGATAGTTCGATTTATACCTCAAACCTTGCATTCAATAATCTTGCCTTTGGACCTATGGGTTCGCAAGGTATCCAAGGTGTTCAAGGAACTCAGGGTATTACTGGTGCTCAAGGTATCCAAGGAATTACAGGTCCTCAAGGGACTCAAGGTATTCAGGGTCAGCAGGGAATTCAAGGTTTTCAGGGGACCACAGGACCTCAGGGTATTCAAGGTAATACTGGAACTCAAGGAATTCAAGGCACTCAAGGTCTAATTGGACCTTCGAACGCAATTCTATCGACAGATGATACTTCGACCACGACTCTATATCCTGTTATGGTCTCAACTCTTGGGTCTAATGCAACACCTAAGAGTAGATCAACTGCAACTGCATTTGCGTTTAATGCAAGTTCCAATGTCTTAAGTGTTGCTAATCTTACTGCATCAAACTTGTATGACTTTACTGGAACTTATAATGTTAATTTAGGTTCTAGTGGTACTGAAGGTCGTGGTCTTGTCGCTGGTTATTCTGGTGGTTCTTATGGTGGTATTGGTTATAACGTAAGACATACCACAACTGGTGGATCTTATATTGCACCAGGAACCGATACTTCTTCATACTTACTATTCAACCAAGGATTCACATTCTATAATGCTGCTGCAGGAACTGCTGGTAGAACACTTTCTTACACAACACTTGGTACATTAAATTCTTCTGGAAATCTTTCCCAACCTGTGGGTGGTTCTTTCCATAGAATAGCATATACCTCAGCGGACAATAGTTACTCTGGAACCTTCTGGTGGAACGGTCTTGTTCTTGGAAATAATGGTGCTAACTACATTGTTGCGGGTAGAACTGCAACAGGTGGTCAATTACTATTCTATACAAACAACACAACCGATTTAACAAGCAACGCCACTCCAAACGGAACACTTGCTGTCACCATGAACAATGCTGGTGACACAGTAATTGAACAGAACATCCAACTCAAGAATAGACTTCGTGATGGAACAAATAGTGCAGGAACTTCAGGACAACTTTTATCCTCAACGGGAACTGGAGTTGCTTGGGTAAATAATACAGGCACAAACGCCTATCATTTCTTGACTATAAATAGTAACAAAAATGATGTTTCCGACTACGGTAATTTAAAACTTACGGCAATTACTGGTTCGGACAGTGTAGATTATTCTACCGCTGAAGTATATGATGACTTCTTTGCATTGACTGCATCAATAACAATGACAATTACTTCAACTGGATTTTTACAAATAACGACAGCAGTATAATAATATGGCAATCACGACAAGCATTCTTGGAAAAGTTAGATATAATGTAAGAGGTGAATACAATACCTCAGCAGCTTATACCGTAGATGATATTGTCACATATGTTGGGGCACAATATCTTTGTAAGACAGCAAACTCCAGTGGTTCTCAAGTTCCAGGAGTTGCCTCTGCAGCTATCTGGGAAAAATTAACTGGACTGACAAGAAACAGGGGTGAATGGAGTAGTGCAACTTCGTATCAGGTAAATGATATTGTAACAACTGTCACTGAATTTGCCTATAATAGTGTTTGGAGATATTATGATACTGATACTTGGATTTGTGTAACAGCAAATACTAACAACAATCCAAGAACTACAACATCTTGGTCTAGATTATCCTCAGGATCTTCTTACAGAAAAAATGCATTTCAGTCATACACTACTGAGGGATATCAACCACCATATAAACCAATTTGGAATGCTAAGTCACAATCTGTTCTTGGGACAATTAATACATTAACAATTACTTCAGCTGGTAGTTTAGTTAATGTTACGAATACAATTCAGGGTAGAAAGGGAACTCCTGTCACAGGAATGCTGAGATTGGTTGCAAGTGGTGGTGGTGGAAGTGGATTTGTTGGAGTTGCTCATATTAATGCTTCTGGAACGTGTTTCCAGTGTGATATTGTTGATCCTGGAAGTGGATATACTTCAACTCCTACTATATCAGTTGATACAACAGTATCTGGTTACACTGGTGTAGTTGGTGGTGGATCTTTACCAACTTTTGGTTGCATTGTAACGACTAACAACACAAATGGTGCAACGGGAACATCTGCACTCGTTGGTATGGGTGATAGTATTGGTCCAGTAAAACCATATGGAACTCATGATACCTTGTTTAACCAATGGAGATATATTAATCGAAGAGGTCAATTAGTTAATTTTGGAGCGAATCAATATCAATCTGGATGCACCTCTTCAGGAACTACAGCAAGTGAGGATGCAAACACTGGTGACCAGACTATTACTGAAGGTGTATTTGTAAATCTGGACTATCTTGATGGTGTTCTAGGAACCTTAGATGGTGAATACCCCAAACCTTTACAGGTTGAAAACCATGGGTATGGTACTTTAGTTTTATTTACAAACGGGGAAATCCATTATTCTGGATATAACGGGCATGGACAAGCTGGTGGGAATGATTCTCCTACAAGAACAACTCATGCTTATAGATGTGGATATGCAAATGTCAATAAATCTGGAACTTCAGTTTTAAGAGGTAAAAAGGGAATTAGAATTGCATCTTCTGGTGGTGGAGATAATAATGCAGGAGCTTCTCATTATGCCCTAATAGAAAATACTGATGGTTCACGAGAATTGTGGAGTTGGGGATATAATGGTTATGGTCAATTAGGTCATAATGATACGACCAATAGAACTGTTCCAACACAAGTTTCATTCAGCCAAGCTGTAAATGGTAAAATAGTTGAGATTTGGTCCACTGGCGGAAACTACGCCCAATTATTTGTTCTTACTGACCAAGGTAAGATGTTTGCTTGTGGATATAATGGTTATGGTAATTTGGGTAATGGTAATGCAACAAACCAAAGCACATTAATTGCAGTTGACCAAGTTGCATTTGGTGTATTGACGGGAGCAACGGGAAAGATAAGAAAATTTAGTATTAATGGGGGAGGAAGTTCTGGAAGTTATTGCTTAGCAAAATCAGATGGAACACTTTATACCTGGGGATATAATGGATATGGGCAATTGGGGCACAACCATACTAATAATACTTATGTTCCTATCCAAGTATTTACTGGTGGTTACAGTAGTCCATCAAACCCTGTAACATCAAACTCAAACAAGGGAACATCTTCTGGAACTGCATTAAATGATGTAATTAATGTTTGGATGCTTGGTGGTAATGGATATCAATATTTGGCTGTTACCAGGGGTAGTTCAAATATTAATAATACATTGTATATGTGTGGATATAATGGATATTACAATCTAAGTGATAATACAACGACCAATAGATCTGTATTGCAGATAGCACAATTGCTGAACGATAGTGGATCACAAGTCAATTTCACAAATGTAATGGAGGCTGTTTCTAATCAAGGTCACAGCAGTTCTTATATTAGTGGTGCATTCTACAGATATAATTCAACTTGGGCTGGACAAGTAAATCAGAATTGGGGTGAGTGGTATGTTGGTGCTTATGATGTTGGTGTTATGAGCACGGGAACATCAGATTCTTACAACGAAAGACAGGATTCAGACCCCAGTAGAACTGCTGGAAATTACAGATATAAAAATAACATTCACGAAACCTATGCAAATAAAGGTAATTGGTTCTTCACAATTTGCGGACATTCTGCATCCAAAAGTGGATTCTGGGCAGACTTTAGAACTGGTAATGTGTTTATGACTCAAACAACGTCTGTTGATAATTATGTAAGGGCAGTGCATCTTGGAACTATCAATGGTAGGGGTGCGAGATGTGCTGTTATGAGAAGAATCAGACACGCACACATGTAATAAATAATTTAAAAAAATATGGCAGTCGTAACATTAGGTAAAGTAAAATTTGTTCATAGGGGTGCTTATTCGGAAGCGAACAGTTATTCCAATGGCGACATTGTATCATTTAATAATAGATTATTCATTTATAAGAATACAACTCCAAAAGCAAATTGTCCGATCATATTGCCAATTATTAGAGGCACTGTAGGGACTCTTGGTATTACAACGAATGCAGTAACAGTAACTTTTACTGGGTTTAATCCACAGACTCAAACAGCAGGATTAGTTACTTCATTCTATCCCGAAGCTCCTAGAGGACCTGCTGACAAATACCCAAGAACAGGTCTTACTGTATTTTCGGAACACTTTCCACCTAATACGGGAATTACTTCAGTTTCCGTTGTGAGCTCAACAGTTGCTACTTTGTATCTTACAAATGTTGGAATTAATTCCAGTTCAATTTCAAACTCACCAATCGTATTTGGTCCAAGGAGAGTTTGTAATCGATATGAGATTGCAATTAATGATTTAGATTGGGACCTCTATTCTGAAGGATATAATTATAGAGCAGATTGGAATGAAAGGACGAGTTATTTTCCTGGAGACATTGTAAGAAGAAGAAATTCATCCTACATTTGTGGAGTTGGGCATTCTAATTCCGATCCATTATTTGATTATGTTGGTGCTTGGGATATCTTTTCTAGAGGCGACGATTTAATGCCTTCTGATAGATGTATTGGATTTGTGAATTGTCAACCATTTGGGTGGAATGGACATCCATATATTCTAGGACCTCAGTGGGGAACTAATAACAGATGGAATGGTAATATTCCTTGGAATACCAGTCTTGGAATTGGATCTACTTCACCACACGCCTGGAGATGGAATTGTGGATGGGGTAGAGGACATATGAGTTTTAGAAACTCAGAAGCATTCCTTAGTGGTGAAGGTGCTCTAATTCAAGAGGGTGGAACTTCCAATACTTGGTATAATAATGATAATAGCACCAACTGGGATGCAAAGGAGCATGATGTTCCATTTAACCAAGATTTTTGGACAAATGACCAACCAGATTATGGGAATCTTCCCGCAGATCGAGCTTATAGAGCACCTCATGTAATTCAAGCAATACACGCTTGGAATGATGTTAGATGGTATCTTTTATCCAATGGGACAGTTGTTGCAGCAGGTGCTGGTGGATATGGATATTGGGGATATGGTGATGATGATGGAACATCTACAGATGCTTGTTATTCCATCCCAAGAAAAGCTTTTAAAAATAGATCAATTGTAAAACTTGTCAGTGGGGGAATGCAGTCACGAGATGGTGATGCCCACTGTATTGCTCTTGATGAGTATGGTGAAATTCACCTATGGGCACGAAATGATACGGGACAATGTGGAATTAGCTCTGAACCACATCGTCCAAACGTATTTTATGCTGCGAATGGAACCCTTGATGATTCTCGCTGCTGGGTTATTCATAGTATGAGCAAAGATATCTTCTTTGCTGGGAAGAGAGTCGTTGATATCTGGGCAGGACACCGCACATCTTGGGCTTTAACTGAAGATGGTGTTTTGTATAGTTGGGGATATAATACTTATGGGCAATTGGGATATCCAACAAACTCTGGATTTAGATCGACTGACAGAAACCGCTCTCCATATGCTCTTCCAATTAACTGGAATACTTATGGTGGTATTCAAAAAATTGTTATTGCAGCATCTGAGAATCTTGATGACACTGTTATACTTGATGGACAAGGTTATGTTTGGACTCAGGGATACAATGGATATGGGCAATTGGGTGATGGAACAACTACAAATGGAAATAATACTTCTTCATTGGTGAGAAGAACTTCTTGGACAGGAGCTGCACAAATTGTTAATGTTTGGTGTGATATTGATAACGGTGGATATGGTCATATATGGTATAGAATTCAGAATGGTAACACTTATGGTATTGGATGGGATGGGCATTATAATTTAACTTCAGGATCAGCACCATCATCACGAACATCTCCTCAAATAATCTTAGGTCCAAGAGGTAATCTTACAAACATTGTAACAATTACTTCTGGTGGAAGGTCTGGTGGAACAACTCAAATGTTGCTAGACGAACAAGGATATGTTTATTCAACTGGATGGAATGGTTATGGTGAAGGTGGAACTGGGCAAACTGGAAATATTGCCAATAATCTTGTCAGATGGCAAAATACTACACAAAGTCAATTCGCTGTTGCAAGATGCTTACATTCACCATTTCATATGACTCCCACAGGACTTGGCGTAAGTTTTAGTGGTGCAATATGTATTGATGTTCATGCAACAGGAGATTATGATGCAACTTCATCTCATGTGAATAGAACTGCTACTTTATTTGATAATGGAGAACTTTTGCATAGAGGAAGGGATTATGATTACGGGTTTGGAGCTGGACGTGGGAATCAGTTTGGATCCATACCAGTTCATAATTTTGGAGCATAATCATGACTAGAAAAATCTTATCAATGTCATCAACATATGATGCATTTAATTATCCAGATTTAGATATCCCACAATCTCCACCAATTGTTGGTATTAAGACGACATATTCAACTTCATATGTCTATGATGAGGAGGGAAATATTATTGATGAAATTCTTTCTGAAGGACAACATGTCATCTTTGATGAAAATTGGAAACCAGAAGAAAAATCATTATTCTTGATGACTGTTGATGATAGGTCTTATTATTCAATTCATCAAGATTATACGATGGAAATATTGAAAACATCTTTTGTCAAAGAAGATGATGAGAATCCTCAATTTGAGTTTGTCGATGAAGAGCCATTATTTGATCTTAAATTCCACAGCACTGGTGAAATTTCAGATGACTTTGTAGTGAATTTACTGGAAACCAATCTTGAAGTAAGGACTAAATATAGGGAGGATGATACTTACTTAGATTATCTTGGTCTCCCAAGACCAAAACAACCAGTAGATGTTAGCAGCAATATTATTACACATCCACTTTCAATGAGACCAGAAGATACTGTAAATTTCTTTGGTCCTGTTATTCTACCAGAGCCAGAACCATCAGATACAACATCCTAAACAAAGTAAATTAAAGTTATGATAAATCTAAGAGGACTAGCAAATAATCTGACCCAGAGTTATCGTGGTGAGTGGAGGCATGGCGTTACTTATAATAGGAACGATGTTGTAAGAGTTAATGGTAGGGCATATGTTTGCAAAACTGATTTTTATTTTGAAAATCAGGCATATGGAGAAAAATATAAACCAGAAATAGACAGTCAGGGTTGGGAAGCATATTCTTCGGGATATATGTGGACTGGACAGTGGAAAGAAAATGGTGAATATTATCCAGGTGATATCATCAATTATAATGGTGACCAATACGTTTGTATGCAGTATGGGAAGATGATTCATCCCATATATGATGGGACAAGTGCGACAAGTAAGTGGCAAAGAATCAGTGGATCTTCCAACGAAAATAAAGCAAATAGAGTAATTGGATTTGCAAATAGAAATCCAATGGGGTGGAATGACCGCAATATGGGTTGGGAGCCAGGAAGAATTGATAGTGGAATGGCTTCACAATGTAATCTTCATTTTATTAATGGAAATTTTGAAGCTTGTGTTATTGGAAGAACTAATGGTGGAAATGCAGGTGTAGGTGATCATGGATATTCATTTAACAATAACCCAAACAACACAAACGTTGGGTCAGCTGCTTCTCCAATGCAGGCTGCTTTCCAGTTTTGGGATTTTTATGATAACTATAGAACATCTTCTGTTGGACCTAGACCAAGAATTATTCAAATTGTTGCAAATGGATCTGGATTAACTGGATTTTTATTTGATAATGGAGAGGTATTTTTTACTGGAGCAAATGGCAATGGCCAGCTGGGTGATGGTGGAAGCACCAGTAGATATTACACAAGAAGAACAGGAAGATGTAGCAATACTGGAAGTGGATTTGACCCAAGACAACACCTTCAGGAGTTCCAAGGATCTCAGGGTAGAAGAGGTCAAGGTATATTAAGAGATATTCAGGCAATTAAAATTGGACATGGTGGAACCGCTAATGCTAATAACGATACACAATCTTGTGCAGCACTAGACATAAATGGGCAATTATGGACTTGGGGATATAATGGATATTATGCCTTAGGTCAAAACTATTGGGGAACATCAACTTATGATAGTTTTGTTCCATTAAGAATGCCACAGACCTTCTTTGATAACAGAAAGATTGTTGATTTCTGGATGACAGGTGGTAACTATCAATACTGTATGGCTAAAGATGAAGATGGAAATCTTTGGGGTTGGGGATACAATGGTTATGGACAATTAGGAACTGGTGGTGACCAATATGAGTGGAGTCCAAGAAAGGTCCCATATGATTGGGCAAGGCACGGTGGAATTAAGAAACTAATTACCGCAGGATATAATACTTATTATGTAACCGTTGTCTTGACAAATGATGGCGTCCTACATCAAGCAGGTCTTGTTCAACAGATTGGTTCTAATCTTTATAGTTCTGGTGGATATGATGGTGATGAGGCCAATCTACACCAGTTTGCGCCAATGCAAAAAGTTTGGTGGGATAGAGCAAGAGCAGTTGAGATGAATGGAACTGGATTAAGAAGTTTCTGGAACATGACAGATTTGTATAATGATGTTGAAGACTTCTGGTTGAGTTCTGACCAAAGCAATGCAAGATTGTATATTAAACAAAGAAGCACAGGAATAATTTTTGGTGTAGGTACTCAGTCTTATCACAGATTTGCTACTCTTGATTATCTCGCAAATGAAAACCAGAATACTGGTGATGTTCCTTGGACTAATCCATCTCTCCAATATCCAATTCCAGTTTATACAGGATATAATGATATTATTGATATTCAAAGAATGGGTAGTGGTAATGATGAATTCCGTGGTGCTGTGATGTTAAGTTCTGTTGGAAAAGTCACAACAAACGGAACAAGAAATGATATTTCAAGAGCAAGAGGTGCAAATCCAAGAAGTGGTCGTCAAATGAACGATGGTAGAAATAAGTTCCCTTGGGAATTTGATAATACACACACTGCATCTCCAATGGATGCAGTTCAGAATCAACATCTTTCTGCAATTCAACATAACCAAGGTGATGGTTGGTTTGGATTAGGTATCAATGATAGATTATTCTTTGTTGGTAACCAAACTTGGCCTGCAGGATACGATCAAAATAGAATAGAAAATCAAAATAGTAATCATAGTCACAATCTAACTCGACTCTTGACCTAATTCAGATACTTGTAAAACCCATATATATTTGGTATAATTGATAATAACCTTAGTTGAAGTGTATGCATTTTGCAAAAATTGCTTTAGATAATGGTGGTAGTATTCATCCTTTAATCATTCCTTCTTA